>Ga0056909_1000464_pt1 | contig 39183 bp, 34 predicted proteins | sample EBPBio102011_DNA_FD_62115 | JGI IMG/M metagenome (GOLD analysis project Ga0056909, IMG submission 62115) | Wastewater treatment Type I Accumulibacter community from EBPR Bioreactor in Madison, WI, USA - Reactor 1_1/10/2011_ DNA | ecosystem: Engineered > Bioreactor > EBPR > Anaerobic-Aerobic >...
ACACCGCCGCCATGGTGGAGCGACACCCAGGTCGCACCGGACGCCGTATTCACCAGCGCATTCAGAAGCGGCCAGTCCGACACGGCGTCCGAGCCGTCCTTCATCGCCTCCGTCTCGCGGTTGGGCGAGGCCACCGATCCCGAATCGAGGTGATCGCGGCCAATGACGATCGGCGCCTTCAGCTCGCCCCGCGCCACCATCTCGTTGAACATCAGCCCCGCGCGATGCCGGTCGCCGAGCCCGATCCAGCAGATCCGCGCAGGCAGGCCCTGGAAGGCGATCCGCTCGCCAGCCATATCAAGCCAGCGGTGCAGGTGCTTGTTTTCCGGGAAGAGTTTCTTCATCGCCGCGTCGGTCTTGCGGATATCCTCGGGGTCGCCCGACAGCGCCACCCAGCGGAAGGGGCCGATGCCCTTGCAGAAGAGGGGGCGGATGTAGGCGGGCACGAAGCCCGGGAAGGCGAAGGCGTTTTCCAGGCCCTCTTCCTTCGCCACCTGGCGGATGTTGTTGCCGTAATCGAGCGTCGGCACCCCGCCATTCCAGAAATCGACCATGGCTGCGACATGCTGCTTCATCGAGGCGCGGGCAGCCTTTTCGACGCCTTTGGGGTCGGTTTCCTGGCGCGACCGCCAGTCGGCGACGGTCCAGCCGATCGGCAGGTAGCCATGGATCGGGTCATGGGCCGAGGTCTGGTCGGTCACGATGTCGGGGCGCCCGTTCGGCACAGCCTTGTCGCCCGCCTTCATGCGGCGGACAAGCTCGGGGAAGACCTCGGCCGCATTGCCGATCAGCGCCACGGACTTCGCCTCGCCCGCCTTGGTCCACTGGTCGATGAGCGCCAGCGCCTCGTCAAGCGTATGGGCCTTGGCGTCGCAATAGCGGGTGCGGATGCGGAAGTCGGCGCGCGTCTCGTCGCATTCCACGGCCAGGCAGCAGGCCCCGGCCATGACGGCGGCCAGCGGCTGTGCGCCGCCCATGCCGCCAAGCCCGGCGGTCAGGATCCACTTGCCCTTGAGCGAGCCGTTGTAATGCTGGCGGCCAGCCTCGGCGAAGGTCTCGTAGGTGCCCTGCACGATGCCTTGCGTGCCGATGTAGATCCAGGACCCGGCGGTCATCTGGCCATACATCATCAGGCCCTTCTTATCGAGCTCATTGAAATGGTCCCAGGTCGCCCAGTGCGGCACGAGGTTCGAGTTGGCGATCAGGACGCGCGGTGCGTCGGCGTGCGTCTTCACGACGGCCACCGGGCGGCCGGACTGGACGACAAGCGTCTCGTCGGCCTCCAGGTCCTTCAGCGTGGCCACGATCCGGTCGAAATCGCCCCAGGTGCGGGCGGCGCGGCCGATGCCGCCGTAGACGACCAGCTCGTGCGGGTTTTCGGCCACATCGGGATGCAGGTTGTTCATCAGCATCCGCATGGCGGCTTCGGTCTGCCAGCTTTTGGCGGTCTTTTCCGCGCCCGTCGGCGGGTAGACATCGCGGCTGTTCTTGCGGTCGAGCATGGGGGCCTCCTTCGGGGCGAAAGGGATCAGCGGGGGGCGAGCGCGCCCGAGCGCGCCAGCCGGTCAATCATGCCGAGGGCCGCGGCAAAGACCTTGCGGGCCTTCGCGGCGCGGTCGGTGTCGTAGGCCCAGGGCGCGGCCTCGGCCGCCAGATAGGCGCGCTGGGCTGTCTCCATCTGGATGGCGTGGACGCCGGTTTCGGGCTGGCCGTAGTGGCGCGTGGACCAGCCGCCCTTGAAGCGGCCGTTCAGGACAGTGGAATCGCCCGACGCGAGGCAAGCCGCCTGCACAGCCGTTGTGATGCCGGGCGCGCAGGTCACGCCGTCGTTGGTGCCGATGTTGTAGACGGGCAGCGTGCCTTCGAACAGGAAGGGGATGTCCGACCGGATCGAATGGCAGTCCCAAAGGACCGCCACCCCGTGACGGGCCCTTGCACGCTCGACGGCGGCCAGAAGGGCGGCGTGATAGGGCGCATGGAAGGCCTCGCGCCGGGCAAGGATCTCGTCCTCGCCGGGTTCCTGTCCCGCCTCCCAGATCGGCTTGCCGTCGAAGTCGGTGACGGGGCAGAGCGCTGTCGTGTTCTGGCCGGGGTAGAGCGACACGCCCGCCGGATCGCGGTTCGCGTCGATCGCATAGCGGTGAACGGTCGAGGCGACGATGGTCGCGCCGGGCAGGACACCATCGTAAAGCCGGGCGATGTGCCAGTCGGTATCGTCCAGGCCGCGCCCGCGGGCATTCAGCCGGGCGGTCAGATCGTCGGGCAGCCAGGTGCCGATGTGGGGCATGCCAAGGACGATGGGGCCGTCGCCCTCGATGACCGTGAAGGGGCTCATGCCTCGATCCCCGGCAGGGCGACGCCGGTCGCCCCGGCGATGGCGCCCGATGCGATGAGCTGCGCCGCCGCCTCAAGATCCGGGGCCAGGTAGCGGTCGTCGCCGAGCGCCGCCACGTCCTTGCGAAGCCGCGCATGGGCTTTCTGAAGGGGGGCAGAGGTCAGAAGCGGTGCCCGGAAATCGACGCCTTGCGCGGCGCACAGAAGCTCGACCCCAAGGATCCGGTCCAGGTTCGCCACCATCCGCATCAGCCGCCGCGCGCCATGGGCGGCCATGCTCACATGGTCCTCCTGGTTGGCGCTCGTCGGCGTCGAATCCGTGACCGTAGGGTTCGCCATGTGCTTGTTTTCGCTCATCAGGGCGGCGGTCGTCACCTCGGCGATCATATAGCCCGAGTTGAGGCCGGGTTTCGGCGTCAGGAACGCCGGAAGGTCGAACGACAGGACCGGGTCGACCATCAGCGCTACCCGGCGCTGGGCGATGGCGCCGATCTCGCTCAGCGCCAGCGCGATCATGTCGGCGGCAAAGCCCACCGGCTCGGCATGGAAGTTGCCGCCCGACACGATCAGGCCGGCCTCTGTCAGGACCAGCGGATTGTCGGTCGCGGCATTGGCCTCGATCTCGAGCGTCCGGCCCGCCTGGCGCAGGATGTCCATCGCCGCACCCGTCACCTGCGGCTGGCAGCGGATGCAATAGGGGTCCTGCACCCGGGCATCATCGTCGCGGTGGCTTTCGCGGATGGCAGAGCCGTCCAGCAGCGCCCGCATGGCGGCGGCTGCGTCGATCTGGCCCTGATGGCCGCGCAGGGCGTGGATTTCCGGCTGAAGGGGCGCGGTCGAGCCCATGATGGCGTCGGTCGACAGGGCCGATGTCACGAGTGCCGCCTGCGCCGCCCGCCAGCCCTCGAACAACCCCGCCAGCGCGAAGGCAGTCGAAAACTGGGTGCCGTTGATGAAGGCAAGCCCTTCCTTCGGCCCGAGCGGGATCGGCGTAAGCCCGACCTTCGCCAAGGCCTCGGTGCCCGGAAGGACCTCGCCCCCGACCTCGGCAAAACCGGCACCGATCAGGACGGCGGTCATGTGGGCAAGGGGGGCAAGGTCGCCCGAGGCGCCGACCGAGCCTTGCGCCGGAATGACCGGGGTCACGCCCTTGGCGAGCATGTCCTGCAAAAGCGCGATCAGGGGCCAGCGCACGCCCGACGCGCCCCGGCCAAGCGACAGAAGCTTCAGCGCCATGATGAGCCGCGCGACCTTGCGCGGGATCGGATCGCCGACGCCGCAGCAATGCGACAGGATCAGGTTCCGCTGCAGCGTGGCCGTGTCCTTCGGCGCGACCCGGACCGAGGCGAGCTTGCCGAAGCCGGTGTTGACGCCATAGACCGGCATGTTGCCGTCGGCCGCCACGCGGATCGCTTCGGCCGCGCGGTCGATTGCCGGGCGGGCAGAGGGCGACAGGACGACGGGCAGTTCGTCGAAATAGACGCGCGCCAGGTCGGCCAGCGTCACCTTGCCGGGGGTCAGGGTCAGGACGGTCACGCTTTGCCTCCGAGGATCAGCGAATGAAGGGGGTTGAAGCCGAAGCGGTAGCTGAGTTCGGCGGGCGTTTCGGCATTCCAGACCGCGAGGTCGGCACGAAGGCCGGGCGCAAGGCGGCCCCGGTCCGTCAGGCCAAGGGCGCGGGCGGCGTTGATGGTGGTGCCCTTCAGCGCCTCTTCGGGCGTCAGGCGGAAGAGCGTGCAGGCCATGTTCATCGCCAGAAGGACCGATCCCATGGGCGAGGTGCCGGGGTTCATGTCGGTCGATACCGCCATCGGCACGCCCGCCGCGCGCAGGGCGGCAATGGGCGGGGCCTTCGTCTCGCGGATGGCATAGAAGGCGCCGGGCAGGATGGTGGCGACGGTGCCGGCCCTGGCCATCGCGGCGATGCCCGCGTCATCCAGATATTCCAGATGGTCGGCCGACAGCGCCCCGTAGCTTGCCGCAAGGGCCGCGCCATGCAGGTTCGACAGTTGTTCGGCGTGCAGCTTTACCGGCAGACCGAGGGCTTTGGCCGCGTCGAAGACCCGCGCGATCTGGGCGGGGGAAAAGGCGATCCCCTCGCAGAAGCCGTCGACCGCATCGACCAGCCCCTCGGCGTGGGCGGCGGCGAGCGCGGGCAGGCAGACCTCGGTCAGGTAGGCGTCGGCGCGGTCCTTGTAGTCGGGCGGCACGGCATGGGCGCCCAGGAAGGTCGTGCGGATCGTCACGGGGCGCAGCGTCGCCAGACGCCGGGCGGCGCGCAGCATGTTGAGTTCGGTGTCGATGTCGAGCCCGTAGCCCGACTTCACTTCGACCGTCGCCACGCCGTCGGCGATCAGCGCGTCAAGCCGGGGCAGGGCAGAGGCGACCAGTTCGTCGACCGTGGCCGCCCGCGTGGCGCGCACGGTCGAGATGATGCCCCCCCCCGCCCGCGCGATCTCTTCATAGCTTGCGCCCAGAAGCCGCTGCTCGAACTCGCCGGCGCGGTGGCCGCCGTGGACGATATGCGTGTGGCAGTCGATCAGCGAGGGCGTGACGAGCCGCCCGCCAAGGTCCACGGAATCGCCCTTCGGCGCGTCCGGGCGGGGGCCGACCCAGGCGATCCGCCTCCCCTCAACCGCGATGGCCGCGTCGGGGATCAGGCCGTAGGGCGCGGCGCCGTCCATGGTTGCGGCAGTGCAATTGGTAAAAAGGCGCATCGTCCCCCCACGGGCCCCGGCAGACATCCGGCGATTTTGGTTGCCGAGCGTGTTCTACGGCGCTAGAGATCATATGTCTAGACATAATGAGGCATGCGATGATTTTTGCGGCGCGGGCGCTTCTGCCGGACGGATGGGTGCGGGATGCGCGGGTGACGGTCGCGGACGGCAGGATCGCCGCCGTCGCGCCGGGGGTCAGGCCCGAGCCGGGCGACACGCGCGTCGACGTGCTGCTGCCGGCGCTCGGCAACCTGCATTCCCACGCCTTCCAGCGCGCCATGGCCGGCCTGACCGAAGTGCGCGCCAGGGGGCAGGACAGCTTCTGGACCTGGCGCGAGCTGATGTATCGCTTCCTTGACCGGCTGACGCCCGGGCAGATGCAGGCCATCGCTGCGCAGGTCTATCTGGAGATGCTCGAGGCAGGTTACGCCTCGGTCGGCGAGTTCCACTATGTCCACCACCAGCCGGGCGGCGTGGCCTATGACGACCTGGCGGAACTGTCGGCGCGAATCATGGCGGCGGCGGCAGAGACGGGGATCGGCCTGACCCACCTGCCGGTCCTTTATTCCTACGGCGGGGCAGGGCGCCAGCCGCTGGCCGGGGGGCAGTTGCGCTTCGGCAATGACCTGGACCGCTTCGCCCGCCTGGTCGAGGGCGCGCGCGCCCATGCCGCGCACCTGCCCGCCGACACCCGCGTCGGCATTGCGCCCCATTCGCTGCGCGCCACCAGCCCCGACGACCTGGCCCGGGCGCTTCCGCTGGCGGGCGGCAACCCGATCCACATCCATGTGGCCGAACAGCCGAAAGAGGTTGCCGACATCTCTGCCTGGCTGGGCGCCCGGCCGGTCGAATGGCTTCTGGCCAACACGCCCATCGGCCGGGACTGGTGCCCGATCCATGCCACGCACATGACCCCGGACGAAACCGCGCGCCTGGCCCGGTCGGGTGCGGTTGCGGGTCTTTGCCCGATCACCGAGGCGAACCTTGGCGACGGGCCTTTCGACGGGCCGGGCTGGATCGCGGCGGGGGGCGCCTTCGGGCTCGGGTCCGATTCGAACGTCCGCATCTCGCTGACCGAAGAGCTTCGGACACTCGAATATTCCCAGCGTCTCAGGGACTTGCAGCGCAATGTGCTGGTGCCGGGCGAAGGGTCGGTCGGCGCCTTCCTCTACCGCCGCGCGGCAGAGGGCGGCGCGCAGGCGCTCGGCCGGCAGGCCGGAAGCCTTGCCGCCGGGCAACTCGCGGACCTCGTGGCCATTGACGGCGACCATCCCGCACTTGCGGCGCTCGACGGCGACCGGCTTCTGGATGGCCTGGCCTTCGCGGCGCCAGATGGGGTGGTGCGAGAGGTCTGGTCAGCCGGGCGCCATCAGGTCCGGGGCGGCCGCCATGTCGCGCGCGACCGGATCACGCCGGCCTATCTGGCCGCAGTCCGCGCGCTGGTTCAGGCGTCGTGAGCGGCGAGCATCACCAAGAGCCCCGCGAGCCAGGGCGCGGCGAGCGGGGGCAGGGCGGGCGCGAGGACCATCGCGCCCTCCGGCCCCTCGGACCCGTCCGTGAGGGCGAGCCAGCCGTAGGTGACGCCCGGCCGCTCGGGGCAGTCGGGCCGGGTGCCGCGGTGGGCGCTGACGCTTCCGGCGACAAGTCCCCCGTCGAAGATCAGGTTGAAGTCGCGGATCGGCCCATCGACCAGTCGCCCGAAGATCGGCGTTTCGCCCGAAAAGGCGACGGGCGCCAGCGGGCGGGCGTCAAGCGTGCCCGCATCGGCCACAAGGTCGATCCCCGCGCCCTCGAGGACCGTCAGGATGCGCGACAGGCCCGGAAAGGCGGAAAAGGGCCCGTCCTGCGCCACCTCGGCGATCGACAGGCGCCAGGCCATGCGGCCCTCGCGGTCCTCTCGCGCGATCTCGTGGGTGACGCCGCCGCCGTTCTTCCAGGCCTGGGTCTGAAACATCTGGGGAAGGATGATCCGCATCGCGCCCTTTGCCTTTCCGCTGCCGAACGCCTGAAGAAGATCATCCCGAACCTGCCACCACAAGCCCGAAGCCGCGCGCCATGAGCGACACCGGCCCCATCCAGACCGCCGACAAGGTGCGCTTTCGCGACGTGAAGGCCGCAATCCTGCAACGGATCACGGCGGGCGACTGGGGACCGGGCGTCCTTCTGCCCGGCGAGGTCGAGCTGGCCGCCGAATTCGGCGTCGCCCGCGCAACGCTTCACCGGGCGATGCGCGAACTGACCGACGAGGGCATCCTCGAACGCCGCCGCAAGGCCGGCACGCGCGTGCGCCCCTCGCCCTTGCGCGCCGCGCGGTTCGAAATTCCGCTCGTCCGGGCCGAGATCGAGGCGACAGGGGCGGCCTATGGCTATGCGCTTCTGTCGCGCGCCGCCGGGGCGGCGCCCGACTGGCTCAGCGCGCGTCTGTCGCTTGATTCGGGTGCGCCCGTCCTGCACCTGACCTGCCTGCATCAGGCCGACGGGCGCCCCTACCAGTTCGAGGAACGCTGGATCAACCTGACCGCCCTGCCACGGGCCGAAGGCGCCGACTTTTCCGCGCACAGCCCGAACGAATGGCTGATCGGCGCCGTTCCCTATTCGCAGGTCGAGATCAGTTTCCTTGCCGCCGCCGCCACCGGCCCGGTCGCTGGGGCGCTGGACCTGACCGAGGGCGAGCCGGTCTTCACGGTCGAGCGCACGACATGGTGGCAGGGGCAGGCGATCACCCATGTCCGGCTGACCTATGGCAGGGGCCACCGGATGACGACCCGCTACTGAAAGAGGGGCTGCCCCGCAATCAGTGCGGCCACCGCGCCCGCCGCTCCGGTCCGTGGCGCGCCCGCGTGCGCAACCAGCACCACCGCCTCGCCCTCTCCGGCGCCCGTCACGGGGCGGATGGCGATGGGCCGCCCGTCATAGCTTTGGTCCGGGGCAGGGCGGGTATAGCTGAGCCCCACCCCGAGCCCGTTCGCGGCGTAAGAGCGCAACAGCTCGATCGTCGCCACCTTGTGCGCGATGTGCGGCGCAAGCCCGGCCCTGGCGAAGAGCGCGCGCATATGGCCGACCGACAGGCCCTGATCCGCCAGGATCAGCGGCTCGGCCGCAAGGTCCGCCAGAGGAACCGAGGCGCTGCCGGCCAGCGGATGGTCGACCGCCAGCACGGCATGGGGCGGGATGCGCGTCAGCACCTGCCGGTCAAAGCCCGCATCAATCCCCAGGTCATAGGTCAGCCCCAGATCCGCGCGGCCCGATGCGACCTCGTCCGACAGGGCCTCGAACCCCAGGATGACGGGCGTCACCTCCAGGTCCGGGCGGGCCCCGGCAACGCGCGCCAGAAGGGGCGCGACCAGAAGCGGTGCCAGGTCGGCAAAGACCGCGATCCTGACCGGCGCGCGGTCCGGGCCGCCGGTCGTCAGGCGCGACAGGCTGGCCAGGATCGCCTCGGCCTCGGACAGGAAGGCCCGGCCGAAGGGCGTCGCCCGCATCGGGCCGCCGGGGCGGCGCAGGAACAGGGGCTGGCCCATCTGCGCCTCGATCTGCTGAAGCGCGACCGACAGCGCGGGCTGCGAGACATGCAGCCGCTCGGCCGCCAGCGTCACGCTTTCATCCCGCGCGACGGCGACGGCATATTCGAGCTGGCGCAGGGTGATGGATAACATCAAACTATCCATGCAATTTCGATTTATTATTTGATCCTATCTCATACCGGCCCCATCTTGCAACCAGCCGAACAGGAGGATGACCATGACCGTGGTGACGCAAGAGATGATCGAAACCTTCCAGCGCGACGGCGTCGTGCTGGTGAAGGGCCTGTGGAAGGACTGGGTCGACGACCTGAGCAAGGGGATCGAGCGCAACATGGCCGAGCCCGGCCCCTATGCCGCCGAAAACCTGAAGGCAGGCGAGGGCGGCCGCTTCTTCGACGACTATTGCAACTGGACCCGCATCCCCGAGTTCGAGCGCGTGATCCGCGGCAGCGATGTGGCCGATGTGGCGGGCAAGCTGATGGGCTCGCCCACGGTCCAGATGTTCCACGACCATGTTCTGGTCAAGGAACCCGGCACCTCGAAGCCGACGCCCTGGCATCAGGACGGCCCCTACTACTTCGTGAAGGGCCAGCAGACTGTCAGCTTCTGGTCGCCCGTCGATCCGGTGAAGGAGGCGAGCCTGCGCTGTGTCGCCGGGTCGCACAACTGGCCGAAAGAGGTGCTGCCGAAGCGCTGGCTGGCCGATACCTCGTTCTATGCCGACCCCGAGGCCTACATGCCGGTCCCCGACCCGGATGCCGAGGGCATGGACGTGCGCGAATGGTCGATGGAGCCGGGCGATGCCGTGGCCTTCAACTACCAGACGCTGCACGGCGCGCGTGGCAACAATTCCGCCACCCGCCGCCGGGCCTTTTCGCTGCGGCTGGTCGGCGATGACGCGCGCTATGTCGAGCGCCCGGGTCCGACCTCGCCGCCGTTCCCCGGCCATGGGATGCAACCCGGCGAACGTCTGCGCGAGGACTGGTTCCCCTATCTGGAGCGCGCCTGAGGCAATAGCTACCCATGTCCGCTCGGGTGGCAGAGGCTTTTGACTCTGCCATGCGATGCCTTGGTCCTTTGTCCCGGCCGATGGCCCAAAGGCCATCGGCCAGCGCCCGCCCCGCCCATGGCGGGGGCTCCCGCGCCCGGCGGGGCAGGCGCTGGCCTCTTTCAGTTCAGGACATCAAGGGTCCAGCGGGACCGCTCCCACACGGGGCGGGGAACGCGGTGCGTTTCCTTTTCCCGCCCGAGGCCAGCCCGAACCCTTTTAACCTTCCGCCGCGCGGAACCAGCGGGCGATGGCGGCGCGCTCTTCCGGCTCGATGAACGAGACGTTGGCGGGCGGCATCGCATGGGTGATGCCCGCTTGCAGATAGATGCGGGGTGCGGCGCGGGCGATGTCCTCGGGCGTTTCCAGCAGGACCCCCTTCGGCGCCGTTGTGATCCCCTCCCACCCCGGTTCGCGGGCATGGCACATGGCGCAGCGGCTTTGCACGATCCCCGTCACCTCGTCGAACCCGGCGGCCGAGGCATAGCGGTGTTCCAGCGGCGACAGCGCAGCCCCGGTCGTGTCCGGCGCAGGCTCGAGCCCGAGGCGCGACAGCCAGACGATCAGCAGGAACAGCACCGCCGTCGCCCCCCAGGTCCACCAGGGGCTGCCCTTGCGGCCATGGCGGCTGTTGAACCAGTGCCGGATCGTGACCCCCATCAGAAAGACAAGGCTCGCGATCAGCCAGTTGTAGTGCGTGGCGAAGGCCAGCGGATAGTGGTTCGACAGCATCAGGAAGATGACGGGCAGCGTCAGGTAGTTGTTGTGGGTCGACCGCTGCTTGGCGACCTTGCCGTATTTCGGATCGGGCACCCGGCCCGCGATCAGGTCGGCGACCACGATCTTCTGGTTCGGGATGATGATCCAGAAGACGTTCCCCGTCATGATCGTCGCGGTGAAGGCGCCGAGCATCAGAAGCGCCGCGCGGCCCGAAAAGACATGCGCATAGCCCCAGGCGACCGCCACCAGGATAACGAAAAGCGCGACCATCAGCCTTGTATTGTCATCGCCGAAGCGGGACTTGCAGATCAGGTCGTAGACGATCCAGCCAAAAGCCAGCGAGCCGACGGCGATGCCGATCGCCTGCCAGGGCGCCAGCTCCATCACCTGCGGGTCGATCAGGTAAAGCTCGGCCCCGTGGAAATAGACCACCGACAGAAGCGCGAATCCGGTCAGCCAGGTCGCATAGCTTTCCCATTTGAACCAGATCAGGTCGCCCGGCATGCGCTCTGGCGCCACCAGGTATTTCTGGATGTGGTAGAAGCCGCCGCCATGGACCTGCCATTCCTCGCCATCGGCGCCGGACGCCAGCTTGCGGTCGCGGTGCAGGCCGAGGTCCAGCGCGATGAAGTAGAAGGACGAGCCGATCCAGGCGATCGCGGTCACGACATGGAGCCAGCGCACCGCGAATTCGGTCCAGGCAGTAAGGAAGGCGGGGTCCATCATGGGGGCCTCTGGGTTTTGGCGGATGGCGACGTTCACAAGAGCCTATACCGGCCGGGATTGTCCAGATATGCCTGTTAATGTCGGATGACTTTCCGCTCGCGCCCGAAAATGGCGCGGGATCGAGGCTTTGGGAACGGGGGCGGCGCTGTCCTACGTCAACAACCTGCGCATGTTCGTGCGCGTTCTGGAACTGGGCTCGATGTCGGCCGCGGCGCGCGACCAGCGCACCTCGCCCGCCGTCGCCTCGGCGCGCGTTGCCGATCTGGAACGGCACCTGGGCGTCAGGCTCTTCAACCGCACGACGCGGCGCCTGCAACCCACGGAAAACGGCCGGCTTTTCTACGACGGCGCACGCCGGGTGATCGAGGCGATCGACGAGGCGGAAGCGGCGGTCATGGCCTCGACCAGGAACCTGAAGGGCTCGATCTTCCTCGCAGCGCCCCTCGGGATCGGGCGGCGGTTCATCGCGCCCCATGTGCCGGCCTTCAAGGACGAGTTCCCCCAGATCGACCTTCGGCTGCGCCTCTCGGACCGGCGGATCGACGTGGTGGCCGAAGGGCTCGACATGGCCTTCCACCTGGGCCAGCTCGAGGACAGCAACCTGAAACTGCGCGTCGTCGCCGACTGCCCCCGCCTGCTTTGCGCCTCGCCCGGCTATGTCGCGCGGCGGGGTGACCCCGAGGATGGCGAGGCGCTGGTGCGCGACCGGCACGACTGCCTGAACCTGCGCTTCCCCGGCGCACGCGAGTTCCAGTGGACGCTCTCGACCCCCGAGGGCCCCCGCCGCTATGAGATCGCCGGCCCGTTCGAGACGGACGACGGCGATGTCCTGACGAACTGGGCGCTCGACGGGCGGGGGATTGTATTGAAACCCCTCTTCGAGGTCGCAGAGCATCTGCGCGACGGACGGCTGGTCCCCGTCGCCCGGACGACGCCGCCCCTGTCGGTGCAACTGTCCTGTCTTACGCAGGACCGGCGGCTGATGGACCCCAAGATCCGCGCCTTCACCGATTTCATCGTCGCCCGTTGCCGGACCGACCTTGCCCGCGCGACCGAGACCGCTCGCGGCTTCCTGCCGGGCGCCCGATAGGGAGTTGGGGAGGGAGATCGCCGCCTGACCATGGTCCACACCGGGGCCGCGCCCCTTCGGACGTGGCCCGGCCGCTCTGGCCCGATCTTCGGCGCCGCGACCCTCTAGGTCCTGACCCATGGCGACGAGCCGGGGGGGCCGGGCAACCGGCCGGCGTCAGCCGCAGTCCGATGCCCCGGCGGCGGGCGAACTGGACGTTCGAGCGGACGCGGGCCGGGGTGGTCAATGCCGTTACTGACCTGCTTCCGGACGACTGGGATGCCGTCATCCCCCCCGACACCGACGAGATCCCGTTCGCCGACCCTGCGCTTGGCGCGCCGCCCGATCTGATCGCGGCGGCCAGGGGGGCGAAGCCCGCCCTGAATGCGATAGGCCTTCAGGTCGCCCAACGCGCCGACGATCCCCCGCGCCACCCGAGGGTGCCGAACGCCGGGTCAGGTGGTCGGCCGCATCACGACGGGGCCCCGACACGCGGCGGAGTGGGCGAGGTGCCCTCGATGGGCTTTGCGTCATCGACTGGTCCCGGTGTTCTGCTGCGGTCAGGGAGCCTGCTTCCGGCGCCGCCTGCGTGGGTGCCCTGAGGCGCCGCCAGCCGAGTGCCAGCCTCCGCCAGCGATAGCCCCGACTCTGGCGCGGTCCGCTCTGTGGCAAATCCGCCACCATTCCCCGCCGAACGATGAGTGGGCGAACACGTTAACCGATCATTTACGGCTGCTACTCGACTATAGGTAGATTACAAATGCGAACGGATGACCTCTGACCATGAATATCCCCCACCAGCCGCCGACGACGCCCGCAACCGGCCCAAACTTTACCTCAATATATGGCCGCCGCTGCCGTCCGGTTGCGCTGGCCGCCGCTGGACTGACCGTCCTGGGCAGCAGCGCCTGGGGTTACGACTGGAGCGCGGACACTGCCGGCAATGCCCCCCTTGGGTCATGCACGGTTAACTGGCAGATCAGCGGCGAGGGCTACTATGCCTTCATGCGTCTCACCACGTCCTCGGGCGTCTACTCTACTGCCGGAACCTACTACACATTCCCCGGCGATCCGGCTCCAGACAGCCCCGCCATCACCGTCGCGGCGATCCAGGACTGTGGCTTCACCAATGTCACGGGCCTGACCCAGAACGGTGCCGACAGCAACTATCCGGCCGACGACTACATGGGTTTTTCCTTCCGGGCCGTCGATCCGGCCGACGGCAAGACCTATGATTATGAATTTGCGATTTCGGGCGCGACCAATACGCATGTCATCACCCGAAAGACGCTTGTCGCGACCCCCGCGCAGAACGGTTCGGCCGATGTGGCGCTGATCGAAAGGCTGCAGAGCGAGCGGATGAACCAGCTCATCCAGAACCAGCCACGGCTCATCCCCACGCTCGACGGCGACGGCAAGCCCGAAGTCACCATGTCAGCCATCGACGGCACCGGCACCATCGAGTCGCGCTTTTCGGCCGGCCCCTTCTGGGGCGACGTCACCGCGACCTGGGCCGATACCGACAGCTATAGCAGCCGCTATGTCGTCGGCTCGGTCGGCGCCCACCACAAGCTGTCGGACAATGCCGCGATCGGCTTCATGGCCCAGTTCGACCATATCAACCAGGATGACGGCCTCCTCGGCACTGCGACGGGCAATGGCTGGCTCGCAGGTCCCTACGCCGTCGCGCGCGTGCCCGGCCGCGAGCTTTACTTCGACGCCCGCGCACTCTGGGGCCGGTCCAGCAACGATATCACTGCCGCAGGCCAGCCGACCGACAGTGTCGACGGCAACCGCAGCCTCTTGATGCTGCGCGCCTCGACCCGGCTCGACGCCGGTCCCTGGCAGATCCGGCCGCGCATGGAACTTGCCCGCGCCCGTGAAAGCACCAGCGCCTTCGTGGACGGTCTGGGCGTCCCCGTGCCGTCGACCAAGGCGGCCATCAATCAGGCCGCGGTCGGCGTCGCCGTCTCGCGCGATTTCGCGACGGCTGCGGGCAAGCTCAACCTCACCGGCGCGCTCGACGGCATCTGGACCAATACGACAAGCGGTCCCGACGCCGCGTACGAGGATGGGCGCGCCCGGCTGTCGTTCGGGCTCAACTACGTCACGGACAGCGCCGGGACGCTTTCGGCCAACCTCTTCGCCGACGGGCTCGCTCAGGACGGATACGAGGCCCGCGGGCTGTCGATCGCCTATAACCTCAGATTCTGATGGGGCGCCGGGACGTGCGGCGCATCGGCCCGGCAACCACGATCGCGGCCATGACGGGAGGGTGCTGAGGGCCCGAAGCTGGTCGAGGGACATTGAAGACAGGCGGAGGTCGGAACTCCGGCGCCGGGCGGTGCCGGAAGCGCCGACTGGCAAAGGGTTGTGATTGCCCTTGGTCGTGGAGCCAGGGGTAAACCGCCCAAACTCGGAAGCCGCAGGCTTGCGTTGGGGCTTCCTGCCAAAGTTGGCCACAAGCCTGCTTTCCCAATGAAATCAAAGACCGCTTCTGGCGAAGATCGCACGAAATCGACCGAAAAGGGAGATTTGGAGGCGGGTACCGGAATCGAACCGGTCTTCACGGATTTGCAATCCGCTGCGTAACCTCTCCGCCAACCCGCCAGAGCCACATTCGAGGGCAGGGGCGGGATATACCGGTTCGAGCCCCCGCGCAAGCCTTTGCCCGCGGTTGCCGAGCCTCGGGTTCTGTGGCAAGACCGGCACGACGGGCGACATGCCGCCGGCCTCCGCCCACTGGCCCTGCGAACGAGAGACGCCGATGACCGATCTAGCTGCGACCCGCGTCACCATGGTGGACACCCAGGTCCGCCCGAACGACGTGACGAAGTTTCCGATCATCGCCGCCATGCTCGAGGTCCCGCGCGAGGCCCATGTGCCGGACGCGCTTCGGGGCGCGGCCTACATGGGCGAGCATCTGCCGCTCGGGCCTGCCCGCGTGATGCTCGAGCCCCGCGCCCTCGCGAAGCTCCTCGATGCGCTGGATGTCCAGCCTGACGAGCGCGTCTTGGTGATCGGCGCGGGCTACGGCTATACGGCGGCCCTTCTGGCGCGGATCGCGGGCTCGGTCGTGGCGGTCGAGGAGGACAGGGCGATGGCGGACGAGGCCGCGCGGCGGCTTGCGGCCGAAGACCGTGTCACGGTGCGCCAGGGCGCGCTGACAGCCGGTGCGCCGACCGACGGTCCCTATGACGCCATCCTGGTCGAGGGGGGCGCGGTGACGCTGCCCGCCGCACTCGCGGGTCAGCTGAAGCCCGGCGGCCGGGTCGGGGCGATCTTCATGGAAGGCGCGCTCGGCGTCGCCCGGGTCGGCTACCTGATCGACGGCGCCTATTCCTGGCGCCAGGCCTTCAACGCGGCGGCGCCGGTCCTTCCCGGCTTCGCGCCCGAGCCGGCCTTCCAGCTTTAGGGCGCTTCGGGCCCCGGCGGAATTAGCGGTTTCTTCACCTTGTGTGGCTAGGCTGCACAGGGGCGCAGTCTGCGGAGTGGTCCGCGCAAACTCGGGATTCCCAAGGCAGCGGCGCCCCCCTAAGATAGGCGCGGACGCCCGAAGGCCCGCCGCGTCGCGCGGGTCGAACGCAAGAGGCAGGCATGGCAGAGCAGCACCCAACGAATGACATGTTCGACGTCCTGGCGTCGATCCGCAGGCTTGTGTCCGAAGAACGCACCGCACCCCAGCGGATCGAACCCGTGCCGCCCGCCGCACCCGAACCTGCCGTGGCCGGGGTCGAGGCGGCCGCGGCGTCGGTGACCGAGACGGACGCCGGCGCGCGCCTGACCTTCGCCCGGTCCGAAAGCCGCTTCGTGCTGACCCCCGCGCTGCGCGTCGCGGACGAGGGCGACGAGGCCCAGCCGGCCGATGCCCCCGCCGCAGACGCGCCGTCAGCGCCCCCCGCGCCGGAGGAATTCATCGCGCCGCAGGCGCCCCACGCCACGCTCACGGACGTGCCCGCGCCGGCACCAGAGACGCCCCCAGAGGCGCCCCCTGGGGCGCACCCTGAGGCGGCGCCCGCCTTCACCCATGCAACGCCCTCGCGGCTGACGCAGGATCTGGATGCGCTCGACCAGCGCGCCGCCTCGCTAGAGGAAACCATCGCCGAGCTGGAGGCCGCCGTCGCCGACATCAGCAGCGAGTTCGAGCCGGATGGCGGAGAACCCGTTGACATCGTTGCCGAATATTTCCCCGACGAAGGCGAGGCGCCCGCGCCCCTGCTGTCGGACTTCGCCGATGACACCCCCGAACCGCAACCCTCGTTCGCCCAGCTCCGCGACCTGCCGTTGAGCCAGGGGCCACTGGTGTTCACCCGCGACCCATTGCCCGCAGAAAGCGAGGCGCTGGCCGAAGCCCAGCCGGGCGTCGTGCGCCCGCACGGTATCATGGCGGGCTTCGATGCAATGAGCAGCGCGCCCGACGATGCGCTCGACCTGCCGGTCACCGGCGAGGCGCTGATCCCGGCCGTCCTGCCGCCGCGCGCGCCGCAGGACGAGGCGGCGGGGTGGCCCGAACGCCGCGGCTCGCCTTTTGGCGCGAGCGCGCGCCTGGACCAGACGGTCGGCGAGACGGTCGCTGAGGACGCGCCCGAACCCGAGCCTGAGGCCGACGAAGCCCCCGCGCCCCGCAGCCGGCTGCAGATCCTGCGGCCCGAGACCGCCGATACGACCGTGACGGAGAGCCTTGCGCCTGAACCGGAAGGGGACGAGGCTGAAGCAGACGCTGAGGACGTGGCTGAGGCAGACGCTGAGGATGTGGCTGAGGCTGAAATGGCCCGCGCCCCTGCCGAAACCGGCCGGTCGGCGCTCGCGGCCGAGCCCCTGGCTGCCGCGACGGGGGCCGAAGATGAGCCCTTGCCGCCGCTCTTCGACCCCCTGGCCGACGCGGATTATGACGTGGACGCGCTTCGCGACATCGTGGCGGAGCTGGTGCGCGACGAGTTGCGTGGCGCGCTGGGCGAGCGGATCACGCGGAATATCCGGGCGCTGGTCCGGGCCGAAATGAAGCGCATCCTGGCCGAAGAGGCCTGAGCGCTTCCCGTCGACGGGGGGCCACCCGCCGCTGACACATTGCGCTGCCCTGGGGGACCGCCGGGAATGCACACGCCCGCCCACATGTTCGTCGGTGCCGCGCTCTTTGCCAAGGCTGGGCGGCCAGCCGTCACCCGCGCGGCGATCCTGGGCGGTCTTCTGCCCGACGTTCCCCTGATCCTGATGGTCGGATGGTCGCTCTGGGTCATGCGCCTGCCGCCCGGGGTGGTCTTCGACCGGCTCTACTTTTCCGACGCCTGGCAGGCGGTCTTCGCGATCGACCACAACCTCTGGCTCTGGGGCATCGGCGCCGCCCTGGCGCTGGCCCTGCGGGCGCCGGTCGCCACCGCCTTCACGCTGAGCGGCCTCTTGCACGCGGTAACGGATTTCCTCCTCCATCACGACGACGCCCGCCGCCAGCTCTGGCCGGTGACGGACTGGGTGTTCCAGAGCCCGGTCAGCTACTGGGACCCCGCCCATTACGGCCGCGTCGTCGGGCCGCTGGAACTTCTGCTCTGCGCGGCCCTTGCCGTCGTGCTCTGGCGCCGGTTCGCGGGAAAGACCGCCCGCGCCTGGATCATCCTCGGCCTGCTGGCCGAGGCCGGGCCGCCGATCCTGTTCACGCTGTTCCACTAGCCCGGATCCACTAGCCCGGATCCATTGGCCCGAACGAAAACGCGCGCCCGGATGGGGCGCGCGTTCAGACCTGCGAGGGTAGGGCCGATCAGGCGGCTTCGGCTTCCTCGGCCGCATGGCGGCGTTCGCTTTCCTCGCGCGACAGCGCGACCGAGGTCCGCACGCCCTTGCCGACGAATTCCATCAGGCCCTTGACCACGCGCTCGTTGGGGTCGATCCCGGCGCAGGACAGAACCTCGCGCCCGTCGCGCGAGCGCGCCCAGCGGGCGATCTGTTCGGGGCCGTTGCCATATTTTTTGTCGTCGGCGATCGCATCATCAAGCGCCGCAAGAACGACGGCAGCGAAAAGCTTGCGCGACCGCTGACCCTGTTCGAAATTGTATGCCGTGCCATCGACGAAATCGCGCATCCTGCCGTCCTGTCTTTTTTGCTCTTGCGTTTCTAACGGTGGGGCGAATATGGCGATTTTGCCAAGATTCGGTATTACCCGTTTCGAATGGCTGTCATGCGCTGGGCGCATGGCTAGCGGCCTATTCTTACAGGATTTTGTTGATCCGCCCCTAAAACAAGCAAGAGATATAGGGTCGAATGGCCAGCCTTCAAGGCGACCCATGCGAATTTCGGATAAGACGGTTCAAATTTTGCGCTTCAGCCCTGCGCGGGACTCGGGGCAGCCATGACCCTGATGCCGGCCCCCCCGGCGGACAGCGCGCCACCCGCCCGGTCGATCCGCAAGAGCGCGAGCCCGCGGTCCCCCGCGACGGTGCCGAGCCGTCCGGCTTCCTTGCCGTCCGCCGTCTCGATTCGTGCGCCGGGGTCCGCCTGGCCATCCAGCGCGACGGCAAAAAGACCCCGCCGCAACTCGGCCTTGTGCTTCATCCGCGCGGTCACTTCCTGGCCGACATAGCAGCCCTTGCGGAAATCGACGCCGTGCAGCCGCTCGAAACCAAACTCGAGGATGTAGCTGTCGTCGGGCACGAGGTCGGTGCCGGTGTCCGGGACCAGAAGCTCGACCCGCGCGCGATCGTAGTCGGCGGCCAGCCCCTCTGGCCCCTCTGGCCCGTCAGGCATCGCAGTCAGCCCGACGGCCCGCCAGCCGAGTGCCGCGTCGCGCGGGTCGGGCCAGGCGCCGTCGGGCAGGGGGGCGTCGGGCAAGGGGGCAAGGCCACGGTGGACGGGCAGGTCGGTCGGCTCGATCGTCACATCGGCCCTGAGCCGATAGAGCGCGAGCCGCCGCAGAAGGCCGTCGGCCAGGGGCTCCGCCACGTCCAGAAGGATCGCCTCGGGGTCGGCGGGCCCGCCCGGCATCAGGAAGAAATCGGCCAGATACTTGCCCTGCGCTGTCAGAAGCGCGGCATAGACCGGCCCCTGCGCGATCCTGCGCACGTCGTTCGTCACGAGGCCCTGCAGGAAGGCCACCCGGTCCGGCCCCGCGATCCGCAGCACCTTCCGCCCCTCGATCCGTTCCGCCATCGCCGATCCTCCATTCGCCTGTCCGAATATAGGCGGCGCGTGCCCGAGCGAAAGGCCACCTGTCGATACCGGGCCACCCGTCGACCCTCGGCTGGTTGACCCTCCGCAGGGGCTCGCCTAGGGTCGCCCGGCTTTTCCCCGCAAAGACCGGAGTCGCCGATGTCGCTTGCCCAGGGCCGTCCCTACCTTGCCATTCCCGGCCCCTCGGTCCTGCCCGACCGCGTGCTGGCGGCGATGCAGCGGCCGGCGCCCAACATCTACCAGGGCCCGCTGTTGGAGATGACGGACGCGCTCTACCTCCAGCTGCGCACGCTTGCCGCACCAGGCGCGCCGGACCGGGTCCACCCCGCGATCTACATTGCAAACGGCCACGGCGCGTGGGAGGCGGCGAATACCAACCTCTTCTCGCGCGGCGACCGGGCGCTGGTGCTTGTGACCGGCTCTTTCGGGACCAGTTGGGCCAATACGGCCCGAAGGCTCGGGGTCGAGGTCGAGGTGATGGATTTCGGCCGCCGGACCGCCGCCGATCCGAACCGGCTCGAGGCGGCCCTGAGGGCCGACCGGGCAGGGACCATCCGCGCGGTGCTCGTGACCCATACCGACACCTCCTCGTCGGTGAAGAACGACATCGCGGCCCTGCGTGCCGCGATCGACGCGGCAGGTCATCCGGCGCTGCTGGCGGTCGACTGCATCGCCTCGATGGGCTGCGACGCCTATGACATGGCGGCGCTCGGTGTCGACGTGACGGTCGCGGCAAGCCAGAAGGGGTTGATGACGCCGCCGGGGCTGGGGCTTTTATGGGTGTCCGACAGGGCGCTGAAATCCTGCGCCAATTCGGACCTGCGCACGCCCTACTGGGACTGGACTGCCCGGATCGAGGCGACGGAATACTGGCAGCTTTTCGCAGGCACCGCCCCCACCCACCACCTTTTCGCCCTGTCCGAGGCGCTGACCATGATCGGCGAGGAGGGGCTGCCCCATGTCTGGGACCGGCACGCCCGCCTGGCCCGCGCCATCTGGGCGGCGGTCGAGGCATGGGGGCAGGGGGGCGACATCGCGCTCAACGTCCCCGACCCGGCAGAGCGTGGCCATTCGGTGACCGCCGTCCGCTTCGGGGGCGGTGTCGCCGGCCGGCTCCGCGCTTGGACCGAGGCCGAGGCGGGCGTGACGCTGGGCATCCCCCTTGGCGCGGCGCTGCCGGACGAGCCCGCCTACCAGGACTTCCTGCGCATCGGCCACATGGGCCATGTCAACGCCCATATGGTGCTCGGCGCCCTTGCCGTGATAGAGGCGGGGCTGCAAGCATTGGGGGCCCCGCATGGCACCGGTGCGGTCGAGGCGGCCGCCAAGGCGCTTCTTCGGTAAACAATCGCGCGTGACTCTGCTCCAATCGTCAACAAATCGCCACCCGTAACAGCTGCTACACCCTGGATGGCAACAGTTGGCTCCTGTCGCGGGATCGAGATTGCAATTGGTGCCTCTGATCCGCAATAAAGCGACATCGGCGGGACGACCCCGCACGCGGAAGGCGCCGTCAGGACAAGAATGAAAACGATCACGACCACCGAAGAGCTTGCCCAGTTCTGCGCCGAGGCCAAGAGCCAGCCCTACGTCACGCTCGACACTGAATTCCTGCGCGAACGCAGCTATTATTCGAAACTTTGCCTCGTCCAGATGGCGCTGCCCGGCAAGGACGGCGCCGCCGTCCTGATCGACCCCCTGGCGGACGGGCTGTCGCTCGAGCCGCTCTACGACCTCTTTCGCCATGAAAACACGGTCAAGGTCTTTCACGCCGCCCGCCAGGATCTTGAGATCTTCTTCATCGAGGGCAACGTCTTTCCGACCCCCCTCTTCGACACCCAGGTCGCCGCCATGGTCTGCGGCTTCGGCGAACAGGCCGGCTATGAGACGCTGGTCAAGAAGATCGCGCGGGAAAACCTGGACAAGTCCTCTCGCTTCACCGACTGGTCGCGGCGGCCCCTGACCGAGGCGCAGAAGGTCTACGCGCTGGCCGATGTCACCCACCTGCGCGTCATCTACGAACATCTGAGCCGCGAGCTGGTCCGCACCGGCCGGCAGAAATGGGTCGAGGAAGAGCTGGCGACGCTCCTGGACCCTAGGACCTACACCAACCTGCCCGAGGATGCCTGGCAGAAGGTCAAGACCCGCACGAACTCTGGCCGCTTCATGGCGCTGGTGCGTGAACTGGCGCGTTTTCGCGAAACCTACGCCCAGACGAACGACGTGCCGCGCTCGCGCATCTACAAGGACGACGCCCTGCTCGAACTCGCCTCGACCCGCCCCGCGACGGCCGAGGAACTCGGCCGCTCGCGCCTCTTGCTGCGCGAGGGGCGCAAGGCGGATGTGGTCGAGGGAATCCTTGCCGCCGTCCGCGCCGGGATGGAGACGAAGCCCGAGGACTTCCCGAAGCCCGACCAGTCGCGGGACCAGTTGCAGGTCAATACCGCGCTCGCCGACCTTCTGCGCGTGCTTCTGAAGGCCAAGTCCGAAGAGACGGGCGTCGCGCCGAAGCTGATCGCCGCCACCTCGGACCTGGACGCCCTGTCGGCGGGGGTGCGGGAACTGGACATGCTGCAGGGCTGGCGGGCCGAGGTGTTCGGCAATGATGCGCTGCGGCTGGTTCGGGGCGAGATTGCGCTCTCGGCCGTCGGCGGCGCGGTCCGGGTGATCCCGGTCTGAAACGGCTCTGGCTGGCGCGCCCCTAGCGGCGCGTCTCCATCTGGTTCGTTTCGCCCACAACCACGATCTTGCTGATTTCCGCCAGCTTGGGGGTCGAGATATAGGCCGCCGCCGTGATCTCGCGCGAGCGCACGGTCGAGGCGTCGGTCGGCACGGGCGGGTTCCAGATGCGGAAGCGGTAGGTCAGCACGCCGTCCTTCGGGATGCCGAAATCGTCGGGGACGAGTTCCGCCTTCCACCAGCCTTGCGTCGGCGGCACGCCGGTCGCGCGCACAACGACGCCCGTCGGCATCTTCTCGACCACCAGCCGCGTGACCTGCGGCATCAAAAGCCGCGCGTCGGCGTCCACGGGGGCGGCCGGCGCCGGCGCCGAACGCGACGCGCCAAACCAGTTGAACGGGTTGATCCGGCTGTCGGCGATACGCCCGCACCCCGCCGTCGTGGCGATCAGAAGGCCAAGGCTCAGGGCGGTGGCGGTGCGGATCATCGGCGGCTCCTTCGCGGGATGGCCCTGCCTAGCCCATCCGGCGCCGTCTGAAAAGGGGGCTGGCGGCTGGACGCCCCCGGCAGTTGCGCGTAAGGGAAGGGGCATGTGGCCCCCCTTCCGGCGGCCGTGGCGGAGGCGAAGATGGCGACTGAAGCCTTTGAAGAGATTGCCGAAACATTCGACTTCCTTGACGATTGGGAAGACCGCTACCGCCATCTGATCGAGCTTGGCCGCGCCATGGAGCCCCTGGACGAGGCGCTGAAAACCCCCGCGCTGAAGGTCGACGGCTGCGCAAGCCAGGTCTGGTTCCTGCCGCGCATCAACGGCGAGGGGCCGGCGGCGCGCTTCGACTTCCAGGGCGACAGCGACGCGATGATCGTGCGCGGCCTGATCGCGGTCCTGCATGCGCTTTATTCGGGCCTGCCGGCGGCCGAGGTCGGCAAGGTCGACGCCGCGGCGGAACTGAAGCGGCTCGGCCTTGACGAGCATCTGTCGCAGCAACGGTCCAATGGCGTGCGCGCCATGATCGGCCGCATCCGCACCCTTGCGGCGGCCGCGTAGAACGGGCCTCAGCCGCGCCCCTTGGGCGTGAAGCGCAAGGACAGGCAGGACATGCCGCCGTCCAGCTTGGCACATTCGCTGTTGCCGATCTGGACGACCTTGTAGCCCGCGCGGTCCAGCGCCTCGGCGGTCCTCGGAAAGCCCGCCGGCAGGATGACCGCATCGTTGAACCGGATCGCGTTCGCCGCCGCCTCTTCGCCCTCGGCCGTCAGGATCGTGCGATAGGCCCTGAAGCCCCCCGCCGCCGCGAGCCGGGCCGTTGACAGGATCGTCTCGGCATCCAGCAGCGAGCAATCGGTCTTGAAATGCAGGACACCGGGCGGCGTTTCCAGCTCGCGCACCCGGTAGCCCCAATGGCCGACCAGGTCGGTCAGCTCGGCAATGCCGTCGGCGTTGGTGCGCGCCGACCGGCCGACGAGGATCTCGGTTTCCGTGGTCAGGACATCGCCCGCCTCGATCGTGCCGGGGCCCTCGACCGTCAGAACCTCGCCGTAGATCGCGCGGAGCGTGGGCGCCATCTCCGCCGCCTCGCCCAGGCGGGTCGCCGCGCCGGGCCGGGTGATGACAGCGCCTTCCTGCAGGCAAAGCGCCACATCCTCGACGAACTGCGCGTCGGGGTAGGCTTCCAGCGGCGGAAGCTCGATCACCGTTGCGCCTTCGGCCTTCAGCGCCGCGACATAGGCCGTGTGATGGGCGCGCATCAGCGTGATGTCGGGCGCGCCGGTATCGACGGCGCGCAGGCCCTTGGTCGCGCTGACGGCCGGCAGCCGGGTGATGGCATGGGTGAAGCGGTACGAACGATCGGACATGGTGGCCTCCCTCTTCTGTCCCGGATAGCGGATCGGGTGCGCGGACGGAAGGGGCGGCCGGGGCTGGTCGGCCCGGTTCACCTGGCGAAGAGGCCCTCTGCGTCGAAGACCGGCTTGCCTTGCAGCAGGGTTGCCACCACCTCGGCCGTCCCGATCCGGCCCACCGGAACCGCGGTGATGTCCCGGTCGATCACAACAAGGTCCGCGAACTTGCCGACCTCGAGCGAGCCGGTCGTCTTTTCTTGTTGCAGGAGCTTCGCGGGATTGATCGTCATCCAGCGGATCGCCGTGTCGACGTCCCGCGCGCCTTCTGTCCTGCGCTCGACGGCGGTCTGGATCTTCACCAGAGGCGACAGTTCGTCCGCGTCGAAATCGCTGCTGAGCGTCACGAGCGCCCCCGCCGCCTCGAGCGAGGCGGCCGGCATCATGAAATCCGCCCGGTCGCCGATGAAGGTGCGGATGAAGGCATTGTATTCCGGGTCGAGCGACGAGGGCGCCAGCTGCAGGTCCGCGACCGCCCCAAGCGCTGCAAAGCGCGGAATGTCGGCGCGATCGACCAGATAGAGGTGCGTCAGCCGATGCGGCCCCGACGCAGGGTCGGACTGGGCTATCGCATCGAGCGCCAGCCGTGCACCCCGATCGCCGGTGACATGGAAATGCAACTGGAACCCCGCCGCGGACAGGGTCCGCGCATAGCGGTCGAGCGTTTCGGGGTCGAAGTAAAGAAAGCCGCTGTCATGGCCGTGGTCGATGCCCGGCCCCTTCCGGTAGGGGCGCAGCAGCGCGCCCGTGCGCTGCTCGAGGATGCCATCGACATAGATCTTGGCCTGGTTGAAGCGCAGAAGGCTTTGGTGGTCGTTGGAATAAAGCGCCTTCAGATCAGCGACCTGCTGGTCGAAGTTCATGTCGGGGTAGACATAAAGCGCGTTCGACGCCCGGACCGTCAGCCTGCCCTCGGCCAGGGCCCGCTGCCAGACCTTCACATGCCCCTGCGGCCAGAAGCCGCCCGCGTCCGACACAGTGGTGATGCCGTTTTCGGCCATCAGTTTCAGCGTCTTGAGCATGGCCCGGTAGGCGAACTCCACCCGCTCGGGGCTGCCGGGAAAGGCCAGGTTCCTGAGCCGCTGCTGGGCGTTTTCCAGAACGACGCCATTCAGCTTTCCCGTCGCCTTGTCGCGCAGAAGTATCCCGCCCGGCGGATCGCTGGTCATCCTGTCATAGCCCGCCGCCGCCATCGCGGCCGAATTGGCCCAGGCGCCGTGGCCGATGTCATCAAGGATCAGGATCGGCCGGTCGGGCGAGATCTTGTCGAGCAGGTCAATGGGGTTGTCGCTCTGGTCCAGAAGGTTCGTCATGCTGACGCCCGAGCCGACGATCCAGCCCTCTTTCGTCCCGTCCGCGCAGTCCCGCACCGCCGCGAGCGTATCGGCGAGCCGGTCGAACGGCTCGAACGCACAGAGTGCCTCGTTCACGCCGGCCTCGATCAGGTGCATGTGGGCGTCCTGAAATCCGGGCAGGACCATCTGGCCCTTCAGGTCGGTCACCTCGGCACCCTCTCCCGCCGCGCGCAGGACCGCGTCCTTGCCCCCGACGGCCAGGATGATCCCGTCCCCGGAAATCGCGATCGCCTCGGCGGTCGGTGCGGCCGGATTGACGGTATGGATCCTGGCATTGGTCAGGACCAGCGTGCCGGGCGCGGCTAGGCCGGGCTGGGCAAGCGCGGCAAGCAGGGCCGCCAGAGATAGGGAAACTGGCGACAGGGAAATCAGAGACAGCGCCTTCAGCGGACGGCAGCGGGGTCGGGGGTCTTGGGTCATTCGGGTTTGGTCCTGCGCGCAAAGCGGTTTCCCCCGTAAAGGTCATGCCCCCGCCCGCCTGCGCAAGCCGCCCCGTGAGGGTCCCTCTGGTGACGTAGGGTCAGCGCGCTTCCCGTGCGGGGCTGGCCGGCCCGCCCTTGGCAATATCCGCCGCCCCTTGCATTCTGCGGCCATCATCAGGCCGGGGGGGACGCAAGATGTGGGACTGGCTCGGCCGCAATTCGGACCGCCTTCAGGCGCTGGGTGGCCTTGTGACCGCGTTGGCGGCGCTGGCCGCGCTGATCATCGTCCCGATGCAGATCGCCTCGGCCGACCTCATCCAGCGCGACCAGACCGCACGCGAGATCTACCGCGAATTCCTGAACCTGACCGTCCAGCGCCCCGAACTGGCCAAGGCCGACTATTGCGCGCTGAAGGACCCCAGGGAGCGGACGGCTTACGAGGCCTACGTTGACTACCTGCTCTACACCGCCGAGCAACTGACCGAGTCCTCTCCCGACTGGCGCGGCCCCATGACGGGCTACCTGGCGGACCATCGGGGCTTCATTTGCTCGAAGGCGGATTGGGGGGACTATTCCGAAGGCGTGGTCGATCTGGTGAAAGGGGTTCGGGCGGGCTGCACGCCGGCGGATATCTGCGGGCAGGACTGACGCGGAATGGTGCCGTCACAGGTTGGTGGGCGACCCAGGGCCGCCCACCATTCCGCCAAGCGCCTGAAAACCGCCGTTCTTCGGGGCGGACTTCGGGAGATGCCTCATCCTTGTGTCTCACCAGTGCCGCAACAGGTCACCTAATCATCGCATCACCTATTGTGTCAGGCCGCGGATGAAGCGGTCGACGGTTTGGGTATAGGCTCCCGGCGTGCCCAAATCCTCGTTGATGGCGCCATGGCTCTTGTCAAGCGGCAGGACTTCGGCGCTTACACCGAATGTGCCAGCCTTCCTGTCGAAGCCTCTGGCCTGATTGCAGGACTCCGCTCGTTTCGACGAGCATACGAGCAGCATGGGCGGTGCCCCTTGCCGGAGCTGGTCGATTGGGGAGGCGTGCCGCCAGTAAGTGGGGTCGCTGCCGAAAGCCTTGTCGTAGAGGCTGAGGTGCGGGCCGTTCATCATGTCGGTTACATCGTAAACGGCGCTGTCGAGCGCAACGACACCGCGCCAGGGCAGCGCGCCAACGCGGGTCGCCATCGACGGATCGGCGGAAAGCAGCACCACCAGATGCGCGCCGGCCGAATGCCCCATCAGGACAAAACGTCCCGGATCGCCGCCGAGCGAACGCACCTTCTGCTGTGCCGTGGCAAGCGCCTGCGCCACGTCCCGCGCCTGCATGAGCGGGTCGGCGTCGGGAAGCAGGCGGTAGTCCACCGAGATGAAGATGTAGCCCTTCGGCAGCCAGTAGGCGACCTTGTTGTCGACGACGGGCGGGGTGGATTTGGAGCCGTTCCTCCAGCCTCCGCCGTGGACCATGAAGATCACGGGGGCGTTGGTCGCACCCGCCGGAACATAGATGTCCATCCGCTGCTTCGGGTCGCCGCCATAGGCGACATCGCGATGGACCTCGACACCGCCGGGAAGCGTCTCTTGTTCGCCGTCACGCGGCCCGGCATCCCGGAGCGTGGAGGCGATCGCCGTTCGGCAGGGTTCGGACAGGGCTGCCCGGTTCGCGCCAAGGCATTGGCCGAGCGCGCTTCCACCCGGCCTGATGCCGGGACAAACCCTCGCAATATCGGCGCGGCAGGCCTGCACCAAGGCCCGCCGCTCACTCCTGTCCAGTTCCTGCGCTTGTGCGGAAAAGGCCGAGAAACCCGTAATTGCGCCAACGAGAAGAGCCAGCGCCGCGCGCGTCAATGGTCGCATCTCCTGCTCCTATGGAAATGTTGCATCATGGCTTATACGATCACCGCCTCGATTTCCGGCGCTCGACACCGCTCCGACATCCGGATTTTTCCAGGGATGTCCAAGGTAGAGGTCCATCGTGCGGGCTCCGATAGGCTCAGCGGACCTGCCGCCAGGGCCGGTGCCGCCCGGAAGCTTTCCTGGCTGGTGTGCCGATCAGGACCGCTCTCAGCCAGCCGCGCCTTGAAGGTCGCAAGCTGGGCGTGGAAATGCTCAAGAACCTGCTGCCTGGTCTGACCCTAGCGCATGGCGTGCAGCGATGCCCCGCGCAAAGCGGATTGCCCAGCCTGCGCCAGCAGCCGGGAAAGGCGCTTTGCCACCTCCGGCAGCCGCGTCCCCAGCGAAATCTTGATGTCCGTCGCCTTCCGGGCCGGGTGCAGATGCGGGGGAGGGGCCAGCGGACGTAAAAAATCCCGTGTCGAGACGCGCACGGATAGGCCGCACGTCGCATTGCAATGTCTCACCAGCGTGCCGCACCGGAGAATTGCGGCCTCTAAGGCATGGAGCTTGCAGGAAATGGTGGGCGACCCTGGAATCGAACCAGGCACGAGTCGCCTCGGCGGAGTTACAGTCCGCTGCCGCACCTTGCAGCACGTCGCCCACTGGCGGGTCAAATACGCGCGGGGGCGCGGGGCGTCAAGGCGGAAGTGGCGGGCTTTTGGGGGTGTCGGCACTGGCGCGCAGACGGGCGGAGGTGGCTCGCCGCCCGAACCCGTCCGAACCCGCCCGAACCCGCCCGAACCCCTTGTCAGGGGTGGCGGCGGCCACTAGGGACGGGCAGGGGGTGCCCGCAATGAAGAAGCCGGACTGGGTGATAGAGAAGGAGCGCGCCAAGCGCGCGGCGGCGGCAGAGACGGTGTGGCTCTTCGGGATCCACGCGGTCCGCGACGCGCTTGTGAACCCCGCGCGTACGAAGCTGCGGCTGGTCCTGACCCGGAACGCCGCCGACCGGCTGGGGGACGCGGTCGCCGAAGCCGGCCTGCCGCCCGAAATCGTCGAGCCGCGCGCCTTCGACAAGGCGGTGGGGCTCGACCCCGAAAGCGTCCATCAGGGTGCGGCGCTTCTGGTCAAGCCGCTCGACTGGGGCCGGCTCGACGACCTGGCTGCGGCGGGGCAGGGGCGGCCTCTCCTGGTCCTGCTGGACCGGGTCACCGACCCCCACAACGTCGGCGCGATCCTGCGCTCGGCCGAGGTCTTCGGCGCCCGCGCCGTCATCGCCCCATTGCGGCATTCCGCGCCGGAAACCGGGGCGCTGGCCAAGACGGCCAGCGGCGCGCTCGAACGCCAGCCCTACCTGCGCATCGGCAACCTGGCCGAGGCGATGGAGCGGCTGAAGGACATGGGCTATACGCTCCTCGGCCTTGACGGCACGGCCGAGGCCGAGATCGGCGCGGCCGTCGCGGACCTGGGCGACCGGCCCCTGGGGCTGGTCCTTGGCGCCGAGGGGCCGGGCCTGCGCGAGCGCACGAAGGCGACCTGCGACCGGCTGGTGAAGATCCCCTTTGCGGGCGGCTTCGGCTCGCTCAACGTCTCGAACGCGGCGGCGGTTGCGCTCTATGCGGCCTCGGTCCGCTGATCCGGCGGGCAAACGTCTGTTCAACTCTGTGGGAGCCCGGGTTACAGCCTGCCCCGGGACATGCCATCTTTGGTCCCAGACGTTGGCTGCAGGCGTTGACTGGCGAGGAACCGATGACCGTGGCGCGGATAGGGCGGGGGGCGTGGACAAGGGCATGGCCCCTGCTTCTCGCGGCGCTGTTGGCGCCCGTGCTCGCCTGGACCACGGCGCGGGCCGATGACGCGATCTTCGCGCCGCAGGGCGTGGCGCTGTCGGGCTATGACGCGGTCAGCTATTTCGGGCAGGACGGCCCGACCGAGGGCTCGCCCGAGCATGCCCTGCGCTGGCGCGGCGTCCTGTGGTATTTCGCGACCGATGCGGCGCTCGACCGGTTTGAGATGAACCCGGACGGCTTTGCGCCCCAGTTTGGCGGCTATTGCGCCGTAAGCCTTGCCGACGGCAAGACCGAGGGCGGCGTGCCGACCCTGTTCCTGATCCGCGACGGCAAGCTCTACCTCGCGCGCGATGCGGCCGACCTGACGGCGCTCCGCGAGCGCTTCGCCGAGGTGGTCGCGGCGGCCGAGCAGAACTGGATGGGCGCCCCGCCGAAGCCGAAGGCCGAGGTGCGAATCACCGGCGGCGAGGCGGCGACCCACAGCGATCCGACGCTTGGCTGGGGCATGGACAGCGCCGACTGGGGGGCGGACGATCCGACGTCTGGGCCCGCGGCTCCGGGCCAGTGACCCGGCGGAAAGTCGGTGAAAAGCACCGGAAGCACAGGGTTGGGCGGATTTCCGCCGATTTTTGCCCGTCGCGGCCCGGCACAACCCTCAAGACAGGTCACGACCGCGTCACTGGCCCTTTTACCGGCACGTTACCTTTCTACATCACTATGCAGAGGCGCGGTTTTGGAACATCTGCGCTTCAGCTCACTGTCCCTCGTTCCACACCTGGCGCCCCGTCCCACCGGACCGGGCGCCTTTTTCTTTCGCAGCTCTGCCCCTAGGGTCGCGCGAGAGGTGACAGCATGACAGAACCGACCGACCTTCAGATCCGCAACATACTGACCGGCGTGAAGACAGTGGCGCTGGTCGGCTGGTCGCCCGACCCGACGCGGCCCTCGCACGGCGTGGCCGAGGTCCTGCGCCGCCGGGGCATCCGCGTGCTGCCGGTCAATCCGGGGCAGGCCGGCCGCGACTGGCAGGGCGAGCGGGTGCGGGCGAGCCTCGCCGATTGCGCGGGCGAGGGGGTCGAGATGGTCGATGTCTTCCGCCGATCGGACGCGGTCGCGGGCATCGTGACCGAGATGCTGGCGAGCCTGCCAGAGGCGCGCGTCCTCTGGCTACAGCTTGGCGTCGGCGACCCGATGGCAGAGGCGCGGGCCGAGGCGGCGGGGGTGACAGTCGTCGCGAACCGCTGCCCGGCGATCGAGATCCGGCGGCTCGGGCTTTAGGGCGCCTGCAGAAGCGGCAGCAGGGCCTCGGTCGGCCGGCCGATGGCTGCGGCCCTGTCGGTGATCAGAAGCGGGCGTTCGATCAGCCGGGGATGGGCCGCCATGGCCGCGATCAGGTCGGCGTCGGGCGCGTCAGGCGACAGGCCCTTCGCCTCGGGTTCGGACCAGCGCACCAGGTCGCGCGCGGGGCGGCCGAGAAGGCGCAGCGCCCCGGCCAGCTCCGCAACGCCCGGCGGGTCGTCGAGGTAAAGCCGGACCTCGGGGTGTAGCCCGCGATCCTGCAGAAGGGCCAGCGCGGCGCGGGACTTCGTGCAGCGCGGATTGTGCCAGAGTGTCAGCGTCATGATAGCCACCTGTCCCGGTCGGTCCCGACCGCCTCGGCCACGCTCGCAAAACCGTCGCGCTGAAGCAACTCGTCAAGCCCGCGCGCGATGCGGGCAGCGAGGCCCAGCCCCTCATAGACCAGCGCCGAATAAAGCTGCACCGCGCTCGCCCCCGCCCGGATCTTCGCATAGGCCCCTTCGGCGTCGGAAATGCCGCCGACGCCGATCAGCGGCAGCGCGCCCCCGGTCAGGACCGACAGCCGCGCCAGGACGCGCGTCGAGCGGTCAAAGAGCGGCGCGCCCGACAGGCCCCCGGCCTCGCCCGCGTGGCGGCTTGCCAGCCCCTCGCGCGACAGGGTGGTGTTGGTGGCGATGATCGCGTCGAGCCCGACCTCGCGCGCGACGGCGGCGATGTCGGAAAGGTCAGCCTCGGCCAGGTCGGGCGCGATCTTCAGAAAGACTGGCAGCGGGCGGGTGCGGCTGGCCATCTGGCGGTCCCTTTCCGCGGTGACCCCGGCGGCAAGCGCGGCAAGCGCGTCCCGGCCCTGCAGGTCGCGCAGCCGCTCGGTGTTCGGGGACGAAACGTTGATCGTCACGAAATCGACGCTGGCACCGGCCGTGGCGAGGACGGACATGAAATCGGCCGACCGGTCGGCACTGTCCTTGTTGGCGCCAAGGTTGAGGCCCACGGGCACCGCCAGCCGCCCCTCGGCCCGCGCCCTGGCCAGCCGGGCGGCGATGGCTGGCGCGCCCGCGTTGTTGAAGCCGAAACGGTTGATGACGGCCCGGTCCTCGCTCAGCCGGAAGAGGCGCGGGCGGGGATTGCCGGGCTGCGGCCGGGGCGTCGCCGCGCCCAGTTCCACAAAGCCGAAGCCCGCGCGGGTCAGGGGCCCCGCCGCCTCGGCATTCTTGTCGAATCCGGCGGCAAGCCCGACCGGGTTCGGCAGACCGACGCCGGCGATCTGCGTCCGAAGGCGGGACGAGCTCAGGGGTCCGGGCAGGGGGGCAAGGCCCAGGGCCAGCGCCCTGAGCGCCACGCGGTGGGCCTGCTCGGGGTCGAGCCGGTGCAGGACCGGCAGCGCGATCCGGTCGCGGAGCGTCACAGAAGCCCCTCGGGGAAGATGTGGCCGCTCCGCCCAAGGGGCAGCGCCTTGTCCCAGATCACGTCGGCGGCGGTCAGCGGGCGGTAGAGGTGGGGGAAGAGCGCGCCGCCCCGCGACGGCTCCCACCTGAGCGAGGGCCCGAGCGCGCGCGCATCGCAGGCCAGAAGCACCAGGTCGCTTTCGTCGGCGAAATGGCGGGCGGCGGTCTCGGCGACCTGACCGGGGGTCGAGAAGTGGATGTAGCCGTCCGTCCGGTCGATCGGCGCGCCGAGCGTGGTGCCCGCAGCGCGGAAGGCGTCCCATTCGGCGCGGCGGAAGATCTTGAGGATCAGGTCTGCGGCAGCGGTCATGGCTCGGCCTCGGTCAGGATGAAGGGGCTTTGCCACCCGAGCGGGGACCGGTCAAGAGGAACGGGCGGATGGCCCCCTTGAACAGAAAACGCCCCGACCGGCGGGGCGGGGCGTTCTCTGGATCTAGGTCCTGCGACAGAAAGGTCACTGCACCGACTATGTCTACCGCCGTTCAATGTGTGGCGGCCGTCTGAAAATCCCGTCGTCTCCGGAGCAAACCCTTTCGCGGCGGCGGGCGGTCTTGAAATTTTTGCTTCAATCTTCGTCGTTCTGAATGATTTTAATATAACGCAACCGGGCGCCCCCCCCAAGAGTGACGCAGAGGTTAAGCGGACACCCTGCCGAAAATCATTGTTTCACCTCAACTCGGGGTTACTAACTTTTAGACAGGTTTTCGGCTTTGTTCGCCGTCTGCGGTGATTATGTGCAGACATAATCGGAGGATAGCTGTCCTGCGCACGCAGATGGTCAGGTCGGCTGATTCTCTTGCGGTTGCGTTTCGCAGACCCTTTGGAATCACGAATGCCCCGGCTTGCGCCGGGGCATCCCTCATTCCCGCCTTGGGGCCGATCAACCCTGGGCGAGGTTACGGAGCACATAATGTAGCACCCCGCCATGTTCGACATACTCGATCTCGACTTCCGTATCGATCCGGCAGCGCAGTTCGATGGTCCGTTCCGTCCCGTCGGCGAAGCGGATCGTGCAGGGCACGAGCGCCAAGGGCCTCAACCCCGAAGAGAGGCCGTCAATCGAGATCACCTCGTCGCCCGTCAGGCCCAGGGTCTTGCGATTGTCGCCGCCCGTGAACTCGAACGGGATGACGCCCATGCCCACCAGGTTCGAGCGGTGGATGCGCTCGAACGATTCCGCGATCACCGCCTTCACACCCAGAAGGTTGGTTCCCTTGGCGGCCCAGTCGCGGCTGGAGCCCGCGCCATATTCGATGCCGCCGATCACGACCAGCGGCACGCCGCGCTCTTTCCATTCCATCGCCGCGTCATAGATCGAGGTCTGCGCGCCGTCCGGTCCCTTGGTATAGCCGCCCTCGACGCCATCGAGCATCTCGTTCTTGATGCGGATGTTGGCGAAGGTGCCGCGCATCATGACTTCATGGTTGCCACGGCGCGAGCCGTAGCTGTTGAAGTCGGCCGGCGCGACCTGCCGTTCGGTCAGGTACTTGCCGGCGGGCGTCGTCGGCTTGAAGGACCCGGCCGGGCTGATGTGGTCGGTCGTGATCATGTCGCCAAGGACGGCGAGGATATGGGCGCCGTCGATGTCGTGGATCGCGCCCTTGGTCCTGGCCATGCCACGGAAGTAGGGCGGGTTCTGGATGTAGGTCGATGTCGGCGGCCAGTCGTAAGTCTCGCTGTCCGTCGTCTTGACCGCCTGCCAGCGCGCGTCGCCCTTGAAGACGTCGGCGTATTTCTCGATGAACATCGCCCGTGTGACGGTCTTGCCGACCAGATCGGCCACCTCGCGGCTCGTCGGCCAGATGTCCTTCAGGAAGACGGGCTTGCCGTCCTTGCCTTGGCCGATCGGCTCGCGCGTGATGTCGATGTTCATGTCGCCCGCGATCGCATAGGCGACGACCAGGGGGGGCGAGGCCAGGTAGTTCGCGCGCACGTCCGGGCTGATGCGCCCCTCGAAGTTGCGGTTGCCCGACAGGACCGACACTGCGACCAGGTCATTGTCGCTGATCGACTTCGAGATGGCGGGCGCGAGCGGCCCCGAGTTGCCGATGCAGGTCGTGCAGCCGAAGCCCACCAGGTTGAAGCCGAGCGCGTCCAGATCCTCCTGCAGGCCGGCAGCCTTGAGGTATTCCTCGACCACCTGCGATCCGGGCGCGAGCGAGGTCTTGACCCAGGGCTTGCGGTTCAACCCAAGGGCGCGCGCCTTGCGGGCGACGAGGCCCGCGGCCATCAGCACATAGGGGTTCGACGTGTTGGTGCAGGAGGTGATCGAGGCGATCACCACCGACCCGTCATGCAGCTTCCAGGCCTCGCCCTCGACCGACCCGGAGGCATAGCCGTCGCGATGGCCGGGCAGCCAGTCGGGGGCAGGGGCGCCGCCTTCACCGTTCCATTCCTTGATTTCCGCGCGCGTCGGGTCCGGCAGTTTGCGGGTGCCGCAGATGTATTTCGAGAATTCGAAACCCGCGTCCGACAAGGCGACATGATCCTGCGGCCGCTTCGGGCCGGAAATCGCCGGCACCACATTGTCCAGGTCGAGCGCCAGCGTCGAAGTGTAGATCGGGTCATAGTCCGGTCCGCGCCAGAAGCCGTTTTCCCTGGCGTAGGCTTCGACCAGCGCCACCCGACCCTCGTCCCGGCCGGTCTGGCGCAGGTAGCGCAGGGTTTCATCGTCGATCGGGAAGAAGCCGCAGGTCGCGCCATATTCCGGCGCCATGTTGGCGATCGTCGCCCGGTCGGCCAGCGGCATGTTGTCGAGCCCCGGCCCGTAGAATTCGACGAACTTGTTGACGACCCCATGCTTCCTGAGCATCTGCACGACCTTCAAGACCAGGTCTGTCGCGGTGACGCCTTCCTTCAGCGCGCCCGTGATCTTGAAGCCCACCACCTCGGGGATCAGCATCGACACGGGCTGGCCGAGCATGGCCGCTTCCGCCTCGATCCCGCCGACGCCCCAGCCCAGAACGGCCAGGCCGTTGACCATGGTCGTATGGCTGTCGGTGCCGACCAGCGTGTCGGGGTAGGCGACCAGCGCGCCCGTCTGGTCCTTGTCGGTCCAGACCGTCTGGGCGAGGTATTCGAGGTTCACCTGATGGCAGATGCCGGTGCCGGGCGGCACGACGCGGAAGTTTGCAAAGGCGCCCTGGCCCCATTTCAGGAACTGGTAGCGTTCGATGTTGCGCTGGTATTCCAGCTCGACGTTGCGCTGGAAGGCGCGCGGGGTGCCGAACTCGTCGATCATCACCGAATGGTCGATGACCAGATCGACCGGGTTCAGGGGGTTGATCTTCTGCGCATCGCCGCCAAGCGCCTTGATCCCGTCGCGCATGGCCGCAAGGTCGACGACGGCCGGAACGCCGGTGAAGTCCTGCATCAGGACCCGCGCCGGACGGTAGGCAATCTCGCGCGGGTTCTGGCCGCCTTTCTTTCCCCAGTCGGAAAAGGCCCTGATATCCTCGACGCTGACGGTCCTGCCGCCATCCTCGAACCGCAGCATGTTTTCCAGGACGACCTTCAGGCTGGCCGGCAGGCGCTTGAAGTCGCCAAGTCCCGCCGCTTCGGCCACCGGGATCGAGTAATAGGCGACCGTCTGGCCGCCGGCGGTCAGGGTGCGGCGGGTCTTGGCAGTATCGGTTCCGGTGATGACGGTCATGGCGTCCTCCTTGGCGGTCGCGGGTCGGGTCGGCGGCCAGCTCTGGCAGCAAAAGGTTCATGCCCGATGAAGGTCGGCCGTTCAAGGCGGCTGCCGGTGCGCAGGGCGGCCGACCCACGGGGCAGATGCGGTATACAATGGCATACTGATAGACGCAAGGGCCGGTGCGCGCCGCCTCACGACATTTTGCGGCATTGCGCGCGGACCGGCCATGGCGCCGGGGTGGGGCAGGCGTTACTGTCGGCCGACCGACCCCGACCGGAGCTTCCCATGCCCCCCCGACCGATCCCGCCGCGTCTGACCCCGCTCTGCCTTGCGGCCGCAGGGACTATGGCCGGGGTTCTGGCGGGGTTTCTGGTCGCCGGCACGGCCAAGGCAGAGGGACCGGGCCGCCCGCTTCTGGTCGAGCTTTACACCTCTCAGGGCTGCGCGACCTGCCCGCCGGCGGACGCCTTCTTCGAGCGCCTGGCCGAGCGCAAGGACGTGATCGCGCTGTCGCTCCATGTCGACTACTGGGACTATATCGGCTGGGCCGACACCTTCGGCAATCCGGCCTTCACCGAGCGCCAGCAGGACTATGCGCAGGCGGCGGGGGCCGAGGCTGTCTTCACGCCCCAGATCGTGGTCGAAGGCCGGATGGGCGTCGTCGGCAGCGACAAGGGGGCGGTCGACCGGGCCCTGTCGCTCGCCTTCCGCCATGTCCCGCCGGGCCCCAAGCTGACTGTCCGGCGCGAGGGCGACCGGCTGTTCATCACAGCGCCGCCGGACCCCGGCCTGGGGGACGAGGTCTCGGTCGAGCTGTTCCGCTACCAGCCCGAGGCGACGATCGAGATCGGCGCCGGCGAAAATGAGGGCAAGCGGGTGCGCTATGTGAATATCGTGACCGGCGTGTCGGAACTGGCGCGCTGGGACGGCGATATGCCCCTTGAACTCACGGTCGACGTGCCGGGCCCGCGCCGCAATGTCGTGGTGCTGCAGGACCCCGCACCCGGTGCGGTCGTCGCGGTCGCGGAAAGCCCCTGACGGGGACCGGGCGTTAACGAAGTTTCGAGTGGCAGAGGCCGTCGACCCTTCCCTGCGAAGGGCCAGCCAGTTGACCCCGGCCGATGCCCAAAAACCAATCGGCCAGCGCCGGCCCCGCCCTTGGCGGGCGCTAGGCGCCCGCCGGGGCAGGCGCCGGCCTTCGTGGGTTCATGACCCGGACGGTCCGGCGGCACTGCTTCCGGCCCGGCGCGGAAACGCAATGCGTTTCCTGATCCCGCTCCGGGCCAGGCCGTGCCCCGCCGCCCTACCGCCAGCGCCGGTGAATCCAGAACCATTGCCCCGGATGGGCCCTGATCCGCGCCTCGAGACTGTCGTTCAGCGCGCGCGTCATCGTCACCGGGTCGGACGGCGGCACTGGCGCCTCGAGCGTCACCTCGAATGACAGCCCGTCGGGCTGGCGCGTGGCATAGAAGGGAATGAGCGCCGCATCATAGCGCAGCGCCAGTTCGGCGGCAGAGGTCGCGGTGCGCGCGGGCTGGCCCATGAAGTCCATGTGCGGCGCATCCATGATCCGCTGGTCGACCAGCAGGACCAGCAGCCCGCCGGCCCGCAGGTGCTTGACGAAGCCCGTCGTGCCCGCCCGGCCCTGCGGAAAGATCGGGCCGCCGTAAGCCTCCATCGTGCGGACGTAATGGCTGTTGAAGAACTCGTTCGCCATCGGCCGGTAAAGCCCGCCGATCACGAAGCCGCGCCCCACCAGCGCCGCCCGCGCCGCCTCGTAATTGCCGAAATGGCCGGACACCAGGATCACCGGCCGCCCGGCGGCGTGCGCCTCGCTCAGCGCGGCAAGGCCGGGGCCGTGGATCTCGGCCCCCTTCTGCCGGGCCAGAAGCTCGGCCGCGGAATAGTTCTCGATCAGCGCCCGGCCCGAATTGTCGCAAGCCGCCCGCGCGATCCTTTCGCGCTCGGCCACGGCCAGCTCGGGCAGGATCAGCGCCAGATTGTCGCGTGCCCGGTCCGTGAAACCGGCCAGGGGGCCGATCACCCGGGCCATGAGCCAGCCCATGAGGGGCACGCGCCAGGCATAGGGCAGAGCCTTCAGCGTGCCGATCAGCGCCCGGACGGCCCCGTCGACCAGACGGTCGGTCCGGCGTTGATCCTCGCTCCGCTGCCGCGCCATTCCGGCCCCATCCTATCCGTGGCCAGGGGCCCGGTTCTCGCGGTGCCAGACATAAAGGCCGGCGCCCACGATCACAAGCGCGCCGAGGATGGTCAGCCCGTCCGGCACCTCGTTGAAGAAGACCAGGCCCCAGAGGGCTGCCAGCGGAATGCCGGTATAGCCGAACGGCGCGATGACGGATGCGGGCGCGCTGGCGTAGGCGCGGATCAGGAACATCTGCGCGGCGGTGCCGAGGATTGCAATGGCAGCATAGGCCCACAGATCGCGCGCCGGGATCGGTTGCCAGACGAAGGGCAGGGCGAAGGTGGTGATGACGGTGCCGACGAGCGCGGAATAAAAGAGCGAGGTGGCGATGGGCTCGCCCGGTCCCATGGCGCGGGTCAAAAGCGCGAAGGCCGCGAAGGAGAGCGCACAGGCCACCGGGTAAAGCGCCATCGGCGTGAAGACATCGCTGCCCGGCCGCAGGATCAAAAGCGCGCCCAGGATCGCGACGCCGACGGCGGCAAGGCGGCGGGGGCCGACCGGCTCGCCCAGGAAGAGGGCCGCGCCAAGTGTGATGAGAAGCGGATTCATGTCGGCGATGGCCGTCGCCGAGGCGAGCGAGATCGTGCCGAGCGAGACGAAGAAGAAGATCGACGCCCCGAACTGCGCCAGCGACCGCCCTGCCTGATGCCAGGGGTGGCGGGTGATGAGCGCCCCCGGCAGCTTCGGCGCGATCATCACCAGGACGATGGCCGTCTGGCCGACATAGCGCACCCAGATCACCTGCAGGACCGGCGCGCCGCCCTCGATCAGGTGCTTGGCCGTCGCGTCCATCAGCGTGAATAGAAGGATCGCCGACAGGTTCAGAAGGATGCCCTTCAGGACGGGATTGCCGGCGGCGGCACTGGGAACGGATGGGCGCGACATGCGCGCGACCTTACGCGGGGTGGCCGCCAGCCGGAAGGGGGCAGGACGCCCGCGCGCATCGGTCGGATCGGTCTGCGGGCAAGGCTTCGGACCTTGCCCGCCCGGATGGCCGAGGCCGTCGACCCGGCGACGCGAAAACCGCGCCCCGTCCCGGCCGACGGCTCAAATGCCGTCCACCAGCGCCCACTGGGGCAGGCACCGGCCTTCGTAGGTTCATGACAGGATCGGTCCAGGGCGCACCTTGCGCCCCGCCCCTTCCTCAGAACCTCAGCACATAGCTCGCGGCGAGGCCGCGTGCGTTGTAGTCCGACGCGCCGATGCCGTCGTAGAAGCCCGCAAAGGACAGCGTGCCGTTCGTGCCGAGGTCATAGGTCAGCCCCAGCGACAGCCGCCCGCGCGTGCCCTCGGCCGGGCCATTGACGCTTGACTTCGTGCGCGCC
>Ga0056909_1000469_pt1 | contig 38578 bp, 32 predicted proteins | sample EBPBio102011_DNA_FD_62115 | JGI IMG/M metagenome (GOLD analysis project Ga0056909, IMG submission 62115) | Wastewater treatment Type I Accumulibacter community from EBPR Bioreactor in Madison, WI, USA - Reactor 1_1/10/2011_ DNA | ecosystem: Engineered > Bioreactor > EBPR > Anaerobic-Aerobic >...
ATTCCCCTAACAATCGTTGAACGCGTTGGGGCGCTTCATAAAGAATCACCGTTGCCGGCACCGCACCCAGTTCGGCGAGCCACCGCCGCCGCTCGCCCTGAGCCGCGGGCGGAAAGCCCGCGAAGAGAAACCGGTCGCTCGGCAGGCCAGAGACGGTCAAGGCCGCGAGGACCGCCGAGGGGCCCGGGGCCGCCGTCACCGGATGGCCGGCTTCGCCCGCGGCGCGCCCCAACTGGTAGCCCGGATCGGCGACGAGGGGTGTTCCTGCCTCTGACGCGTAGACCACCGACCTGCCATCGGCGAGGGCCGCGAGGATGCCGGGCCGCGCGGTCGCGCCATTGTGGTCGTGGTAGGACCAGAGGGGGCGGCCGCCAAGGGCGATGCCGTGGATGTCCATCAGGTGGCGCAGGCTCCGCGTGTCCTCGGCCACGAGGATGTCAGCCGTCGCCAGGAGGTCGAGCGCCCGGAGCGTGATGTCGCGCGCGGCTCCGATCGGCGTGGCGATGAAGGTCAGGCCGGGCGGGGCCTTCTGCGCGCCGATGCCCCGAGGCTGGCCCGCACCGGTCGCACCGTCGGGCGCGTCATTGCTCACGTGAAATTTCCCCCTGATTCCGCCCCTTGGCGCGCGTTTACTTCCCGCCCGGTTGGGCTTACCTTTTCAGCCCGACCACCCCACCGGACGGCCCAAACGAGGTTATCGCATGTTCGCCCTTTCGCTTCCGCGCCGCAAGTTCCTGAAGACCGCCGCGACGGCAGCCGCCATTGCCCTGCTGGCAGCCTGCGGGCCGATGCCGGCCGGTCAGTCGGGGCCGGCCTTCGACAGCTCCAAGCCGGTTCCGGTCGCGCTTCTGCTGCCCTCGGGCAGCGGCAATTCGGGTGACGAGGCCCTGGCGACCGCGCTGAAGCAGTCCGCCCAGATGGCGATTGCCGATGTGTCCGGCAGCGTGAAGATCGACCTTCGGGTCTACAATTCCGGCGCCGATCCCGCGCTTGCGGCCCAGATGGCGACGCGCGCTGCCGATGAGGGCGCGGCGATCATCCTCGGCCCGGTCTTCGGCGATTCGGCCCTTGCCGCCGGACAGGCGGTCGCCGGGCGCGGGATCAATGTCCTTGCCTTCTCGAACAACAGCGACGTGGCCGGGGGCAATGTCTTCATCCTGGGCCAGACGGCGCAGAATTCGGCCCGGCGGCTCGTGGGTTATGCCGCGCGGCAGGGCAAGGGCGCGATCCTGATCGCGCATGAAAAGACGCCGCAGGGCGATCTGGGCAAGCGGGCGATCGTGGCTGCGGCCTCGGGCACCGGCGCGAACATCGTCGGCACCGTGCCCTACGATTTCAACGGGCCGGGCGTGACCACGGCGATTCCGACCATCGTCGCGGCGGCGAAATCTACGGGCGCCTCGACCCTGATGCTGACGGCCGACAGCGCCGGCGCGCTGCCGCTTCTGGCGCAGCTTCTGCCCGAACAGGGGCTCGGGCCGACGGCGATCCAGTATGCCGGCCTGACGCGCTGGGACATCCCGCAGGCGACCCTGTCGCTGCCGGCCCTTCAGGGCGGCTGGTTCACCCTGCCCGACCCCGGCCTGTCTGCGCAATTCCAGAGCCGCTATGCCGCCGCATACGGCCAGTCGCCGCATCCGATCGCGGGCCTGGCCTATGACGGGATCGCGGCGGTCGCGGCCCTGGTGAAGTCGGGCCGGTCGAACCCCTTCTCGTCCTCGTCGCTCACGCAGGCGGCGGGCTTTGCGGGCGTCAACGGCGTCTTCCGCCTGCTGCCGGACGGCACCAACCAGCGTGGCCTTGCCATCGCGCAGATCCAGAACGGCCAGCCGGTCGTGATCGACCCCGCGCCCCGCAGCTTCGGAGGCCTTGGGCTCTGACCAGGATGACGGCCGCGTCGGCGCCTGCCCTGACCGACGCGCCCGAGGCCTTCGCGGACGCGCTGGTGCCGGCCGTCCTTGCGACCCCGGACGCGGCCGAGCGGCGGGCGATCATCGTGCGCGCCCTGGCCGATGCCCGGCGGACTGCTCTGGCCCGGATCGACGCCGGTTTCACGGCCCGCCCGCGCGCGGCACGCGCGGCGATCCGGGCGCGCTCCGACCTGGCGGACGCCACGCTGACCGCGCTGTTCCGGCTTGCGACGCGGACACTCCACCCCGCGCCGAACCCGACCGAGGCCGAGCGCCTGTCGGTCCTCGCCGTCGGCGGCTACGGCCGGGCGGAACTCGCGCCCTTTTCCGACATCGACATCCTGTTCCTGACCCCCTGGAAGGTGACCGCCTGGGCAGAGAGCGTCATCGAGACGATGCTTTACATCCTGTGGGACCTGAAGCTGAAGATCGGCCATTCCAGCCGCTCGCTTGCCGATTGCATGCGGCTCGGGCGCGAGGACATGACCATTCGCACCGCCCTTCTGGAACACCGCTTCGTCACCGGCGACGCGCCCCTAGCGACCGAACTCCGCCACCGGCTGAGGCAGGACCTGTTCCTTGGCACCGCCGCCGAATTCATCGAGGCAAAGCTTCTGGAACGGGCCGAGCGGCACAAGAGGCAGGGCGGCCAGCGCTATGTGCTGGAACCCAACGTGAAGGAAGGCAAGGGGGGCCTGCGCGACCTGCAGACGCTCTACTGGATTTCCAAATATATCCACGGCGTCGGATCGGCCGAGGATCTGGTGGCCGAGGGCGTCTTTCGCCGCGAGGAATACGAGAATTTCGCGGCGGCCGAGGATTTCCTCTGGTCGGTGCGCAGCCACATGCACCAGATCGCGGGCCGGGCGGTCGAAAAGCTGTCCTTCGACCTGCAGGTCGAAGTGGCGGCGCGCATGGGCTATCAGGACGCGGGCGGGCGCCGGGCGGTCGAGCATTTCATGCAGGACTATTTCCGCCATGCGACGCGGGTCGGCGATCTGACGCGCGTCTTTCTTGCCGCGCTCGAAGAGCGGCACCTGAAAAGCGAGGCGACCGCCCCCGGCCACGCGCGCCGCCGCCGCAAGGTGCCGGCGGGTTACCGGATCGACCGGGGGCGGCTCAACATTGTCGACCCGGCGGCCTTCCTGAGCGACAAGCTGAACCTTCTGCGCATATTCGAAGAGGGCCTGCGATCCGGCCTTCTGATCCACCCCGACGCCATGCGCCTTGTGTCGGCAAACCTGCAACTGATCGACGACGAGATGCGTGAAGACCGCGAGGCGGTGCGCATCTTCCTGGACCTTCTCCTGAAGCACGGCAACCCGGAACGGGCGCTGAGACGGATGAACGAGCTTGGGGTCCTGTCGGCCTTCCTGCCCGAATTCGAGCCCATCGTCGCCATGATGCAGTTCAACGTCTATCATCACTATACGGTCGACGAACATACGATCCAGACCATCTCGACCCTTGCGCAGATCGAGCGCGAAGAGCTGATCGAGGAACTGCCCCTCTCGTCCTCGATCCTCAAGGAAGGGGTGAACCGCAGGATCCTCTATGTCGCCCTGCTGCTCCATGACATCGGAAAGGGCCGGCCCGAGGATCACGCGATCCTTGGCGCCCAGATCGCCCGCCGGGTCTGTCCGCGCCTTGGCCTGACGCCCGAGGAAAGCGAGACGGTCGAATGGCTCGTGCGCTATCACCTGGTCATGTCCGACATGGCCCAGAAGCGCGACATCGGCGACCCGCGAACCGTGCGCGACTTTGCCAAGGTGGTGAAGACGCGCCGGCGGCTCGATCTTTTGACGGTGCTGACGGTCTGCGACATCCGGGGCGTGGGCCCGACGACCTGGAACAACTGGAAGGCCATGCTCCTGCGCCGGCTACATGCCGACACATCCGAGGCGCTGGAAGCGGGGCTTGAGCATGTGAACCGCGAAAAGCGCACGGACGAGGCCAAGCGGGCGCTGCGCGAGGCGCTGCCGGGGTGGGACGCGCGCGACCTTCGTGCCGAGCTTGCGCGCCACTATGATCCCTATTGGCAAGGGCTGTCGACCGAGGCGCACATGATCTTCGCCCGGCTTCTGCGCGACATTCCCGATACGGAAATCCGCATCGACATCGAACCCGACGCCGACCGCGACGCGACGCGCGCGGCCTTTGCGCTGGCCGACCATCCGGGCATCTTCTCGCGGCTCGCGGGTGCACTCGCACTGTCGGGCGCGAACGTGGTCGACGCGCGGACCTATACGTCGCGGGACGGCTATGCGACCGCCGTCTTCTGGGTGCAGGACGCCGAGGGCCACCCCTACGACCCCGAGCGCATCCCCCGCCTGCGCCAGATGATCGACAAGACACTGAAGGGCGAGGTCGTGGCGCGCGAGGCGCTGAAGGACCGCGACAAGATCAAGAAGAGCCAGCGCCAGTTCCGCTTTCCGACCCACATCACCTTCGACAACGAAGGGTCGGACATCTACACGATCATCGAGGTCGACACCCGTGACCGCCCTGCCCTGCTTTACGACCTGACGCGCACGCTTGCGGCGAACAACATCTACATCGCCAGCGCCGTCATTGCGACCTATGGGGCGCAGGTCGTCGACAGTTTCTACGTCAAGGACATGTTCGGCTTGAAACTGCACTCGAAGCTGAAGCAGGAAGCGCTGGAAAAGAAACTCCGCAGCGCGATCACCGAAGGCGCAGAGCGAGCCACCGCCGAATGAAACCCATCCGCCTGATGCGCGGCTTCCTGACCGTGGGGGCCTGGACGCTTCTCAGCCGCATCGCGGGCTTTGCGCGCGACGTGCAGACCGCGAACTTTCTGGGCACCGGCCCGATGGCCGAAGCCTTTCTGGTCGCCTTTTCGCTGCCGAACATGTTCCGGCGCTTCTTCGCCGAGGGGGCCTTCAACGCGGCCTTCGTCCCGATCTTTTCCAAGAAGCTCGAAGAGGGCGACCAGAAGGCCGCCAAGGAATTCGCCGAGGATGCCTTTACCGGCCTCGCGCTCGTGGTCGCGCTCTTTTCCGTCGTCGCCATGGTCGGCATGCGCTGGCTGGTCCTTGCCATGGCCTCGGGCTTTGCCGGGGACGAGCGACTGGAGCTGGCGATCCGCTATGGCGAGATCTGCTTTCCCTACATCTTCTTCATCTCGCTCACCGCGCTCCTGTCCGGCCTTCTGAACGCCGGCGGGCGGTTTGCGGCGGCGGCGGGGGCGCCGGTCGTCCTGAACGTCATCTTCCTGGTCGCCATGGCCATCGCCCACCGCATGGGCTGGGACATGGGCCTGACGCTCGCTTGGTCGACGCCGTTGATCGGGTTCCTGCAGTTGGCCGTCGTCTGGATCGCGGCCTGGCGCATGGGCTATCCGCTGCGCTTCCGCCGGCCGCGCTTCACGGTCGATCTGAAGCGGCTGGTGGCCATCGCCGGGCCTTCGGTGCTGGCCGGAGGTGTGGTGCAGATCAATCTTCTGGTCGGGCGACAGGTTGGCAGTCATTTCGACGGCGCGATCGCCTGGCTCAACTATGCCGACCGGCTCTACCAGCTGCCGCTCGGCGTCGTCGGCATCGCCATCGGCATCGTGCTTCTGCCCGACATCTCGCGCCGGCTGAAGGCCGAGGACGTGGTCGGCAGCCGCTATGCCCTGTCGCGCGCCACCGAATTCGCGCTGTTCCTGACCATACCCGCCGCCGTCGCGCTGATGGTCATTCCGGTGCCGCTGATTTCGGTCCTGTTCCAAAGGGGCGAATTCACCGCCGCAGACACCGCGCCCACGGCCCTGACGCTCACCGTCTATGGCGCGGGGCTGCCGGCGTTCGTGCTGCAAAAGGTGCTGCAACCGCTTTTCTTCGCTCGGGAAGATACCAGGACGCCCTTCCACTATGCGATCCATTCGATGATCGTTAACGCGGCCCTGGCCATCGGGCTCATGCCTTTCGTGGGCTTCATCGCTGCCGCCCTTGGCACAACGATTTCCGGCTGGACCATGACCGCGCAACTCTGGTGGGGCAGCCGCAAGATGGGCGAGGCCGCGCGGCCCGACGCCCGGCTTCTGTCGCGCCTGCCCCGGATCGTCGCGGCGTCCGCGCTGATGGGCGCCGTGCTGTGGTTCGCGGCGGACCGCATGGCGCCGATGCTGGCTCCGACCGGGCACCGCTACATCGGGCTGACACTGCTGTGTCTTCTGGGCTTTGCGGCCTATGGCATTGCCGCCTTTGTCTTCGGCGCCGCCCGGCTGTCGGATTTTCGCAGAGCGTAAGAGACTACCTTTCGGCCCGGGTGGCAGAGACCGTTGGCTCTGCCATGCGAAGGTCAAGCCTTTTGTCCTGGCCGATGGCCCAAAGGCCGTCGGCCAGCGCCCGCCCCGCCCATGGCGGGCGCTATGCGCCCACCGGGGCAGGCGCCGGCCTATGCAGGTTCATGACATCAGCGATCCAGCGGCTAGGTTCCCACACGGGCCGGGGAAACGCGATGCGTTTCCTGATCCCGCCCGGCCCGGCCACGCCCCAACGCCGCCCCTACCGCCGCCGAATACGCGCAAGCATCGCCTGCGGCCCCCCCGGCGCCACCAGGAACGACAGGCCGAAGCCGATGACGAAGCCCGCGATATTGGCGAACCAGGTCGGGCTCGCGCCAAAAAGGGCGGCAAAGACCAGCTGGATCACCATGATCCCGCCGATGAGCGTGAAGGCCCGAAGCGGGTTCGCCCGCTGCTGGCCGAGCCTGACCCAGAGGATGAAGGTGAAGGCGCCGATCAGCCCGTATGCAGGGGTGAAGCCCCCGGTCAGCCAGCCGGTCACACCCGGCATCAGCCCGAAGATCAGCGCCCCGCCGATAGCCGAACCGAAGAAGATCGCAAGGAAGGCGCCCGCGCTGAAGGCCTCGGTCACCGCCTTGCCAAGGGCGATGATGAAGACGCCAGCCATAAGCGCCTCGACCGGGCCGGAATGGACGAACGGGTAGGTCAGGATGCGGACCACGTCCCAGATCGGCCATTCGTGGCGGGCCATCATCTCTTTGAAGAGTGCTGCGTTGAAGCCGAAGTTGCCGATCGCGACCGACCGCCAGCCCGACGCCGCATCGCCGCCGCCGAAGCCCATGCCGCCGAGCGCCAGCACGACCTCGATCGCGATCATCGGCAGAAGCACAGCCCAGACGACCGGAGCCACCGGATTGAAGGGGCTTTCCCCGTAGCCGTTCTGCATGCCTCACCCCGTTCCGGAACGGCCCTGCCCATTGCAAGCGCCCGTCCCCATGCGATACGCGAGGCCGCAGCCCTTTTCCAGTCGCGGCGCGACGGACCCGACGATCAGCGTTGCACCCTGCGCATGACGCCGCCCGCGCCGGTCTGGATCGTCATCTGGTCGATGAAGGTGCCGCTGAAACCAGTGCAAAGCTGATTGCGGCCCTGGTCCGAAACCATCTGCATTCCGCTGAATTGCCCACCGCCCAGCGACAGCGCCGCCCAGGCGCCTTGCCCCTGATAGTCGCTGCAGGCCCCCGTCTGGTCGCAGACTCGGTTCTGATAGCCGAGCGATCCGTCCGGGCCAAAGGTGATGTACAGCTTGCTGACCTGTCCGGTCGCCGGCGACTGGGTTTCGCTGTACCAGGCCCCGCTCAGCGCCTGGACGAGCGCCGGGTCCATGCGCCCCTGCATGTCGGCGAAGGTCTGGGTGGCGTTGGCGTCCACCTGCCCCGACTGCTGGTCAAGGCAGACAACCGTTTGCGCCAATGCGGCCTGACAGCCTGCCGCGACGATGGACAGAACCAGCACGGTGTGACCGCAAAACGTCATCTGCACCTCCTACCCTCACCAGAAGAGCATCCCCCTTTCGGCGATTCCCGGCAACAGCGGCGAAGCCCCCCCGTTCGATTGACGCCGCGCGGACCGGACGATAAGCGCAACTGACCAGGAATTTCGCAGACGGAGTCACCCATGGCGGACGCGGCCCAGCACACCGGCACCGGCAAGTCCGGCTTCAAGCCCCGCATCTTCTCCGGCATCCAGCCGTCGGGCGGCCTGACACTCGGCAATTACCTTGGCGCGCTGAAGCGGTTCGTCCAGAAACAGGACGAGGGGATCGAGACGATCTACTGCCTTGTCGACTTGCACGCGATCACCGTCTGGCAGGACCCCGAGCGGCTTCGCCACCAGACGCGCGAGGCGGCGGCGGGCTTCATCGCGGCGGGGATCGACCCCAAACGCTCGATCCTCTTCAACCAGAGCCAGGTTCCGGGCCATGCCCAGCTGGCCTGGATTTTCAACTGCGTGGCGCGCATGGGCTGGATGGGCCGCATGACCCAGTGGAAGGACAAGACCGCAGGCAAGAATGCCGAGGCCGAAAGCCTGGGGCTTTTCGCCTACCCCTCGCTGATGGCGGCCGACATCCTTCTCTACCACGCGACCCATGTGCCGGTCGGCGAGGATCAGAAGCAGCATCTGGAACTGACCCGCGACATCGCGATCAAGTTCAACCATGACTACAAGGTCGACTTCTTCCCGATCACGGAGCCGGTGATCGAAGGGGCCGCAACGCGCGTCATGTCCCTGCGCGACGGATCGAAGAAAATGTCGAAGTCCGACCCTTCGGACCAGAGCCGCATCAACCTGACCGATGATGCCGACACGATAGCGCAGAAGTTCCGCAAGGCGCGCACCGATGCCGCGCCCCTGCCCGAGACGCTCGCGGGCCTGAAGGACCGGCCCGAGGCGCGCAATCTGGTGAATATCTACGCAGCTCTCGCCGACATGTCGGCCGAGGCCGTGGTGGCCGACTATGCCGGCAAGGGCTTTGGCGCCTTCAAGCCCGCGCTGGCCGATCTGGCGGTGGCGAAGCTGTCGCCGATCACGGCCGAAATGTCGCGCCTCATGGCCGACCCGGCCGAGATCGACCGCACGCTCGGCGAAGGCGCCGACCGGGCCGACGCCATCGCCCAGCCGATCCTTGCGCGCGCGATGGAGATCACGGGGATGATCCGCTCGCGCGGCTGAGGCCCGTCAGTCCAGGAAATCCGCCCCGCGCGCCCGGCGGAGCGTCAGGCTGGGGCTTTGGCCGAAGCGGGCGGCATAAAGCGCGGCGAACCGGCCGAAATGCTGGAACCCCCAGCGAAGCGCCACGTCGGTGAAGGTAAGTCCTGGCGCCGCAGCCGTCAGGTCGCGGTGGGCGCGGCCCAGACGCTCTTCGCGCCAGAAGGCCAGGGGCGTCGTGCCCCGGAACGACCGGAAGGCAATCTGCAAGGCGCGCGGCGTCACGCCGGCGACCGCCGCCACCGCCTCGATCGTCAGGGGGTCCGACAGGTGCGCCATGATGAACTCTTCGGCGAGCCTCACCTGCCGCGGGACGGCGGCCGAGGCGCCGGACCGGCCAAGGAGGCGCTGGTAATTGTGGCTGTGCGCCTCGATCAGGCCGGTCAGGATCGCGCTTTCGATCGACCGCGCCAGAAGTCCCCCTTGCCCGATCGGCGCCCGTCCCGCGTCGGCCTCTGCCACCAGATGGCGCACCAGATTGCCCAGCGCCTCCCCCGGTCCCCGCGTCAGGTCGAGCGCGCCGGTGAAGGTCAGCGGCCGGTCTGCGCGCCCGCCGATGGCCTGCGCCAGATGGTCCTGCATCGCCTGCCGGTCGATCTGCACCAGAAGCTGGCTGCAGCCTTCGCCCCAGATCATCATTGTCGGAAGATGGGGGTTGAGGACCGAGGCCTGCCCCGGCACCGTCGCATAGCGATCCGGCCCGTTCGCGATCATCGCGGCACCGGCCAGCGGAATCTGCAGCAGGTAGAACCGCTCCAACTCGCCCGGAGCGATCAGGGTCTTGCTGCCATAGTCGATATAGTTCAGCGACAGCCGCTCGCCCTTCAGATGGTGCTGTCGGGCGGAAAAGCCGGCGTGGCCGCCAATGCTGTCCAGCCGGTGCGGGCAGAAGATGCGCGCGACCTTCTCGCGGGCCTCGTCCAGGTCGCGTGTCGCAAAGGTCTGGTAGGCGGCCAAGGGCGGCGCGGCAGGCGCGTCCGGCCCTGTCGTCGATGGCATCGGGGCTCCCCCAGGTCGAAGGAACCTGCGGGCAAAGCTTAGCCCGCCCCCCTGCCCCTGTCGCGGATTTTTTCGTTTTCCGGATAGCGGCCGGGCGAAGCGGATAGAACCCGCGCCCCCCGAGGCGCAGCCTTCCCCCCGCACAACGGGAGGGCGGAACATGCGCGGACTGAAGGACAAGGTGGCCATCGTGCCGGGGGGCGCCACCAAGATCGGGCAGGCGATCGTGGATGCTTTCGCGGCGGCCGGAACGAAGGTGATGATCGCAGACATCAACGAAGAGGCGGGGCGCAAGCTCGCGCGCGACGGCGTAGGTTTCTGCCGCTGCGACCTGAGGTCAGACGAGGACATCGCGGGCCTTTGCGCCCAGACGCGCGACAGGTTCGGGCGCATCGACTTTCTGGTGAACGTGGCCGCAAGCTATCTGGACAATGCAGCCGCCTCGACCCGGGCCGAGTGGCTGGAAAGTTTCGACGTGAATGTCGTGGGGTCGGTCATGCTGATGCAGGCCGCGCGCGCGGACCTTGCGAAGAACAGGGGCGCCATCGTCAACTTCGGCTCGATCTCGAGCCGGGTGGCGCAGACCGGGCGCTGGCTTTACCCGGTGTCGAAGGCTGCGATCCTGCAACTGACGCGCAACCAGGCGATGGACCTGGCACCCGACGGTATCCGGGTGAATGCAGTCTCGCCGGGCTGGACCTGGTCGAACATCATGGACCAGCTGACCCACGGCGACCGCGCCAAGACCGATCGGGTCGCGGCGCCCTTCCACCTGATGGGCCGCGTCGCGAACCCCGAGGAGATCGCGTCGGCAGTCCTGTTCCTGTGCTCGGACGAGGCGTCGTTCATCACCGGGACCGACCTGTGCGTCGATGGCGGCTATACGGCGATGGGGCCGGAACAGGCCAAGCCGGCCATCCCGCTTCTGATGGAATGATCACGATAAATCAGGGAGTTCACCATATGAGAAAGTTCACCATCGTCGGCGGGGGCCAGTCCGGCCTGATGCTCGCCATCGGCCTTCTGAAGGCCGGTCATCAGGTCCGCGTCGTCCAGAACCGCACGGCCGAAGAGATTGCGAAGGGTCGCGTCCTGTCGTCGCAGTGCATGTTCCACACCGCTGTCCAGAACGAACGCGACCTCGGGATCGACTACTGGTCGGACACCTGCCCGCCCGTGCAGGGGATCGGCTTCACGGTTCCGGCGCCGGACGGATCGGGGACGAAGGCGCTTTCCTGGGCCGCGCGGCTTGATGACAATGCCTATGCGGTCGACCAGCGGGTCAAGATGCCGGTCTGGCTTGCCGAGTTCGAAAAGCTGGGCGGCAAGCTGGTCATCAAGGACGCGGGCGTGTCGGACCTAGAGCTTTATGCGCGCGAGGATGACCTGGTGATCGTCGCCTCTGGCAAGGGCGAGATCGGTGCCCTCTTCGAGCGCGACGCCGAGAAATCGGCCTACGACAAGCCGATGCGGGCGCTTGCGCTGACCTACGTCAAGAACATGGTCCCGCGACCCGAGTTTTCGGCGGTCAACTTCAACCTTATCCCCGGTGTCGGCGAATATTTCGTCTTTCCGGCCCTCACGACGACGGGCCCCTGCGAGATCATGGTGTTCGAGGGCATTCCTGGCGGCCCGATGGACTGCTGGGGCGACGTCAAGACGCCGGACCAGCACCTCGCGCGGTCCAAGGACATCCTGCAGACGTTCCTGCCGTGGGAATATGAGCGGTCGAAGACTTGCGAGCTGACCGATGACAACGGCATCCTGGCCGGCCGGTTCGCGCCCACGATCCGCAAGCCCGTCGCCACGCTTCCGTCGGGCCGCAAGGTGCTGGGCGTCGGCGATGCGGTCTGCCTCAACGATCCGATCACGGGACAGGGGTCAAACAATGCCTCGAAAGGCGCGACGATCTACCTGAAGTCGATTCTGGCGCGGGGCGACCAGCCCTTCGATGCGACCTGGATGCAGGGGACGTTCGACCAGTTCTGGGACTATGCAAACTGGGTCGTGGGCTGGACCAACGCCATGCTTCTGCCGCCCGCGCCCCATGTGCTGGAGCTGATGGGCAACGCGCAAGGCATGCCGACGCTGGCCCACCGGATCGCCAACGGCTTCAACGATCCGCGCGACTATTTCCCCTGGTTCGCCGACCCGGCCGCCGCGCATATCTACCTGGACGAGCTTCGGGCCGCCTGAGGGGGCAGAGCCAAGCGAAAGGGGCCGGGAAACCGGCCCCTTTGTCGTTTGCGCCATCAGGCGAAGCTGCGCACCGTCGCGATGGCGCCGTCGAGCGCCTTGCCCTCTTCGTCCATCAGCGCGGCCTCGCGCAGGCGGCGGAGCCAGTCGGCGGCATCGGCGCGCCCGCGCAGGACCGGGACCATGCCCATCACCCGGTCGAACTTGCCCAGCCCGCGGGTGTGCGTGTCCGAATAGCCCTTGATGAGCCGGCGGCAGCGGATCATCTCGACCGCCAGCGGATAGTCCGCAGGCGCTTCGGCCAGCGACAGGGCGAGCCAGTCGTCGAGGTGCGCCACCTCTTGCGCGTGGCGCAGCGTCTTCAAGCGCCAGCCGCGCATGCCGCCCAGGAACCAGAGCGTCAGGAAGGGCAGCATCCGGTGCGTCCGTATCCGCCGGCCCTTGCCGAACCAGCGGTCGAGCCGGGCCATGCGCTTCGGATCGCCCTGCCAGCGCGCGCCCATGCGGGCGGGCATCATCCCGGCAATTTCCTGCGCGCGCGGGTGGAAGAACTCGGTCAGGGCCAAGAGCCGCTTGTCGTCCTTCACCCCCATCTCGCCCTTGATGCGGGCGAAGCGGGATGCGCGGGTCTTCAGGTCTGCCACGCGGATGATGTCGTCGTAAGCCATTGCGTTCGCAATATATTTCGCGGCCTCGCGGGTCAGCGCCCAGTCGTGCGCGGCGCTGTCTGCCGCCTGAACCCGCGCCAGCCGGTCCAGGTAAAGCCCGCCATAGGCCGGGTCCTGGAAATCCACCACCTTCCGCAGACCCGCCCGCGCCATGTCGCCCACGGGCTCGGGCAGGGCCGCGAGCCGAGCCTGAAGCGCGGCCCAGGCGCCGGCAAGGCGCACGGGGACGACCGGGGCCACGGTGCCCGCGCCGCCCTTGGCCGCATCGGCCGGGACCGATCCCTTTTCGGCCAGGTCTGCCGCCGCATTGAAGGCGCGGAGCGAGGCGTCGACCCCCTTGCCACCCGCACGGATCGCAGCCTCGAAGGCCGAACGCGGGAAGGGAAGCGCGCCCGAACCGGCAAGCGCACCGAAGAGGCTTGCCGAAATCACGCTGCCGTTTTCGATCGCGACCCGGTCCATATCGAAAAGGACCGATTGCCTGGCCGCCACGCCGATCGCCGCCCGCACCTCGTCCGCGTTCGCGATCCCGTCGCCGGGCACCATCTTTTCGGACACGGCGAGCGCGCGATGGGTCGAGGCGATCAGCGTGGTGCGGTCGGGCGTCACGAACCCGCGCAGGATCGCCCGGCCCGCCTCCATCATCTCGGCCGCGACCAGGATATCCACGTCGCCGGCCGCCGGCATCAGCGAAAAGACCGGCGTGCGGTCAGTCGCGGGCGCCATCTCGATATAATAGACCGTCGCCCCCGTCCGCTGCGCGACCCCGGCGACCGAGGTGGCCTGCGCCACATATCCGTTCGCGCGGGCCAGCGCCTCGATCCAGCCGCCAAGGACGCCGCCCCCCTGCCCGCCGACGGCAAGGACCGCGAGCTTTATGATCTCGCCCAGCCGTTCGTCGCGCGCATTGCCGCGCAGGCTGGGCGCGAGGCTTTCCTGGATGGTCATGCGGCCTCTCCGTCAAACGAAAGCCGCTCGGCGGCGCGGCGGTTCATGAGCCAGCGGATCACCCGGCTGGTCGTGCGCGCCCACCAGCCTTCGGCCCCGCCGGGGTTGTGGATCACGTCGGCGCGGTAGAAGCTCGGGCACAGGACGGCGGCATCCGCCACCTCGCCGCAGTTGCCGCAGCCGACGCAGCTTTGGTCGATCGAGGCGACGGGATCATCGCGCAGCGGATCGTCGAGCCGCTTCAGGCCCAGCGACGGGCAGCCCGACAGGCGGATGCAGGCGTGATCGCCGGTGCAGATCGCCTCATCGACGCCAAAGCGTGGCACCTCGACGCGGGCGCCCTCCTTGATCGCCTTGGCCGCCAGCGGCTTTTCGCGGCGCTGGCGGTTCAGCATGCATTCGGATGAGGCGACGATGACGCGCGGGCCCGGCTCATCGGTGGTCAGCGCCTCGCGCAGCGTGTCGCGCATGCGGGCCACGTCGTAGGTCCGGTCGATCTGCCGGATCCAGGGCACGCCGATCCCCTTCAGCGCGCGCGAGATCGGGTGGTGGGTCGATTTCGTCGGATTGTCAGCGCGCGAGGACAGCACATCCTGCCCGCCGGTCGCCGCCGAATAGTAATTGTCGACGATGATCGCGACCCCGTCGGACTTGTTGAAGACCATGTTGCCGATCGAGGACGAGAGCCCGTTGTGCCAGAACCCCCCGTCCCCCACGATCGAGATCGGCCGCCGCTCGCCGCCGCCGTCGAAGGCCGCGTTCGAGGCAGGGCCAAGCCCGTAGCCCATGGTCGAGCCGCCGATCTCGAACGGCGGCAGGGTGGCGAAGAGGTGGCAGCCGATGTCGGCGGTGATCTGGTGGCGGCCGAGTTCCTTTTCGACCAGCTTCATGGCGGCGAAGATCGGCCGCTCGGGGCAACCCGTGCAGAAACCCGGCGGCCGGATCGGCACGGTTTTCGACAGGTCCGGGATGGCGGGCGCCGCCGCGTTCGGGGCCAGCACCTGCGCCGGCAGAAGGTCGGGTGCGTTCCGCCGAAGGAAGGCACCGATCGAATCGAGCATCACCTGCCCGGTATATTCGCCAGCCATCGGGAAGGTGTCCTTGCCGTGCAGTTTGACCGGCAGGCCCGCGCGCAAAAGGATGGTGCTGAGACCCTGTTCGATGAATTCGGGCTGGCCTTCCTCGACGATGAGGATGGCTTTCTTGTCTTTGCAGAATTTCAGAAATTCCTGATCTGCAATGGGATAGGTGACGTTCATCACGTAAAGTGGCACATCAGTGTCGCCGTGCAAGTCGGCAAGCCCCAGCCGCTGAAGGGCGCGGATGACGCCGTTGTACATGCCGCCCTGCAGGACGATACCCACCTTGCCGTCGGCGGGGCCGAAGTGTTCGTTCAGGCCATGTTCGGTGATGAAGCGTTGTGCGGCGGGCCAGCGGTTCTTGATCTTGTCCTGTTCGTGGGCATAGGACATTGGCGGCAGGACAACGCGCGAAAAGTCGCGCCTGGGGTCCGACAGGGCCTCGCGCACCGTCAAGGGCGGGCGCTTGTTGTCGCGGGTGGCGAAGCTGCCGGTGACGTGGCAGGACCGGATGCGGACCATCAGCATCACGGGCGTGTTCGTCGCCTCGGACAGTTCGAATCCGTCGCCCACCGCCTTGACGATCGAGGGCAGGTTCGGGCGCGGGTCCAGAAGCCAGAACTGCGACTTCATCGCGAAGGCGTGGCTGCGCTCCTGCATGATGGACGAGCCTTCGCCGTAATCCTCGCCCACGATCACCAGCGCGCCACCGTTGACGCCCGATGACGCGAGGTTCGCCAGCGCGTCCGAGGCGACGTTGACGCCCACCGAGCCCTTGAAGGTCACGGCGCCGCGGATAGGATAGTGGACCGAGGCGGCCAGCATCGCCGCTGCCGCCGCCTCGTTCGCGTTCGCCTCGAAGCGCACGCCCAGCTCGCCCATCAGGTCCTGGGCATCGGCAAGAACGTCCATCAGGTGCGAGATCGGGGCACCCTGGTAGCCGCCGACATAACCCACGCCATTTTCCAGCAAAGCCTTTGTAATCGCCAGGATTCCCTCGCCGGTGAAGGTTTGGCCGTCACCCAGCCGAAGATCCTCGACCTCTGCCTTGAAGGACCGTTCTGCCATGCTTGCCCCCTATTTGCCGGGATCCGTGTTCGACCAGAGCACAGGTCCGCCATCCTTTTCGTAGGCCATGCCGTCCGGGAACGAGATCGCCTCGAGTTGCAGGCCCCAGGGGGCCGAGAAATACAGGATCGACTGGCCCGCCGCCGGGCCTTCCTTGACCGGGATCGGACCCATGTTGGTCTTGATGCCCTTGTCCTTCAGATAGGCCGCCGCCTTGTCGATGTCATCGACGTAGAAGGCGATGTGATGACCGCCCACGTCGCTGTTTTTGACCGCCACCGTCTGCTGGTCGGGCGCCTCGTACTTGAACAGCTCGATGTTCGATCCGAAGCCGCAGCGCAGCATGGTGATCTGGTCGATGACCGCGCGCGGGTTCACGTCCAGCACGTCCTGCATGAAGGTGCCCTTGTCATCCTTGAAGGGCCCGAAGGTCACGGCTTTTTCGCAGCCCATCACGTCGCTGAAGAAGGTGATCGCCTGGTCGATGTCGGGCACCGTCAGGCCGATGTGGTTGACGCCGCGCATGCCCGGAAGCGTGTCCGCCGCCGCAGGGGCCGCCGCGCAAAGCGCAAGTGCCATAGCCAGTCTTTTCATTCCGTCCTCCCACTTGGCGGGCCTGTTCGCCGCCGCTTCCTTGATTTCCGAACGTTCAGAAATCATGCTTTCGGATATTGGCGTGGACCTTCCTGAGCGTCGCCAGGAAGGCGTGGCGCTCATCCTCGTCGATGCCGCGAAACATCTGGCCATAGGTTTCGGCCATGTGGGGCCAGAGCACCTCGAATGTCGACCGGCCGGTGTCGGTCATGTAGACGCGCGTCGCGCGGCTGTCGTCGGGGTCGGCCTCGCGGCGGACGAGCCCGTCGGCCTGCATCGCGTCAAGCGCGCGGCTGAGCGTCGATTGTTCGGTGATCGCATGGACGGCGAGCTGGCTGATGAGCAGCCCGTCCATGACCGACAGGACGGCGAGCACCCGCATCTTCGGCGTGGTCAGGCCGAGCTTCGCCATCTCGGCCCGGATCGAGGCGTTGTAGCGGCCCATCACCCGGTTCATCAGGTAGGGCTCGTAATTGCCAAGCCCGATCTCTCCGAGCCGGGGCGGGGTGGTGCTGGGGGCGCGGCCGTCCTTCATGCGCCAAGCCTCTTTGCCGCGTTGAAGCCGGAGCCGCCGCCAAGTCCCGGCCCCGGATGGGTCGAGGCGCCGATATGCAGAAGCCCCCTGACGGCCGTTTCGCCGTTCACGGACTGCGGGAAGGGCCGCCAGATGAAGAACTGGTCGATGGTGCAGTGTCCGCCATAGGGGTCGCCGCCGACCAGGTTCATGTTCATCGCCTGAAGATCGGCCGGCGAATAGGCGCGGCGGGCCAGCTTGATGGCGTCGAAGTCCTTGATGTGGCGTTTCAGGATCGCCTCGATCCGGTCGGCGAAGGCCTCGCGCATCGCCTCGTCCCAGGTCCGCCCGGCAATCTCGCCCTTGGCGTCGCCCTTGATGATGCGCGGCGCGTCGGGGATCTGCAGCCAGAGGATGGCCTTGCCCTCCGGGCACCGGGTCGGGTCGAGCCGGTGGGGCTGGCCGACGCAGATGGTGGGTGTCTCGGGCAGCATGCCGCGCTCGGCCTCGTTCGCGGACTTCGACACGGCGTCGAGCCCCTCGGACAGGTGGATCAGCGCCACGTCCTCCAGCCCCGGCGTCAGCCATTCGGGGACGCGGTCCAGCGCATAGTGCAGCTGGAAATCGCCGCGCCCATGGCGGAAGGCCTGCGCGGCGGCCTGTTCTTCGGGCAGGGTCACGCCCTTGAGCAGCCGGCCGTAAAGCTGGCCCGGCGTGACCGAGGCGAGGACCGACTTCGCCGGGATCAGCGTGCCGTCCGCCAGCCGCACGCCGGTCACGCGGCCGTCCGTGACCTCGATCCGGTCGACATCGGCGCCGGTGCGGATTTCGCCGCCCTTTTCCTCGATCAGGCGGCGGAAGGCCATCGCTGCCGCGCCCGAACCGCCCTTGATGATCGGGGCACCCGCGACTTCCAGCGCGAAGGCCACGACCTTGCCCATCTGGCCGGAATAGGTCGATTCCGGCGTCAGCCCGCAATGCAGGACCCAGGGCGCGAAAAGCGCCTGGACGAGCGGGCTCTGGTAAGTCGTCTCGAGCCAGCCGCGCGCAGGGATCAGGGCCGAGCCCATCCAGGCGGCGAGCCCGCGCAGGCCGCGCTTGCGAACCTGACCCCAAAGCAGTTTGGCGGTCGACCAGGACCAGAGGCGACCACCCAGAAGTGCGAAGAGGAAGGGCGCATCCGCCCCGATCGCGCCCACATCCGCCGCATAGGCAGCGCCGTCGCCAGGCGCCAGCGCGTCGAACGCGGCGCGGTTCCTTGCCTGATCCATGGTCAGGACCAGCGCCTGCCCGTCGGGCCGAAGAACCGCGGTCGGATGAGCGGTGTGGCAATATTCCATCCCGTGCCGGGCGAGGTGGGGACCAAGGGCCGCACCGGCCGGCCCGGTCATGAACAGGACGAAAGTGGCGGCCATCACGTCATGGTGAAAGCCCGGCAAGGTGACCTCTTCGGTCCTCAGGCAGCCGCCCGCGACCGCCTCGCGCTCAAGGACAAGCACACGCTCGCCCTTCAGCGCCAGCATGGCCGCAGCGACCAGCCCGTTGATGCCGGACCCGATGATGACGTGATCGGCCGCCATCGTCCCTTACCCGCGCGCGACGAGCGCCAGCGCCCGGATCGGCGAGCCGGTGCCCTGCTGGATCTTCAGCGGAGCCGCAATCAGGATCGCGCCCTTTGCCGGCAGCTTGTCGAGGTTCGCAAGGCTCGCGAGCCCGAAGCGGTTGTTCTTGTGCAGCAGGTTGTGCGCCGGGAAGGGCGGGTTCATGCCGCCCGCCTGCCCCGCGTCCGTGCCGATGCACTGGCTGCCCCAGCCGACGATCCCCTTGCCGATCAGATACTCGATCACTTCGGCCGTCGGACCGGGCGTATGGGGGCCGGTTTCGTTGGCATTCAGGAACAGGTTCTCGTCATGGGCGCGCTTGTCCCAGTCGGACCGCAGGACGACCCATTCGCCCTTGCCGATGGGCCCGTGCTTGGCTTCCCAGGCCTTCACATGGTCGATCGTCAGCAGGAAGTCCGGGTTCGCCGCGCATTCCTTCGAGAAGTCGAGCACGTTCACCGGCGCGACCAGCCGCTGAACGCTCAGCGTGTCGGTAAACCCGTCGGGATAGTCCTTGCCGGTGATCCAGTGGTGCGGCGCGTCGAAATGGGTGCCGCTGTGTTCGCCGAGCTTCAGCCAGTTCCAGGCCCAGAAGGGGCCGTCCTGGTCATAGGCGCTGATGCGGTGGATCTCGATCTTCGGGGTGTCCTTGGCGAAATCCGGCGGCAGCTTCAGCAGCGGCGTATCGGGGCCGAGCACGCCGGTGCAATCGACGACCTCGACACCGCCAGAGGCGAGCAGCCCGGCGAGTTGACCCAGAAGATCCTTGGACGACATGACATTCTCCCTATTGAAAAACGGCCCCTCGGCCCTGTGGGCATGACCGGCATTCCCCTGCGGAATCATGCTAGACAGAATTACATGCATTTGCAAATATAATGACCGAACGGGGGGACAACTTGACCGAAACTTGCGATGCAGTCCTGATCGGGGCGGGGATCAACACGCTTGTCGCTGCGGCGCACCTGTCTGCGCGCGGCTGGTCGGTGCGCGTGCTGGAACGCGGGGCGGAACCGGGCGGCGCTGTGCGCACGGGCGACTATACGCTTCCGGGCTTTCGCCATGACTGGGCGGCGATGAACCTGTCGCTTTTCGCCGGATCGGGCTTTTTTCGCGCCTATTCCGCCGATCTGACCCGCCTCGGCCTTTCATTCGTGCCCGCGCCCCACGCCTTCGCCTCGGTCTTTGCCGACGGAAGCTGGTGCGGCGTGTCGGCCGATCCGGCCGTCACCCGCGCCCGCATCGCCGCCCTGTCGCCCGCCGACGCCGCGACCTGGGACCGGCTCCTGGCCGATTTTCCGGCCATGGCGCCGCATCTTTTCGGGCTCTTGTCGAGCCCGATGAAATTCCGTGCATTGTCACGCATCGGCTGGGGCCTGTGGCGCGCCAAGGGCGCCGCCGGAACGCTTGACCTAGTGCGGTTCTTGCTGTCCTCGCCCCGGCGCTGGCTGTCGGACACCTTCACCGACCCGCGGCTGCACGCCATGCTGGGCGCCTGGGGGATGCACCTTGATTTCGCGCCCGACACCTCGGGCGGCGCGGTATTCCCTTACCTTGAATCCATGGCCACCCAGTCCTTCGGCATGGTCATCGGCAAGGGTGGCGCCGACACGGTGACGCGGGCACTCGTCGCCTTCATCGAAGAGCGCGGCGGCAAGGTCGATTGCAACGCCGAGGTGGCCGGGGTCGTGACCGAAGGCGGCACGGCGCGGGGTGTGAAACTGACGGACGGCCGCCAGATCACCGCCCGGCGCGCCGTCATCGCCGGCGTGTCGCCAAGCGGGCTCGCGCGGTTGACGGGTGCGACGGGCGAAGAGCGGTTCGACCGGGGGCTGGCCGGCTTCGACCATGCGCCCGGCACGATGATGATCCATCTGGCGCTGTCTGCCCCCCTCGACTGGGCCGCCGGCGCAGAGCTTCAGCAGTTCGCCTATGTCCACCTTGCGCCGGACCTTGAGCAGATGGCGCGCACCTACCAAGAGGCGCGCGCCGGGCTTTTGCCGGACAGGCCCGTCATCGTGGTCGGCCAGCCGACCGCTCTCGACCCCTCGCGCGCGCCGGACGGCAAGCACACGCTCTGGCTTCAGGTCCGCATGGCGCCCGGCACGATCCGGGGCGACGCCGGCGGGACGATCACCGCGACCGACTGGGCGCAGGCGGCGGACCCCTTCGCCAAACGCGCGCTGTCGATCCTTGAGGCGGCAGCGCCCGGGACCCGCGCGAAGATCCTCGGCCGCCGCATCGTCACGCCCGCGGACCTTGAGGCCGACAACCCCAATCTTGTCGGCGGTGACCAGATCTGCGGCAGCCACCATCTGGCGCAGCATTTCCTGTTCCGTCCGATGCGGGGCCGCGCAGACGGGTCCACGCCCGTGAAGAACCTCTACCTGACCGGCGCCGCCGTCTGGCCCGGCGCGGGAACCGGGGCCGGGGCCGGTTGGCTCCTGGCCCAAAGCCTGACACGATAACCGAACCAGAACAGGGAAACCACCATGCAGCTTTCCAGACGCACGCTCCTCCAGCTATCCGCAGCAGGCGCCGCCCTTTCCGTGGCGAGCGTCGCGCTTCCGGCCTTTGCCGCCATCGACGAACTGGTGATCGCCTACAACGTCCCCCTGCCCTCGTGGGATCCGACGACCGGCCCCTCGGCGGTCAACCCGACGATCCAGGCGATCTATCTGTCGGTCTTCGACCGCTTCATCGGCCAGAAGCCCGACCTGAAGCCCGAACCCGGCATCCTGACCGAATGGGGCTGGAACGAGGACAAGACCAAGATCCACATGACCGTCCGCGACGGGGTCAAGTGGCATGACGGCTCGGCCCTGACGGCCGAGGACGTGGTCTGGTCGCTCCAGCGCGCGGCCGATGAAAAGACCGGCAACCCGATCACCTTCATCTGGTCGACGATCGGCAACCTGAAGGCCGAGGGCAACAAGATCACCGGCGATGTGGTCCGCTTCGACCCGACCGTCTTCATGTGGATGTACTTCCTGACCGGCTTCGTCATGCCGAAGGCCTATTACGAGAAGGTGGGCGCCGAAGGGTTCGAGAAGGCCCCGATCGGGTCCGGCCCCTACATGGTCGACAAGTTCGAGCCGAACGCCTTCGTGCGGCTGAAAGCCTTCCCCGACTACTGGGGCGGCAAGGCCGAGTTCGAGACGGTGACGATCAAGTTCGTGACCGACCCCGCCGCGCGCGTGGCCGAGGTCGAGGGCGGCAATGCCCATGTCACGCTGGAAATTCCTTACGAGGAATATGACCGGCTGAAAGGCGGCGACAAGCTGGTGGGCACGGCCGAGCCGATCTCGGACATCGGGATGATCTTCATCAACGACATCGACCCGATGCTTGATGCCAATGTGCGCAAGGCGGCCGTCATGGCGGTCGACAAGCAGCTCATCATCGACCGGCTCCTGTCGGGCTATGGCGTGCCGATCGACACGCTCGAGACGCCGGACTACACGGCCTATGATGCGTCGATCAAGACGCCCTACGACCCGGCCGCGGCGGCCGAGCTGCTCAAGGCCTCGGGCTATGGTCCGGACAAGCCGGTCAAGTTCACCATCCAGACGACCAAGGGCTTCAAGCCCAAGGATTACGAGATGGTGCAGGCAATCGTCGGGCTCTGGCGCAAGATCGGGATCGAGGCCGAGATCGAGGTCTACGAGATCGCCAAGCACTACGAGCTGCGCGCGGCCGACAAGCTGGCGCCGATGGCCTTCTACAACTGGGGCAACTCGATCGGCGATCCCACCACCTCGACCGGCTTCGCGATGTATGGCCCCTCGCCCCACTCGGTCTGGGACGGCAAAGACCTGATCGCCATGATCGACCCGCTCTGGGGTGAAAAGGACGAGGACAAGCGCATCGCGGGCTGGAAGGCCGTCGACAAGTTCATCGCGGACAACGCGCTGGTCCTGCCGCTTCTGCAATATGTCCAGCCGATCATCGCGGCGCCGGGCGTCATCGTCACGCCGCACAAGTCGGGCGCCCTTCTGCCCTACCTGATGAAGCGCGGCTAAGACCGCGGGGCCGCCGGGACACTCCGGCGGCCCATTTTCACAGAAAACCATTCCATGCAGCTTGCGCGCGCCTTCCTGATCCGGCTCCTGACCACGCTCGTCACGCTGTTCGGCGTGGCGGTCATCGTCTTTTTCGTCATCCGGGTCGTGCCCGGCAACCCGATCGCCATGATGCTGCCGCCCGGCGCATCGGATGCCGATGTCGAGCGGTTGAAGGCGCTTTATGGCTTCGACAAGTCGATCCCCCAGCAGTTCATCATCTGGCTGTCGGGCGTTCTGCACGGCGATTTCGGCACCTCGATCACCCGGCGCCAGCCGGTCCTGGACCTGGTCCTGAACCGCCTGCCCGCGACGATCGAGCTTGCGGGGATGGCGCTCATCATCGCGACGATCATTGGCGGGTTCCTCGCGCTGACCGGCACGCGGCTGCGCGGCACCAAGACCGAAGCCGCGATTGACGTCGGGTCGGGCATGGCGCTGTCCATCCCGGACTTCCTGTGGGGGCTTCTGCTGATCCTGCTTTTCGGCGTCCTCTGGCCGGTTCTGGACATTTCGGGCCGCGTCACGCCGTCGCTGCAACTTCCGTTCACGACGCAGTTCTACCTGACCGAAAGCGTCCTGCGCCTGCGGTTCGACCTGTGGCGCGACATTGCCGGGCACATGCTGATGCCTGCGCTCGCGCTTGCCATTCCGCTGTCGGCGATCATCGGCCAGCTTCTGAAGCAGAGCCTGAAGGAAACCATGCACCTGGACTATGTGACGCTGGCGCGGACCAAGGGCTATGGCGAAAACCACGTCATCCTGCACGAGGCCCTGCGCAACGCCATCCTGCCGACGCTGACGCTGATCGGGGTGCAGTTCACCTTCCTGATCGGCGGCACGGTCATCGTCGAGCGGCTCTTTTCCTACGAGGGGCTGGGCAACATGGCGATCGACGCGGTCATCAACCGCGACTTGCCGCTGATCCAGGGCATCGTCGTCGTCTTTGCGCTTCTTTTCACGCTCATCAACCTGGCGGTGGACATGTGCTATGCGCTTCTGAACCCGAGGCTGCGCCATGGCTGAGGTCACCACCGACGCACGGGGGCTGGTGAAGCGGCGGCTGGGGCTCAGGCTCTGGCTGTCAGGCGGTTGGCTTCTGATCCTGACGCTTGCCGCCGTCTTCGCGCCGCTGCTGTCCCCGCACGACCCCCTGTCGCAGGACCTGCTCGGGGGCCGTATCCCGCCGATGTTCTTCCACGGGGCCGATCCTGCCTATCCGCTTGGCACAGACAGCCTGGGCCGCGACGTGCTGGCGCGGCTGCTATACGGGGGCCGGATCGCGCTGATCGTGGCGCTGGTCGCCGGGCTTGCAACCTGCGTCATCGGATCGACGCTCGGCCTGATCGCGGGCTATTTCCGCGGCTGGCCGGACATGGTCATCTCGCGCCTGATCGACATCTGGATGGCCTTCCCGCCGGTCCTTTTCGCCATCCTGCTCATAGCCGTGATCGGACCCGGCCTGACCTCGATCATCCTTGCCATCGTCGTGATCGACTGGACGCGCTTTGCCCGCGTGGTCCGGGCCGAGGCGATGGCGCAGGGCGCCATGGATTATGTCGCCTCGGCCCAGGTTGCAGGGCGGACGCGCGTGGGCACCATGCTGGCCGAGATCCTGCCGAACGTCCTGCCGACCGTGATCGCCCTTCTGACGCTGGAAATGGGGATCGCGGTCATCGTCGAGGCGATCCTGTCGTTCGTGAACCTGTCGATCTCGACGGATGACCCGACCTGGGGCGGCATGATCTCCGAAGGCCGCACCTCGGTCTACCAGGCCTGGTGGGTGCTGGTCTTCCCGCTGGTCTGCCTTTTCCTGACCGTCCTTTCCTTCTCGCAGCTCGGCGAGGGGCTGAAGGACCGCTTCGACCCGGTGCTCAGATGACCGACCGCCCCTTTCTGGATATCGAACATCTGACCGCGCGCCTTAAAGGGTCGGGCACGCCGCTCCTGCGGTCGGTCGATCTGGCGGTGCCGGCCGGGTCGGTGCATGGGCTCGTGGGCGAAAGCGGCGCGGGCAAGTCGATGATCGGCAAGGCGATCCTCGGTATCCTGCCGCGCTCGGTCGAGGTGGCGACGGGTGCGATCCGGCTGGATGGCACGGACCTTCAGTCCCTGCCCTCCGCCGAGCGGCGCACCCGCGTCGGCGCGCTGACCGCGCTCATCCCGCAGGACCCGCTGACGGCGCTGAACCCCTCGCGCCGGATCGGGCCGCAGATCACCGACCGGCTGGTCGACATCCTGCGCTGGGACCGTGCGCGCGCGACCGACCGGGCGCGGCAGCTTCTGGACGAGGTGCAGTTGCCCGACCCCGACCGCATCCTGCGCAGCTATCCGCACGAACTGTCGGGCGGCCAGCGCCAGCGCATCCTGATCGCTGCCGCCTTCGCCGCCGAGCCGCGCCTCATCATCGCCGACGAGCCGACGACCGCGCTCGACGTGACGGTCCAGAAGCAGATCCTGCGCCTGATCCGTGAGATGCAGGAGCGTCACGGCACGGCCATGCTGTTCGTGACCCACGACCTGGGCGTCGTGTCGAAGGTCTGCCAGAGCCTTTCTGTCCTTTACGCCGGCAAGATCGTCGAAAGCGCGCGGGTCGAGGATTTCTTCCGCGCGCCCGCCCACGCCTATTCGCGCGCGCTTCTGGCCGCCTCGCCGCGCTATACGGACCCAGATGGCTCGCTCATGCCGGTGCCCGAAGAGGTGATGCAGGCCGTCCGCGCCGAGGTCGCGGCGTTCGACGAAGGAAGGGCCGCCAATGTCTAACCCCCCCTCCGATGTGCTTTATGAGGTCGAGCACCTGCACCTGTCTCTGCCCGACCTGACGCGAAAGCCGCTGCTGGGCCCGGCGCCCCGCATCCACATCCTGAACGATCTGAGTTTCAAGATCCGGCGCGGCGAGGTGATGGGGATCGTCGGCGGATCGGGGTCGGGCAAGTCGACGCTCGGCCGCGCGCTGGTGCGGCTTCTGGAGCCGACGGGCGGTCATGTCCGCTTCGACGGGACCGACATCACGCACTTGGGCGAGGGCGAGTTGCGGCCCCTGCGCCGGCGGTTCCAGATGATCTTTCAGGATCCGATGTCGTCCCTGAACCCCCGTCGCACCGTCGGCGCAATCATCGAGGCACCGCTGGGGCTGCATGGCTTTGACGATCTGGCCAAGCGTGCGGCCGAAGCGCTGGATCAGGTCGGCCTGCCCCGCGCCTTCGCGCGCCGCTATCCGCACGAGTTGTCCGGCGGCCAGCGCCAGCGCGTGGGTATCGCGCGCGCCATCGCCATGCGCCCGGACTTCATCCTGGCCGACGAGATCGTGTCGGGCCTCGATGTGTCGAGCCAGGCGCAGGTTCTGAACCTTCTGGAAGGGCTGGTGAAGGATCTTGGCCTGACGCTTGCCTTCATCAGCCATGACCTGTCGGTCATCCGGCGGCTTTGCCAGCGGATCCTGGTCCTGCACCGGGGCGTCATTGTCGAGGAGGCGCGCTCGGATCAGCTTTTTGCCGCGCCTCAGGCCGATTATACCAAGGAACTGCTGGCCGCGATCCCGTTGCCGGACCTGGATCAGGTCTGGGCGTAGGGGGGGGCGGCCCTTCCCGTGTGGTCGGGGTGGCAGAGGCCATCGCCTCTGCCATGCGAAGGTCAAGCCCATTGTCCCGGCCGGTGGCCCAAAGGCCGCCGGCCAGCGCCCGCCCCGCCCATGGCGGGCGCTTCCGCGCCCACCGGGGCAGGCGCCGGCCTTTGCAGGTGAGTGACACGAAGGGTCTAGCGGCGGCGCTTCCACTCGGTCGGGGGAAACGTATACTTTTCCTGATCCCGCCCGGCCCGGTCGATCGGCAATGGCCGACGGTCGCCCCGCCCTACCCCATCCGTTCCGCGCTCGCGGCGAAAAGCGAGCGGGCGTAGTCGGTCTTCATCTGGCCCGCCGCCAGATCGGCGCGGGGAAACTCCTCGACCGCGCGGCCGTGCTGCATGACCAGCACCCGGTCACACATATGGTCGATGACGGCCAGGTCATGGCTGACCATAAGGAAGGTCAGCCCGCGTTCCTCCCGAAGCCGACTCAGAAGGTTCAGCGTCTCGGCCTGGACCGAGGCGTCAAGGGCCGAGGTCGGCTCGTCCAGAAGCAGGATCTCTGGCTCGAGCATCAGCGCGCGCGCGATCGCCACCCGCTGCCGCTGGCCGCCCGACAGCTGGTGCGGGTAACGGAAACGGAAGCCGGTCGGCAGGCCCACATCGGCAAGCGCCGCCATCACCCGGCGGTCGCTGTCGCCGATACCATGGATGGCCAGGGGCTCGCTTAGCGTGCGGTCGATGGTGTGGCGCGGGTGGAGCGAGGCGTAGGGGTCCTGAAAGACCATCTGCACCTTGCGGCTGAAGGCTTTCCCCCGCGGTGTCGCGACCGGCTCGCCGCCAATGCGGATTGCGCCGCCGCTGATCGGGGCAAGCCCGCAGATCGCGCGCAGGATGGTGGATTTGCCCGACCCGCTTTCGCCCACCAGCCCGAAGCTTTCGCGCTCATCGACCGACAGGCTCACGCCGTCGACCGCGCGGACGCGATGGCCCTTGGTCAGGAAGGTCACCGACAGGTTGTCGACCTCGATCAGCGCCATGTCACAGCACCCATGTCACACCGCCCCTCTCACACCGCCCAGGCCGCGTCGCGGTCAAGCGACGGCAGGGGCCCTTGCGAGCCGCCGATGCGCGGCAGGCAGTTCAACAGGCCTTGCGTATAGGGATGTTTCGCCGCCATCAGGTCGCGCGCCGCGAGTTCTTCCACGATCTTGCCCTTGTACATGACCAGCACCCGGTCGCAGAAGCGCGCCACGAGCCGCAGATCGTGGCTGATGAAGATGAGCCCCATGCCCCGGTCGCGCACCAGCCCGTCGAGGATCGACAGCACCTCTGCCTGAACCGTCACGTCGAGGGCCGAGGTCGGCTCGTCCGCGATCAGCAGGTCGGGGTCGGGGATCAGCATCATCGCGATCATGACGCGCTGGCCCATGCCGCCCGACAGTTCGTGCGGATAGGCCTCCATCACCCGCTCGGGCGCGCGGATCTGCACGGCCTCCAGCGCCTCGATCGCCTTTTTCCGCGCGTCCGCCGCCGACATGCCGTCGCGCTGGCGCAGCCCCTCGGTCAGTTGCGCGCCGACCTTCATCACCGGGTTCAGCGAATATTTGGGGTCCTGCATGATCATGGCGATCCGCCGGCCCCTCAGGCCCCGCATGGTCTTTTCGTCGGCGCGGGTCAGGTCGATGCCGTCGAATTCCATCCGGTCGGCAAGGATCTTGCCCGGCGGCCGGATCAGGCGCAGGACCGAGCGGCCGGTGATGGTCTTGCCCGATCCGCTTTCGCCCACGATCCCCAGCCTCTCGCGGCCAAGGTTGAAGCTGACCCCGCGCACGGCCTCGACCGGGCCAGCCTCGGTGCGGAAGGTGACGCGCAGGTTTTCCACGTTCAGAAGCGTCATTTCCCCGAACTCCGCGGATCGAGCACGTCGCGCAAGCCATCGCCCAGAAGGTTGAAGCCCAGCGAGACGATGAAGATCGCAAGCCCCGGCATGGTCGAGACCCACCATTGCTCGAACAGGAACTTGCGGCCCGACGACACCATCAGGCCCCACTCCGGCAGGGGCGGCTGCACGCCAAGGCCAAGGAACCCAAGGCCTGCCGCCGTCAGGATCACGCCAGCCATGTCGAGCGTGACGCGGATGATGACCGAGGGCAGGCACATGGGCATGATGTGGCCGAAGATGATGCGCACCGGCCCCGCGCCCTGCAGGCGGACGGCGGCGATATAGTCGGACGAGCGGACCGTCAGCGTCTCGGCCCGCGCGACGCGGGCATAGGGCGGCCAGGAGGTCAGCGCGATCGCCAGGACCGCATTCACCATGCCGGGGCCAAGGACAGCAACGAGCGCCAGCGCGAGGATCAGCTTCGGGAAGGCCAGGAAGATGTCGGTGATCCGCATCAGCACCCGGTCGGTCCAGCCGCCGAAGTAGCCCGCGACCGTGCCGATGATCAGGCCGGCGACCGGCGCCGTCAGGATAACCAGCAGCACGATGTAAAGCGTGATGCGCGAGCCGTAGAGGATGCGGCTCCAGATATCCCGCCCGAAATCGTCGGTGCCGAGCCAGTGGCCGGGCGACAGGGGCGGGATGAAGCGCTCGGACAGGTTCTGCGCAATCGGGTCGTAGGGCGCGAGCGCCGGGGCGAAGATCGACATCAGGACAAGGACGACCGAGATCGTCAGGCCGATCATGGCCAGGTGGTTCCGGCGCAGCCGCAGGAAGCCCATGTAGGTCTGCCCGAAACGCGCCTGCGCGCGCGAGGTCGGGTTCGGGTCGCGCAGCCAGGTGATGACGCCGGTCATGTCCGCGCCCTCGGGTCTGCGAGCTTGTAAAGAAGGTCCGACACCAGGTTCAGCCCGATGTAGACGGCGCCGACGACGATGGTGCCGCCCATGACGGCCGGCATGTCCGCGACCATGAGAGCGTCGGTGATGTAGCGGCCGAGGCCGGGCCAGGAAAAGATCGTCTCGGTCAGCACGGCGCCTTCCAGCAGGAAGGCGTAGCTCAGCGCGATGACGGTGATGAGGGGCACCAGCGCATTCTTCATCGCATGGACCCAGACGACCCGCCGTTCGGGCATGCCCTTCACACGGGCGGTCGTGATATATTCCTGCCCCAGCTCGTTCATCATGAAGCTGCGGGTCATGCGGCTGATGTAGGCCATCGACAGATAGCCCAGAAGCCCCGCCGGCAGGATGATGTGCGAAAGTGCATTGGCGAACATGTCCCAGCGCCCGTTCAGCGCCGTGTCGAGAAGGATCATGCCGGTGTATTGCGTGACCTCGAAGTCCATCATCATGTCATAGCCGGCATCGAGCCGCCCCGGCCCCCCGACCCAGCCGAGCGTCCCGTAAAAGACCAGAAGTCCGATCAGGCCCAGCCAGAAGACCGGCATGGAGTAGCCCATGAGGCCGACAAGCCGCACCACCTGGTCAGCGATGCTGCCGGGTTTCGTCGCGGCCAGCACCCCTGCGGGCACGCCGACCAGCACGCCGAGGATGGTGGCGAGCGTCGACAGTTCAAGCGTGGCGGGGAAGAAGCGGGCGATTTCCTCGATCACCGGGCGGCCGGTCTTGATCGAGGTGCCGAAATCGCCGTGCAGCACGCCCCAGACATAGCGGCCGAACTGCACGATCATGGGTTCGTCCAGGCGCAATTCGGCCCGCGCTGCGGCGATCTGCTGGGCGGTCGCCCGCTCGCCGATCAGTGCCGTTACCGGGTCGATGGGCACGACGCGGCTGATGATAAAGGTCACGGCCAGAAGGCCGATGAAGGTGACGAGCAGGGTCGCGACCGCCTCGCCAAACTCGCGGAGCGCGGGCCAGAACCGACCGCTGCCGCCGATATCGTCTGTTTGTTCCATCCCCAGGAATGCACGGACCCCGGCCCCTCTTTCGGGGGCCGGGGCCTGCGCCTTGCCTCTTACTTCGTTGCCAGCCAGTAGGCAGCCGAGTCGATGGCGCCGCCGGTGTAGAAGTCCTTCACGTTGCTGCGCAGAGCCGTGTTGCGGGCCTGTTGCAGCATGAGGATGAAGGGCGAGGTCGAACGGTGCTCTTTCTCGATCTCCTCATACATCGCCTTGCGCTTGTCGGGGTCGCGCTCCATGACCGCGGCCTGGCTCTTGGCCTTCATGTCGCCGGGGTCGTAGGCGTTGCGCCAGGCCAGATAGCCCGTGTTCTTCGCCTCGTCCGCGTTGTCCGGGTTTTCGGCGAAGGTCGAGGAGTTGGTGTTCGGATCGGGATAGTCCGGGCCCCAGGTCTGCAGCGTCGCGTCATGCAGCCGCGCGCGGTATTCCTTCAGCTGCTCGGCCCCCTCGCCCACCTTCAGTTCGACCTTGATGCCGGCCTGGCCGAAGGTGTTCTGGATCGACTGGGCCAGATCCATACGGTCGGCCGAGTTGCGCACCGACAGCGTGACCATCGGGTCCTTGATGCCCGATTCCGCCAGAAGCGCCTTCGCCTTCTCGACGTCCAGCTTGTAGGGCTGGTCGTCCAGCGCGCCAAGGTAGCCCTGCGGCAGGAAGGACTGGTGGACGATCGCCGTGCCCTTCATGATCGTGTCGGCCACGCCCTGATAGTCGATGGCCCAGCGCATCGCGTCCAGGAACTTCTGGTTCTTGTAGTTCTCGTTCTTCTGGTTGAACGACAGATAGAAGAGCTGGCCGCCCACGTCATGCTGAAGCGTCACGTCCTTGTTGCCGGTCAGCCCTTCGATATCGACCGGCGTCAGGGTGCGGGCCACGTCCACGTCGCCCTTTTCGATCTGCAGGCGCTGCGTCGCCGCTTCGGGCGTATGGCGCATCAGGACCTTCGCGATCTTCGCGTCACCGCGCCAGTGGCCCTTGCGCGCCTCAAGCAGGTAGCCCTCTTTCGGCTTGTAGCTCTTCAGCACATAGGCGCCGGTGCCGGCCGAATTCTCGTTCAGCCAGGCGTTGCCCATGTCGCCGCCAGCGTCGTGCTGGCTGACGGTTTCCTTGTCCAGGATTTCGGCCACGCCGGCGGTCAGGCAGTTGTAGAGGAAGGTCGGCGCATAGGCCTTGTCGGTCTTCAGCGTCAGCGTGTCGCCGTCCGCCGTGATCATCTGGTCGACGTTTTCGGGCGTCCAGCCGAACTGGCCCAGGATGAAGGCCGGGGTCTTGTTCAGCTTGATGACGCGCTGCAGGGACCAGGCGGCATCTTCGGCGCGCAACGGGTTCCCGGACGAGAAGGTGACGCCCGGCCGCATCTTGAAGGTGTAGGTCGTGCCGTCGTCGGCCACCGACCAGCTCTCGGCCAGGCCCGGCACCATGCCGAGCGTCGCCGGGTCGATCTCGATCAGCCCGTCATAGGTGTTGTTGTTCAGGTCGAGGCCAGAAAATTCGTAGGCCTCGGCCGGGTCCAGCGACACGATGTCGTCGATCGCGTCTGCGACCACGAGCGTGTCGGCCGGCGTTTCGGCCAAAAGCGCGACAGGCGAGGCCGTCAGCAGGAGGCCGGAAAGGAAGGCCACGCCCACCCGCCGGAAGGTCGGATCGAATTTCATCTGTAACTCCCTGTTTTTCTTGATTTGCCGTCGCGGACTCAGGTCGTGCCCCCGCAAACTTGACCGATTGGGCAACTTCTTGATACCGCTGTCAAGCCTTCCGCTGGGGCGGCGGCGCGTGGAATCCAGGGGGACGGGATGGGCGATCTGGCACAGGACAAGGGACAGGCGGTCTTCGCCGAGCTTCACCAGACGGTGGAAATGGCCGAAGGGGTGAAACTCTTCACGGTCAGTGCGCTCGATCACGCCGCGGGCGTCTCGCGCCGGGCCTATACGTCGGACTCCAATGCCTATCCGGTGACGGGGACAAAGCCCATGACGCCCGACGCCTGGTCCGAGCGCGTCCTTGACCGGGGGGAGACATTCGTGGCCAACACGACCGCCGAGTTTTCCCCCTATTTTCCCGACCATGCGCAAATCAACGCGCTCGGCTGCCAGTCGGCGGTGAATATCCCGGTGATGCATAATGGCCATGTCTTCGGCACGGTGAACCTTCTGGATGTCGAGCATCACTTCACCGCCGACCGCGTGGAGCGGCTGAAGGCCATGGTGGCCGCGCGGCGGGTCGAGCTGATACTGGCGCTGAAGTCCGCGCTCGGCTGAGCCCCTGCGGGCGCTGCGGCCAAGGACTGCGGCCAAGGACTGCGGCCAAGAACTGTGGCCAAGAACTGTAGGAGGCGGCCACCCAAGCCGCTCCGCCCTGCCCCTTCGGCGCCCCCGCCGCCTGCCCGGCCCTTCGCGCCCTTCAACGAACCTTGCCCCCGACACCAGAGAATCCTTGCCTTTCGGCCGCGGCAAAAGTTTTACTGTTTGGAAAAAACTGCACCCAACAGCAATCCAACCCGGAGGAGCCTGCCAATGTCCCCTAACCTGTCCCCGAGCCGCCGCACGATCCTGAAATCGGGCGCGGCCCTGTCGCTTGCCGGGATGATCCCCGCGCGCGCCTTTGCCGCCGATCCGATCAAGGTCGCGGGTGTCTATACCGTGCCGGTCGAGCAGCAGTGGGTCAGCCGCCTGCACACCGCCGCCGACGCCGCCAAGACCGCCGGCCGCATCGACTACACCTACACCGAGAATGTCGCCAACACCGACTATCCGCGCGTGATGCGCGAATATTGCGAGAAGGGCGTCAAGCTCATCATCGGCGAGATCTTCGGCGCCGAGGCCGAAGCGCGCGAGGTCTGCGCGGACTATCCCGACGTGGCCTTCCTTCTGGGCTCGTCGCTCAAGCCCGATCCGGCGGCGAACCCCAACCTGGCGGTCTTCGACAACTTCATCCAGGACGCCAGCTACCTGACCGGCATCATCGCCGGCGCCATGACCAAGTCGGGCAATATCGGCATGGTCGGCGGCTTCCCGATCCCCGAGGTGAACCGGCTGATGAACGCCTTCATGGCCGGTGTGAAGGAAACGCGCGCGGATGCGAAGTTCCAGATCAGCTTCATCGGGTCCTGGTTCGACCCGCCCAAGGCGAAGGAAACCGCGCTGGCCATGATAGATGGCGGCGCGGACGTGATGTATGCCGAACGCTTCGGCGTGTCGGATGCGGCCAAGGAAAAGGGCGTCCTGTCGATCGGCAACGTCATCGACACCCAGAAGGACTATCCCGACACGGTCGTCGCATCGGCGCTCTGGAGCTTCGAGCCGACGCTCAAGGCGGCGCTTGACGCCATCGACGCGGGCAAGTTCGGCGCGGCCGATTACGGCGTCTATTCCTTCATGAAGGAAGGCGGCTGTTCGCTCGCGCCCCTTGGCACGTTCGAGGGCAAGGTGCCCGCCGAGGTGATGGCCAAGGTGGCCGAGAAAGAGGCCGCGATCAAGGACGGCTCCTTCACCGTCGCCATCGACGACAACGAGCCCAAGTCGTCCTGATGAGCCAGCCAGAGGTTCTGCGCCTTGACCGGATCAGCAAGCGGTTCGGGGCGCTCCTCGCCAATGACGACCTCTCGCTCGCCCTCAGGGCGGGCGAGGTGGTGGCGCTTCTGGGCGAGAACGGCGCGGGCAAGACCACGCTGATGAACGTGCTGTTCGGCCAGTATGTCGCGGACGGCGGCACGATCACGGCCTTCGGCCAGCCGCTGCCGCCGGGCAACCCGCGCGCAGCCCTCGCGGCCGGGATCGGCATGGTGCACCAGCATTTCACGCTGGCCGACCATCTGACGGTTCTTGAGAACATCCTTCTGGGAACCCGCTCGCTCTGGTCCCTGTCGCTCGACCTGCGTGCTGCGCGGGTGCGGGTCGTGGCGCTGGCCGACCAGTTCGGGCTGGCGGTCGATCCCGATGCGCGTGTCGGCAGCCTGTCGGTCGGCGAACGCCAGCGGGTCGAGATCCTGAAGGCGCTTTACCGCGACGCGCGCATCCTGATCCTGGACGAGCCGACCGCCGTCCTGACCCCGCAAGAGGCCGACGCGCTGTTCGCCACCTTGCGCAAGATGGTGGCGGACGGGCTGTCGGTCATCTTCATCTCGCACAAGCTGCATGAGGTGATGGCGATCGCGGACCGCTGCCTGGTCCTGCGCCATGGCAAGATGGTGGGCGACGTGGCGACGGGGCACACCTCGCCCGATGCGCTGGCCGCGATGATGGTCGGGGGCGAGGTCCAGCGCCCGAAGGTTGCCGTGGGCGTGGCGGGGCCCGCGCTGATGCGGCTTGAGGCCGTGACGACGCCCGACCGAGAGGGCGCGCCGGGGTTGAAGGCCGCAACACTGTCGCTGCACGCGGGCCAGATCACCGGCATCGCCGGCGTTTCCGGCAACGGGCAGGCGGCGCTGTCGGACATCCTTTCGGGCCTTGCCGCCCCCGCTTCAGGCCGGCTGCTGCTGGGCGAGGCGCCCGCACCCGCCCGCTGGACCCCGGCCGGGGCGCTGTCCGCAGGCGTCGGGCGCATCCCCGAGGACCGGCACAAGACCGGCACCATCGCCGATTTCACGCTGACCGAAAACGCGGTGCTGGAAACCCACGCGCGCGCGCCCTTCAGCCGCAGGGGCTGGATGGACTGGCGCGCCGCCGCCGACCATGCCCGCGCCATCATCACCAAGTATGACGTGCGCTGTCCCGGCCCCGAGGCGCGCATCCGGCTTCTGTCCGGCGGCAACATGCAAAAGCTGATCCTTGGCCGGGTGCTTGAAGCCGCGCCCGGCGTTATCCTTGCCAACCAGCCGGTCAGGGGGCTGGACATCGGTGCCATCGCCTATGTCCACGGCCAGCTTCTGGCGGCGCGCGACCGGGGCGCAGCAGTCCTGCTCATTTCCGAGGACCTGGATGAGGTGATGCAGCTTTCCGACGTGATCCATGTGATGAGCGAGGGCCGCCTTTCGCCCCCCCTGCCGCGCGGTGCGGCGACGATGGCCGAGCTGGGGCTCTGGATGGCGGGCGAGGGGTTTGACCATGCGGCTTGAACCCATCGCCAACCCTTCGGCGCTGCGCCGCTTCGGCCTGCCGGCCCTGGCGCTCGCCGCAACCGTGATCGCGGCGTCGCTCCTGGCGCTGATCGCGGGCGCGGACCCCTTCGCCACGCTCGGACTGATCCTCGAAGGCGCGGCCGGATCGCGCTTCGCCCTTCTGGAAACGCTGAACCGCGCCACACCCCTGATCTTCACCGGCCTTGCCGTCGCCGTGGCCTTCCGCGCCAAGCTCTGGAACATCGGGGCCGAGGCGCAGCTCTACGCGGGCGCCATCGTCACCGTGGTTTTCGGCATGACCAGCTGGGGTGTCGCCTGGCTGCAACTGCCCATCATCGCCGCCCTGGCCGTCGCCGCCGGCGCGCTGGTCCTGCTGGGCCCGGTGATCCTCAAGACCCGTTTTGGCGTCGATGAGGTGGTGACGACGCTCCTTTTGAACTTCGTCATGCTGCTTTTCGTCAGCTACCTGGTCGAGGGGCCCATGAAGGACCCCGCCGGCATGGGCTGGCCCAAGTCGGTGCCGGTGGCGAAGGACTTGCGCCTGCCGCGCCTGATCGAGGGGCTGCGACTCCACTGGGGCTTCGGCATCGCGCTGATCGCGGCCGTCCTCGTCTGGCTGATCGAGACGCGGACAGTCCTCGGCTACCGGATGCGCGCCGTGGGCCAGAACCCGCAGGCGGCGCGCTTTGCGGGCATCCCGGTCAACCGGGTGCTGGTCCAGACGGCGCTAATTTCGGGCGGCCTTGCCGCGCTCGCCGGTTTTTCCGAGGTGGCCGGGCTGAAGGGCCACCTGTCGCGCGACCTGTCGCCGGGCTTTGGCTATACCGGGATCATCGTCGCCATGCTCGCGCTTCTGAACCCCTTGGGCGTCGTTCTTTCGGCGCTTTTCGTTGCCGGGGTCTTCGTCGGCGCAGACAGCATGAGCCGGGCGGCGGGCGTGCCGACCTATATCGCTGACATTCTTCTGGCGCTGTCGCTTCTGTTCATGGTGCTGGCGATTTCGCTGACCCATCGCCGGGTGGTCTGGCGATGAGCGCGCTTTGGGACATCCTTCTGGCTGCGAGCTTCTGGGCCGCCGCCATCCGCATCGCCTCGCCGCTCATCTTCGCGACCATGGGCGAACTCATCTGCGAACGCGCGGGCGTCCTGAACCTTGGGATCGAGGGCATCATGGTGATGGGCGCCTTCACCGGCTGGTTCGCGGTCTACCTCGGACTGCCGCTCTGGCTCGGGGTCGCGGTCGCCTTCGGCTCTGGCATGGCCTTCGGCCTTCTGCACGGCATTCTGACCGTGCCCTTCGGCCTGTCGCAGCATGTCGTGGGCCTTGGCATCACGCTTCTGGCCACCGCGGCGGCGTCGTTCACCTACCGGCTTGCACTGCCCGAAGTCACCAGCCCGCCCCGGATCGAGCCCTTCCAGCCCTGGCCCATTCCCGGCCTGTCGCAGATCCCCTTTTTCGGCGAGGCGCTCTTTTCCCAGACACCGCTCACCTATGCGGCCTTCATCACGGCGGCGCTGGTCGCCTGGGTCCTGATGCGCACGCCCCTTGGACTTGCGATCCGCGCGACGGGTGAAAACCCCGCCGCAGCCGCCGCGCAGGGCCTGTCGGTGACGGGCCTGCGGCTCGGCGCGGTCGTCGTCGGATCGGGGCTGATGGCCGTCGGCGGTGCCTTCCTGACGCTGTCGGCCTTTTCGTCCTTCTTCTTCGACATGGTGAACGGGCGCGGCTGGATCTGCATCGCGCTTGTCGTCTTCGGCGCCTGGCGGCCGGGCAAGGCCGTCCTCGGCGCGCTTCTCTTCGCCGCCTTCGACGCCTTGCAGGTGCGGCTGCAACAGACGCCCCTCGGCGCGGTCCTGCCCTACCAGCTGTTCCTCGCCCTGCCCTACCTCCTGTCCATCCTCGCGCTCGTCCTCATGTCGCGCCGCGCCGAGGTGCCGCAGGCCCTGATGACGCCCTACAACAAGGGGGAACGCTGATGTTCGACATTCTGGTCAAGGGCGGCACGCTGCCGGACGGACGGAAGGCCGACATCGGCATCCGGGGCGACCGGATCGCGGCGGTCGGGCGGCTCGATGGCGCTGCGGGGCGGGTGATCGACGCGACCGGCGATCTGGTCAGCCCGCCGCTCGTCGATCCGCATTTCCATATGGACGCGACGCTCAGCTACGGGCTGCCGCGCGTCAACGCCTCGGGCACGCTGATCGAGGGGATCGGGCTTTGGGGCGAGCTGCGCGACATCGCCACCGTCGACGAGATGGTCGAGCGCGCCGTGCGCTACTGCGACTGGGCCGTGTCGATGGGGCTTCTGGCGATCCGCACCCATGTCGATACGACGCCCGACCATCTGCGCGGGGTCGAGGCGATGCTCGAGGTCAGGCGCCGGGTCGCGCCCTATCTTGACCTGCAACTGGTGGCCTTCCCGCAGGACGGGCTTTACCGGACGGCGACGGGCCGCGAGAACCTGATCCGCGCGCTCGACATGGGCGTCGATGTGGTGGGCGGCATCCCGCATTTCGAACGCACGATGGAGGAAGGGGCCGCATCCATGCGCGACCTGGCCCGCATCGCGGCCGAGCGGGGTCTGATGTGGGACGTGCATTGCGACGAGACCGACGACCCGATGAGCCGCCATGTGGAAACCATGGCGCGCGAGGTGACGCGGCACGGCCTTGGGGCGCGGGCGGCCGGAAGCCACCTGACCTCGATGCATTCGATGGACAATTACTATGTCTCGAAGCTGCTGCCGCTGATCGCCGAAGCGGGCATGACCGCCATTCCCAACCCCTTGATCAACATCACCCTTCAGGGGCGGCATGACAGCTACCCCAAGCGGCGCGGGCTGACGCGGGTGAAAGAGCTGATGGCCCATGGCGTGACCGTGGGCTGGGGTCAGGACTGCGTTCTGGACCCCTGGTATTCGCTCGGCACCGCCGACATGCTCGACGTGGCGTTCATGGGGCTGCATGTCGCGCAGATGACCCATCCGGCCGAGATGGCGCACTGTTTCCACATGGTGACGGCCGAGAATGCGACGATCATGGGGCTGGACGGCTACGGGCTGGAGCCGGGTTCGATGGCCTCGCTGATCGTTCTGGATGCGGGCAGCCCGACCGAGGCGGTGCGGCTCAGGCCCGACCGGCTCGTGGTCATTTCCAGGGGCAAGGTGGTGGCCGAGCGGGCGCGGAACGACGCGCGTCTGGGGCTGCCGGGCCGGCCGGGATCGGTGCGGCGGCGGGTTTAGGGCGAGCGGACGGGCCGGGCCCGGACGGGATCAGGAAACGCACCGCGTTTCCCCCGACCGTGTGGGAACGGTGCCGCTGGACCCTCCGTGTCACTCACAACCAAAGGCCAGCGCCTGCCCCGGTGGGCGCGGAAGCGCCCGCCGATGGCGGGGCGGGCGCTGGCCGGTGGCTTTGGGCCACCGGCCGGGAC
>Ga0056909_1000475_pt1 | contig 37997 bp, 38 predicted proteins | sample EBPBio102011_DNA_FD_62115 | JGI IMG/M metagenome (GOLD analysis project Ga0056909, IMG submission 62115) | Wastewater treatment Type I Accumulibacter community from EBPR Bioreactor in Madison, WI, USA - Reactor 1_1/10/2011_ DNA | ecosystem: Engineered > Bioreactor > EBPR > Anaerobic-Aerobic >...
TAGCTCATCGCCATCTGCCGCCCGGCTGCGGCGATCGACCCCGTCTCGCGGATCCGCTCGAGCAGCTCGGCCTTGCCGGGGCCGATCATCGCGCCGTCGAACAGGATACGCAGCTTGAGTGCCGTCATCGGGGGCTCCGCTCTGACCCGAGACGATATTTCCGGAATTGCCTATCGCTGGCAAGCCCAACAGGCCGCTCCCTGGGCAAATTCCCTCTCGACAGGCCCGGACAGCCCTGCGATATTTTTTATGAAACATATCGATTCAGGAGCCTGTCATGAAATTGAGCGCGCGCAACGTCCTGCCCGGAACGGTGGTCGACATCGCGACCGGGGCGGTTACCTCCCATGTCCGGATCGACATGGGCGGCAGCATCGTCACGGCCGCGATCACCAATGACGCCGTCCGCGAACTGGGGCTGGCGGTGGGGGAAAGGGCCTATGCCGTGATCAAGGCCTCGGATGTCATGGTGGGGAAAGATCAATGACCCTGGACGGACCGAAGGCCTGGAGCGCCCTGCGCCCCGGCGAGACGACGACGGACCGGCCGATCAGCGCCGACGCGACAGTGCAGTTCATCGGAACGATCGGCGCGCCCTGGGCTTCGGCGCAGGACTGCCCGAAGCAGGGAGACGCGGCGGGCGGCCCGATCTGCTTCATCGAGCTTGTCCCGCATCTGGCGCCGACCCTGTCGGGCCTGCGGCCCGGCGCGCGGTTGCAGCTTCTCTACTGGCTGCATCTGGCGCGGCGCGATCTCTTGCTGCAAAGCCCGCGTTCTGACGGAAACCTGCGGGGCACTTTCGCGCTGCGCTCGCCGCTGCGGCCAAATCCGATCGCCTCCAGCCTGGTGCGGCTGATCGATATCGACGGGCCGGTGCTGTCGGTCCGGGGGCTGGATTGCGTGGACGGCACACCGCTTCTGGACATCAAACCGGAATTCGGCCACCTGACGGGAGTCGCGGCATGAGACCCGAACGGCGAGGCCCCCGCCTGACCAGAATGCGCGCCGCGGTGCCGGCGCTTTTCGCGACCCTGCTGCTGCTGGCATCTGCCCCCCTTGCCCAAGCGCGCGATGTCGTCGACGCGACGGGACGCACGGTCACAGTGCCGGATGCGCCCGCCCGCGTCTTCGCGGCCGGACCTCCGGCATCGGTCCTGCTTTATGCCCTGAAGCCCGAAGCGATGATCGGCTGGGTGCGCGCGCCCCGCGAAGGCGACCTGCCCTATCTTCTGCCCGAGACACGGGCGCTGCCCGAACTCGGCCGCCTGACCGGGAAGGGCGATACGCTGAACCTGGAGGTTCTGCTGCAGGCCGAACCGGACCTGATCGTCGATTTCGGAACGGTCAGCGACACCTATCTGAGTCTGGCCGAAAAGGTGCAGACGCAGACCGGCGTGCCCTATGTCCTGATCGACGGCTCCTTCGCGAACACGCCGACGGCGATCCGCCAGATGGCCGAAATCCTGGGCGTGCCGGAGCGCGGCGAGATCCTGGCCGCCTATGCCGAAGAGACGCTGTCGATGGTCGACCGGGTGCTGGCCAAAGTGCCCGAGGAGTCGCGCCCCAGGGTCTATCTGGCGCGCGGGGCCGAGGGATTGGAAAGCGCCGCGCGGGGCGCGATCAATGCCGAGATCCTTGAGCGCGCGGGTGGCGTGAATGTGGTCGAGGGCGCGGAGACAGGTCTGGTGACCGTGTCGCCGGAGCAGGTCCTGTCCTGGGCGCCGACGGCGATCGTCACCATCGACCGCGATTTTGCCAGGGCGGCGCCGACCCTTGCGGGCTTTGCCGGGACCCCGGCGGTTCAGGACGGCCGGATCATCCTGGCCCCGGGGAACCCCTATGGGTTCATCGATGCCCCGCCATCGGTCAACCGGCTGATCGGGCTGCATTTCCTGATGCACCGGTTCTATCCGGATGCGGCGGAAGGCGACTTGGCGGCCGAGGTGGCGCGGTTCTACGACCTGTTCTACCATGTCACGCTGGACGAAGCCGCGATGGGCAAGCTGCTTGCGGAGTAGAGCCTGGCCGTCCGCCCTGGCGATCCTCGTCCTGGCGCTTCTGTTCGGTGCGGTCATCGGGCCGTTCGACATGGCGCCATCGCGTGTGGGCGGCCTGATTCTCGGCGCGATCCGGGGCGAGCGCGCCGTCGGGCCGGAGGCCTCGGTCCTGTTCCAGATCCGTCTGCCGCGCCTCGCGGCGGCGGCTCTGGTCGGGGCGGCGCTGGCTGCCGCGGGGGCGGCCTATCAGGTCACGTTCCGCAACCCGCTGGTGTCGCCCGACATTCTGGGGGTCTCGGCCGGGGCCGGGTTCGGAGCGGTGCTCGGCATCCTTCTGGGCCTGCCGATCCCGGTGATCCAGGGCCTGGGCTTCGCCTTCGGGCTTGCGACCGTCGGCCTGGTGCTGGGAACCGCCGCCGTGATCGGCCAGCGGGGCGAGACTCTGTCGCTGGTGCTGACCGGCATCGCCCTGGGGGCGCTGGCCGGGGCCGGGATCGCCATCGTCAAGACCCTGGCGGACCCGGACGACCAGTTGCCTGCAATGACCTTCTGGCTTCTCGGCTCGCTGGCGGGCGCCCGGCCGGCGGATGTCTGGTTCCTTCTGGTCCCGCTTGCGATCGGCCTTCTGCCGCTGCTGCTTCTGCGTTGGCGGATCGGCATGCTTGTCCTGGGCGAGGACGACGCCCGCGCCCTCGGGGTCGAGACGGGACGCCTGCGGCTGCTGGTCATCCTGGCGGCGACGCTGATGACTTCGGCGGCGGTGGCCACGGCGGGCACGATCGGCTGGATCGGCCTGATGGTGCCGCATATGGCGCGGCTGATCGGCGGGGCGCGGTTTGACCGGGTCTTGCCCCTGTCGATCCTGATCGGGGCCGGACTGATGGTTGTCATCGACACCTGCGCCCGCTCAATTGCCGGGACCGAAGTGCCGCTGGGCGTGCTGACCGCCTTTCTTGGCGCACCGATCTTTCTGGGGCTTCTGGCACGGGGCGGACGGTCATGGCGCTGATTGCGGCGGAACGGCTTTCGATAGGTCCTGCGGGGCGCAGCCTGGCCGGGGATATCGCGTTCACCCTGTCGGCGGGTCAGATCATCGCCGTCCTCGGCGCCAACGGGGTGGGGAAAAGCACCCTGTTCCGCACGCTCTTGCATCTGCAACCCGCCCGATCTGGATCGGTCCTGCTGGACGGCATCGGCATCGGCGGGCTTTCCCGCACCGCGATCGCCCGGCGGGTCGCCTTCGTGCCGCAGGCGATCGACGCCCCCTTCCCTTTGACAGTGCTGGATTTCGTGGTGATGGGGCGGACGACGCATCTTCGCGCCCTGGGCCGACCGTCGCGTGCGGATTTCCGGGCCGCCGGGGCCGCGCTTTCGACACTGGGCATTGCAGGCCTGGCGCAAGAGGCGATCACCCGCCTTTCGGGCGGGGAACGCCAGCTGGCGCTCATCGCCCGCGCGCTGGCGCAGGGGTCGCCTGCGCTCATCCTCGACGAACCCGCCGCAGCGCTGGATTTCGCCAATCGCGAACGCCTGGCCGAAGTGCTGACGGGCCTCGCGGGCCAGGGAAAGGGCATCCTGTTCTCGACCCATGACCCGCGACAGGCCGCACGGCTGGCAAGCGCGGTCCTGTGCCTGTTCCGCAGCGGCAGGGCATGTCTCTTGCCGGTGGACCGCGCCCTTGACCCCGAAACCCTTGCCAGCCTCTACGACATGCCGGTCGACGCCGTCCGGCGCGGCCTGTCAGCCGACACGGCTTGCGGTTCGCGGGCTGCAAAAACAGCGGAAGCGCGCCTTCAGATCGGGCGGCGCGACAGATCCTGACGGCGCGGCACGGCCCGCGGAGGCCGGGCGCGCTGCATAGTCACCGGATCCCCCGGCCCCAGGGGGCTGCTTGTTGGCGGAAGGGGTGGGATTCGAACCCACGGATGCTTGCACATCGCCGGTTTTCAAGACCGGAGCAATCGACCACTCTGCCACCCTTCCGATCCGCCCTTGCGGGTTTCGCGCGGCAGGGGTCGTCCTTGCCCGCGCGGCGGCCTGACGCGGCTTACGGGGAACGGGGTGATTCTGAAAGACCACGACCGGGATGTTTTCCGCCGATCGTGAAGGGCCGCCGCCCGCTCTGCCCTTCCCATGGCAAGGCCGGATAGCTATGATCCGCGCGAATTCCCGCCGATCCCGGGCCAGAGCCGGAGCAGCGGGCCAGAGGCAGGGCCGCCCGCAGGCGGCACTCAACAGAATAAGCACGGCAGCAAACGACCGTGCAGGGGACGAGGGCATTTGATGGCACGGGCAGTATTCCACACCACGGCACTTCTTGCGGCTGCACTGGCGCTTTCCGCCTGCGAGCCGGGGGCCAATCCGTTCAAGGCCGCGCCCAAGGACGGCGCTGTCACGACTGAGGCCAGGCCGCAGAAATCGACCCGCCTGGTCGACCGTGATGTTGAGGCACCGCAGGTCTATCAGGTCAGCGCCGATGCGCTTTGGGATGGCCGACCCTCGCTGGGCGGAGTCTGGGTCGCCTCGGCCGATGTCAAGGACCCCGAGCGGGTGATCATGCGCAATCCGGCCAATGGCAAATTCGTGATCGGCGCGCTGTTCCGCCGCGAGCGCGACAATCCCGGCCCGCCGTTGCAGATCTCGTCCGATGCGGCCGAGGCGCTGGGGCTTCTGGCGGGCCAGCCCGGCAAGATCTCGGTCACCGCGCTGCGCCGCGAGGAAGCGCCCGAGGCGGCCCCGGCGACCCCGGTGCTGGACACGGCAGAACCCCTGCCGGCCGCAGCCGCAGGCGCGATCGATGCGGGCGGTGTCGCCACCCAGCCGCTTGACGCACCCGCCGCCGCCCCGGCCAAGGCCAAGGGCAAGGACAAGAAGAAGGCGGCCGAGACCGCCGCCATCGCCAGCGCAGCGCTGGACGCCGCCGCTCCAGCTGCAGCACCGGCTGCCTCTCCGGCCCCTGCGCCGGCAGCCCCTGCCCCGGCCGTCGGCGGTGCGGGCCGTCCGATCCAGATCGGCTTCTTCTCGGTCGAGGCCAATGCCAAGCGCGCGGTCGACAAGCTGGCCAAGGCCGGCGTCACCGCCCAGGCCAAGGCCGAAACCTCGCAGGGCAAGACCTATTGGTCGGTCGTCGCGCGCGGCGATGCCGCCTTGCTGAAAAAGATCAAGGATGCCGGCTTCGCCGACGCCTATCTGCTGAAATAAGAGGCCCCATGTTCCGCCACCTCCGCCTTGCCGCCGTCACTGCCGCCCTGCTGGCTGCCTCGATCCTGCCCGCGCGCGCTTTTGAAACCCAGGCCACCGCCGCCTGGGTCTATGACGTGACCACGCATACGGTCTTGATGGACAAGAATGCCGACCAGCCGCTGCCGCCCGCCAGCATGTCGAAACTGATGACGATCAACATGCTGTTCGAGGCGCTGCGCGACGGCCGCGTGACCCTGCAGACCCAGTTCGCGGTGTCGGCCCGGGCCAAGGCCATGGGCGGATCGACGATGTTCCTGCAGGAAACCGACCGGCCCACGGTCGAGGAGCTGATCCATGGCATGATCATCAATTCCGGCAATGACGCCTGTGTCGTGGTGGCCGAGGGTCTGGCCGGAACGGAAGAGGCCTTTGCCCGCCAGATGACCGAACGCGCCAAGGCGCTTGGCATGACCGCGTCGCATTTCGCCAATGCCAGCGGATGGCCCGACCCGACCCAGCGCATGTCGATGCGCGATCTCGGCATCCTTGCCCAGCGGCTGATCGAGGAATTCCCGGAGTATTACCCGATCTTTTCCCAGACCGAGTTCAACTACAAGGACCGCGCGCCCGATAACCGCCACAACCGCAACCCGCTGTTGAAACTGGGCGTCGGCGCCGACGGGCTGAAGACCGGCCACACGTCGGAAGCGGGCTATGGCCTGGTCGGCAGCGTCAAGCAGGGCGACCGCCGGGTGATCTTTGCGATCACCGGCCTGCCCTCGGACACGGCCCGCGCCGAGGAATCCGAACGCATCGTCAGCTGGGCCTTCCGCCAGTTCGCCGAAAAGACCGTGGCGCATGAGGGCGTCCGCGTGGCCGAGGCCGAAGTGCATATGGGCGCCGCGCAGAGCGTGGGCCTGGTGCCGGAAAAGGACCTGCGGCTTCTGGTGCCCGCGCTGGTGCAGGACAAGATCGAGGCCGAGGTCGTCTACAAGGGCCCGCTGATCGCGCCGGTGGTCAAGGGATCGCGCGTGGCCGAGCTGATCCTGCATATCCCCGACCTGCCCGACCGCCGCATCGCGCTGGTGGCCGAGGCCGATGTCGCCAAGGCGGGCTTCACCGGGCGGCTCAAGACCGCCGCGACCTATCTGTGGTCCACCTATGTCGGCGGCGCGGCCCCGGCCTCGTGATCCCAGAGGATGCAAGGTTTTTTCCTGTCCTTTGAAGGCGTTGACGGCTCGGGCAAATCCACCCAGGCCAGGATGCTGGCCGAGACCCTGCGCGGGCGCGGCCATGAGGTCGTCCTGACGCGCGAGCCGGGCGGCAGCCCCGGCGCCGAAGAGATCCGCCGCCTTGTGCTGGAAGGCGAGCCTGATCGCTGGTCGGCGGAAACCGAGATCCTGCTGTTCACCGCCGCCCGCCGCGACCATCTGGAAAAGACCATCCGCCCGGCGCTGGGGCGCGGCGCGGTGGTGATCTGCGACCGCTTTGCCGATTCCACCCGGATCTTTCAGGGCATCACCCGGGGCGACCTGACGGAAACGGTCGACCGGCTGCACGGGCTGATGATCGGCACCGAACCCGACCTGACCCTGCTGATCGACATCGATCCCGAAATCGGCCTGTCGCGCGCCGTCGCCCGGCGCGGCAGCGAGATGCGCTTCGAGGATATGGGCCTCGCCTTCCAGAACCGCGCCCGGGCGGGTTTCCTGGCCCTGGCCGAAAGCCACAAGTCCCGCTTCCGCGTGATCGCGGGCGATGCCGCGCCCGAGGCGGTCGCCGCCCGGGTGCTGGAAACCATCGCGCCGCATCTGCCCCGGGGCTGACGCGCCCGCCCTCCCTCCGGCGGGCGGGATGGGCGGGGCCGGAGCCGGGGTCGCGGGGGCGTTTCCCCTTCCCCCCCGCGCCGCTGCATGGCATTGCTGTGCCATGGCCGCCACCCCCGATCCCCTGCCCGAACCCGACCGCCTGGAAGGCGCCCCCCACCCGCGCGAGACCGCGCGGCTTTATGGCCACGGCGCGGCCGAGGCCGAGTTTCTGGCCGCCCATGCGCGCGGCCGCCTGCATCATGCCTGGATGCTGACCGGCCCGCGCGGCCTGGGCAAGGCGACGCTGGCCTGGCGCATCGCGCGCTTCCTTCTTGCCACGCCGGCCGAGCCGGACGGCGGCATGTTCGGCGCGCCGCCGCCGCCCGAAAGCCTGGACATCGACCCCGAACATCCGGTCGCGCGGCGGATGAAGGCGCTGGCCGAACCCCGGCTGTTCCTGCTGCGCCGGGGGGCCAACAAGACCGGCAGCGCCCTGTCACAGGTCATCACGGTGGAAGAGGTCCGCGCACTGAAGAAATTCTTCGCGCTTTCCGCCGCCGATGGCGGCGCGCGGGTCGCGATCATAGACTCGATCGACGAGATGAACCCTTCCGCCGCCAATGCGTTGCTGAAGGTGCTGGAGGAACCGCCGCCCGGCGTGACCTTCCTGCTGATCTCGCATCAGCCCGCGCGCTTGCTGCCCACGATCCGCTCGCGCTGCCGCGAATTGCGCCTGTCGCCCCTCTCGCCCGACGACATGGCCCGGGCGCTGGACCAGGCGGGGGGCGGGATCGACCCCGACCAGACCATCGCGCTCGCCGAACTGGCGGGCGGGTCTGCGGGCGAGGCGTTCCGCCTGACCAATCTGGACGGGCTGGCGGCCTATGCCGGGCTGCTGCGGCTGTTCCGCGACCTGCCGCGCCTGGACCGCCCCCGCGTCATCGCGCTGGCCGAGGCGGCGGCCGCGCGCGGCAACCCCGAGGCGTTCGATCTGACCCTGACCCTGATCGACCTGTTCCTGGCCCGGCTGTCGCGCGCCGCCGTCGCCCGCCAGACCCCGCCCGAGGCCGGGCCGGGCGAGGCCGAGCTGTTTGCCCGCCTGGCCCCCGACACCCGCGCCGCCCTGATCTGGGCCGATCTCGCGCAAAGCCTGACGCAACGGGCGCGGCGCGGCAAGGCGGTGAACCTTGACCCTGCCGCCCTTCTGATGGATATGCTTTTCCGGATCGACGAGACGGCGGGTCATCTCGCCACCGCAGGCTGATGCAACCCGACACCCCTTCCTTCGCCGCGCTGCCCGACCTGGTGGACAGCCATTGCCACCTCGACTTCCCCGATTTCGACGGCGAGCTTGAGGCCATCCTCGCGCGTGCCCGCGCGGCGGGCGTCACGCGCATTGTCTCGATCTGCACGAGGCCGCGGTCCATCGCCAAGGTCCGCGCCATCGCCGAGGCGCATGACGGCGTGTTCTGGGCCTATGGCCTGCACCCGATGAGCGTGACCGAAGAAGCGCCCGAGACGCTGGAGCATCTGCTTGAGGTGGCGCGCCACCCCAAGCTGGTCGCCATCGGCGAGACCGGCCTTGACTATCACTACACGCCCGACAGCGCGCCCGCCCAGCAAGCGCAACTGCGCCTGCATATCGAGGCGGCGCAGGAAACCGGACTGCCCCTTGTCATCCATGCCCGCGATGCCGATGTCGATATGGAGGCGATCCTTTCGGAAGGCTATCGCCGCAAGCCCTATGCTTGCGTGATGCATTGCTTTTCCTCCGGTCCGCGTCTGGCCGAGGCGGCGCTTGAGATGGGCTTCTACCTGTCGATGTCCGGCATCGCCGCCTTTCCGAAAAGCCAGGACCTGCGCGACATCTTCGCAAAAGCGCCGCTGGACCGCATCCTGGTGGAAACCGACAGCCCCTATCTCGCCCCGCCGCCCTTCCGCGGCAAGCGCAATGAACCGGCTTACGTCGCCCATACCGCAAGGGCGGGCGCGCAGGTCTTTGGCCTGAGCGAAGCACAGTTCCGCGCCGCCACGACGGCGAATTTCGACCGGCTTTTCCAGAAGGCGGCCCGCGCCGCGCAGGCCGCATGATGGCGACGCTGCGCTTCACCATCCTGGGCTGCGGCTCTTCGGGTGGCGTGCCAAGGCTGGGCGGCGAATGGGGCGAATGCGACCCGGCAAACCCCAAGAACCGCCGCCGCCGCTGCTCGCTTCTGGTCGAGCGCCTGACCGAGGCGGGCACGACGGCCGTGCTGATCGACACCTCGCCCGACATGCGCGACCAGTTGCTTGATGCCGGGATCGGGCGGCTGGATGCGGTGGTCTATACCCATTCCCACGCCGACCACATGAACGGCATCGACGATCTGCGCCAGATCACCTTCAACCTGCGCCGCCGCCTGCCGGTCTGGGCCGATGGCCCGACGCAGGAGGCGCTGCTGTCGCGCTTTGGCTATGCCTTCGTGCAGCCCGAGGGCAGCCCCTATCCGCCGATCCTGGACCTGCACTCGATCAAGGGTCCGGTCACCATTTCCGGGGCGGGCGGCGATGTCGTGCTGCAGCCTTTCAGCGCAAATCACGGCCCGACCGACGCGCTGGGTTTCCGCATCGGCCCTTTGGCCTATCTGCCCGATGCCGTGTCCATCCCCGAGGAAAGCTGGCCCGTGCTGGACGGTCTGGAGTGCTGGGTGGTCGATGCGCTGCGCCGCAAGCCACACCCGACCCATGCCCATCTGGCGCTGACCCTGACCTGGATCGCCCGCGCCAAACCCGCCCGTGCCGTCCTGACCAATATGCATGTCGACCTGGATCACACGGCGGTCGAGGCCGAAACCCCCGCCCATGTCTTCGCCGCCTATGACGGGATGCAGATCATCTACGAGAACCAGGTGTGAGCGCGCTTCTCGATGTCATTCTGCCCGTCTTCCTGGTCATCGGTTTCGGCTATGCCGCCGCGCGCTGGCTGAATTTCGGCGAGGCGGCGGTGGATGGGCTGATGCGCTTTGCCCAGAGCTTCGCCATCCCCGTCCTGCTGTTCAAATCCATCGCGACGCTGGATCTGGGTGCCCAGGCGGAAATCTCGCTGTTCCTTTCCTTCTATATCGGCGCCTTCACCTGTTTTGGCCTGGGATTTCTGGGCGCGCGACTGCTGTTCCGCCGCCCGCTTGAGGATTGCGTCGCCATCGGCTTTGTCTGCCTGTTCTCGAACACGCTGCTCTTGGGCGTGCCGATCACCGAGCGCGCCTATGGCACGGCCGCGCTGGCGGGAAACTTCGCCATCATCGCGCTGCATTCGCCGATCTTCTACATCTTCGGCATCGTGATCATGGAACTGGTGCGCTCGCGCGGCAGGCTGGCCGATCCGCTGGCCCTGACGCGGCAGATCCTGCGCGGCGTCTTCACCCAGCCTCTCGTCATCGGCGTGCTGTCGGGCGTCGCCTATAATGTCTCGGGCCTGGCCATCCCGACGGCCATGGCGGGCTTTCTGGACCTGATCAGCCGCGCCGCCGTGCCCGCCGCGCTGTTCGGTCTGGGCGGCGTCCTGCTGCGTTATCGCCCCGAGGGTGACATGAAGGCCATCGCCATGTGCTGCGGCCTGTCGATCCTGGTCCACCCCGCCATCACCTATGGGCTGGCCCGCGGCGTCTTTGCGCTCGACCGTGACCAGCTCCGCTCGGCGGTGATGACCGCCGCCATGGCCCCCGGCGTCAACGCCTATCTTTTCGCCCATAATTACGGCGTGGCGAAACGGGTTGCAGCGTCAAGTGTGCTGATCGGCACGGCCAGCTCGATCCTGACGATCTGGGTCTGGCTGCATATCCTGCCCTGAGGCGTCGCCCGGGCCTCAGCGCCCGGTAACGCCCCGCAGCCGGTCCGACCGCCGCCGCAACAGCTCGACCGAGGCCAGAAGCCCGATCGAGATCAACACCAGGATCGTCGCCACCGCCAGGATCGCCGGGCTGATCTGCTCGCGGATGCCATTCCACATCTGGCGCGGAATGGTCTGCTGCTCGGGCCCTGCCAGGAACAGCACCGCCACCACCTCGTCAAACGAGGTGACAAAGGCGAAGAGCGCGCCCGAGATCACGCCCGGCAGGATCAGCGGCATGATGATCTTGAAGAAGGTGGTGCGCGGATTGGCCCCCAGGCTGGCCGACGCGCGGATCAGGCTTTGGTCAAAGCCCGACAGCGTGGCAGTCACCGTGATGATCACGAAGGGAATCCCCAGCGCGGTATGGGCCAGGATCACGCCCAGATAGGTGCTGGTCAGCCGCCCGCAGCTGAAGCCCAGCATGCTGCACGGGTTCGAGTAGAAGAAGAACAGCCCGGTCGCGATGATGATGATCGGCACGATCATCGGCGAGATCAGGATCGCCATGATCGCCCGGCGATAGGGCATTTCGGGCCGCGACAGGCCCAGCGCGGCCAGCGTGCCCAGCACGGTGGCGAAGATCGTCGCCCAGAAGCCGACGATCACCGAATTCTTGGCCGCCTTCACCCAGGCCGCATTGGCCCACATGTCGGCGAACCACGAGGCGCCGCGCTCGGTCTCGGGCGCCTGCATCCCATAGGTCAGCAATTCGTCATACCAGCGCAGGCTGTAGCCGGTCGGGTCCAGCGTCAGCATCTTCTGGGTGAAGGTGAAATAGGGCTCGGCATTGAAGGACAGCGGTATGACGATCAGGATCGGCGAGATCAGGAAGACGAAGACCGCCACGCAGATCGCGATGTAAGTATAGTGCCAGGTCCGCTCGAGAGGGTCGGCATAGGTGGGAAGGGCCATGTCAGATCACCCGAGCTTGAGTTTGTCGATGCCGACCAGCCGGTCATACAGCCAGTACAAGAGCAGGATGCCGACCAGCAGCATCGCCGAAAGCGCGGCCGCCATCGACCAGTTCGATTTCGACATGTGGAACTGGATCAGGTTCGAGAAAAGCTGCCCATCCGCGCCGCCGACCAGCGCCGGGGTGATGTAATAGCCGACCGCCAGGATGAAGACCAACAAGGCCCCGGCCCCGATCCCTGGCAGGGTCTGCGGCAGGTAGATGCGGCGGAAGGTGGTCCAGCTTGTCGCGCCCAGGCTGCGCGCGGCGCGGGCATAGCTGGGCGGGATCACCCGCATGACCGAATAAAGCGGCAGGATCATGAAGGGCAGCAGGATATGCGTCATCACGATGATCGTGCCGGTCTGGTTGTACATCATCGACAGGCGGCCATCGTCGCCGATCAGACCCATCGCGACCAGCGCGTTGTTCACGACCCCCTGCCCCTGCAACAGCACCATCCAGCTTGTCGTCCGCACCAGAAGCGAGGTCCAGAACGGCAGCAGCACCAGGATCATCAGAAGATTGGCCTTGGCCATCGGCAGCGTCGCCAGAAGATGGGCCACCGGAAAGGCCAGCAACAGGCAGATCAGCGTGATCAGCCCCGACAGGGCGAAGGTCTTGAGATAGAGGTAGACATAGATCCGCTCTTTCGGCGGCACGCGCTCGATCCCGCCATCGGCGGTGCGCTCAAGGTCCATGCCGCTCAGGTAGAAATCCGAGGTATAGGCGTTCGAGGAAGACCGCATCGCCTCCCAGACCAGGCCCTCGCCCCATTTCTTGTCGACCGCCAGGAAAGCGTCCTTGTAGGGCGGGGCCAGATCATCGGCCACCCGCGCCGTCTTGGTGAAAAGCGACCGCGATTCCGGCAGGGTGTAATTCACCCGCGTTCCGGCCTCGCCAGCCGTCTTGTCGGCCTTCATCGTCTTGAAATCACTTGCCAGCGCGGCAAAGGCCGCCTCGTCCGGCGCGGTTCCGGCCGGGTTCGCCGCGAACCAGGCCGAGACGGCGGGCGCATTGGCGGAAAAACCGTCGTGATAGACCGACCGGTGCAGCATCTGGCCGATCGGAATGACAAAGGTCAGCAGAACGAACAAGAGAAGCGGCAGCACCAAAAGGAAAGCCCGGCGCTTGGCGCGGGCCTGGGCCGCGGCCAGCGCCGCCTTCAGCGGGCGTCCATCAGCAGTGGTCAGGGGGGCAGAGACGGCGGCGTCGCTCATTCTTGGGTCGGTCCGGCGGTACAGGAGAAAAAAGGGGCCGGCGTTCGCCGCCAGCCCCCGCTCAGTCTCAGTTCGACGCGAGCCAGGCGTTGAAACGCTCGTTCAGCTCGGCATCCTTGTCGACCCAGAATTCGAAGTTCGATTCCAGGGCGTTGGTCATGTTCTCGGGCGCGGTCGGCAGATGCGGGCCCATGACGGTCTTGCCGTCATTGAACATCAGCTCTTCCTTCAGCGCCGACTTCCGGGCCGGACCGTAAGAGATGTATTTCGCCTGGGCGCGCAGGCCCTCGGTCGAGGTTGCATATTTCACGAATTCCAGCGCCTCGGCCATGTTCGGCGCGCCCTTCGGGATCACATACATTTCGTTTTCGTAGATCTGGCCGTCCCAGACGATCTGGAAGGGTTTGGCCTCGGCCACGGCGGCATTGAAGATCCGGCCATTATAGGCAGTGGTCATCACCACTTCGCCATCGGCCAGAAGCTGCGGCGGCTGGGCGCCCGCTTCCCACCAGACCACATCCTTCTTGATCGTGTCGAGCTTGGCAAAGGCACGGTCCACGCCTTCCGGCGTCGCCAGCGTTGCATAGACTTCCGAGGCCGGAACGCCATCGCCCATCAGCGCGAATTCCAGCACCGCCTTGGCGCCCTTCTTCAGGCCGCGCTTGCCGGGGAATTTCTCGAGATCGAAGAAATCCGCCACGGTCTTCGGCGCGGCATCGGCGGCGAATTTGGTGGTGTCATAGGCGTAGATATTCGCCCAGATGTCGGTCGACACGCCGCAATCCGTCACGGCGCCGGCCAGAAAGTCCTCGGCGGCCGGGGTGCCGTCATCGCCTGCGGGCAGGCTGTTGATGTCGATCGGCTCCAGCAGGCCTTCGTCGCACAGGCGGATCGCATCGGCATATTCCACCGAGGCCACGTCGATCGTGACATTGCCCGCCTCAACCATCGCCTTGATCGGGGTGGCGGGGTTGTCGCTGTCGGTCATCGTGGTGGCGATGCCGGTCTTGGCGGTGAAGGGCTTCAGATGGCCTTCGGTCTGGGCCGCGCCATAGGCACCGCCCCAGGACATCACCGTCACGTCGGCATTGGCCGCGAAGGCCATGCCGCACAGGGCGGTGGACAGGATAAGGACTTTCTTCATAGGTCACTCCCAGGTTGAACCATTTCAGCGGTCATTTTGGCCGCGCCCGGATCTTGGCGCCCGGTCCGCGGCGATTTCTTACGGGTCCAGCGCGCGGGCATCTTGCGGATGCCAGCCCACCTTGATCGCCTCGCCGGGGGCAAGCTTCGTCTGCCCCAGCGTGTTGCGCATCTTCATGACAAAGCCATCCTGCCCGGCGACGCGCAGCACCACGCGCAGGATATCCCCCATGTAGATCACCTCGGTCACGGTCGCGTCCAGCGTATGCGCGCCGTCGGGCATCATCGCAGGCTTGAACTCCACCCGCTCGGGCCGGATCGACACCAGGGTCTTTTGGCCCTTTTCCCTGACATTGACGGGGGTTGCGTCGATCAGCTCGCCCGAGGTCAGCCGCACCGTGGCCTTGTCGCCCGACAGATCCTCGATCACGCCCATCAGCTTGTTGTTCTCGCCGATGAAGCCCGCGACAAAGCTGTTTTCCGGCCGCTCATACAGGTCGGCGGGCGGGGCAAGCTGCTGGATGCGGCCGTCGTTGAACACCGCCACCCGGTCCGACATGGTCAGCGCCTCGCCCTGGTCATGGGTGACATAGACCACCGTGATGCCCAGGCTTTCATGCAGGTGCTTGATCTCGAACTGCATATGCTCGCGCAACTGCTTGTCCAGCGCGCCCAGGGGTTCGTCCATCAGAACCAGCTTGGGGTCGAAGACCAGCGCGCGGGCCAGGGCAATGCGCTGCTGCTGACCGCCCGAAAGCTGGGCCGGGCGACGCGCCGCAAAGGCGCCCATCTGCACCATGTCCAGCGCACGCTTGATCTTCTCCTCGCGCTCGGGCTTGCCCAGCCCGCGCACTTCCAGCGGGAAGGACAGGTTCTCGCCCACCGTCATATGCGGGAAAAGCGCGTAATTCTGGAACACCATGCCGATGCCGCGCTTGTGCGGCGGCACCTGGTTGATCGGACGGCCATCCAGCGTGATCTCGCCATGAGTCGCCGTCTCGAACCCGGCCAGCATCATCAGACAGGTGGTTTCCCGCTGCCCGAGGGGCCAAGCATCGTCAGAAACTCGCCCTTGCCGATGGCAAGGTTGAGGTCCTTCACCACCAGGCTCACGCCGTCATAGCTTTTCTGCACATGTTCAAACGCGACGAAAGCGTCGCTTCGGGTTGCTGCAGCCACCCCTGTCTCCCTGACTTCTGGCAGGTGTTCCTGCGCTCTTGTTGCATTCGACGTAATCAAATGCCGCAGCGCAATGCAACGGGCAAGTGATGCCAGATGTGGTTCAGGGCGCGATGCGGGAAAAGGGCGCAGTCTGAGGCGGATCTGCGGGAAATTTGTTCATCCGGCGCGGCGCAGGTTGGGCCAGTTGCAGTTGCGCCAGCCCGGGCAGGGATTCGCCCGGCACCGGCGCGATCTGTGGCAAGGCGCGCAGGATGCGCCCGGTCAGCACCGGGGCGACGCGTGGCCCGTAAAGCGGCGGCACCAGTCCGGGAGCTTTCAAAGCCGCGCCCAGCCAGGGCAGCGCAAGGGCGATTTCCTTCGCCGCGGCACTGCCCAAAGCCGCAAGACCGGCAGGACCGGGCCACAGCGTCTCGACCCATGCGCCATTCGCCCGCACCAGCCCGTGCCGCGCGAGGAGCAGATGGTGATAACGGACAGAGCGCCGTCCTTCCTGCACGCGAAAGGCCCCCCTGCCCAGATGGGCCAATTGCCCGGCCCGGACCAGCGCGGGCGCGCCGCCCGGCCCGGCGATCAGCACCGCATGTTGGCGCGACAGGACCAGCGGCCGGTCATTGCCCAGGGCGCCGCGCCGGATCATCACCGGGCGCAGCGCTGGGTGGGCCGCCAGTTCCTCGGCCCCGACATGCCGCCCGCCCGCCCAAAGAATGGCCGCCGCGCCGCGCGGCGTGGTCACCAGATCGCCCGCCCGCAGATCCTCGATCCGGCGCCGCCCGCCCGGCGTGTCGATCAGCGTGCCCGCGGTGAAACAGGGCAGCCCCATCTGATGCGCTTCAAACTTGCCAAGTCCGGCCGGGTCAACCCCCACCAGAACCACCGCCTCCCCTTCGGGGAAGGTCAGCAGCGTATTGCCCTGCCCGTCATCGCCGATGGTGAATTCGCCCCAATGCAGCGGGCTGCCATCGGGGTTGCGCAGGTCGCTGACATCCAGCCGGTCGGTCGTATGGCCATCGACCAGGGTCAGGTCGAAATCGGTCACCCGATCGGCGCCGTCGGCGCGGTCGAAGTCGAAAACGTCGCCGCCGCCGCCGCCGGTCAGCGTGTCATTGCCCGCGCCGCCCGAAAGCGTGTCATTGCCGCTGCCGCCCACCAGGCTGTCATCACCCGTGCCGCCATAAAGCGTGTCATTGCCGGCATCGCCCATCAGGGAATCATTGCCGCCGCCGCCATAGACCAGATCATTTCCGGCACCGGCACTGATCCAGGTGGTGAAGAAGTCGGCAGGCGCGGTCGACTGCCCGTTGCCGCCGGTCAGCGTGTCGTCATAGGCCGAGCCGATGATGCCATCCATGCCGGCGATGCTGTCGCCGGTGGCATCGCCGCCCGAAAGCGCGCCGGTGGCAAGATTGACCGAGACGCCCGCGCCCGAGGCGGAATAGTCCAGCACGTCCAGACCTGCGCCGCCATAGAACAGATCCCCCCCGGCGCCACCCGCCAGCGTGTCATTGTCCGCCCCGCCATAGATCGTGTCGTTGCCGGACCCGCCCAGGGCAAAATCCTCGCCCGAGCCCAGATTGATCTGCATCCCGCCACTGTCGGCGCTGGCATCGACCCTGTCGTCGAACTCTGTCGTCGTGATCGCTTCAATCTCGGTGAAATTCAGAGTGAAGCCCATGTCCAGGGCCGTGCCCGTGCCGCTGGCGCTGAAGATGACATTGGTGCCGAGATAGGGGGCACCCGACAGGTAGAGCGAGTCGAAATCGTCGCCGGTCTCACCGCCCGCAACGTAATCGCCCGCTCCGGCGAACAGGGTATCGCGGTCGGCCCCTCCGTAAAGCGAGTCACTGCCGCCGCTGTAGTCGGATCGCGCAAGCAACATGTCATTGCCCGCTCCGCCATAGGCCGCGTCATTCGCGTTGTCGGCGTCATCCAGCAGAATCAGATCATTGCCTGCCCCGCCATCCAGGCTGTCCTGGCCCGCCCCGCCAAACAGCGTGTCCTGCCCCGCCCCGCCCGCCAGCGTGTCATTTCCCGCCTCGCCCACCATCAGATCATTGTCAGCGTCACCCGACAGCAGGTCGCCGCCGTCCCCTCCGAAAATCGTGTCGCTGCTGGTGCCGCCGAAGACCGTATCATCGCCGCTGCCTGCATAGATCCAGTCGTATCCACTCCCGGCAGTGATCGAATCCGCGCCGCCATTGCCCGACACGGTCACGCCATCCGTATCGGCCACCGCATTGATCGTGTCGCCATATTCCGTGCCAAAAATCTGCTCGACCCCGCTGAAACTGCCGCTTGCCCCGCCCGCATAGCCGTATGTGCCCGCATCCGTGCCGGAAAAGGTGACGCTGACACCGTTGGTCAGGGTGTAATTGCCGAACCACAGCGCATCGCTGTCCCCCGTCTCCTCGCCCATGTCATAAAGGTCGGACTGGTGGTCCTCGGTAAGGATCGCCACATCATTGCCGCTGCCGCCATAGATCGTGTCACTGCCGATCCCGCCCGACAGCGTGTCATTGCCGCTGCCACCATAGAGCGTGTCATTGTCCGCGCCGCCATAGAGCAGGTCATTGCCCGCGCCGCCATAGATCAGGTCATTGCCGGCATTGGCATTCCAGTCGCCGACCGCATCGTCGCCCGCGCCCAGATCGACCGTGTCGTCGCCGGTGCCGCCCGCGACCGTATCATTGCCCGATCCGCCATAGACAAGGTCATTCTCGGACCCGGCATCGATGGAATCATGGCCGTAATCGCCGTAGATCGTGTCGGCGCCCGAGCCGCCGGTGATCGTGTCGGCGAAATCCTCGGTAAAGCTGATCGACTGGTTCACCCCGCCGACATAGATCGACAGGTAATCCCCCGTCGCGGCGTCAGTGACCATCCAGTTATGTTCGGCATAGCTGTTGCCATACCAGCCCTGACCCGGCGCCAGCGTGGCGTAAAGCTGCGGCGTGCCGGAAAAGTCGATCCAGTACAGCTTGACCGTCAGGGTCGAGCTGTTGGTGAAGCTGAAGGATGTGGGCGTCAGGCTCGGCCCCGATGGATAGGCGGTGGGGCCGAACGTGCGGATATCGCCGCGGATCAGGTCGGCCCCGTCGCCGCCATCCAGAATGTCGCTGCCCTGACCGCCCTGCACCGTGTCATTCTCGGTGCCGCCATAGATCGAATCCCGGCCATCGTCACCCGCGACGGAATCATTGCCCGCCCCGCCATAGACCTGGTCATTGCCGGTGCCGCCGACATCGCTGTCATTGCCAAGACCGCCGTAGATCGTGTCATTGCCCTGATCGCCGCGCGCCAGATCGCTGCCGTCGCCATCATAGATCAGATCGTCGCCCGCACCGCCGAAGGAATAGTCGCCGCTGGAATTGCCGGCATAGATCGTGTCATTGCCATCGCCGCCATAGAGCGTGTCGCCCAGATCGTCGCCGCCGGTGATCTGGTCATTGCCCGCATCGCCGTAAAGCGTGTCATAGCCGGCATCGCCCGACAGCGTGTCATCGCCCGCGCCGCCGAAGAGGCTGTCATTGCCGCCATTGCCGAAAAGCGAGTCATTGCCGGAGGTGCCGGTGGCGGTGTCATTGCCCGATCCGCCATAATAGGTCGCCATCCGCCGAACCTCTTGCCGGGCCGGGCAGGATGCCGGGCCATCGCAGGGCAGTCTTGCCGCCGACAGGCTAAATCCCGGTTAAGTCGTGGATTTCAGGAAAATTCTCTGGAATCGCCGGACGGCGGAAAAGAGAGGCCCGGATCCCTGTTCGGGACCCGGGCCGGGCTGTTTGTCAGAACGACCACCGCAACCGATGCCGGGGCGGTCAGACGGGACGGGTCCGGCGGGACAACCGCCGGATCGCGCCGGGATTACTTGCTGACCATCTTGACGTCGGTGTTCAGGAACTCGTTCGTGAAGGCCGTCGCCGGGTCGAACTGCGTCTCAAGTTCAAAGTAGGTGTTGACCAGATCATAAGTGTCCTTGACCCGGGCCTCGCCGAACCAGCCAAGGCCCTTCTCGACGGTGTCATCCGTCGTCATCAGTTCCACCACACGTCCCCATTGGTCCTCCATATCGGCTTTCTGCAAGCCGCTGGCATGGGCCAGCAGCGAATCCATGCAGGGCGACGGCGTGGCCACGCAGGCGGCATAGGCGCGCTGGGTCACTTCGACAAAGGCCTTCACCGTGTCCTCGTGTTCGGCCAGGAAGGCATTGTTGACGATGAAGGAATTGCCATAGGGGTTGAGGCCCAGCTCGCTCCAGCGGATGAAGCCCAGATCGTCGCCCAGTTCTTTGATCTTCTGGTCATGGCCGTTGTAGAAGTCGCTGATGATGTCCACCCGGCCGGAAACCAGCGTCGGCAGCTTGGCGGCCGGCGCGACATTGACGAAGCTGACCGCATCTTCGGGCAGGCCCGCCGCCTTGGCGAAGGCAGGCCACATCACCCGCGCGGCGTCCCCGGCGGGATTGCCAACCGTCTTGCCCGGGAAATCCTTCACCGTTTCGATCCCGCTGGATTTCTTCCAGTAAAGCGTGAAGGGCGAATTCGCGTAAAGCGCCATGACCGCCGTCAGCTCGGCCCCCTTCGACTTGGCCAGAAGCGCAGTGCCGACCTCGGCGATGCCGATATCGGTCGCGCCGACCCCGACATTCTGCGCCGCCAGACCCGACCCCTTGCCCGGCTGGATATCAAGGGCGATGCCAGCCTCGGCATACCAGCCCTGATCCAGCGCGTAATACAGCGGCGCATGATCGGCGCCGGCCGTCCAGTTCAGGATCAGGCTGACCGATTCCTCTGCATGACCCGCAGCCGGCAAGCCTGCCAGGACCGCGGCGGCAATCGCGCTTTTCGCGACAAGTTTCATTCGGTGACTCCCAGTTTTGTTGGACAGGTCCATCTTGGCGCGCCGCCCGGGCGCGCATCGTGATCCGAGCCTAGGGCCAAGGATTCCGGGGAGTCAATAAATATCAAACAAACGGTTGATGAAATGTCAGAGTCAAACCGGAAAGCGGCCCCAACATCACAAAATTGATTGACGTCGCACTGATATCCGTAGAGGTTCATCAACCATACAGTTGATTCCCGGAGACCCGACCGATGCCCGACCCGATCAAAGCCCAAGCCCGTCCGCCAAGGCGCGCGATGCTGCCCGACGGCTGGTCGAATGCGGCTCTGGCGGTTGCCGGTCACCTTGCCTTCCTGGCGCTCTGGTATCTTGCCAGCACCTATGGCGGCATCCCGGCCTTCATCCTGCCCTCGCCCCAGGCGACGCTGCTGACCCTGCTCGATCCCAGCTATCAATGGGCCTATAACAGCCTGATCACCGCGACCGAGATCTTTCTGGGCTATGCGCTGGCCATTCTTGCCGGTGTGGTGGTCGCCATGCTGTTCCTCTGGCTTCAGACCGCCCGCGCCGTGCTGATGCCGCTGTTCCTGACCATCTCGATGATCCCGAAGGTCGCGCTTGGCCCCTTGCTGATCGTCTGGTTCGGCTATGGCGTGGCCACCAACATCTTCTTCGCCTTCATCATCAGCTTCTTTCCGATCCTGATCACCACAACCCGCGGGCTTCAGGAAGTGGAACCGGACCTGCTCGACCTCGTTCGGGCGCTCAAGGGCTCGCGCTGGCAGATCTTCATCAAGATCCAACTGCCGGGAGCCCTGCCCTATATCTTCTCGGCCATGAAGGTCGGCGCGATCCTGGCGGTTGCCGGTGCCATCGTCGGCGAATTCGTCGCCTCGAGCGAGGGCCTCGGCTACGTGATGATCCAGGTGCAATCGACGCTGGATACCGCCGCGATGTTCATGGCCGTCATCCTGCTCAGCCTTCTGGGAATCCTGCTCTACGCAGCCGTCGCCGCGCTGGAGAAGATCTTTGTCGTCAAGGACGCGCGCCTTGACGCCGCCAAGTGACGCAACCCCATCCCGAATGACACGACGCCATCCCGCCCTGCGGCGACTGTCGATCCAGATCACATTTGAAAGACAAGAAGGACAGCACCATGCTCGATCAGCCGTTGCCCCATTCCATTCAGGACACGGAGATGCTTGAGGAAATGCTCTCGCGTCCCGATGCGGCGACCGAGGCCAGCCTGGCGGCTCTTGACGGGGATATCCTGGTCCTCGGCGTCGCGGGCAAGGTGGGGCCGTCCCTGGCGCGCATGGCGGCCCGCGCCGCCCCGGGCAAGCGCGTCATCGGCGTCTCCCGCTTTTCCGACCCCGAGGCGCGGCGGCAACTCGACGACTGGGGCATCGAGACCATCCAGTGCGACCTGACCAGCCGCGACGAGCTGGCCCGATTGCCCCGGGCCAAGAATGTGGTCTTCATGGCAGGCCACAAGTTCGGCTCGTCCAAGAACCAGGGCCTGACCTGGGCGATGAACACCTATCTGCCGGGGCTGGTCGCCGAGACCTTCACCGATGCGCGCTTTGCGGTCTTCTCGACCGGCTGCGTCTATTCCTTCGTGCCGCTGGTCGATATCGGCGCGGATGAAGACACCCCGCTGGACCCGCCGGGCGAATATGCCCAGTCCTGCATCGGGCGCGAACGGATGTTCGAACACTTTTCGACCGTCAATGGCGCGCCCGGGCGGATCATCCGTCTGAACTATGCCATCGACCTGCGCTACGGCGTGATCTGCGACATCGCGCAGAAGGTCGCGGCGGGCCTGCCGGTCGACCTGTCCATCGGCCACGTCAATGTCATCTGGCAGGGCGATGTGAACCGCTTTTCGCTGCGCGCCCTGTCCGAGGCGACGGTGCCCGCCTCGGCGCTGAACGTCAGCGGGCCGGAAACCATTTCGGTGCGCTGGCTGGCGACCGAACTGGGCAAGCGCCTTGGCAAGGAGGTGACCTTCACCGGCACGCCGCAACCCGAACTTTGGCTGAGCAATTCGGCCGAGGCCTTCCGCCTCTTCGGCTACCCCGAAGTGCCGCTGGCCCGCCTGATCGACTGGCAGGCCGACTGGATCGCCCGCGACATGCCGACGCTGGGCAAGCCCACGAAATTCGAGAGCCGCGATGGGCGCTACTGACGGCCTCTGCCCCCTTGCGCCGGACGACGCGGAGCCCTGCCTCGCCCTGTCGGTCGAGGCGGGGTGGAACCAGATCGCCGCGGATTGGCGGATGATGCTGGCCGCGGGCGCGGGCTTCGCGCTGCGCGACAAGGCCGGCACACCGCAGGCCAGCGGTATCGCCCTGCCGATGGGCGCAGGCTTCGGCTGGATCAGCATGATCCTTGTCACCCGGGCGCTGCGCCGCCAGGGCCATGCCCGGCGCCTGATGGCGGCCTGCATCGACCGGCTGGAAGGCGCGGGACGCGCCGCCTGTCTTGACGCGACGGCCGAGGGCCAGCCGCTTTACGCCAGCCTGGGCTTTCGGCCTGTGGCGCAGGTGCTGCGGATGGCGGGCACCGGCACGGGCACAGGCCCTGCAACCCATCCGGGCCTTCGGCCTTTCGGGCCGGAAGACCAGGGCTGGATCGAGGCGCTGGACCGCGACGCCTTTGCCGGGGATCGCAGCTTCATGTTGCACGACTTCGTCGCGCGGCCCGGGCGGCTTGCGCTGGTGCGGGACGCGCAGGATGGCTTCGTTCTGGGTCGCCAGGGGCGTCTGGCGACCCAGATCGGACCCATCGTCGCCCGGACGCCCGAAATCGCCGCTGACCTTCTGGCCGCCGCGCTGGACCATGTGAATGGCCCGGTCTTCGTGGATGCCATGGCGCAGCAGCCGCTGGCCAAGGCCCTTGGGGCCAGAGGCTTTGCCGAACAACGCTCGTTTCTGCGGATGGTCCGCGGCAAGGCCCCCTGGGGGGCCGATGCCGCCCGCCTGTTCGCCGCGGCCGGGCCAGAACTAGGATAGAAAGGTTACCTCATGCACTGGACAGACATCCCCACGCCGGTCCTCGATCTTTTGCGCGCAGGCACGGTCATCCCCGCCCATCCGCTGGCCCTGGGCGACGGCACCGCGATGGACCCGGTCCGCCAACGCGCCCTGACGCGCTACTATGTCGATGCCGGCGTGGGCGGCCTGGCCGTCGGGGTGCACACGACCCAGTTCGAGATCCGCGAACACGGGCTTTATGACACGGTCCTCGCCGCCTGCGCCGAGGCGGCGTCCGACTGGACCGACCGCCCCCTGGTGCAGATCGCCGGGCTGGTCGGCCGCACCGAACAGGCCTGCAACGAGGCGCGGATCGCCCGTGCGCTTGGCTATCACGCGGGTCTGCTCAGTCTGGCGGCGCTGAAAGGCTCCAGCATCGACGAGCTGATCGCCCATTGCGAGGCCGTCGCCCGCGAAATTCCGCTCTTCGGCTTCTACCTGCAACCGGCGGTCGGCGGCCTTCCCCTGCCCTTCGAATTCTGGAAACGCTTCGCCGCCATCGAAAACGTCATCGGCATCAAGATGGCGCCCTTCAACCGGTATGACACGCTGAACGTGCTGCGCGGCGTCGCCGCCGCCCATGCCGAGGATCGCGTCACGCTCTATACCGGCAATGACGACCATATCGTCGCCGATCTTGTGACCCCCTTCACCATCGTCCGCGACGACGCGCCGATCACCCTGCCGATCCGGGGCGGCCTTCTGGGCCATTGGTCGGTCTGGACCAAGGCCGCCGTCGCGCTGCACGCCCGTTGCCGCGCCGCACAAGACACGGGCACCATCCCCGGCGATTTGCTGGCGCTTGATGCCGAAGTGACCGATTGCAACGCGGCGCTGTTCGACGTGGCGAACGGCTTCCAAGGCGCCATCGCCGGCTGCCATGAGGTTCTGCGGCGGCAGGGCCTGCTGACCCATACCCGGTGTCTCAGCCCGCATGAGACGATGGGTCCCGGTCAGGCCGAAGAAATCAGCCGCGTGGCGCGCGAACACGCCCATCTGACCGATGACGCCTTCGTCGCCGCCAACCTGGAGACCTGGCTGTCATGACCGCGGAACCGATCATTTACATGCAGGGCGTCAGCAAGGTCTACCGGACCCGCGACGCCGACATTCTGGCCGTGTCCGATGTCACGATGGATGTGGCCGATGGCGATTTCGTGGCACTTGTCGGCCCGTCCGGCTGCGGCAAATCGACGGTGCTCAAGATCCTGGCCGGATTGCACCCGCATGACAGCGGCACCGTCCGCATCGGATCGAGCGATGCCCCCCTCGACCCCAGCCGCGACATCGGCATGGTCTTCCAGCAGGCGCTTTTGTTGAAATGGCGCAGGATCATCGACAACGTGATGCTTCCGGCCGAGATCATCGGCCTGCCGATCAAGGAGACCCGCGAACGGGCGCGCGACCTGCTGAACATGGTCGGGCTGTCGGGCTATGAGGACAGCTATCCCTATGAACTGTCGGGCGGAATGCAGCAACGTGCCTCGATCGCGCGCGCCCTGGTCCATGACCCGAAACTGGTGCTGATGGACGAACCCTTCGGCGCGCTGGACGCGCTGACGCGCGAAAAGATGAACCTCGAGATCCTGCGCATCTGGGAGGCCTCGAACAAGACGATCCTTTTCGTCACCCATTCGATCCAGGAGGCCGTCTTCCTGGGTTCGCGCTGCGCGGTGCTGACGGCGGGGCCTGCCCGCATGGCGGACACTTTCCCCATCGACCTGCCCTTCCCCCGCGCGCTCAAGCAAAAGGCGACGCCGGAATTCGGGGCCTATACCCAGCGCATCTACCGCCTGCTGAACCTGGACGACGACGCCACCGCAGAGGTCCCGCACGACTGATCCGGGCCGTCCCGCCCTTGGTCCCTTCCAGGGGCCTTCTGCCCCCGCGCGGCACCGAAACGTGGCGGCCCTCCGGTCGACCGCCTCAGGCGTTCGGGCGCAGGCGAATTCCGTTCATCGCCAGGTCGACGATATGCGCCCGCCGCTCGTCCTGCGCCTCGGCCGTGTCGAAGGCGCGGGCAAAAGCGCGGCTGATCGTATGGATATTGGCAAAGTAGAAGAAAGACATACCGGCGATGGACAGGTAGAAATGCAGCGGGTCTATCCCCTTGCGGAACAGCCCCTCATCCACGCCGCGCGCCAGCGTCTTCGAGATCAGCTCGATCGTCGGATTGTTGATCTGTTGCACGGTCTCTGACGCGGTCATGTGCCGCCCGCCATGCACGTTCTCATCCGCCAGCAGCCGCACGAAATCACGGTTGTCGCGCAGATAATCGTAAGAGAATTCGATCAGCCTGCGCATCGCTTCCTCGGCCGGCAGCGCATCCAGATGCAAGTCGGCCTCGCGGTTGCGAATTTCGGAATAGACCTTCTCAAGCACGGCGGAATAGAGGCCGTCCTTGCTTTCGAAGTAATGATAGACCAACTGCTTGTTGACGCCCGCCCGCTTGGCGATTGCGTCGATCCGCGCGCCCTCAAGGCCGGATTCCGCGAAAATCTCCTGCGCGGCCATCAGCAGTTGCCGCCGGGTCGCCTCCGCCATTTCTGACCTGGTCTTCTTGACTGGCATCTCGACGCGATCTTCCTTGCATTGGCACCGTTCCAACCTATCGCCCCGCCCCCCTGACGTGAAGGGTTTTCCGCCCGTTAGGCCGTGATGAAAAAGGGATTTTCGGCAGGTCATAGGTCGGTCATACGGCATTCCGGCACCTGGGCCCCCGACGCCAGAAGAGGGGATTGTCGCCGGTTCGTGGCCTCTGTCGCAGGGTCATGGTCACAAGGGCGGCGGCACATTCCTGCTCAGGGCCGCAGAGGTCATGGCCTTCATCGAAAGCACGGTCCCCCAGCAAGGGAAAGTGTGGGCCAATTGGGGGGCCGGCAGACCCCAGAAAAGCAAAAGCCCCGGGGTTGCCGGGGCTTGAGCGACCAAGGTGGTGCGGATGAAAAGACTCGAACTTTCACTCCGGTTAAGGAACAGCGACCTCAACGCTGCGCGTCTACCAATTCCGCCACATCCGCAAGGCACCTAGCCCTTGGTGCGGCGTATGTAGCCGCAGCCGCCGGGGAAGAAAAGAGGGAATCCGCGCCCCCGATGCCAGATCGTGACAGGGGCGCGGCAAGGCCTGCAAAGACGCCGGATCAGTAGCTTGCGAAGAACAGCAACGGCAGCCGGGCCGCCGCCGCAACCGCCTCGGCTCCGCTGCGCATCACCGCGCTGTTCTCTCCCTCGGCTGGCGCGGGGGCCGCGACCGGCATGATCGGCGCAGGCGCGGGTTCGGCTGCCGCCACGACCGGCGCAGGCTCGGGCGCAGGCAACGGCGCGGGCGCCGGGTCCACCGCCGTCAGTTCCGACGGGGCCGGGGCGGCAGGGGCGACGGGTGCAGGCGCGACGGGGGCCGGTGCCACCGGCGCCGCCGCCGCCGGGGCGGCGGGCGCGTCGGGCGTGACGACGAAGCTTGGCATCGCCGCCTCCTCGACCTTGACCGCCGGGGCCAGCTCCACCGTCCGCCCGGCCACCGTATAGGCCGCCTTCTTCACCAGATCGGCGCGTCCGGCCATGGCGGGGGCGAAAATATCGCTCCCCGCCCCCAGGCTTTCCAACGCCACGTCATACCATTGCGCGGCAAGGTCGGGCCGGTCCGCCGCACCGAAGCCCTGGCTCAGATGGTGGCCCAGCATTTCGGCATAGCCCTTCTCGCCCATCGCCGTCAGCAGCAGCGCCGAGCCGATGGCCATATCCATCTGTTCGGTCTGATAGCCCACGCCCAGGCAGACCTTGGCCGTGCCCGACAGCTGCGCGGGAGACATGCCGGATTTCACGATGAAGTCCTGCACGCCCGCCAGAACATCCGCTTCCGGCTTCATCGACAGCGCCGCGACATGATCCTTCATCAAGGGCGTGAAGCCCGCGCATTGCGCCGCGATCTGGTCAGGGGTGAAGCCCGCCACCTTGGCCGCCAGCGCCTGTCCGGTGCTGATGGCCGCGGCCCGCGTCACGCAGAACTGCTCGGTCAGCGCGGCATTGGCATCGGTCATCGTCGCCGCCGTGTCATAGCCGCCCTTGGTCGACACTTTCAGCATCGCCGCCGTGCAGGCATCGCCCAGCGCGCCCTTGGCGCCATTCGGGTCCATGAAAGACGGCATCGCGGGCGCGGCCGGTTCCGCCGCCGCCACAACCGGGGCAGGTGCGGGCGCGGGGGCCGGATCGGACGCCACGATCACCGGCATCGGCGCGGGGGCCGGAGAGGCGGTGACCGGGGCCGCGGGCGCGGCGACGACCGGCGGCATCAGCGCGGGCAGCGCCGCCGCCGCCTTGGCCGCGATCGAGCCCGGCGCGGGTTCGCCCTGATCCGCCAGCGTGCCATTGGCGACGATCGTGCCCTTGGGCGCATACATCTCGTCGCGCTGCGCCAGCAGCACGCCGCGAATGCCATAGACCGAGCTGGACACGACCTCCTGGATCACCGCGCCCCCCGCCTCGGCCCGGCTATGCGCCGTGGTCAGGATGATGCGCTGCTCCTCGGTCAACTCGCCGGTCATGCCATAGCCCATGAAGGCCTGATATTCTTTGATCGCGGCGCGGCTTTTCGCGCCCAGCGCGCCATCCGCCGTGCCGACATTCCAGCCGAAATAGTTCAGCGCCTGCTGCACCTCGACATTCTCGGCCTTCTGTTCGGCCGAGATCGACGGCTTCTTCGGCGCCGACTTGGTGGATTTCTTCTTTTTCTTGCTGCCTTCGTTGATCGCGGCGCCCACGATGGCCCCGGCGATGATTCCGGCGATCACGTCGCCATTGTCGGCGCGGGCCATGGACACCATCGGCGAGACGGGGGTCAGCGACAGCGAGGCGACGACGGCACTGGTTGCAATTCCCTTGAACTTCATAGCATCACTCCGGACAGAATATGGGCGCGGGCAAAGGCGCGGGTCGGCAATAATATGCCGATACTCTAGCACGGGCCGGGCATCTGCAAAGACGGGAATTCCGCATCCTTCCGCTGAAAACCCGGCAAAAGGAGGCTGTTTTGGTCGAATGGAGCCATCTTCCGGGCCTGTCGCCCTATCTTGAGACGCTGGCCGCCATGGAAGCCCGCGCCGAGGCCATCGCGCGGGGCGACGCGCCCGAGGCGATCTGGCTTCTCGAACACCCGCCGCTCTACACCGCCGGCACCTCGGCCAAACCGGCCGACCTGCGCGATCCCGATCGCTTTCCCGTCTTCCAGACCGGGCGCGGCGGGCAATACACCTATCACGGCCCCGGCCAGCGCGTGATCTACACCATGCTGAACGTCAAAGAGCGCGGGGCCGATGTGCGCTGCTTCGTCCGCGCGCTGGAAAACTGGGTGATCGACACCCTGTCCGAATTCAACGTGAAGGGCGAGATCCGGCCCGGCCGCGTCGGTGTCTGGGTCCCCCGCCCCGACCGCCCGGCCCAGCCCGATGGCAGCCCGGCCGAAGACAAGATCGCCGCCATCGGCATCAAGCTGCGGCGCTGGATCAGCTTTCACGGCATCTCGATCAATGTCGAACCCGACCTGACGCATTTCTCTGGCATCGTCCCCTGCGGCATCGCCGATCACGGCGTCACCAGCCTTGTCGATCTGGGCCTGCCCGTCGCCATGGCCGATCTCGACATCGCGCTGCGCCAGACCTTCGAGCACAGCTTCGGTCGCGGCGCGACCTGCGGGCTGGCCTGACCCTGCTGCTATCGCCTGACAGACCCGCCCCGGCGACTGCGACGAAGATGCTATTGCATAACAAGCCCCTCAAATCCCATGTTCGACCCAAGGCGCACGACTCGCTCCCACCCCAGACATGAGGCCAAGATGATCAAGACCACCCTCGCCGCTGCCCTTGCACTCGCCGCCCTTGCCGCCCCTGCCCTTGCAGGCGATCCGGCCGCGGGCGAAGCCGAGTTCAAGAAGTGCAAGGCCTGCCATTCGGTCATCGCGCCCGATGGCACCGAATTCCAGAAGGGCGGCAAGACCGGGCCGAACCTCTATGGCGTGATCGGCCGGGCCGTCGGCTCGGACCCCGATTTCAAATATGGCGACGGCATCCTTGCCGTGGCCGCGACCGGCGCGGTCTGGGATGAGGCTTCTCTGGCCGCCTATGTCGCCGATCCTTCGAAATGGCTTGAGGAAAAGGCCGGCGATCCCTCGCTGAAATCGAAGATGTCCTTCAAGCTCGCCAAGGGCGGCGAGGACGTGGCCGCCTATCTGGCCTCGGTCAAGTAAGCCCGGCGAAAACAGCTCAAAGGGGCGTCGCATCGCGCGGCGCCCCTTTCCTTTGGCGCCGTCATTTTGGCAGGTCGCGCCAGGGGCAGACATCTGCGGCGAAAGGCACCGCCCGGCGCTGGAACCGCGTCTCGTCCAGCGGCGCGGGCGCGGTGATCCGGTCCATGCGGAAATGCCGGAAGCCCGCACGCGCCGGGTCCCAGCCGACCAGATACCACAGCGGCGGCAGGATCAGCAGGGCCTGCGGCTCGACCACACGGGCGGTTTCCACCCCCTTGGCATCGCGATAGTCAAAGCGCAGCAGGCGACGGTCCAGGAAGGCCGTCTCGAACGTGGGCAGCAAGGCAGGGTCGATCTGCCCAAGATCTGACAGATCCTGCTGCGGCGACAGGCGCCCGACATGCAGGCAGGCCAGAAGCCGCCGCAGGTCGCGCACCCGGTCGGCGGGCAGGCTGCGCTCGATCTTGGCCAGCCCGGCATCGGCCAGCGCGCCGAAGGGCAGGCTTCCCGCTGCCCGCATCGCCGCCACGCTGATCAGCAGGGCAAAGACCTCGGCCACGGTCAGCCGCGCCGTGGCCTGCACCGAAGCCGGGTCCAGCCACAGCCCGCCGCCGCGCCCTGCCTCGCTGTCGATCACGAAGCCCTGTTCGCGCAGCGCCCCGATGTCGCGCAGCACCGTGCGCCGCGACACGCCCAGCGCACCGGCCAGCGCCTCCACGCTGTCCATCCCGCCCCGGCGCAGCCGGCGCAGGATCGCATCCTGACGGGTTCGAATGTCCATGCGCCCGAGCCTGCGGTTTTTCGGTGCCAGAATCTGTCACCGGATCAGGCTAACCCGCCATCTCATCCCCGAACAAGGAGCATCGGATATGACCCGCACCGCCGTAAACCCCTGGGACTGGTCGCTGAAGCTGGGCTACAGTCAGGCCATCAGGACCGAAGGCGCGCGCCGCCATCTGTTCTGCGCCGGCCAGACCGCCGTCGATGCCAGCGGAGCGCCGCAGCATCCGGGCGACATGCGCGGCCAGATCGGCCTCGCCCTCGACAATCTTCAGGCGGTTCTTGCGGCGGCAGAGATGGACCTTGGCCATGTGCTGCGGCTTGCGGTCTATACGACCGACCTCGATGCCGCGCTGCGGAACCTCGACCTTCTGGGCATACGTTTCGGGCAGGCGGGCTGCACACCGGCAATGACCCTGGTCGAAGTCAGCCGCCTTGCCCTGCCGCCGCTGCTGATCGAGATTGAGGCGACGGCGGCGGACTAGGTCCGACCCGGCCGGGATCAGGGCCGCCCGCCCCGTTCCCGGCCCCTGCCCTCGCGGCACGCGCCAGCCTCACATCTTGGTCAGATAGGCCCCCGAGACATAGCCCTTCAGCCCCCGCGCCGCCTTGAGCGAGACCTTGCACCAGCTCGTCTTGCCCTCGCGGGTGCAGTGCTGCACCCAGACCACCGTGCCATTCGGCAGGCCGACCAGCACCTTGTACCCGATCCCGGCCCCCAGCCGCATTTTCAGCATGTCATCTGCCTCGACGCCGGTGACCTCATACCAGCCGCTCTGCTCGGCCAGCACCGGCCCCGTCGCAAGCCCGCCCAGCAGGGCGGCGGCGATCAGGGGAAAAAGGAATTTCTGCATCGGTCTGCCCCGTTTCTTGTTCTGCCTCCTCCCCATCTAACCGCGCCGCCGCCCCCGGCACAACGCCGGGGCCGCCCGGTCGGCCAGCCGCCGCCCGACAAACGGACCGCGCCTTGGGCTGCGCGATCTCGCACACCGCCCCCGCGCACGACCCGCCCCCGCCCGTGGCACGCCCGCCCCTGCGACGATTGGCGTTGATCCAGATCAATTTCCTGCGTTGCCCCTGCGCGCTCGCGAAGATATTACGAAGCCTGAATATCCGACTCCGCGGCGCGACGCTGCAAGGGGCCGGGCGAGGGAACAGCAACGGGAGCAGCCTATGGCCGACGCCGCCATCCACGGCCATGACCACGCGGAGAAGGGATTCTTCACCCGCTGGTTCATGTCGACGAACCACAAGGATATCGGGATCCTTTATCTCTTCACCGGCGGTTTCGTCGGCCTGATCTCCGTCATCTTCACCGTTTACATGCGGATGGAGCTGATGGAGCCGGGCGTCCAGTACATGTGCATGGAAGGCATGCGCCTGACCGCCGCGGCGGTGGACCAGTGCACCCCCAACGGCCATCTCTGGAACGTGACCGTCACCGCCCACGGCATCCTGATGATGTTCTTCGTCGTCATCCCGGCGCTGTTCGGCGGTTTCGGCAACTATTTCATGCCGTTGATGATCGGCGCGCCGGACATGGCCTTCCCGCGCATGAACAACCTGTCCTACTGGCTCTATGTCGCCGGCACCTCGCTGGCCGTGGCCAGCGTGTTCTCGCCGTCCGAAGGCGGCCAGATGGGCGCGGGCGTGGGCTGGGTGCTTTACCCGCCGCTGTCGAACAACGAGGGCGGCTATGCGATGGACCTGGCGCTCTTCGCCGTCCACCTGTCGGGCGCCTCGTCGATCCTCGGCGCGATCAACATGATCACCACCATGCTGAACATGCGCGCACCTGGCATGACCATGCACAAGGTGCCGCTCTTCGCCTGGTCGATCTTCGTCACCGCCTGGCTGATCCTCCTGGCCCTGCCCGTGCTGGCCGGCGCGATCACCATGCTGATCACCGACCGCAACTTCGACACCACCTTCTTCAAGCCCGAAGGCGGCGGCGACCCGATCCTGTACCAGCACATCCTGTGGTTCTTCGGCCACCCGGAAGTCTACATCATCGTCATCCCGGCCTTCGGCATCATCAGCCACGTCATCTCGACCTTCTCGAAAAAGCCGATCTTCGGCTATCTGCCGATGGTCTATGCCATGGTCGGCATCGGTGTTCTGGGCTTCGTCGTCTGGGCGCACCACATGTACACCGTGGGGATGAGCCTGACCCAGCAGCGCTATTTCATGCTGGCCACCATGGTCATCGCCGTGCCGACCGGGATCAAGGTCTTCTCCTGGATCGCGACGATGTGGGGCGGCTCGATCGAGTTCAAGACGCCGATGCTGTTCGCCTTCGGTTTCCTGTTCCTCTTCACCGTGGGCGGCGTGACCGGGATCGTGCTGTCGCAGGCGCCGATCGACCGCGTCTACCATGACACCTATTATGTCGTGGCGCACTTCCACTATGTCATGTCGCTGGGCGCCGTCTTCGGCATCTTCGCCGGGGTCTATTACTGGATCGGCAAGATGTCGGGCCGCCAATACCCCGAATTCCTGGGCAAGATCCATTTCTGGCTCATGTTCATCGGCGCGAACCTGACCTTCTTCCCGCAGCACTTCCTGGGTCGTCAGGGCATGCCGCGCCGCTATATCGACTACCCCGAGCAGTTCGCCTACTGGAACCACCTCTCGTCGATCGGCGCCTTCATCTCCTTCGCGTCCTTCATCCTGTTCCTCGGCATCGTGTTCTACACGCTGTTCGCCGGTCGCCGCGTGACCGAGAACAACTACTGGAACGAATATGCCGACACGCTGGAATGGACCCTGCCCTGCCCGCCGCCCGAGCACACCTTCGAGCAGCTGCCGAAGCAGAGCGACTGGGACCGCGGCCACGCCCATTGAGGCAAGCTGACAGACTGACGAAAGGCCCCGGGGAAACCCGGGGCCTTTTGCTTTGGGCGGGCCAGCCGCAGATCGAACGGCCCCGCCCGCAGCAGGCCTTGAGACCCGCAAGAAGGCCGTCTATATGGGCATCGTCCAAGATGGAGATTGATGCGCAGAGGCTTCGATTGAACCGCGTGCAGCGGCGTCGCTCGGCACAGATGTGCCGACCCTTTTCGCATATTTTCTCTGGAGTTCTCATGCAGAACACATCTCTGGTGATCCGGCCCTATGACGCGGCGACGGATCTGAAAACCCTGTCGGACATCTGGTTCGACGCCTCGCTGGCGGCGCATCCTTTCCTCGGCGAAGCCCTGTTGATCGAACAGCGGCGGCTGATCGAAGAGACCTATCTGCCGCAGGCGGAAACCCGGGTGGCCTGTCTTGCGGGCGAGGCTGTCGGCTTCATCAGCCTGCTTGGCACCTTCATCGGCGGCATCTTCATCGCACCCGACCGGCAGGGCCACGGGATCGGCCGCCAACTGATCGCGGATGCGCTTGCCCGGAAGCGAGAACTGTCGCTCGAGGTCTATACCGCGAATGACCAGGCCGTCCGCTTCTATGCGGCGCTCGGGTTCCAGGAACTGTCGCGGAGCGAAATGGACGGCTCCGGCCTTCCCTTCCCGACGGCGACGATGCGCCTGAAAGGATAAGACCGGGTCGGGCAGGGTGTTCTTCGCCCTGCCCGACCGCGCAGTCTGGGCCGGTCCTGCCTTGCAAGCCAGGAATTGTCGCCCGGCCACGGCCCCGCCCCTGTCACGCGCCCCGCCCGGGTTGGGCTTGATCAGTCTGGCAGACAGACCGGCGCGCTATCGCCCTTGCCTCTCCGGCACAGTCGGGGTCCAGGCGCCCTCCAGATGTGTCGCTTCCTGATCACCCGGCCAGGGCGGCATGGTGATGCACAGAAAGGTCAGCGGCGCGGGTCCGGTGTTGCGGTACTGGAACTCCGTGCCGACCGGAATGTCGACCGACATGCCCGGCCGCAGCGCCGTGATACGCTCCTCCGCGCCCTGCCGCCGCCAGATCTCGCCCTGGCCTTCCAGCACATGCCAGAACTCGCTCACCGTCCGGTGCACCGTCGCCCGGTTGATCTGCCCCGGTGGGACCGTGCTGTGGATCATATTGCCGGTGGGTCCGTCCATGAGGAACCGGATATCTGCCCCGGCGGGCGATTTCGCCTCCGCCACGGGCGGCAGCATCGTCTCTTTCATCCGGCCTCCCCCTTTCCGCTGCTGGATCATAGGGGGCGTGGCGGGCCGGTCCACGCCCGCGTCACCCCACCGCATCTTGCGCATTCCGCCACTGCCGGATCATATCACCCCCCGACCCGCAGCCCGCGACCCCCATGCCCCATCAATGGCTCCCCCCGGAAGGCAAGACCCGTCGCCTTCACCTCTGGCCCCACCGCCCGCTCACCCGGCGCGGCTTCGCGGGGTTCATCGGCCTCACCTCGGCCCTGATCGCGCTGCCGCTTTTCGCGGTTCTCGGCTCTCCCGTCCTCTGGGTGCTTCTGCCCTTCCTTGCCGCCGCCATCGCCGCGCTGTGGTTCGCCCTGCGCAAGAATGCCCGCGACCGCGAGATCCTTGAGGACCTGACCCTCACCCCCGATCGCATCACCCTGTCCCGCCATGACCGGCAGGGCCGCCGCGACTGGGAGGGCAATCCGCATTGGGTGCGCCCGCATCTGCACCGGCAGGGCGGACCGGTCCCCAATTACCTGACGCTGCGCGGCGGCCCGCGCGAGGTGGAACTGGGCGCCTTCCTGTCGGAAGAGGAACGCATCGCGCTGCATGACGAACTCTGCGCCGCCCTTGCCGCCTTGCGGTAGGTCGGGGTTCATTCCGACCCGCTTTCGAACCATCCCGGGCGAACCATTCCGGGCGCGCAAAGCCGCGGGTCATCGCGCAGCCTGCAAGATCGCCGACCGGGCCGCATCCCGTAGGGTGCGTGATGTCACGCACCATCCCACGCGCCCTACCCGCCACGCGGCCCGAACAGGATCACCGCCGCGCCCAGAAGGCAGACCGCCCCGCCGATCACATCCCAGCGGTCGGGCAAGCGCCCCTCGACCAGCCACAGCCACAGAAGCGAGGCCGCGACATAGACCCCGCCATAGGCGGCATAGGCCCGCCCCGCCGCCTCGACCGGGGCCAGCGCCAGCAGCCAGGCGAAGATCGCCAGCGACAGCAGGCCCGGCAGCAGCCACAACGCATGCGCGCCCTGCCGCCACACCGCCCAGACGGCGAAACATCCGGCGATCTCGGCCAGGGCGGCCAACGGGTAAAGAAGGACTGTCATGCCGCGCACTCTGCCCGCAACGGCCGCCAAAGGCCAGTTCCCGTCGCTCCGGCCCACCCCGCATGCGCCCGCCCTATTCCGGCTCGGGCGCCCGGTCCGGCAGGCCGTCATGCGGGGTCGAAGCCAGCTCTTCCAGCTCGGCCTCGGTCATGTCGCGGAACATCTCGCGCGAGGCGCCCTTCAACGCGCTGATCTTCGCCTCGCCGCGCTTGGCGGCCAGCGCGGCCCCCGCCGCGCGTTGCTGGGCTTTCGAGGTGGCGGGCATGGCGGCTCCTGTCCGAACGGGCACCTGCCGGACCAACCCGCAAGGGCCGCCCGAAGTTCCCTTTCGCGGCATACCTTTGCCAGACGTTTGCCAGACCTTCGCCAGACGCCGGAACGCGGCCCTTGCGGGACTAGCCGAAACGCGCCTTGACCACCGCGCCCACGGCGCCGAAATCCATCTGGCCGGCATATTTCGCCTTCAGCACGGCCATCACCTTGCCGACATCGCGGATGCTGGCGGCCCCTGTCTCGGCCATGGCCGCCTCGACCGCCGCAGCCACTTCGGCCTCGGTCATCTGGCGCGGCAGAAACTCCTGGATGACCTTGATTTCGTTCAGTTCCTTGTCGGCCAGCTCCAGCCGCCCGCCCTCTTCATAGGCCCGGGCCGATTCCTGACGCTGCTTGACCATCTTGCCCATCAAGGCGACGATCTCGGGCTCCTGCACCATGCCCTCGCCGCCCTCGCCCCGGCTCGCGATGTCGCGGTCCTTGATCGCGGCATTGATCAGGCGCAGCGTCGACAGCCGGTCCGCCTCCTTGGCCTTCATCGCCTCTTTCAACGCGGTCTGAAGCCGCTCGCGCAAAGACATCTCCGGCCATCCCCATGGTTTCCCCGAAGCCCTGACCATACCCCAGCCCGCCGGTCCGCGCAACCACGGCACATAAAGGCAAGCTATTGATTTTACTTAAAAATCCTTTTGCAATCAGGCCTTGACCCCGCCTGCCCGCCTCTTTAGGTTCGCGCCAATTTGCCGATAGGAGAGTCGACCATGCCCGCCCCGCGCGATGCTACCGCCTGCCTTGCCCTCGCCGATGGCACGATCTTCTACGGCAAGGGCTTTGGCGCCACGGGCGAGACGGTGGCCGAACTTGTGTTCAACACCGCAATGACCGGCTATCAGGAAGTGATGACCGACCCCTCCTATGCAGGCCAGGTCGTGACTTTCACCTTCCCCCATATCGGCAATACCGGCGTGACCGCAGAAGATGACGAGACCGCCACCCCCGCCGCCGCCGGCATGGTGGTGAAATGGGATCCGACCGAGCCGTCGAACTGGCGCGCAAGCGGAGAGTTGCAGACCTGGCTCGAAAAGATCGGCCGCATCGGCATGGGTGGCGTCGACACCCGCCGCCTGACCCGCGCGATCCGCCAGCAGGGCGCGCCGCATGTTGCACTTGCCCATGATCCTGAAGGGAAATTCGACATCGAGCGCCTGGTCGCCAAGGCCCGCGCCTGGAAAGGCCTGGTCGGCCTTGACCTCGCGAAAGACGTGACCTGCGCCCAATCCTACCGCTGGGATGAAAAGCGGTGGGCCTGGCCCGAAGGCTATGCCAAGCGTGAAGGCGCGGGGCTGCGCGTCGTCGCCATCGACTATGGCGCCAAGCGCAACATTCTGCGCTGCCTGGCGTCTTCGGGTTGCGAGGTCACCGTCCTGCCCGCCACCGCCACGGCCGAGGATGTGCTGGCCCTGAACCCCGAAGGCGTCTTCCTGTCGAACGGGCCCGGCGATCCGGCTGCGACCGGCGAATATGCCGTGCCGATGATCCAGGGCGTCTTGAAGGCCGACCTGCCGCTTTTCGGAATTTGCCTTGGCCATCAGATGCTTGCCCTGGCGGTCGGCGCCCAGACCCGCAAGATGAACCATGGCCATCACGGCGCGAACCACCCGGTGAAGGACCTGACCACCGGCAAGGTCGAGATCACCTCGATGAACCATGGCTTCACCGTCGATGCCGAGACCCTGCCCGAAGGCGTGGTGGAAACCCATGTCTCACTGTTCGATGGCACCAATTGCGGCATCGCGCTCAGGGACAAGCCGGTCTTCTCGGTGCAATATCACCCCGAGGCCAGCCCCGGCCCGCAGGACAGCTATTATCTGTTCGACCGTTTCGCCGCCGCCATGCAGGCGCGCCGCAGCGCCTGAGCGCGCAAACCGCATAGAGTTAACCGCCTGTTAACGCCTCTTTAACCCGCGTCGGCGCAGCCTTGCGCCGCGTATCGCGGGCCATGGGGGCTAAGGGGCATGACCGCAACTCTTCCGATCCTTCGCCTCGGGGCGGCTGCGGCGGCCCCGCCGCCGCAAGGCAAGCCGGCGCCGCCGCCTTCCCCCCTTCCCCCGCCCGACCTGACCCGGACCTTTCCACTGTCGCTGGTGCGGCAGGGCCTGGTCCGGCCGGACGATCTGGTTCACGCCCTGGCGCTCGGGTCGCGGCGGCGGGATCGCGCGGCTTCGACTGGGCTGATCGCGCGCGGCGCGATGGACGAGGACAGCCTGCTTGATGCCGCCGCCCACCATTTTGGTGTCG
>Ga0056909_1000491_pt1 | contig 37295 bp, 34 predicted proteins | sample EBPBio102011_DNA_FD_62115 | JGI IMG/M metagenome (GOLD analysis project Ga0056909, IMG submission 62115) | Wastewater treatment Type I Accumulibacter community from EBPR Bioreactor in Madison, WI, USA - Reactor 1_1/10/2011_ DNA | ecosystem: Engineered > Bioreactor > EBPR > Anaerobic-Aerobic >...
CCGGGCTTCCTGATCGACGAGGACGCGGACCATCTGGGCAAGACCCTGATGATCCCGCCCCATGACGCGGCGCGTGCCGCCGACCTGAAGGTCATGCTGCCCCAGTTCGCACTCCCCGGCGAGCCGCGCCTGCCCGCGCGCGATCTGCCCTTCGTCCACCGCTTCTACACACCCGATGACCCGGACGGGTCGGTGATCGTTCTGGCCCATGGCAGCGGCGGGACCGAGGCCGATCTGATGCCCCTTGCCCACCGGATCGCACCGCGGGCGACCCTTCTGGGGGTGCGGGGCCGGTCGCACGAGGAAGGCAACGCCCGCTGGTTCCGCCGCTTCGGCGAGGGGGTTTTCGACCAGGCCGACATCCGCGCCGAGGCCGGGGCCTTCGCGGCCTTCCTTGACGGCGCGGTCAAGGGCTATGGGCTCGACCGCGCGCGGATGACGGGGATCGGATATTCCAACGGCGCGAACTTCCTCGGCGCAGCCCTGCAACTCCATCCGGGCGCCCTGCCCCGCGCGATCCTTCTTCGCGGGATCGGGGCGCTGGAGGACCCGCCGAAATCGCCCCCGAAATCGCCGCCAATCGGCAGCCGGGCGCTGGTCATAACCGGCGAGGCGGACCCCTATGCGGGCCGTGCGGCGTCCCTGGTCATGGGCCTGTCGGGCGCGGGCGTCGAGGTGACCGAGCGGCGGATCGCAGCCGGGCATGGCCTGGACCCGGCCGATGAAGAGGCCGCGCGCGCGTGGCTGGCCGAGGCCTAGGTCGGATTGAAGGTCGTCCGCCGCCGCAAGGCCGGGCCGGACGGATCGGGAAACGCGACCCGCGTTTCCCCCGGCCGCGTGGGAACGGTGCCGCTGGACCGTCGATGTTCCTCAGCCTTCAAAGGCCGGTGCCCGCCGTCGGCGGGGCGGGCGCTCGCCGGCGGCCTTTGGGCCACCGGCCGGGGCAAATGACCAGGCCTTCGCATGGCAGAGTCAACGGCCGCTGCCACCCGGGCGGTCGACTGCCGGGTTCGCCGGCCCTTGGCGTGGGAAAGCCTCCGCTGGACCGCCTGTGTCACAGATCAATAGAGGCCGGCACCCGCCCCGGTGGGCGCGAAGCACCCGCCATGGGCGGTGGCCCTCGCTGGCCGATGACCTTTGGGCGATCGGCCGGGGCAAATGACCAGGCCTTCGCATGGCAGAGGCAACGGCCACTGCCACTTGGGAGCCGGAGGCGCCGCACCATGCCCAAGAAAAAGGGCGGCGGCCGAAGCCGCCGCCCGATTGTTCGCCCGCAGGCCCGATTTCAGAGCCGGCCGAACTTGCCCGAGTTGAAGTCCGTGATCGCCTGACGGATTTCCGCCTCGCTGTTCATCACGAAGGGGCCGTAGGCCGCGATCGGCTCGTCGATCGGCTCGCCCGACAGGATCAGGACCTTGGCGTCGTCTTCCGCCTCGATCACCACGCCGCCGCCCTCACGCGCCAGCCGCGCCACCGCGGGGCCTTCCAGCTTGGCTTCGGCATTCACGCTGACCTTGCCGGACAGGACGACCACCAGCACGTTCCAGCCCTCGGGCGGGGTCAGGTTCACCACCTTGCCCGCGTTCAGCCGGATGTCCCAGACATCGAGCGGGGTGAAGGTGTTGGCCGGGCCCTTGGCGCCCTCGTAGGTTCCGGCGATGACCCGCAGCTTGCCCGCGCCGTCGGCCAGATCGACCGCCGGGATCGAGGCGTCGGTAATGCTCTGGTATCCCGCCGGGGCCGATTTGTCCTTGGCGGGCAGGTTCACCCAGAGCTGCACCATCTCGAACGTGCCGCCCGACTTGGTGAAGTCCTGGCTGTGGAATTCCTTGTGCAGGATCCCGTCGCCCGCCGTCATCCACTGCACGTCGCCTTCGCGGATCACGCCGCCCCGGCCGGTCGAGTCGCCATGCTCGACCTCGCCGTCATAGACGATGGTCACCGTTTCGAACCCCTTGTGGGGGTGGACATCGACGCCGCGCGGACGGGCGGCCGGCTCGAAGTGATAGGGCCCGCCGTAGTCCAGCATCAGGAAGGGGGTCGTCTCGCTTTTGCCCGACATGTGGGAAAAGAGCGAACGGACGGGGAAGCCGTCGCCGACCCAGTGGCCACGCGGTGCGGTGGTGGTTTCAATGATCTTGCGCATGTTGTCCTCCGGTTGACTGCCTGTTCCCCAGGCTTGTCCTGATATCTCGGGCGGATCGTCCGCCGTTGCTGTGAAGATGGGGCGCCGGGCGTGATGGACAAGCGGCAAGCCGTTCGACAGGATGAAACAGGGGGTTCGGGCCTGTCCGGGTCGTCAGGAAGGCCCGATCGGTGGCACAAGGTCGCTCGGCGCCCCACCACGTTGCAATCGTCCGCAGGGCGCCGCATTCCGGCACCGGACCGCCAACACGTCAATAGAGGAGCACAGGATGGCACCCCAGACCCCCTTGATCATTCCCGCGCTGGGCGGGTTTTACGACGGCTTCGCCAAGCCCCTTGCCCATTTCGGCCTCAGGCTCTTGGTCGGCGGCATGCTGGTGATGGAGGGCTGGCCCAAGGTGCTGGCGCCCTTCGCCATGGCCGGTTTCACCGAAAGCCTTGGCCTTGCGCCCGGCTGGTTCTGGTCGGCGGTCCTTGCCTTCCTGCAATTCGGCGGCGGGATCCTGATCCTGCTTGGCTTTCTGACCCGGCCAGCCGCCCTCGCGAACGGGGTCATGCTGGCGGTCACCTACTGGTTCCACCTGACCCACCCCTACGGCACCGCGCTCCTGTCGCCCGAGGGCATGGCGGCACTCGCCCAGAACGCGAGCCTTTACACGCCCGACGGCCTGCGCAACTTTGCCGACGATGGCGGGGCGCTGTTCCTTCACCAGGTCCAGTTCAAGGCCGAGGGCTTCTCTGCACTCTGGACCGTGGCCGCGCTCTTCCTTGCCGCATGGGGGGCGGGTCCCCTGTCGGTCGATCGCACCATCCTGAAGCGGGAGTTCTGACGTGGCCGACATCACCATCACCAAAGAGGAAGGGCCCGGCCGCCGGGGCCGCTACGTCGCGCGCATCGCGGGCGTCGAGGGCGAGGGAGAGATCACCTTCACCCATCGCGGCCCCGGCGTCATCAGCGCCGACCATACCGGCGTGCCCGACAGCATGGGCGGCATGGGCGTCGCCAAGGCGCTTCTGACCCATATGGTCGAGGATGCCCGGACCTCGGGCTTCCGCATCATCCCCGTCTGCCCCTTCGTGCGCGCGCAATATGCCCGCCACCCCGAATGGGCCGACCTCTTCACCACGAAACCCGGCGAAGATCCTTAAGGAGGCATCATGGCCAAGACCCAACCCGAGCCGGTCCGCGACCCGAAGTCCGACCGGCTGCTGACGCCGGAAAACTGCGCGCTGGTCTTGATCGACTACCAGCCCGAACAGTTCCGCACCATCACCTCGTCCTCGACCGACGAGATCATGCTCAACGTGCTGGCGCTGTGCAAGCTGGCGGTCGCCTATGACGTGCCGGTCATCGTCTCGACCGTCGGCGTCGACATGGGCGTGAACACCGGCACCTCGGCCGAGATCCTGGCCGAACTGCCCGGCGTGGCAGAGATCGACCGCTCCGGCGTCAACGCCTGGGAAGATGCCGAGTTCCGCGCCGCCATCAAGGCCACCGGGCGCAAGAACATCGTCATGGCCGGGCTCTGGACCGAGGTCTGCCTTGCCTTCCCGACGCTCGACATGCAGGCCGAGGGCTATCACGTCTATCCGGTCGCCGATGCGGTGGGCGGCATCTCGCCCGTGTCGCACGCCCAGGCGCTCGAGCGGATGCGGCAGGCGGGTGCCACGCCCGTCACCGCGATCCAGTTCGGGTCCGAGTTGATGCGCAACTGGGCGCGGTCCAGCTCGAACAGTTTCCGCAAGGTGCTGCAATGGTATTTTCCGCGCCGCTTCGCCTTGATGAAAGAGGGAAAGATCAGCTAAGCCGGGATCGACAGCGTCATTGACCCGGGGGAGACGTGGCTCGCAACGGACCACTCCACGGCCTCCGCATGCTCGGGTCGGGCGTGAGGCTCGCGGCCAGTGACCCCCAGGTCCGGGGCCTTCTGGGCCTGACGTCGGCGCTCGTGGCTATCTCGACCTTCTTTTATCACTGGGCCGAGGGCTGGTCCTATCTGGACGCCTGCTATTTCTCGGTCATAACGCTTGCGACCGTCGGCTACGGGGACTTCGCGCCCAAGACCGACATCGGCAAGATCTTCACCATCGGCTTCATCCTGATCGGCGTCGGGCTCTTCGTTGCGCTGGCCAGTGCCGTCGCCGGAAGCATCATCGAGGCACGGCGCGGGGGGCGCAGAGACTGATGCGGCGGGTTCTACTGGCAGGTGGTGCGGGGGCTGCGGCGGGCGCCGTGACCGCGGTCGTCTTTCTGGCGATGGAGCGGCTGACGGGCCTTGTCTGGGGCGCGGCGCACGACGCCCCCTCGCCGGTCCGCATCTTTCTGACGATCCTTCTGGGCGGCGTCCTGATCGCCGCCCTGCGCCGGGCCGAAGCGCGCTTTGCGCCGGGCGGGCCGTCCGACGGCGGCCTTGCCGGCCAGATCGCCGCCGCCGCCGATCCTACGCCCGCCCATGCGCGGCAGGCGCTTTACATCGGGGCGATCGCCGTCGTGTCGGTCGGCTTTGGCGGCGCCCTCGGGCCAGAGGCGGGCCTTGTTGCGGTCGCGACCGAGCTTTCAGCGATCGTCGCGGCGTTTCTGGCCCGCGACGCCGCCGAACGGCGCGTGATCGGCGCCGCCGGTGCGGCCGGGGCGCTGGGGGGCCTCTATGCCTCGCCCCCCGGCGGCGCATTTGTGGCCGACGACCCCGAACAGGGCGAGCGGCTGCCACGCGTTCTGGTCTTTCTGGCGGCGGTCGCAGGGCTTTTCGGCTTTCTTCTCACCCTGCACCTGATGCCCGGAGAGGGCGGAGGCGTGGTCGTGGCGCTGCCGGACTATCTGCCGTCGCGCGATGGAAGCGACATGGTGGCCTCGGTCTTCCCGGCCCTTCTGGGCGGCGTCGCGGGGCTTGGGTTCGTGAGCCTTCTGCCCCATGTGCAGGCGCTTCTTTCGCGCCTTGGCGGCCCGATGGTGCAGACTCTGGCCGGCACGGCGGCCTTTGCAGTGCTGGCGGCCCTCTGGCCCGCCTTGCGCTTTTCGGGCCATCACGAGCTTCTGGGGATGCTCGACTGGGGCGCCTCTGCGGGCCCCCTGCCCCTTCTGGGGCTCGCGGTCTTGAAGGTGCTGGCGCTCTGCCTTTGCCTTGGGGCAGGCTGGCGCGGCGGGGCGATCTTTCCCCTGCTCTTCGTCGGCGCGGCGGTGGGCGCTGCCGCCACGCTGATCCTGCCCATGGGGTCCTCGCCGACGGTGGCGCTTCTGGCGGCGATGACGGCGGCGGCGACGGTCGGGATGGGCAAGCCGATCGCGGCGGTGCTGATCGTGGCCTTCCTCGTCAGCCCCACGACCGTCGGTCCCCTGTCGGTCGGCGCACTGGCGGGCCTTGGCCTTGCGCGGCTCGGGCCGCCGCCCCGGCTGCATTGAGGTCAGAGGCTCGCTGCGAATCCGGCAATGAAGTCCGAGAGTGCCGTCGCCGTCCCCTCGTCCTGAAGCCGCCCCTCGGCGTCGAAGACCGACGACGCGCGCGGCACCAGAAGGCGCCCTTCCTCCCACGGCCGGGTGCGCAGCGTCCTCAGGACCGGCAGCCACATGGCCTGCGCCAAGACCGTGCCGAAGCCGCCGGGCGAGGCGCCGATCACGGCAACGGGCTTGCCGACGAAGAGCTTCAGGCCCGGCCCGCGCGACATCCAGTCGAGCGCGTTCTTGAAGACGCCGGGGATCCCGTTGTTGTATTCGGGCGTCACCAGCAAAAGCCCGTCCGCCGCGCCCAGCTGCGCCTGAAGGCGCTGGACGGCCGGGGGCAGTCCCTCGGCCGCCTCGAGGTCGGCGTCGTAAAGCGGCACGCCCCTGATGGTGCCGATGTCTATCCGCGCGCCGGGCGGCGTGCGCTCGGCCGCCGCCCGCAGGAGGGCCGCGTTGAACGACCCCTGCCGGAGGCTGCCGGACAGGCCCAGAATGATCTTTGCCATGGCTCGCTCCTCAGGCTGCGGTGTCGGCTGCGGGCTTGCGCACCGGGGACAAGGGTTCGGGTTCCGGCCGATACATGTGGTTGCGTCCCGCCGTCAGGCCGCCCTGGATCTGTTCGGTCAGCCGCACATAGTCACGCTGGCGGATGTCGTCGAGCGCATCCTGCGCCTCGCCGTCGTCAAGGCCAAGCTGCCTCAGCCCCTCGGCGCCCAGGGCCAGCGCCGATTCCAGCGTCTCGCGGATTTCGTAGGTCACGCCCGCGTTGATAAGCTCGATCGAATGGCGGCGGTCGAACGAACGCACCAGCACCTTCGACTGGGGAAATTCGTGCAGGCAAAGGGCCGCGATCCGGGTCGCGGCCTCGCGGTCGTCGACGCAGATCAGGATCACCTCGGCCTCGTCGGCGCCGGAATGATGCAGGATGTCAAGCCGGGTGCCGTCGCCATAATAGATCTTGAAGCCGAAGGACTGCGCCGCCTTGATCATGTCGGGGTCGACGTCGATGATCGACACTTCGACCGACCGGGACAGCAAGACCTGAGAGGCAACCTGCCCGAACCGGCCGAAGCCCACGATCAGCACCTGCCCCTTCAGGTCGCGCGGCTCCTCGAGCCCCTCTGTCGACTTGGGCCGGGCCGCGGCGAGCCGGCTTGCGACGGCAAGGACAAGGGGCGTCAGCGCCATCGACAGGATGACGACGGTCGAGAAGATGGCCGAGAGGCGCGCGTCGATCACGCCGTTGGTGGCGGCAGCCGAATAAAGGACGAAGGCGAACTCGCCACCTTGCGCGAAGAGAAGCGCCCGCTTACGGGCCGCCGCGTTCGACGACCCGAAGATGCGGGCTACGGCGTAGGTGCCGGCCATCTTGACCAGCATCGCAACGGCCAGCATCGCGATCAGCAGTTTCCAGTTTTCGGCGACGACAGACAGGTCGAGCGACATGCCGACCGCCAGGAAGAAGAGCCCCATCAGAAGGCCGCGGAAGGGTTCCACGTCCGTCTCGATCTGGTGGCGGTAGCTCGAGCCCGACAGCATCACGCCGGCCATGAAGGCGCCCATGGCCATCGACAGGCCCACCGCCTCCATCACCAGGGCCGCGCCAAGGACGACGAGCAGCGCACCGGCCGTCAGCACCTCGCGCGTCCGGGCGCGGGCGAGCTGGGCGAAGAACGGGTCCAGAAGGTAGCGGCCCGCAAGGATGATCCCGGCGAGCGCGCCGAGCGCGATGGCAAAGCCCAGGAACCCGACGGCGCCCGAGGTGGCGGGCGACAGCCAGGCGACGACGGCCAGCAGGGGCACGATCATCAGATCCTCGAACAGCAGGATCGAGACGGACTTCTGCCCCTCGGCAGTGGCCAGTTCGCCGCGTTCCTGCAGCATCGACATGATAACGGCGGTCGAGGACATGACGAACCCCGCGCCCCCCACGAAGGCCGGCGAGGGCGCCATGCCGAAGACGGCCATCCCGGCGAGCGTCAGGAGCCCGATGCAGAGGATCACCTGTGTCAGGCCAAGGCCGAAGATCTGCGCCCGCATGGACCAGAGCTTCTGCGGCCGAAGCTCGAGCCCGATGACGAAGAGGAAGAGGACGACGCCCAGTTCCGAGAAATGCAGGATCGCCTGCGGGTCGGTGAAAAGCCCCAGGACCGACGGGCCGATCAGCACGCCGGCGGAAAAGTAGCCAAGAACCGAGCCGAGCCCCAGCCGGCGAAAGACCGGAACCGCGACCACCGCCGCGCCCATCAAGGCAACGATGGGACCGATCATCGGCCCAAGACCTGCTTCCGCCATTCCGTCCCCCGTCCATTGGCCCGCACGATTCGCGCCGCGCAGCCTTGGCGCGAGTGTTTCGCGGGCGGCGGCGGGCCGCAAGGGCACGGAAAGACACGGAAGGGTCGTTCGACAGGCGCGAACGACCGGGCTAGGATGGGGCCATGCGCTATGACCTCGACCAGCTAGAGACATTCCTGACCGTCCTTGAACTCGGCAGCGTGACGGCGGCCGCCGCGCGGCTCAACCTGTCGAAATCGGTGGTGAGCAAGCGGGTGACCGACCTCGAGGGCGAACTGGGCGCCGCCCTCTTCCGCCGCAATGCCGGGCGGATCGTGCCGACCGAGGCCGCGCACCAGCTGGCCGAGGGGTTGCGCCCCGCGCTGGCCGAGGTGCGCGCGGCGGCCGAGGCTGTGGCCTGTGGCGGCGACCAGGTGCTGCGCGGCAGCCTGTCGGTCAGCGCGCCCACCAGCTTCGGCACGCTCTACCTGTCGGCCTTCCTTGCCGATTTCGCGCTCGCCAACCCGGCGATCGTGCTGCGCGTGGATTATGACGACACGTTCGTCGACCTGGCGCGTGGCGGCTACGACCTTGGCGTCCGGATCGGCACACTCGACGACAGCCCCCTGATGGTGCGCAAGCTCTGCGAGGACCAGTCGGTCCCCTGCGCCGCCCCCGCCCTTCTGGACCGGCGCGGCCGCCCGGATAGCCCGCAGGCGCTGGCCGGCTGGCCGGTCATCGGCTATTCGCGCATGTCGAACGCGACGCTCTGGCGCTTCCGGCAGGGCACGCGCTGGGTCCATCCCGACGTGGTCGAGGCGGCCGCGGTGAACAATGGCGAGGCGATGCGCGACCTCGCGGTCGCCGGCGTGGGGCTTGCCATGCTGCCGGGCTTCATCGCCGATCCCGCGATCAAGGCCGGGCGGCTCGAGCGCATCCTGCCCGACGCCACGACCCGCGCCATGCCGATCAATGCGGTCTGGCCGCCCGTGCGCCCGATGCCCGCGAAACTGCGCGCGCTGATCGACGCGCTCGGCGCCCATTTCGCTGCCGGCGCGCCCTGGAAGCAGGGCTGAGGCGCGCTCAGAGCACCGGCCCCGCGATCGCCAGCGCGTTGTTGCAGATCCGCCGCCAGGCCGGCCAGGCGCGCACGTCCTCCAGCGTCACCGGGCGGCTGCGTTCGAGGTAGGTCTGCTGGCGCGCCCGCATCGCCCCGGTCAGGGTCGGATCGACGAAGAGGATGTTGTTTTCATAGTTCAGGTCGAAGCTTCGCCGGTCCATGTTGGCGGACCCGATGAGCGTCATCTGCCCGTCGACGGTGATCGACTTCGTGTGCAGAAGGCCCGGCTGGAATTCGTGGATCTTCACGCCCGAGACAAGCAGGTTCTCGTAATGGCTCCGGCTCGCGCCCCCGACGGCGAAATCGTCGTTGCGTGCCGGAAAGACGATGGTCGTGTCCACCCCGCGCCAGGCGGCCCGGCAGATGGCGGACAGAAGGGCTCCGTCCGGGACGAAATAGGGCGTGGTGATGAAAAGCGTCTCGCGCGCCGCGCCGACGACGGTCGAGAAGGCTTCGGGCATGGCGAGCGAGCGCACCGTCGGGCCCGTGGCGATGACCTGCGCGGCAAAGCCCGGCCGCTCGATCGGTGGCGGGGTGGCAAGGAAGGCGCGCATGTCCTCGTCCGTCGCCTCGGTCCAGTCGATCGCGAAGATGCGCTGGTTCTGGGCCACGACCGGGCCGGTAAAGCGCATGACGGCGTCGAACCAGGGGCCGAAACGGGCCTTGGGGAAGAACTTCGGGTTGCAGCAGTTCTGGCTGCCGCAGAAGGTCACGTCATTGTCGACGACCACGATCTTGCGGTGATTGCGCAGGTCGATCCGGCCGCCCCACCAGGGCGTGAGGGGGTTGCCGGGCCTGAGTGCGACGGCAAGCCGCACGCCGCCGTCCCTCATCCGGGTCCACAGCGCCGAACGGGTCAGGGCCCGGCTGCCGACGCCGTCGACCATCGCCCGACAGGTCACGCCCCGCGCCACCGCGCGGATCAGCGCCTCGGCAAAGCGGGTGCCGACGTCGTCGTCGAGCCAGATGTAGAAAAGGACGTGGACATGGTCCCTTGCCGCGTCGATCTCGGCGATCATGCCGTCTACGGCGGGGATGCCCTCGGGCAGCAACGTGCCTTCGTTGCCGCCAAGAACCGGGAAGTGGCTGATCGACCGGCCGAGGGTAAAGACCTCGGCCATATGCGCCGGTAGCTCGACCTCGGGCGAGGCGGCGGGTGGCGGCAGGTGGGCGTCGATCTCGCGCAGGCGCTTCAGCCGCGCGGCGCCGATGTCTGTCTCGCCCAGAAGGATGTAGAGAAGCGCGCCGCCGAGCGGAACCAGGAGCACGATCAGGAGCCAGGCCGCGCGGGAATCGGCGGTGCGGTAGGGGCGCAGCAGAATCCTCGCTCCGACCGCCAGCGCGATCAGCAGGTGAAAGACGTCCAGCCAGCCCATCCGGTCCGCCGATCCGGTCAGGCGGTGGTGGTCAGCGAGACGAGCGCCTCGGCCGTCTGCAGCTTGAAGGCAGCCGTTTCCAGAAGGTAGAGCGACACCACATCCGCCGTATGGCCGGAATAGCCGATCGCCGTGTCCTGCCCGACCACAAGCTCGAAATCGCCGCCCCTGAGCGTCAGCGCCACGCCGCCGGTCAGGCCGGGGCACCAGATGATGTCCGAGCCAAGCAGTTCGCGGATATGCCTCTTGACCGGATAGCCGTCGTCCGAACCGCCCATGACCTGCGAATAGATCTCGTCGCCCAGAATCAGCGCATAAGGCCCCTGCACGCCCGCCTCGCGCAGCGTGTCGACGGCGCGGGCCACGGCCTCGGGCATGTCCTGCACTGCCGGCGGCAATGCGATCGAGGGGTTCGAGGACTGGGGCCGCATGCCCTCGATCCCGGCGGCGGTGAAGCCCTCGAACACCATCAGGTTCTCGGCCATGGCGAGCTTCAGCGCGGCGTCCTTCAAGGGTTGCCAGTCCGGATCGCCCGAGCCGCGAGCCACATCGTCGATCTCGGACCGCGACAGGGTGAAGGGCGCCTTGAACTCGACCAGCGGCAGCACCCGGCGCTGGCGCGTCTCGATCCCCCGGAAGGCGCTGTCGATGGCGCCGGTCCGGCCAAGGTTCACTGCCGAATGGTCGTAGCCCTTCGGCCCGCAGAGGTCGACCACGCGGCGGGCGCCCATGTAGCGCTTGAGGGTCCGGCGCGCCTCATCCTCGATCGACCCCCAAGCCTGGTCAGAGATGGGGGCAAGCGCGCGATGCAGGTTGTCCATGTCAGCGTCCTTTCAATGAGCCGATGCCGAGCGAGGCGGATTGGTCGGGGTCGGCCGGTGCGGCCACGGGTGCGTCCCTGGTGGCATCCCCGGGGGCATCCTCGGGCGCGTCCTCGGGTTCAGGCGCGGCGTCGGGGGTTCCGCAGGCGTCGAGCATATCGGCGGTCGGCGTGAAGAAAAGCGTGCCGGTCACGGGCGTGCTCACGTCCAGGATCCGGTCGTAATTGCCCTCGGGCGCGCCGATGAACATGCGGCGCAACATCAGGATCGTGCGGCTGGGAGAGCGGGCATAGCCGATGAAATAGGTGCCGAACTCGCCCGAGGCCGGCCGGCCGAACGGCATGTTGTCGCGCAGGATCTGAAGCTGGTTGCCGTCGGCGTCGGTGATGACGTTCAGGACGTTGTGGGCGTAGGACTTCTTCACATTGTCCGCCAGTTCCAGGTCCGACAGCTTCTTGCGGCCGATGATCTCCTCCTGCCGCTCGGTCGTCAGCGCGTTCCACTTGTCCAGGTCGTGCAGGTATTTCTGGGTGATGACGTAGCTGCCGCCCTTAAACACCGGGTCCTCGTCGCCGATCACCACCGCCGCCTCGCGCGCGGCGCCGTTGGGGTTTTCGGTCCCGTCGACGAAGCCCAGAAGGTCGCGGTCGTCGAAGAACTTGAAGCCCGGCGTCTCGTCCACGACCGTGACGTTGCCGCCAAGCTGCGCAAGGAGCGAGGACTCGAATTCGAAGCACATGTCGCGGTCATCGGCGCGGATGTGGAACAGGATGTCGCCCGGCGTCGAGGGCGCGACATGGACGCCGTGGATCGCCTCGAACGGCTGCAACTCGCGCGGGCGCGGGCCGGGGAAAAGGCGGCCCCAGGCATGGGCGCCGATGCTGGTGACGCAGCTCATCGTCGACTCGGGCCGGCGGAACCCTGTGGCCCGCACAAGGCCCGAGACATTGGCCAGAACCTCCTGCACGGCGGCGGCGGCCTCGGTCCCCGGCTTCAGGGTGACGATCAGGAAGATCGCCGAGCGGGTCAGCGACGCGGTGATCTCCTGCGGCTGGACGGCGGCGGGATAATAGACCGGGTCAAGGGGCGGAAGGGTCGACTGCGGGGCCACGATTGCTCCATACTCGTTCGGGGGTCGGGTTGCGGCTGGCAGGCGGCCCCCAAGGCGGGCCCCGCGCTCCGCACGACAGCTTATCCGACCACGACGCCCTGTCCAGCGCCCGTCAGGCCCGCAACGCCAGATTGAGCGAAAGCCGCAAGGCGGGGCCGATCCCCGTTTGACAGATCGCCGATGCGGGGCGTAGCCTTTGAGCAATCGGGAACGGAGGGGGAGCGATGAACATCGACATCTCACGCCGCGATCTCCTGAAGGGCGCCGGAGGTGGCCTTCTGGCCACTGCGCTTGGCGCCTTCGGGTTTGGCGAGGCGGAAGCAGCCTATATCGACGGACTGCGCGACTTCAAGCTGAAGGGCACGCTGGAAACCCGCAATACCTGCCCCTACTGCTCGGTCGCCTGCGGGGTCATCCTTTACTCGAAGGGCGACCTGAAGAAGGGCGATGCCGAGGTGGTCCACCTGGAAGGTGATGTCGACCATCCGACGAACCGGGGCACGCTCTGCCCCAAGGGTGCGGCGTTGAAGGACTTCATCCATGCGCCGACGCGGCTGACCAAGCCCCGTGTGCGCCGGCCCGGATCGGACAGGTTCGAGGAGATTTCCTGGGACGAGGCGCTCGACGGGATCGCCGCGCACCTGAAGGCGGACCGCGACGCCAACTTCATCGAAAAGAACGACGCCGGCGTCGAGGTCAACCGCTGGACCACGACCGGCTTTCTTGCCGCCTCTGCCACGACGAACGAAACGGCCTGGCTGACCTGGAAGGTGATCCGGTCGTCCGGCATGCTGGTGTTCGACAACCAGGCGAGGCTTTGACACGGCCCCACGGTGTCCAGTCTGGGCCCAACGTTCGGTCGTGGTGCAATGACGAATGCGTGGACGGACATCCGTAACGCAGACCTTGTGATCGTGATGGGCGGCAATGCCGCCGAAGCCCACCCCTGCGGCTTCAAATGGGTCGTCGAAGCCAAGGCCCACCGGGGCGCGCGGCTGATCGTCGTCGACCCGCGCTACAACCGCACCGCCGCGGTGTCCGATGTCTATGCGCCGATCCGGCAGGGAAGCGACATCGCCTTCCTGATGGGGGCGATCAAATGGTGCATCGACAATGACAAGGTGCAGTGGGACTACGTCCTGAACTACACGAACGCCGCCCTGGTGGTGAAAGAGGGCTTTGCCTTCCAGGACGGGCTTTTCACGGGCTACAACGAGGAAAAGCGCGACTACGACAAGTCGACCTGGGACTATGAGATCGGCCCCGACGGCTTCGCGGTCGAGGACAAGACGCTGCAGAACCCGCGCTGCGTCTGGAACCTGCTGAAGGCGCACATCGCCGTCTACACGCCCGAGATGGTCGAACGGATCTGCGGCACGCCCAAGGACATGTTCCTGAAGATCGCGGCCATGATCGGCGAGACATCGGCCAGGGACAAGGCGATGACCTCGCTTTACGCGCTCGGCTGGACGCACCATTCCAAGGGCGCCCAGAACATCCGCGGCATGGCGATGCTGCAACTGATCCTTGGCAACATCGGCATCCGGGGCGGCGGCATGAACGCGCTTCGGGGCCATTCGAACATCCAGGGCCTGACGGATGTGGGGCTCTTGTCCAACAGTCTGCCAGGCTACATGAACCTGCCCACGGACAAGGAGCCCGACCTTCCCGCCTACCTCGGCACGCGGACCTACAAGCCGCTCAGGCCCAACCAGGTCAGCTACTGGCAGAACTACCCGAAGTTTTTCGTCTCGCTGATGAAATCGCTCTGGGGGCCGGCGGCGACGGCCGACAACGGCTTTGCCTACAACTACCTGCCAAAGCTCGACGTGCCGACCTACGACATCCTGCGGGCGTTCGAGATGATGGACCAGGGCAAGATGAATGGCTACATCTGCCAGGGCTTCAACCCGCTGCTGTCCTTCCCGAACCGCGGCAAGATCACCCGGTCGCTGGCGAAGCTGAAGTTCCTTGTCACGATGGACCCGCTCGACACCGAAACCTCGCGCTTCTGGGAGGACCACGGCTTTTACAACGAGGTCGATACCGCCTCGATCCAGACCGAAGTCTACCAGCTGCCCACCACCTGCTTTGCCGAGGACGAGGGCGCGCTGGTCAATTCCGGGCGCTGGATGCAATGGCACTGGCCGGCCCAGAATCCCAAGGGCGAGGCCAAGGTCGATGTCTGGATCATGTCGCAGCTCTATCTGCGGCTGAAGCAGCTCTACCAGGACCAGCCGGGCAAGTTCGCCGACCCGATCCTGAACCTGACCTGGAACTATGCCGACCCGAACGAGCCGACGCCGGACGAGCTGGCGCGCGAGTTGAACGGGTCGGCGCTGGCCGACCAGATGGACCCGAACGATCCGACGAAGGTCGTGATCGCGGCCGGCAAGCAACTGCCGGGTTTCGGGGCGCTCAAGGCCGACGGCACGACCGCCTCGGGCTGCTGGATCTACACCGGCAGCTATACCGAGGACGGTAACATCATGGCCCGGCGCGACAATGCCGACCCCGACGATGCCCGGCTCTATCCGAAATGGGCCTTCTCCTGGCCGGCCAACCGCCGGATCCTCTACAACCGCGCCTCCGCCGACCCGAGCGGCAAGGCCTGGGACCCCTCGCGCAAGCTCATCGAATGGAACGGCGAGAAATGGGCGGGCTTCGACGTGCCGGACGTGCCGGTCACCGCCAGGCCCGAGGATACCGGCCCCTTCATCATGAACGCCGAGGGCGAGGGGCGGCTCTTCGTGCGGACCCTGATGCGCGACGGGCCCTTCCCCGCCCACTACGAGCCATTTGAATCGCCGGTCGTAAACGTCCTTGCGCCCAATATTCAGGGCAACCCCGCCTCGCGCATCTTCGCCGACGACCGCGCCGACCTCGGCACGCCCGAAGAGTTCCCCTATGCGGCGACAAGCTACCGGGTGACCGAGCATTTCCACTTCTGGACCAAGCACGTCTGGGTGAATGCCGTCCTGCAACCGCAGGCCTTCATCGAGATTTCCGAGGATCTGGCGGCCGAGAAGGGCATCAGGAACGGCGGCTGGGTCCGGGTCTGGAACAAGCGGGGCGAGGTCAAGGCCAAGGCCATGGTCACCAAGCGCATCCGCAAGCTGATCTGCGACGGAAAGCCCGTCCATATCATCGGCATCCCGCTGCACTGGGGCTTCACCGGCGCGACGCACATGGGCAAGGGACCGAATTCGCTCAGCCCCTTCGTCGGGGACGCCAACGTCGAGACGCCCGAGTTCAAGGCCTTCCTCGTCAATGTCGAGGCGACCGAGGGCCCGCCGGATCCCATTCCGGCCAAAGCGGAGGGCGGATCATGACCCTCACCACCAACCCGCCCGTCATCAACCCGCCCGTCGTCAATCCGCCTGTCGCGCCCGACACGCCACGCCAGTTCGGGCCAGAGGACCGCACCCGCATCTCTGCCTCTGACGCGCCCACGCCGGCGCGTCAGCTGGAGCCGGTGGCGAAGCTGATCGACATCTCGAAATGCATCGGCTGCAAGGCCTGCCAGTCGGCCTGCCTCGAATGGAACGACCGCCATGAAGAGGTGGGCATCAGCGACGGCAGCTATACCCACCCGCCGGACCTGACGTCCGAAAGCTGGACGCTCATGCGGTTCACCGAATGGGTGGACCCGGAAACCGACGCCTTTTCCTGGCTGATCCGCAAGGACGGCTGCATGCATTGCGCCGATCCCGGCTGCCTCAAGGCCTGCCCGGCGCCCGGCGCGATCGTTCAGTATTCGAACGGCATCGTCGACTTCATCCACGACAAGTGCATCGGCTGCGGCTACTGCATCAAGGGCTGCCCCTTCGACATCCCCCGCATCTCGAAGGTCGACCACAAGGCCTACAAATGCTCGCTCTGTTCGGACCGGGTGGCGGTGGGCCAGGGGCCGGCCTGCGCCAAGGCCTGCCCGACGGTCGCCATCACCTTCGGCACCAAGACCGAGATGACGGCGCTCGCCTCCGAACGGATCGACGACCTGAAGTCGCGGGGCTACGACACGGCGGCACTCTACGATCCGCAGGGCGTCGGCGGCACGCATGTGATGTATGTGCTGCCCCACGGCAAGACGCCCTCGATCTATGCGGGCCTGCCGGACGACCCGCGCATCTCGCCGCTGATCGACATCTGGAAGGGTGTGACGAAGACCGTCGGGCTGGCGGCGATCGGCGTGACGGCTGCGGCGGGGGCGCTGTTCCTTGCGCTTTCGGGCCGGGCGCGGGTCACGGCCGAGGATGAGGCCGAGGCCTGGCGCCTGACTGAAGGGGCCAAGGGCGCCGAAGAGCTTCCGCCAGAGGAGGAGCGTCGATGAGCCGGACCCCTCAACCCCCGCCCCCCGTTTCCCGGTCCGACCTGGCCGGGTCGGACAGGCTTCTTGTCGGGCGGAACCCCGACCGGGTGGCGGTGAAACGCTACACGGTCGCCGCGCGGATGACGCACCTGGTCGCGGCGCTGTCGATGATCCTTCTGGCACTGTCGGGACTTGCGATCTTTTCGCCGCATCTCTTCTTTCTGACGGCCCTTTTCGGCGGCGGCCAGATGACGCGGATGCTGCATCCCTGGTTCGGGGTGGCGCTCGCGCTTGCCTTCATCCTGCTCTTCATCCGCTTCGTGCGGCTGAACCTGCCCGCACCCGGCGACGGCCGCTGGCTCGCCCAGATCGGCGATGTGCTGAGGGGGGACGAGGACAAGCTGCCCGAGGTCGGGAAATACAATGCCGGCCAGAAGCTGGTCTTCTGGGGCATGACCGCGATGGTTCCGGTCCTCGGGGTCACGGGCGTTCTGATCTGGCAGCGCTACTTCAGCCAGTATTTCACCATCGAACAGATGCGCTGGGCGCTGTTGCTTCATGCCATTGCCGCGGTGGTGATGATCTGCATCTGGCTGGGCCATGTCATCGCGGCGATCTGGATCGCGGGCTCGATCGACGCCATGGCGAAGGGCACTGTGTCGGGTGGCTGGGCCTGGCGCTATCACCGGCTCTGGCTTCGGGCGCTGGCGGCTTTCGGGGCGGACGGCAGGGCGAAATAGCGCGGCGAGGTCGCGCGGCCTGGCTCCGCCGATTTAAGGTGACGGGGGCCGGACCTGGGGCTAGCCTTCGACCTGTGACCGGTCCGGTTCAGGAGGAAACATGCCTCGCAACATTCCCGTATCTGGCGACATGACCGCCGTTGGAAAGCTGCGCAATCCGCCCTTCGCCCGCACGCCCGACCCCGCCACCCTCTTCGCCCGCCGCGCCGCTCGGCTCAGGGCGCTGGCGACGCCTGGCGGCATCGGGCCCTACCTGTCGTTCCTGGCCGACCTGGCCGAGGCGCAGGCCAGGCTCGCCCGCGCCCTGCCCGCCCCTGCGCCGATGGAGGCCGGCCGGCTTCGGGCCGCGCTTGACCACGCAATGCCCCCGGTCGACCGCGCCGGCTTTCGCGGCGATGCGGCCTTTGACGCGCTGGCCGAGCGGCTGTTCACCGCGTTCCAGGCGACCGACATGCCCGATCCGGCGGCGCGCGCGCTCGCCAGCCTCAGGGGCCGGGATGCGCGGCACCGCGCCGCGCAACTGGGCGACCTGCTGCAGGATGGCGCGACCGACAACCCGGCCGAGGACGGGTTTCTGGCCGCCGCGCTTCAGCTTCATTTCGCCCGCCTTGCCGCGATGCTGCCCGAAGAGCGGCTGCGCCCCATCGCCGATGGCGTCTGCCCCTCGTGCGGCGGGCCGTCCGTCGCCTCGGTCATCGTCACCTGGGACGGGGCCGACGGCGCGCGCTATTGCGCCTGCGCCCAATGCGCGACGCTCTGGCACCATGTCCGGGTCAAGTGCACGCGCTGCGGCTCGACCAAGGGTATCCGTTACCAGGAGGTCGACAGCGGCTGCGAGGGCGGGCGCGAGACGGCCGCCATCAAGGCCGAAACCTGCGACGAATGCGGCTCTTACGTGAAGATCATGGACCAGCGCAGGGACGGCGGGCTCGACCCGTTCGCCGATGATGTGGCGAGCCTTTCGCTCGACATCCTGATGCGGGGGACCGCCTTTCACCGCGGCGCGCCGAACCCCTTCCTCAGCGGGTATTGAGCGCCATGCAAGGCGATTTCCGTGCGCTGCCGTCCGTCGACCGGGTGCTGCGAAGCGGGCACGGCGCGGACCTCGCCACCCGTTTCGGGGCGACTGCCGCCACGCGGGCCGTGCGGGCCGCGCTTGACGAGGCGCGGGCGGCGGTCGCGGGGGGCGGGGCCGCGCCATCGCCCGAACAGGTGGCAGAGGCGGCTCTTGCCCGGCTTCGGGCCGATAGGGCGACGGGACTGCGACCGGTCTTCAACCTGACGGGCACGGTCCTGCACACCAACCTTGGCCGGGCCCTTCTGGCGGAAGCGGCGATCGAGGCCGCGACCGAAGCGATGCGGCAGGCGGTGGCGCTCGAATATGACCTTGACGGCGGCGGCCGGGGGGAACGGGACGACCATGTCCGGACGCTCATCTGCGAGTTGACCGGGGCCGAGGCGGCGACGGTCGTGAACAACAATGCGGCGGCCGTCCTTCTGGCCCTGAACTCCCTCGCGGGAGGTGGCGGGGGCGCCGTCATCTCCCGCGGCGAGCTGATCGAGATCGGCGGCGCCTTCCGCATGCCCGACATCATGGCCCGCGCCGGCGCCCGGTTGATCGAGGTCGGGACGACCAACCGCACCCACCCGCGTGACTATCAGGCCGGGCTCGCCGAACCCGGCGCGGTGCTGGTCCTGAAGGTCCATCCGTCGAACTACCGCATCGAGGGTTTCGTGACCGGGGTCGAGGTGCCGGCGCTTGCCCGCCTGACCAGCGCGGCGGGGGCGCCCCTGATCCATGACCTCGGATCCGGCACACTGGTCGATCTGGGCCAGTGGGGCATCCGGCCTGAACCCACGGTGCGCGAGGCGGTGTCGGCGGGCGCGGACCTTGTGACCTTTTCGGGCGACAAGCTCCTCGGGGGTCCGCAGGCTGGCTTCATCGTCGGGCGGCGCGATCTGGTCGAACGGATCAACCGCAACCCGATGAAGCGCGCGCTCAGGCTCGACAAGATGCGGCTGGCGGCGCTCGAGGCCACGCTCAGGCTGTACCGGGAACCCGAACGGCTGGCGGACCGACTGCCGACGCTGCGGCTTCTGGCCCGCCCCCTGCCCGAGATCAGGGCGCTGGCCGAGGGGCTGCGCGGGCCGGTCGCGGCCCGGCTCGGGGTCGATGTCGAAGTGACGGTCCATTCCTGTGACAGCCAGATCGGATCGGGCGCCATGCCATTGGAGACGCTGCCCTCTTTCGGGCTGGCGCTCCGCCCCCGCGACGGCTCGCCCGACCGGCTGTCGCTCGCGCTCCGCCAGCTTGCCCGCCCGGTGATCGGCCGCATCGCCGATGGCGCGCTGATCCTCGACCTGCGCTGCCTTGAAGATCCGGAAGGCTTCCTGGACACGCTGGCCGCTGGGGCGGCGCGGTGATCATCGGCACCGCGGGCCATATCGACCATGGCAAGACCGCGCTCGTCCGCGCCCTGACCGGGGTCGAAACCGACCGGCTGAAAGAGGAAAAGGCGCGCGGCATCACCATCGAACTGGGCTTCGCCTACCGCACCCTGCCCGGCGGTACGCGCGTGGGGTTCGTCGATGTTCCGGGGCACGAGCGGTTCGTCCATACCATGCTCGCGGGCGCAGGCGGGATCGACCTGGCGCTGCTGGTCGTGGCGGCCGACGACGGGATCATGCCGCAGTCGCGCGAGCATCTGGCGATCATCGACCTTCTGGGCATCCGGCGCGGGATCATCGCGCTGACCAAGGCCGACCTGGCCGACGGGGCGCGGCTGGCGACGCTTCGGGCCGAGGTGGCGGCGCTGACCGGGGGGACGGTGATGGCGGATTGCCCCATCCTGCCGGTCTCGACCGTCACCGGCATCGGCCTGGCGGAGCTGGAGGCGGCGCTTGCGGCCGAGGCCGGGGCGCTTTCGGCCCGCGATGCCGAAGGGGGGCGCTTCCGGCTGGCTGTCGACCGCAGCTTCGTCATCCATGGCGCGGGGACGGTGGTGACGGGCACCGTCCTTTCCGGCGCGGTGACGGTGGGCGACATGGTCACGGTCAGCCCGTCGGGCCTTTCTGCCCGGGTGCGCGGCATTCGGCGGCTGGACCAGCCGGCGGATCGCGCCTCGGTCGGGGATCGCGCGGCGCTGAACCTTTCGGGCGACGGGATCGCACGCAATGTGATCGAGCGCGGGGAGGTGATCCTCGACACCGCGCTCCACGCCCCGACCGGCCGGATCGACGCACGGCTGAGGCTCCTGCCGGCTGTCGGGCGCCCCCTTGGCCAATGGGCTCCGGTCCACCTGCACCATGCCGCGACCATGGTCCCCGCGCATCTGGTGCTGCTTGATGCCGAGGCGGTTGCGCCCGGCCAGACAGTGCTGGCGCAGGTCGTCCTTGACCGGCCGATCGCTGCGGCGGCGGGGGACAGGTTCGTGCTGCGCGACACATCGGCCCGCCATACGATCGGCGGCGGCCTGATCCTCGACCTGCGGCCGCCGCTCCGCCGCAGGCGGACGCCCGAGCGGCTGGCCCAGCTTGGCGCGCTTGCCCTGCCGGACCCGAAGGCGGCCGTCGCGGGGCTGCTGGCGGGGCCGCCCCATGCCGTCGCTCTCGACGATTTCGCCCGCGACCGGGCACTGTCGCTGGCGCGCCGCGAGGCCATCGGCGACGGGCTGATGCGCATCGGGCCGGCGGTCCTGTCGCCGGGCCACTGGCGGGGGATGCGGGATGCGATCCTTGCACGCATCGACCGCGCCCATGCCGAGCATCCCGACGAGCTGGGCGTCGGCCTCGACCGGCTCCGGCTTCTGGTCGAGCCGCGCCCGGCGCTGCCGCTTTTCCGCGACATGCTTGCCCGGCTGCAGGCCGAGGGCGCGCTGACCGTCGACAGCGGCCGTGTGCGGCGGCCGGGCCACGCGCCGCGCCTGACCGAGCGGGACGAGGCGCTCTGGTTCCGCATCTGGCCGCAAGTGACCGGCGAGGCGCGCTTTCGCCCGCCCCGCACCCGCGACCTGGCCGGGATCTTCGGCGCGCCTGAAGAGGACATGCGCAAGCTTCTGAAGCGTGCCGCCCGCATGGGGCGCGTCCATGAGGTCGCGCATGACAGCTTCTTCGCGACACCCGTCCTGGCCGAAATCGTCGCGATCCTGATCCGCATCGAGGGCGCGTCGGGCCGCCCCTTCAGCGCCGCCGACCTGCGCGACCAGCTTCAGAACGGCCGCAAGGTGGCGATCGAGATCCTGGAATTCCTCGACCGCCACGGCGTCACCAGGCGGCGCGGCGATCTGAGGCGGCTTGACCCGAGGCGCATTGACCTCTTCGGGCCGCCACCCTTTACTGGGACGCACGCCGGCGACGGCCCCTCGGCCTGCGCCTGAGGAAGAGAAGCGTTCCCGGTGGGGCGTCCGGACTTCAAATCCGGGTGGGGCCGTCAGACGGTCCCAGGTGGGTTCGACTCCCGCTCTCTTCCGCCAGACCTGAAACACATTTTCACGTATTGGCCGGATTACGGGGTCGAACCCCTTGAATCAGGCGCCAATTGGGCTCAGTCTGAAAATCATTCCCATGATGGAGCAGATCATGCCCGACCCCGCGCGCCCCGGCCTTATCCGCTATGACATCGCCGATCCGCAGGCGGGCGGCCAGCGGCGGCCCTTCGCCAAGGCGGTCCGGGCGGGCGACTATGTCCATGTCTCGGGCCAGGTGCCGACCGTTGGGGGCGAGGTAGTGTCGGGCGGAATCGTCGCCCAGACCGAGGCGGTGATCGCCAATATCAAGGCGGTGCTGGCGCTCGCCGGCTGCGGGCTCGAGGATGTGGTGAAGGTCACCTGCTGGCTTGACGATCCGCGCGACTTTTCCAGCTTCAACGCGGTTTTCGAGCGGCATTTCGGCCCCAATCCGCCGGCGCGCTCGACGGTTCAGTCGCGGCTCATGGTCGATGCGAAGGTCGAGATCGACGCGCTCGCCTGGAAGCCGCTCTAGGAGCCCGGCGATGAAAGTGCTGATCTGCCCCGATGCGGCGCGCGCCTCTGACCGCGTGGCCGGCATGATCGTCGCGCGGCTTGCGCGCGCGCCGCGCACGGTTCTTGGGCTTGCCACGGGCGGCACGATGGAGGCGGTCTACGAGCGGCTGATCGCGGCCCATCGCGAGGGCCTGGTCAGCTTCGCGCACGCGCAGTCCTTCAACCTGGACGAATATGTCGGCCTGCCGCCGGATCATCCACGATCCTACCGGCACTACATGCAGGAGCATCTCTTCGACCGCGTCGATTTCGCGGCCGGTGCGACGCACCTGCCCCTGGGCGATGCCGTCGATCCGGGGGCCGAGGCCGCGCGCTACGAGGCCGCGATCGTGGCGGCGGGCGACATCGGGCTGCAGCTTCTGGGCCTGGGCGCGAACGGCCATATCGGCTTCAACGAGCCGACCTCGAGCCTTGCGTCGCTGACGCGCGTCAAGACGCTGACCCGCCAGACGCGCGCGGCGAATGCGCGGTTCTTTCCCGATCCGGCCCAGGTGCCGCGCTTTGCGATCACCATGGGGATCGGCACGATCCTGCGCGCGGACGAGGTGGTGCTGCTGGCGCTCGGCGCCGGCAAGGCCGAAGCGGCGACGCGGATGATCGAGGGGCCGCTTTCCGCCGCCTGCCCGGCGAGTGCGCTGCAATTCCACCGGCACGCGACCGTCGTGCTGGACGAGGCGGCGGCGGCCCGGCTGACCTTGCGCGACTATTACGAGGATGTTCACCCCGAGGGCGGCCCGGCGCCGATCTGATCGAGCGCCTGCCGCAGCGCGCGGACATTCCCGACATCCGTGCGCCGCTGTCCGGGCGGCAGGAAGCCGAAGGCCGTCAGCCGTGCGTCCGGCGCGACGGGGACCGAGCAGGAGGCGTGGATTTCCCGTGCGCCCGTCGCCCTGACCAGCGCCGCGGCTGTTTCAGCCGCGATGCCGCCGCCGGGCATGACCGTCACGCCCTGCCCCGCCATCGCCGCCAGCGCCCCGGCCCCCTCGGCCGCCGTCCGCGCGCCGCCTGACGTGAGCACCCGCCCGATCCCGAGCGCGCGGCAAAGGCCAAGGGCCGCGCCCCGGTCGGGCACCATGTCGATGGCGCGGTGAAGGGTCAGGTCCATGCCGCGCGCCTCGGCCACCAGGTCCGCCAAAAGGTCGGCGTCGAGCCGGCCATCGGCCAGGCTCGCGCCGATCACCACGCCTGCGAGCCCCGCCGCGCGGGCGGCGGCGATGTCGTCGCGCATCTGGCGACCTTCCTGCCCGGACCAGGTGAAGCCGCCCGCGCGGGGGCGGATCATCGCCATGACGGGAATCGGTGCGCGCGCCGCCAGCGCCATCAGCCCCGGCGGCGGCGTCAGGCCGCCAAGGGCGAGTGCTGCGCACAGCTCGATCCGGTCGGCGCCGCCGTCGATCGCGGCGGCCAGCCCCTCGGCATCGTCCACGCAAACCTCCAGGATCATGCGCCCCTCCGTTCCAATGCCGCGATCAGCGCCGCCCCCATGACCCCGGCCAGCCCGCTCAGGACCGCCGCGCCGGGATAGCCGCCGATGGCCGTTCCGGCGGCGAAAACGCCCGCGCCAAGCGCCGCGCCGGCAAAGCTGTTGACGGCGATGAGCGAGGCCGAGAGCGCCGGGCGATCCTCGATCAGGCCGAGCAGATAGCCAAGGGGCAAAAGGATGATCGAGGCCGCCGCAAAGCCGCCGACGAGGCTCGCGGCATAAACCTGCCACGGCGCGACGGCATAGGCGAGCGCCATGAGGTAGACCATATAGAGGACGGCCGTCACCAGAAGCGCCGCCGACAGCGAAACACGGCGGATCAGCGCCGCCCAGACCAGCATGAAGATGGCCTCGAGCACCGCGACCAGGCCGACGATCAGGCCGATATCCTCGCTCGTGCCGCCCGCCTGGCCTGTCACGATCAGCGGCAGGACGGCCGCGTTCACATGCAGGACCTGGCTCACAAGGGCCACGCCGAGGACGCGGGCCAGAAGGCCGGGCGCGACAAGGCGGATCAGGTCGCGCGAGGCCGGATGGCTGGCGGGCGGCCGCGCGCCCTTCGGTTCTGGCGGCAGCGCCAGCGCGATCAGTGCGCCGCCGACCGCCACGCCACCCGCCGCGATGGCCCAGGCGGGCAGCATCGTCGGCTGGCCACGGAGCGCCAGCGCGACAAGGCCCGGCGTCAGCACCCAGGCGAGCGAGATCATCATCCGCATCAGCGTGCTGACCGTCTCGACCTCGCGCGCCGTCATGCCGGCGGTGCGGGCGCGGACGGTGCCGAACAGGAGCGGATTGAGCGCGTGGAAAACGGCAAGGGGGCCGATCATCGCCAGGACGAACATCGCCGCCGAGGGCCAGAGCCAGATCGCGCCGTAGCCGAGGACGCCCGCCGCCGAGACCGCCAGGAGCGGCATCCGGTAGCTGCCGAGCCGGTCGGCGAAGAGGCCTACGCCGATCGACAGGGCGACGTTCGCGAAGGCCGCGATCAGGATCAGCGCGGCATAGGCGCGGTCGCCGAGGCCAAGGCCGGTGATCGCCACGACCGACTGGAAGGGCGAGGTGGCAGCGCCCGCGAAGCCATAAAGAAAGATTGCCGCCGCCCCGAGCCGCACGACGGGATGGCGCAGGGCTGCCCGGATGTCACCCACCCGTCAGGCCCCGAACCCAGCCCCGAACCGGGCCCCGAACCGAACCGACGGCTGGGCGCTGGGGGTGAAGCCCTCGCGCGCCTCGAAGGGCAGCGTGCCTGCCGGGCGGTGGCGGTTCGCGAGCCGCGGGATGTCCTGGTTGACCACGCCGTCGGTCAGGGCCATCAGGCTCGGGTTGGCCAGGGGCGCGAGGTCCGGGGACAGGTAGCCGGACTTCACGACCAAAAGCCGCACGGCGCCCGGTTCGAGGCCCAGCCGGGTGAAATCGGCAATGTCGTGGTAGGGCCTGCGGCGGGCGGCAAGGACGAGGGTGATGCCGCCGATCCGGACGACGGCCTGCCGCTCGGCCGCCGGGCCCGGATCGTCGAGCGCCAGGACCTGCGCGTCGGCCGTGACGCTGACGCCGGCGGGGTCGAGGCTGGCACCGATGGGCAAGGTCAGGCGCGCGCCCTGCCCTGCGGCGAAACAGCGTTCGACGGCCGGCGCGTCGGTGATGCCGGCAACGAGCGCGCCCTGCCAGTCGCGTGCCATGAGGGCGGCCAGCACGTCGGCCCGGTCGCCCACGCCGCCACCCGTCGGGTTGTCGCCACTGTCGGCAAGGATCGCGGGGGCAGTGCCGCAGGCGGCGGCCCGGTCGAGCATCGCGGCAAGCGGGCCGGTTTGGGTGCCAAAGCGGAACAGGTCGCGCGCGGCCCACAGACCCGAGGCGATGGCGGTCGCCGCGGCGGAAGCGGCGGCGCGGTCCGTGCCGGTCACGACCGCGCAGGCGGTCGCGCGCGGCTCGTCGGCCCAGACGTAGCCGATCATCAGATCGGCGCGCCAGACGCCCGGCCCCTCGTGCGACGGCAGGGCTTCGTAAAGCGACCGCGCCGGTTCATCCTCGGTTGATGACCGCTCGCCGGGCAGCAGCAGGGGAACCGCCGCCCGGACGACCCCCGGACGCGCGCCGGTCCGAAGCGCGGTCAGAAGCTGGGTATAGGCCGCTTCCATCGTCTCGGGCGTGTCGATGTGGGGCGCGGTTCGGTAGGCGGCGAAGATGTCGATCTGGTCGATCACGCGCTGCGAGACGTTGCCGTGCAGGTCGTAGCTGACGGCAATCAGCCGGTCGGGGCCGACAAGGCCCCTGACGGCAGACAGCCAGTCGCCCTCGGCATCCTCCATCCCTTCGACGAACATCGCGCCGTGCATGGCGAGGTAGAGCGCATCGACCGGCCCGGACGCCCGAAGCCGCTCAAGGAACTCGGCCTTGAAGGACTCGTAGGCCGCACGCTCGACCGGGCCGCCGGGCACCGCACGGGCGTGCAGCAGGGGGGCGATGGTCGCCGGGTGGCGCGACAGGAAGGCGAAATAGGGGTCGGCGGTAAGCCCCTGCCCCCGCAGGACGCGGAAATCCCCCTCGCGGATCAGCACCGGGGAATAGGTCGAGCATTCCGTGTGAATGCCACCGACGGCGATACGGGGGACGGAATTGGAGTGCACCTAAAGCTCCGGGTGGAGCCGCGCCTGGGCGGCGAAACGCAGGAAGTCCTTGTGTTCGGGAAGCGTCCAGGCCGCTTCGGCCACCGCGCCAAGGCGGGGGAACACCAGGTCGTTGAACCATTGGCGGGTAGTGAAGTGCTCGCACCAGATGCAGGCCTGCACGCCCTTCATATGGTGCGCGAGTTCGGGCGGAAACTCGCCCGCCGCCTCGTATCCATAGGTATGTTCGGGCGGGACCGACCCCGCCCAGCCGGCGCCATTCTCCATCCAGTCCGCGCCCTGCGCCATGTCGAGGTAGTAGGCCTGCCCCGGCGTCATCACCACGTCATAGCCGCGCCTGGCAAGGTCGATGCCGACCTGGGGATTTTCCCAGGCCATCAGCAGCGTATGGTCGGGCGGCACGCCGCCGCCATGGGCAACCTCGTTCCAGCCGACCAGCACCTTGCCGCGCCGGTCGAGGATCTCTTTCAGGCGCCGCAGGAACCAGCTTTGCAGCTCGAACGTGCCGGCAAGCCCTTCGCGCTGCATCAGGATCCGCGCCCGCGGGCTGTCGAGCCAGGCGCTTTTGGCCACTTCGTCACCGCCGATATGGAAATGGCGCGACGGGAAAATGCCAGCCAGCTCGCCGATGATCGTGTCGAGGACGCGGAACGTGTCGGGGATGCCGGGGTTCCAGGAGTTGTTGGGGTAACCCTGGATCGGCTGGTAGCTGTCGGCCGGCTCGTTCGGGTCGGTCAGGAAGGGAAGTGCGGCCAGCACGCAGGCAGCATGGCCGGGGGTTTCGACCTCTGGCACCACCTCGATCCCCAGCGCGTCCGCGTGGGCGACGACGGCGCGCATCTGGTCCTGCGTGTAGAAGCCGCCTTGCCGGGCCGGGCCGTCGCCAAGTTCAGGCGGCATGGCGGGCGTATCGGCGCTGCGGTGGGCGCCGACGCTGGTCAGCGTCGGGTAGGCGAGGATCTCGGCACGCCAGCCCTCGTCGTCGGTCAGGTGCCAGTGAAAGATACTGAACTTGTGCCAGGCCAGGATGTCGACGACGCGCAGAACCTCGTCGAAGGACCAGAAGTGGCGCGACACGTCCAGGTGACAGCCCCGCCAACCGTAACGGGGGGCGTCCTCGATCCGGCCCGTGGCCGGAAAGGCGAAGGCCGGGTCGGTGACAGCGCCGTGCAGCATCTGGGCGAGCGTCACGAGGCCGAGCCTGCGGCCGGCAGGGGTCGCGGAAGCCAGCGTGATCGCCTCGCCGAAGGTCAGGCGGTAGCCTTCGGGCGGCAGGGTCGCGTCCGGCTCGAAGGCCAAGGCGCGGCTGCCGGGGACCGGGTTGATCTGGAACAGCCGCCGGGCCGCCGGGAAAAGCCGGGTGTGGAGCGCGTCGGCGGCCAGAAGGGCGCGCAGGTCGTCGCGCGAGGTGCCGGGCACGGCGTGGATCAGCGTCGGCGCGGGGCCGGCGGTGCCGTCGATGGCGTTCGGCCAGGGCACGACGGCAAAGGGCAGCGTCAGGCGCCCTTCGGGCAGGCGGGGGCGGCGGACCGGGGGTGCCGTGTGGCCCAGCGTCAGGTCGCCCACCTGAACGGACGTGTGCCGCCCGGCCCGCGTGATCCAGGCGGTCTTTGCGGCGTCGTTGCGGTGCGAGGGCGCGCGCAGGATGCCCAGCACCTCGATCGTCCAGTCGTCGCCCGGTGCCAGCACCAGCCCTTCGGGCGGGGCAAATTCATGACAGCTCGCGACTTTCCTGAGCAGCGTCGCACCCTCGATGCTGTGTTCGGGCATGATGCGGCTGATCGAGGTGACGGACAGGGTAAAGTCGGCCAGCGGCTCTTCGCCCAGGTTCGTGAGCCTCAGCATCCAGCGGCCGGCCGGGGCGCTGTCGGGCGCCCAAGAATTTTCCAGAAACAGCATGGCGCCCCCTCAGGCCCGATAGTCGTCGGATTGCGAGAATGTGTGGGCGAGCGCCGGAATGCCGGCCGTCAGCCCGCAGTCGACCGGCAGGCAGACGCCGGTGATGGCGGCGGCGAGCGGCGAGGCCAGAAAGCCCACGGCCTCGGCCACATCCTCGGCGCGCGCGATACGGCCAAGGGCGTAGTGGCGGGCGGCATCGGCAAAGACCTGCGGGTTCGCGACGGCGCGCGCCTCCCACGCCCGGGTGCGGACCGTGCCGGGTGCCACGGCATTGGCGCGGATGCCGTAGCGGCCATATTCGACTGCGATCATCCGGGTGAAATGGATCAGCCCCGCCTTGGCCGAGGAATAGGCCGGATGGCCGTAGGCGCCAAAGCCGTTGACAGAGGCGATGTTGACGACGCTGCCCTGCGTGGCCTTCAACTGGTCGGTAAAGGCCGCGACGACCAGGTAGGCGGCGTCGAGGTTCAGGCTGGTGTCCGCGCGCCAGCTTTCGGGCGTCGATGCGGCAAGCGAGGCCGCCTGCACGCCGCCCGCGTTGTTCACGATGGTCCGCACGGGGCCAAGTTCGGCCGCCCGCGCCGCCAGCGCCGCGACAGACCCCGCGTCGGTCACATCGGCGGCCACGCCAGCAAAGCCCGGCCCCCAGTCCGCCGCCAGCCGCGCGGCACCGGCCCCGTCGCGGTCGGCTAGGATGACGCCCGCATGATCCCGCGCAAGCCGCCGGGCGATCGCCTGCCCGATGTCGCCCGCCGCACCCGTCACCACTGCCCAGCCGCCCGACCCGCTAGCCGACCCGCCAGCCGCTCCACCGTCCACCATGCGCCTCAGTCCCCCAGAAGTTGCCGGTCGTCGCCGTCGCGGTGCCGGATGAGTTGCTCCTTGATCCCGCGCAGTATCCGCGCGGACCGCGGCCGGTCTGCGTAGGCCACCAGGTTCGCCAGAATGTCGACCACGGCCAGATAGGCAAAGCGCGTGGACGAGGCGCGGAAGATGTTCTGCCCCTCGGGCAGGATGACAGAAATGACGACATCGGCCGCCTCGGCCACGGGCGAGCCGTTCTGGGTCAGCGCGATCGTCGGCACGCCGCGTTCCTTCAGAAGAGTGAAGGAGCGCACCAGTTCCATGTTCCGCCCGGTGAAGGACGACCCGAAAGCCACGGTCCCCGGAGCCGCCGCCGACGCCATCATCAGGTTCAACCCGTGGTCGTTCGTTGCCGTGATGCTGGCGCCCAGCCGGAAAAGGCGGTTCTGCAGCTCGTTCACGATCATCGAGGAATTGCCGCCCGATCCGAAGGCATGGATCCGCTCGGCCCCCGCCAGAAGCCCCGCCGCCCGCTCGATCGCCGCAAGGTCAAGGCCCCGGTGCAGTTCGAAAAGCGCGTTCTGCGCCTTGGTCACCACGTCCTCGGCGACCTCGGCCGGGGTCGAGGTGACCGATTCGGGCTTGAGGTAGCGCAGGCCGACGTAGGAACTGGTCGCAAGGCGCAGCTTGAACTCGGCGAAGGAGGCGCAGCCGAGCCGGCGGCAGAAGCGCGTGACCGTCGGGGGCGAGACGCCGGCCCGTTCGGCGATGTCGGTGATCGAGGCGTTGGTGGCGAAGGACACGTCGGCCAGCACCGTTTCGGCAAGCCTGCGTTCCAGCGCAGAAAGCTTTCCATCTTCGTCGGCAAGGGCCGCGATCAGGTCGGGGGCACGGGCGGCGTTATCCTCGCTCATTTTCGTTTGAGACCGCGCTTTAAGAAATTCATTTTCGTTTCGTCTTGACATTTAGCCATATCCGGGCCGAATCTGCCACAAGATTTGCGCCAGCGCTGAAATTATTTTCATGGCAGGCCGCAGGACCGGAAACCCGAGGGGGACCATGAGCGCAGGACGGCCGGCCGGACGCGACCCGTTTGCCAATCCCTTCCCGGAGGGCGACCCTGATCGCCGCGCGATCTGGCAGATGCTGGTGCCCCGCGACATCGACGCGTTCACGGGCGCGGACTGGTCGATGGTTGCGGACGATTTCGTGGCCGAGAACTTCTGGGCGATGAGCGCGCATTTCCAGCCCGAGCCGGACAGGTTCACGCTCGCCTTCCCGACGCTTGCAGCATACCGCGACGAATGGCTGCGGCAGGCGGCCGAGTTCACGGCCGCCCGCGCGGCCGGGGCCTTTGCCGGCGACCCGCGCGAGGGGATCTTCGGCGCGACGCGGCTTGAAGAGATCGAGATCACGGGCGACGCGGCGCTGGTGCGCAAGCGTTTCGACGGGCGGCTGGCCAAGGCGGACGGCAGTTTCGACCGGATGAACTGGCAGACGCTCTACATCTGCCGCCGGGTGGCGGGCACGTGGAAGATCGCGGGCTTCCTGGGCTACCTGCCCCACATCCGGGACTGATCCATGACGCAGCGCGCGCCGACATCTGTCCCCAAACGCATCTTCGTCGCAGCGCTGGCGACGGAAACCAACACCTTTTCGCCGATTCACATCGACCGCGCGGCCTTCGTCGCCTCGCTCTACGCGCCGCCCGGCCAGCACCCGGATACGCCCACGCTCTGCACCGCGCCGATCCCGGTCGGGCGGCGGGTCTGCGCCGAACTTGGCTGGACGCTGATCGAGGGGACCGCCGCCTGGGCGGACCCGGCAGGCCTGGTGGCGCGGGCGACCTACGAAGGGCTGAGGGATGAGATTCTGGACCAGCTCAGGGCGGCGCTGCCAGTCGATGCAGTGGTCCTCGGGCTGCACGGCGCCATGGTCGCGCAGGGCGAGATCGACCCCGAAGGCGATCTGCTGACCCGCATCCGGGACATGGTCGGGCCGGATGTGCTGGTCTGCGCCGAGCTGGACCCCCACAGCCACCTGACCGCGAAGCGGGTCGCGGCGGCGGACTTCTTCGTCGTCTTCAAGGAATTCCCCCATACCGATTTCGTGGACCGGGCCGAAGACCTGTGGCGGATCGCGGTCGACACGCTTCTGGGCCGGGTGCATCCGGTGATGACGGTCTTCGACTGCCGGATGATCGACGTATTCCCGACCTCACGCGAACCCATGCGCGGCTTCGTCAACCGGCTGATCCAGATCGAGGAGGCCGACCCCCGCGTCCTGTCCCTGTCGGTCATCCATGGCTTCATGGCGGGCGACGTGCCCGAGATGGGGACGAAGATGATCGCCGTGACCGACGGGCACGCGGACCTTGGCGCGGAACTGGTCGAACGGCTCGGGATGGAGCTTTACGCCAATCGCGGCAAGCACCTGATGCCGGCGCTCGGCCCGGTTGAGGCGGTGGCCGACGCGCTCGCGGCGACGAAGGGGCCGGTCGTCATCGCCGACATGTGGGACAATCCGGGCGGCGGCACGGCGGGCGATGCGACGGTCGTCCTGAAGGAGCTGATCGCGCAGGGGGCGACCGGTGCCGCCGTCGGCACGATCTGGGACCCGATCGCGGTGCAGCTTTGCACCGCGGCGGGCGAAGGGGCGATCATCGCGCTGCGCTTCGGCGCCAAGTCCGCGCCAGAGACGGGCGAGCCGGTCGATGCGCTGGTCCGGGTCGAGCGGGTCGAACCGCAGGCCGAGATGCGCTTTGGCGAAAGCGTCGTGCCTTTCGGCCCCGCCGTGCGCATCGCCCTTCTGGACGAGGCGGGGCGCGACCGGGGGATCACGGTGATCCTCAACACCGTGCGGGCGCAAAGCTATGATCCGTCGCTGTTCACGGCGCTCGGGATCGACCCCCTGGCCCAGCGGGTGCTGGTCGTGAAATCGACCAACCATTTCTACGCGGCCTTCTCGCCCATCGCGACCGAAACGCTTTACTGCTCGGCAGGCCATCCCTACCCGAACGATCCGGCGACCAATTCCTACCGGCTTGTCCGGCGCGACATCTGGCCCCGCCACCCCGACCCCTTCGCCGAAGGAGCCCGACCGTGACCTTCCCCTGGCCCGCCCCCGGCACGCCGATCGACGCGATCCCGACCCCGATGCCGGTCATCGACGAGGACCGGATGGAGGCGAACATCGCCCGGGCGCAGGCCTATATGGACAGGAACGGGCTGAAGTTCCGGCCCCATATCAAGACGCACAAGCTGGCCTCGGTCGCCGGGGCGCAGATCAAGGCGGGGGCCACCGGGCTCAACTGCCAGAAACTCACCGAGGCCGAGGCCTTTGCCGACGCGGGCTTCAACGACATCCTCATTACCTACAACCTTCTCGGGTCCGACCGTGTCATGCGGCTCAAGGCGCTGAATGACCGGGTGGCGGGGCTTCAGGTCGTTGCCGACAGTGTGGCGACGGTCCGGGGGCTGGCGGCCAGCTTCACGAAGGACCGTCCCCTGACCGTTCTTGTCGAATGCGACACGGGTGGGGGGCGGGTCGGCGTGCAGACGCCCGAGGCGGCGCTTGACCTCGCCCGGCAGATTGCCGCCGCGCCCGGTCTGCGCTTCGGAGGACTTCTGACCTATCCCGCGCCCGGCGGAGCGGTGCGGGTCGAGGCCTTCCTCAGCGCGGCGCTGGCCCTTCTAGCAGGGGCGAATATCCCCTGCCCCGTGCGCTCGAACGGCGGCACGCCCGACATCTGGCGCGCCCACCTGGTGCCGTCGGCGACCGAGCATCGTGCCGGCACCTACGTCTACAACGACCGCGCCATGCTGCGCGCCGGGGCCTGCGGGCCGGGGGATCTGGCGATGCAGGTGCTGGCGACCGTCGTCTCGCGCCCGACACCGACGCGCGCGGTCCTCGATTCCGGGTCGAAGGCGCTGACCTCGGACCTTCTGGGCTTCACCGACTACGGGCTGATCGAGGCGCTGCCCGGCGCGCGCATCACCTCGCTGTCCGAGGAACATGCCGTCGTCGACCTGTCGGCCTGCACCGGACCCCTTCCCCAGGTCGGCGACCGGTTGGCGATCATCCCGAACCATACCTGCGTCGTCAGCAACCTTTTCGACCGCATGGTCTTTCACCGCCAGGGCCGTGTCACCCGCGTCGAGCCGCTGGTCGCACGCGGCACAGTGTGGTGAAGACGGTGGCCGACAGGCTTTTTCAAGCCGAACGGATCCACGACGGCCGCGACTGGCATCGGGACGCGGTCCTGAGGGTCCGGGGCGACCGGGTCGTCGGGATCGAGCCCGCGCAGGCGGGGGCCGAGGCGATGCCGGGCTGCATCGTGCCGGGGCTTGTCGACCTGCAGGTGAACGGCGGCGGCGGGGTGATGCTGAACGACGCGCCGACCGCCGAAACGCTTGCCACCATCGTCGCCGCGCACGAGCGTTTCGGCACGACCGGGCTGATGGCGACGCTCATCACCGACCGGCCCGAGGTGACCGAGGCCGCGATCGAGGCGGTGGCGGCGGTCGACCTGCCGGGGCTTCTGGGCCTGCACCTCGAGGGGCCGCACATTGCGCTTGCACGCAAGGGCACGCACGACCCGGCGCTGATCCGGCCGATGGAGGCGCGGGACCTGTCGCTGCTCCTGTCCGCCGCGCGGCGCCTGCCGCACCTGATGGTGACGCTGGCGCCCGAGTCGGTGACCGTGGCGCAGGTCGCGGCGCTCGCGGATGCGGGCGTCGTGGTCAGCCTTGGCCACAGCGACTGCGACCTGGGAACGGCGCAGGCCTATGCGGAGGCAGGCGCGCGCATGGTCACCCACCTTTACAACGCCATGAGCCAGCTTGGTCACCGCGCGCCGGGGCTTGTGGGTGCCGCGCTTTCGGACGGGCGGCTGGCGGCGGGGCTGATCGCCGACGGATTTCACGTCGATGACGCGGCCCTGGGCATCGCCCTGAGGGGCAAGGCGGGGCCGGCGGGCATGTTCCTCGTGTCGGACGCGATGGCGACGGTCGGCAGTCCGATCCGGGGCTTTCAGCTCAATGGCCGCCAGATCCTGCGCGGTGCGGGACGGCTGACGCTGGCGGACGGAACGCTTGCCGGGGCCGACATCGCGCTTGTCGATGCGGTGCGCCATTGCCGCACGGCGCTGGGCCTGCCGCTCGAGGCGGCGCTGGCGCTGGCGACCACGGCTCCGGCGGCGGCACTCGGCGTCGCCGACCGCGGCCACCTGCGGCCCGGCGCGCAGGCCGATTTCCTGTGCCTTGGACCGGACACCCGCGCCCTCGCGACCGTCGTCGGCGGGGAGCGGGTTGCATGATCCTCTGTTTCGACATCGGCGGCAGCGCCATCAAGATCGCCGAGGCGCACGCGCTGACCGACATCCGGCCCACGGGGCGGGTGCCGACCCCGGGTCAGGACTGGGACGCCTTCCTTGGCGCGCTTCGCACGGCAATCGCCGGTGCGAGCGTCCGGCCGACCCGGCTGGCCTTTTCCATCGCAGGCGCCATCGACCCCGACACGGGCCGCGCGAACGTGGCGAACATCCCCTGCCTGACCGGCCGGCCCTTGCGCCATGACCTGGAGGCAGCGCTCGGCCTGCCGGTCGATCTGGCCAATGACGCCGACTGTTTCGCGCTCGCCGAGGCGGTCCTCGGCGTCGGCCGGGGGCATGCGGTCGTCCTGGGTCTGATCCTTGGCACCGGGGTCGGCGGTGGGGTCGTCGTCAATGGCGCGCTCATCAATCCGGGCGGCGGCATCGCGGGCGAGCTGGGCCACGGCCCCATCGTCCAGCGCCGGATCGAGGCGCCGCCCCTGACCTTGCCGGCCTTTCCCTGCGGCTGCGGGCAGATCGGCTGCCTTGACGCCGTCTGTTCGGCGCGGGGCATGGAAAAACTGCACCGCCTCCTGCACGAAACCGAGGCCGACAGCCGTGCCATCGTCGCGGGCTGGGAGGCGGACGAGGACGCCCCCACGCGGACCATCACGCTCTGGCTCGAGCTTCTGGCCGGTCCCCTTGCCATGGTGCAGAACCTACTCGGCACCGGCGTCATCGCCGTCGGCGGCGGCCTTTCGACCTCTGCCCCGCTCATCGCCGCCCTCGACCGGGCGGTGCAGGCACGCATCCTGCGCCCACTTGGCCGGCCCCTTCTGGTGCCGGTGCGGGGCGGCCTGGAACCGGGGCTGGTCGGGGCAGCGATCATCGGCCTTGGGCACCGAGCGGGGGGCAATGTATGAAATTTATTTTCACAATGCCCCGAAGGTCGCTGAAATATATTGACGGATCGGCTCTCGATCCGCAAAATTCCGAAAAATAATTTCGCAACAGGGAGGGGTCATGCGAGTCGCCATCATCGGCCTGGGCTTCCGGCTCGGCTACCTCGGACATGTCTTTACCGAGATGGACCCGGATTTCCGGATCGTCGGCTACCATGATCCGGCACCGGCTGGACTTGCCGTCCTTAGCGAGCACGGGATCGACCCCGGCCGCGCCTACGACAGTGCCGAAGACCTGGTGCGCGCGGGCGGATTCGACCTTCTGATGGTCGGATCTCCGAACCACATGCACCTTGACCATATCCGGCTTGGCCTCGAGGCCGGGGTGAAGGTCTTCAGCGAAAAGCCGATCGTGGCGACGCTGGAACAAAGCTACGAGATGGCGGCGCTCATGGGGCGCTACGGGCCGGAAAGCCTGCTCGTCGGCCTGGTCCTGCGTTATGCGCCGCTTTACCGCGACCTCATCAAGACGCGCGACGCCGGGCAGCTTGGCAAGATCGTCTCGATCGAGGCGGCCGAGCATATCTTCCCCTACCACGGCGCCTTCTTCATGCGCGACTGGCGGCGGTATGAGAAATGGTCGGGCAGCTTCATGCTGGAGAAGTGCTGCCACGACCTTGACCTCTACAACGGCCTGATCGGCGCGCGGCCGGAGCGGGTGGCGAGCTTCGGCGGCCGCAAGACCTTCCTCCCCGAAAACGACCCCCGGCTCGAGGGCATCAACGACCTTGGGCTTTATCACCGCAAGCCTTCGGGCTGGATGGGGTCGGACCGGGTGTTCGACAGCGACGGCGACATCATCGACTACCAGGTGGCGATCATCGACTACGCGAACGGCGTGGGCATGAACTTCCACACCAACCTCAACGCCCCCGACCAGTTCCGCCGCTTTGCGGTCTTCGGCACCAGGGGACAGGCCGAGGGCGACTTCATCCGCGGTTTCCTGAAGGTCACGGACGTGCTGTCGGAAAGGCGCGTCACGGAAACCGAATACAAGGGCACCACGCTCTCGCAGCACTATGGCGCGGACGAGCAGATGGCGGCCGAGGTCGTGGCCCATGTGATGAAGGGCGGCCCCCTGCCCGTCTCGCCCCTTGACGCGCTCGAGGCCGGTATCCTCGCCATGGCCTGCGACGAGGCGCGGCGCAAGAAACAGGTTGTGGACCTGCGCCCGATCTGGGACCGCTACGACACAGCCTTTGCCCGCAAGGCCGCCTGATGGACCGATCGCGCGCCACCCTGATCTTTGCCTGGATGCTTCTGGCACCCGCACTTCTCTATGTGCTGGTGATCGTGGCCTGGCCCCTGGTCGAGACGGTGCGCCTGTCCTTCACCGACGCTTCGCTGAAAAAGGTCACGACCTACGTCGGCTGGCGGAACTATACCAAGATCTACAATGCCACCTTCTTCGACGTCATCGTCCGCACCTTCACCTGGACCTTCTTTTCGGTGCTCCTGAAGATGATCATCGGCACCTGCGGCGCGGTCCTGCTGAACGCGGCCGTGCCCGGCCGGCACCTCTTCCGTATCCTGACCATGCCGCCCTGGATCGTGCCGATGGCGATCGGCATCTTCATGTGGGGCTGGATGTACAACGGCCAGTTCGGGATGATTTCCGGGCTTCTGCAACGCTTCGGACTTGTCGACGGGCCGGTGGCCTTCCTGGCCTATGGCAACACCGCCTACTGGGCGACGATCTTCACCGATGTCTGGATCGGCGTGCCGATGGTGACGATCTATTTCCTGGCGGCGATCCAGTCGATCCCGAAGGACCTCTACGAAGCCGCCTGGACCGACGGCGCCAGCCGCTGGATGCGCTTCCGCCGCATCACCCTGCCGCTGATGGCGCC
>Ga0056909_1000493_pt1 | contig 37241 bp, 34 predicted proteins | sample EBPBio102011_DNA_FD_62115 | JGI IMG/M metagenome (GOLD analysis project Ga0056909, IMG submission 62115) | Wastewater treatment Type I Accumulibacter community from EBPR Bioreactor in Madison, WI, USA - Reactor 1_1/10/2011_ DNA | ecosystem: Engineered > Bioreactor > EBPR > Anaerobic-Aerobic >...
GAGGGCTGAGCGAGGCCCTGCGCATGATCCTGGAGGACCAGTCGCAATGATCAGGCTTTACGACTACTGGCGGTCATCCGCGTCCTACCGGGTCAGGATCGCGCTCGCCCATCTGGGGCTCGACTGGCAGTCGGTGCCGGTGGACCTGACGACCGGCGCGCAGCGCGATCCGGCGCATCTGGCGCGAAATCCGCAGGGGCTGGTGCCGGCGGCGGATCTGGACGGGCACCTGCTGACGCAATCGCTCGCGATCATCGAATATCTGAACGAGACGCGCGGCGGTGGTCTTCTGCCGATCGACGCGCTTGGCCGGGCGCGGGTCCGCACGCTCAGCTATGCCGTGGCGATGGAGATCCATCCGATCTGCAACCTGTCGGTCGCGGGGTTCGCCGTCGATCAGTCCGCCGGCGCGATCCCGACCGAGGTCTGGATGCGGCATTTCATCGGCAAGGGGCTATCTGCGCTCGAGGCGATGGTCGCAGGCCAGGAGGGGTTCACCTTCGGCGCGGGCCTGACGATGGCCGACTGCTGCCTCGTGCCGCAGATCTACAACGCACGGCGCTGGGGCGTGGACCTGAGCGCGGTGCCGACGCTGGTCGAGATCGACGCCCATCTGACGAGCCTGCCCACAGTCGCCCGCGCCCACCCGGATCGCTGGAAAGCCTGAGGGCGATCGGACGGGCGGGAAAAGGAAACGCGACCCGCGTTTCCCCCGGCCGCAGCGACGCGGTGCCGCTGGACCGCCTGTGTCACTCACCTACAAAGGCGGGCTCCTGCCCCCGGTGGGCGCGATAGCGCCCGCCATCGGCGGGGCGGGCGCCGGCCGGTGGCTTTTGGCCACCGGCCGGGACAAAGGTCAAAGCCTTCGCATGGCAGGGTCAACCGCCCCCGCCACCCGGACCGCCTACCCCGCCAGCGACTGCCGCAGAAGCTCGTCCATCGTGCCGGCCTTCAGAGCCATCGCGATCACTTCGGCCTCGGCCGGGTCCTCGAGGTGCAGAAGGGCGACGATATAGCCCTCGTGGTCCAGCGCCAGCGCCGCCTCGCCATCCTCTTCCCCGGCCCAGTCCAGGACGGCCTGCCCGCCGTAAAGCCGCTCCATCGCCGCAAGGACCGCCTGGGCCTGCGCCTCGTAGGCAGGCGAAAAGCGTTCCCAAAGTGCCTCGGGGGCCGACCCGTCCAGCCCCATGGCCCAGCCCAGACCGTCATCTGCGCGCGGAAAGTCCGCGAGCCGGTATGCCTGCGGTTCCGTCACGCGCTTGCCCGCTGCTTTTGCGCCAGAAGCGGCGCGAGGTAGTGGCCGGTGTGGCTTTCGCTGACCCGCGCCACATCTTCGGGCGTGCCCTCGGCCACGATCCGGCCGCCGCCATCACCGCCTTCCGGCCCGATGTCGATGATCCAGTCGGCGGTCTTGATGACATCCAGGTTGTGTTCGATCACCACGACCGTGTTGCCCTGCTCGACCAACTCGTGCAGCACCTCCAGAAGCTTGCGCACATCCTCGAAATGCAGGCCCGTGGTCGGCTCGTCGAGGATGTAGAGCGTCCGGCCCGTGGACCGCCGCGCCAGTTCCTTCGACAGTTTCACCCGCTGCGCCTCGCCGCCCGAAAGCGTGGTGGCCTGCTGGCCGACCTTGATATAGCCAAGGCCCACCTGCATCAGCGCATCCATCTTCTCGCGGATCGCGGGCACGGCCTTGAAGAACTCCTGCGCATCTTCAACCGTCATCTCAAGAACGTCGGCTATGCTCTTGCCCTTGAACTTGATTTCCAGGGTTTCCCGGTTGTAGCGATGGCCCTTGCAGGTCTCGCAGGTCACATAGACGTCCGGCAGGAAATGCATCTCGATCTTGATGACGCCATCACCCTGGCAGGCCTCGCAGCGGCCGCCCTTGACGTTGAACGAGAACCGGCCCGGCTGGTAGCCGCGGGCCTTCGCCTCTGGCAGGCCGGCGAACCAGTCGCGGATGGGCGTGAAGGCGCCGGTATAGGTCGCGGGGTTCGACCGCGGGGTCCGGCCGATCGGGCGCTGGTCAATGTCGATCACCTTGTCGAGGTGCTCGAAGCCCTTGATCGTCTCGCAGGGCGCCGGGGTTTCCCGCGCGCCGTTCAGCCGCATCGCGGCATTCTTGTAGAGCGTTTCGATCGTCAGCGTCGACTTGCCGCCGCCCGACACGCCGGTGACGCAGACGAACCTGCCCAGAGGGAAGGACGCCGTCACCTCCTTGAGGTTGTTGCCGGTGGCCTTGTGGACGGTCAGGTTCTTGCCGTTTCCGGCCCTGCGGACGCGGGGCACGGCGATCTCTCGCCGACCCGACAGGTATTGGCCGGTCAGCGAGGCGGGATCGGCCGCGACCTCGGCCGGCGTGCCCTGGCTGACCACCTGCCCGCCATGGACGCCCGCGCCCGGACCGATGTCGAAGACATAGTCGGCCTCGCGGATCGCCTCCTCGTCATGTTCCACGACAAGGACGGTGTTGCCCTGATCGCGCAGCGACTTCAGCGTGCCCAGAAGCCGGTCGTTGTCGCGCTGGTGCAGCCCGATCGACGGCTCGTCCAGGACATAAAGGACGCCGGTCAGGCCCGAGCCGATCTGGCTCGCCAGCCGGATGCGCTGGCTTTCGCCGCCCGAGAGCGTGCCCGCGTTCCGCGCCAGCGTCAGATAGTCGAGGCCGACATTGACCAGGAACCCCAGCCGCTCGCGGATTTCCTTCAGGATGGCGCGGGCGATCTCGTTCTTCTGGGCGCCGAGGGTCGCGGGGACCGAGCCGATCCAGTCGAACGCCTCGCGGATCGACATCTGCACGACCTGCCCGACATGCAGCCCGGCGATCTTGACCGCCAGCGCCTCCGGCCGCAGCCGGTAGCCGCCGCAGGCGTGGCAGGGGCGGTTGTTCTGATACCGCTCGAACTCCTCGCGCACCCAGGCGCTGTCGGTCTCGCGGTAGCGGCGTTCCATGTTGGGGACCACGCCCTCGAAGGTGCGGCTGACTTCGTAGACCCGGCCGCCCTCGTCGAAGCGGAACTTGATCTCGTCCTTGCCCGAGCCGTAGAGGAAGACCTTCTGCACCTCTTCGGGCAGGTCCTTCCAGGGCTTTTTCGCGTCAAAGCCGTAGTGCTTTGCCAGGGCCTCGATCGTTTGCAGGAAGTAGGGCGTCTTGGTCTTGGACCAGGGGGCGAGTGCGCCGTCCTTCAGCTTCAGGGTCACATCCGGCACGATCAGCCGTTCGTCGAAGAACAGCTCGACCCCGAGCCCGTCGCAGACCGGGCAGGCCCCGAAGGGCGCGTTGAAGCTGAACAGCCGGGGTTCGATTTCCGGGATGGTGAAGCCCGACACAGGGCAGGCGAACTTTTCCGAGAAGGTGATCCGCCGGGGTTCCTCGCCCTCGGGTGGCGCCGTTTCCAGGATGGCGATGCCGTCCGCGAGGTTCAGCGCGGTGCGGAAGCTGTCGGCGAGGCGCGTTTCCAGCCCCTCGCGCACGACGATGCGGTCGACGACCACGTCGATATCATGGCGGAACTTCTTGTCGAGCGTGGGGGGCTCTTCCAGCTCGTAGAACTGGCCATCCACCTTGACGCGCTGGAAGCCCGCCTTGCGGAATTCGAGGAATTCCTTGCGATACTCGCCCTTGCGGTCGCGGACGACGGGCGCCAGCAGGTAGCCGCGCGTGCCTTCGGGCAGCGCCATCACCTGGTCGACCATGTCCTGCACCTGCTGCGCCTCGATCGGCAGGCCGGTCGCGGGGCTGTAGGGCGTGCCGACGCGGGCGAACAGAAGTCGCAGGTAGTCGTAGATCTCTGTCACCGTGCCGACGGTCGAGCGCGGGTTCTTCGAGGTGGTCTTCTGCTCGATCGAGATCGCGGGCGACAGGCCCGAGATATGGTCCACGTCCGGCTTGCCCATCATGTCGAGGAACTGGCGGGCGTAGGCGCTGAGCGATTCCACATAGCGGCGCTGGCCCTCGGCGTAGATCGTGTCGAAGGCGAGCGAGGACTTGCCCGACCCCGACAGGCCGGTGATGACCGTCAGCTTGTCGCGCGGAATGTCGACGTCGATGCCCTTGAGGTTATGCTCGCGCGCGCCGCGGACTTCGATGAACTTCTGTTCGGCCATGACCGTCCCCCGAGGATAGGGATGATAGATAGGCGAAGGCGCGGCGCTTTCCAATGGCGAACTTAGAACGAAGCGGGAACTTTTGGGCGGGATATGGTTGGGCAACCGATGACGGCGCCCATTTTCCAGAGCTTTCCAGTTCGGGTGGCAGAGGCAAGTGACTCTGCCATGCGAAGGTCAAGTGGTTTGTCCCGGCCGATGGCCCCAAGGCCGTCGGCCAGCGCCCGCCCCGCCCATGGCGGGCGCTATGCGCCCACCGGGGCAGGCGCCGGCCTTTGTAGGTTCAGGACATCAGCGGTCCAGCGGAGATGTTCCCACACGGGCGGGGGAAACGCGGGTCGCGTTTCCTGATCCCGCCCGGCCCGGCCCCCTGCCCTACCGGAACAGGACCAGCGCCGTCGGGCTCCAGGCCACGCGGGTCCGCGCGCCGCGGTCGAGGACCGGGCGACCGGGCACGTTCCTCATCGAGATGCGGACAGGCTCGTCCACGCCGTCGAGCTTCACGTCGTAGTAGGTCATGTCGCCGTAGTAGACGACCTCCTCGATGCTGCCCGCAGCCTCGCGGTCGGTGGCGGACTGGCCGTCGTAGAGGATGGTCAACGTCTCGGGCCGGAAGCCGACCGAGGCTTCGGCCCCGGTATCGCCGCCCGGCGCCTGGCGCGCGTCGATGTGGCAACGGCCCAGGCCCTGCACCTCGACGTCGATCTGGCCCTTCACGTCGCTGACCACCTTCGCGGGCAGGAAGTTCATGTGGCCGATGAAGTCCGCGACCCGGCGCGACTTGGGCAGGCGGTAGAGCGTTTCGGGATCGTCAAGCTGGGCGATCTCGCCCTCGAACATCACGGCGATCCTGTCGGACATGACCAGCGCCTCTTCCTGGTCGTGGGTAACCAGGATGAAGGTGATGCCGACCTGGCGCTGCAGCTTGATGAGCTCGACCTGCATGTTCTCGCGCATCTTCTTGTCGAGCGCGGACAGCGGCTCGTCGAGCAGCAGCACTTTCGGCTTCAGGATCAGCGCGCGCGCCAGCGCCACCCGCTGCCGCTGGCCGCCAGAAAGTGCGTGGGCGGCGCGCTTGCCGTAGCCTTTCAGCCCGACCATCGACAGGGCTTCCTCGACCGCCTTCTGCTTGTCCTGGGATGAGCGCGGATCACGGCGCAGGCCGAAGGCCACGTTCTGCTCGACCGTCAGGTGCGGGAAGATGGCGTAGGACTGGAAGACCATGTTGGTCGGACGCAGGTTCGGCGGCACGTCCTCCATGTGCTTGTCGTCGATCATCACCACGCCCGAGGTGATGTCCTCGAACCCGGCGATGGTGCGCAGGAGCGTGGTCTTGCCGCAGCCCGACGGCCCGAGGAGCGAGAAGAACTCGCCCGGCCGGATGTCGGCAGAGATGCCGCGCAGGGCGTGATAGTCGCCGTAATATTTGTGCACGTCCTTCAGCTCGATCATCGGCTTGGCCGCAGCCGTTTGGCTTTCGGCAGGGGTGCTCTGGGCAGCGGTGTTCTGGGCAGCGGTGCTTTTGGCAGTGGTCACAGGAAACCTCCGGAATCCTTGCCGCCGGTCTTTGCGACCCCGCGGCGGCGGAAATACTCAGCGATGATGAGAAGCGAGATGGAAACGGCCACGAGGCAGGTCGCGACCGCCATGATGACGGGAATGGCCTTCGGGAAGCGCAGCTGCGAGTAGATGTAGACCGGCAGCGTCGGCTCCGTCCCGCCAAGGAAGTTCGCCAGGATGAATTCGTCCATCGAGATGGTGAACGAGATCAGCAGGGCCGAAATGATGCCCGGCAGGACCAGGGGCAGGATGATCAGCCGGAAGGTCGACCACTTGTTCTCGCCCAGGTCATAGGCCGCTTCCTCGAGCGACTTGTCGAGGCTCTGGAAGGCAGCCGACAGGATGGCGATGGCGAAGGGCGTGCAGATCAGCGTGTGGCCAAGGATGATCGTCGGCAGGCCCAGCACGTCACCGAAGACCTGAAGGATGACGACGAGGATCGCCATGGCCATGACGATTTCCGGCAGGATCAGGGGCATCATGATGAGGCCCATGATGCCGCCCTTGCCCTTGAACTCGAACCGGGTCGAGGCGCGGGCGGCCAGAAGCGCCAGCGTCGTCGACAGGATCGCCGTGCAGGAGCCAACGATCAGCGAGTTGATGACCGCGCCCTTCAGGACGCCGTCCTCGGCCATCGCCTCGAACCACTTGGTCGAAAAGCCCTTCAGCGGGAAGGCGATGATGGTGCCGTCGTTGAAGGCAAAGAGCGGCAGAAGGATGATCGGCGCGTAGAGGAACGCGAGGTAGAGGATGGCGTAGAGCCTGAGGCCGTTCCCGTTGGATTTCATTTCTTCACCCGCAGGTAGCGCGCATTGGCCAGAACGAAGAGCCCCGCCGCCGTGCCGACGATCAGCATCGCCGAGACGGCGACCGCCGAGCCGAGCGGCATGTTGTCGATGGCAAGCATCTGTTTCTGGATCACGTTGGCGATGAGGGGCAGCTTGCCGCCGCCGATGATGTCGGGCGTCACATAGTCGCCGACGGTCGGGATGAAGACGATCAGCACCGCGCCGACCACGCCGGGCATGGCGAGCGGCAGGGTCACCCGCAGGAAGGTCATGAATGCGCTTTCGCCAAGGTCACGGCCGGCCTCGAGCAGCGAACGGTCGATCTTTTCCAGCGAAACGAAGATCGGCAGGATCGCGAAGGGCGCATAGGCATGGGCGAGCGTCACCACGATGGCGCCGATGTTCACGTTGATCCAGGTGATGGGCTGGTCGATGATCCCGAGCGACAGAAGGCCCGAGTTGATGACGCCATTGTAGCCCAGGATCACCTTCCACAGGAACACGCGCACCAGATACGAGGTCCAGAAGGGGATGGTGATCAGGAAAAGCCAGAGCGATTTCTTCGATGGCGTCACGTAGAACGAGACGAAGTAGGCGACCGGAAAAGCCAGGACGACGGTCGTCAGCGTTACCATGAAGGACACGAAGAGCGACCGCGACATGATCGAGCGATAGATCTCGTCGGTCCAGGTCAGGACGTAGTTTTCCGTGGTGAAGGTGTGGATGACCTCGCGCACGCCCGGCCCGTCGGTCATGAAGGACAGGTAGATCACGGTGGCGAGCGGCGCTGCCAGCAGAAGCAGCGCATAAAGCGCCGGCGTCGCGATAAGCGCATAGCCGCTCGCGGCGGATGAACGGGCCCACTGGGCCCAAGACGATCGTTCGGTCATTCCCCCAATCCCTTCGGCACCCGGCTTTTCGCCCGTTTTGTGCCTTACCCTATGGTGGTCCCTGCCCGACACACAAGCCCTGCGAACCCGCAGGGGCGGACAGGTCTGTCGGCTGCATCGTGGCACGCTTCTAGCACGGCGGGGCCGAATCGGCAAAAACTTTGATCAAATTATTTGGCGGCGCGCCGGGCGGTCGGTTGACGTATGGTCATGGCGACGGTCCACGACTTGCAATCGGCCGGGCCGTGCGGGATCAGGAAACGCACCGCCTATCCCCGGCCGTTTCGTGGCGTCTTCGTTGGGCCGCTGGCGTCCTGAACCGCCAAAGGCCGGCGCCCGCTATCGGCGGGGCGGGTGCTGGCCGATAACCTTGGGGCCACCGGCCGGGACAAATGACCAGGCCTGCGCATGGCAGGGTCACCTGCCTCTGCCGCTCGGGCCCAACGGGCTAGCCCCCGGCCCCCGAAATGTCGGCCCGGCCGATTTCAGACCGCGATCTCGTCCGGCGGTGAATCCAGCAGGCGGGCAAGCGTCGTCAGGGCGGCGCGGAACTCGGCGTCCGGCAGGACCCCGGACAGGGCGATGCGCACCGCGCTCGGCGCGCGGCCGTCGACTGCGGCATATTCGTCCGCCGACCGGATCAGGACACCGGCGGCCTCGGCCTGCCGCGTGAAGGTCGACCCCCGCCAGCCACGCGGCAGGGGCAGCCAGAGGAAGCTCAGGCCCCTTTGCCAGCGCAGCGGAAAGCGGCCCAGGATGTTCAGCGCCACCTCGAGCCTGCGATCCATCTCTTCCTGCACCCGGTCGCGAAGCCGCGTCGCCTCGCCCGATTGCAGGAGCGCCAGCATGATGTCGGTGATCGGTCGCGGCAGGCCGAAATACTGGTGCTGCGCCGCCATCCGGCCGGCCTCGCCCAGCCCCGTCGGGCAGATGATGCCGCCAAAGCGCAGCCCGGCCGAGATGCTTTTCGACAGACTTGTCAGGTGCCACGTCCGCTCGGGCGCGAGCGCCCTGAGCGAGGGCTCGGCGGCGCGCGGCACGGAATAGCAATTGTCTTCAAGGATTTGCAGATCGTGCGCCCGCGCAACCCGCACAAGTTCGATCCGCCGTTCGAGGCCCATGGCCGCAGCGGTCGGGTTCTGCGCTTCGGGCGTCAGGCAGATGATGCGGCCACCTGTGCGGCGGCAGGCGGTGTCGAGGGCCGCCGGGATCATGCCCTGATCGTCGATTGCGACCGGATCGACCTCTGCCCGGTTCAGCCGCGCGGCGCGGCGAAAGCCGGAATAGGACAGTTCCTCGCAGAAAACGTGCGGCCGTTCCCCCCGCAGGCAACATTGCAGCGCGACATTGAGCGCATTTTGTCCGCCGAGCGTCAGCACAATATCCTCGGGACCGAAGGGGCCGAGCGCCTGGTCGGCGAGCCAGGCGGCATAGGCGCGGCGCAGTGGCAGGTCGCTTTGTGACGATGGATAGTGTAAATGTTCCGGCCCGAGCCGCCCCGCCATATCCACGAGGATCGCCGACAGCGCCGCCGCCTGGCCGACCTCTGGCAGGCAGGGCGAGCGCAGGTCGGTCAAGGGGCGGCTGTGCGCATCCGCAGGCGGCGGGTCGACGAACATCGGCTGCGTCGGACCCAGGCGAGGCATGCGGGTCGCAACGAAGGTTCCGCGCCCGACCGTCGCCTCCAGCAGCCCTTCCTGCGTGACGATCTGGTAGGCGCGGGCCACGGTTCCGGGCGTCACCGACAGGGCCCAGGCCAGTTCCCGCACCGGCGGCAGGCGCGTGCCCTCGGTCAGTTGGCCGTCCCGCACCGACTCGCGCAGCGCCCGGGCCAGCGCCAGGTATTTCGGCCCGTCGAAGGCGGAAATGTCGGGGTGCCAGGCTTTGGTCATCAGACGTTCCCTCATGCGACGATCTGGGCGATGGGCAAGGCGATCTGCTGGGCGATCAGCGGGGCAGCGGGCAGGGAAACGAGCGGAACAATGAACGGGGTGGAGATTGGCCGGTATACAACGGCAGACAGAATTGTGACCGTGACAATGTTTGTCTGGTGGCTGACTTTAGGTCATTGTAGCCTTCGATTGCAAGATGATTTGCATTGTGTTGATACAAGAAGAGGATCATGTCGTCCCGTATGCCCCCGTCCCGGAGCCTCGCGTTGCCCACTGCGGCCCGCGTTCAGCGCCCGAGTGTCTGGGCACAGCTGCTGCAACGCCTCGCGCTCGCCCGGTCGCGACGTGATCTTGCAGTGCTCGACGACCGTCTTCTTAACGACATCGGCCTGACCCGCGCCGCCGCCCTTGCCGAGGCAGAGCGCGGCTTTTCGGACCGCGACGCGGACTGAACGGGCCCCGATGGTTTGGCTTCGCCACCCCAGGGCGATGCCTCTTCCTGGGCCGGGCCAAGTGCTCGGCCCATTTTTATTCCCTCTTTCGTGGATGACATGACCGACCTTGCGCTGATCCAGGTGGATGCTTTCGCCGACCGCCCCTTTACCGGAAACCCCGCCGCCGTCGTCGTGACCGATGCGCCGCTGGCGGTGCCCCTGATGCAGCGGATCGCGGCAGAGCAGAACCTGTCGGAAACCGCCTTTGTGGTGCCGGCGGGCGACGGCTGGCATATCCGCTGGTTCACCCCGACCGTCGAGGCGGCCTTTTGCGGCCATGCCACGCTCGCCGCCGTCCATGTGCTGATGGCGCGGCACGGTGTCCGGGGGCCGGTCAGGCTGACAACCGAAGAGGTCGGGCCCCTGGTCGTGACGCAGGTTGCGGATGCGCGCTACCGGCTCGACCTGCCGCGCTTCGATCCGACAGAGGCGCCAGAGGCTGCTCAGGCCGCCGTCAGGTTGCTGTTTCCCGAGGCGGGCGGGGTCTTTGCGAATTTCGAGAACCTGTTTGCCGTCCTGCCGGATGCGGCTGCGGTGTGCGCGGCCGCGCCGGATCTGTCGGCCGTGGCACTGTTGCCGGCCGGCGGGCTGGTGCTGACCGCGCCCGGCGGCCAGGACGGCAACGGCGCGCCGGTCGACTTCACCTCGCGCTATTTCGCACCCCAGGCCGGGATCCCCGAGGATCCGGCGACGGGGTCGATCCATGCCACGCTCGCGCCCTATTGGGCCGGGAAGCTCGGCCGGACCCGGCTTGGCGCGTTTCAGGCCTCGGCGCGCGGGGCGCGATTGGACTGTGACGTGAGCGCCGATCGGGTTGGCGTGACGGGCGGCGCGGTCACGATGATGACCGGGATGCTGCATCTGTCCTGAATCTTTACCCGATCTTAAGGCCCGCCGCGCAGACTGGACGCGGTGGGGGCTCCGTCAGGGAGTCCTTGGGTATGAGCGATTTCGTCATCCGGCCGGTCACCGGCCAGCCGATCGCCTCGGTCACGGGGCCGGTCCGGGCCGTTCTGTCTCTTGCGCCGGTCGGGCAGCCGGGCGGCGGCGGCGCCGCGCAGGACGGCGCCGATCTGGCGCGAAGCGACGGGCGGGATCGTCCGTTGCCGCGCCGGGCGCCCTTGCCGGGCCGTGCCGATCCTGACCTGGCCACCCGCCCATCCCGATCACAAGAGGGCACGCCCGAGCCGCCGGTCGGTTCAGACCTGGCGCGCATCGCGCTCTCGACCAACCAGGTCGGGCCGCCGCCTGCCTTCCCGATCAACGTGCTTGAAGCCGAAGCCCAACGCCGCGCGACGCGGGACCGGGCAGAGGCGATCCGGCCGCCATCCGGCGCAGAGCCGGGCCCAACGGCGGTCAGGTCGCAGGCCACGCAGGCCCATTCGCCGCGCGGCCTTGCCGAAGCGGCCGGTCCAGGCCCGGCGCCAATGCAGGCGCAAATGCAGGCGACAATGCAGGCGCCCTACCCCGGCCATCCGGTGTCAGCCGTCAGGCCAGCCTCCGGGACGGGCCCGCCGCCCCGGGTCGACCTGCACCTGTGAGGCGCCCCTACTCGGCCGCCTTCGCGGACGGGTTGTTGGGATGCGTCGTCCAGTTGGCAAAACTCGCGACCTTGCGGCCGGTGCGCTGATCCAGCTCGCCCAGGTCAAGCTCGCGCATGGTGATGCAGCTTTCCACCGGGCAGACATCGACGCAAAGGTTGCAGGCCACGCATTCGTCCTCTTTCACCGTGAAGGTGCGGTCGGCGGACATGGCGATGGCCTGGTGGCTCGTATCCTCGCAGGCGGCATAGCAGCGGCCGCACTTGATGCAGAGGTCCTGGTCGATGACGGCCTTGGTGACGTAGTTCAGGTTCAGATATTGCCAGTCGGTGACGTTCGGCACCGCGCGGCCGACCAGATCAGCGGTCGAGGCAAGGCCCTTTTCATCCAGATATTGCGACAGGCCCGAGATCATCTCCTGCACGACCTTGAAGCCGTAGGTCATGGCTGCGGTGCAGACCTGCACGTTTCCGGCGCCGAGCGCCATGAATTCGGCCGCGTCGCGCCAGGTGGTCACGCCGCCGATGCCGGAAATCGGAATGCCGCGCGTTTCCGGGCTGCGGGCAATCTCGGCCACCATGTTCAGCGCGATCGGTTTCACCGCCGGGCCGCAATAGCCGCCATGCGTGCCCTTGCCGTCGATGGTCGGCTCCGGCGCGAAGCTGTCGAGGTTGACGCTCGTGATCGAGTTGATCGTGTTGATGAGGCTCACGGCATCCGCGCCGCCGCGCTTGGCCGCCTCGGCCGGCCGGCGGACGTCGGTGATGTTCGGCGTCAGCTTCACGATGCAGGGCATGCGGCTATATTGCTTCACCCACCGCGTCACCATCTCGATATATTCCGGGACCTGGCCCACGGCCGAGCCCATGCCACGTTCGGCCATGCCGTGCGGGCAGCCGAAGTTCAGCTCGACCCCGTCGGCTTCCGTATCCTCGATCCGCTTGAGGATGTCCTTCCAGCTCTCTTCGTCGCAGGGCACCATGAGCGAGATGACCAGCGCGCGGTCGCGCCACTTGCGCTTGACCTCCTTGATTTCCTGAAGGTTCACCTGAAGCGGGCGGTCGGTGATAAGCTCAATGTTGTTCAGGCCCAGCAGGCGGCGGTCCGGCCCCCAGACCGCGCCGTAGCGCGGGCCGTTGACGTTGACGACCGGCGGCCCTTCCGAGCCGAGCGTCTTCCAGACGACGCCGCCCCAGCCTGCCTCGTAGGCGCGCTCGACATTGTATTTCTTGTCGGTCGGCGGCGCGGACGCGAGCCAGAAGGGGTTCGGGGATTTGATGCCGACGAAGGTCGATTGAAGGTTGGCCATGGCTCAGGCTCCCATCAGGGCTTTGTGGATGCTTTCGGCCGCATCGCGGCCCTCGGCCACGGCGGTCACGGTCAGGTCGTCGCCGCCCGCAGCGCAGTCGCCGCCCGCCCAGACATCGGGTGCGGGCTGGGGCGCGAGCTTGCGGCCCTCATGCGCGAGGCCGTCCTTGTCGCGGGCTGGGACGTTTGCCAGCTTCTGTCCGATCGCAGACAGCACCTGATCGGCGGCCAGCGCAAGGCTCTGGCCCGCGTCGGCCGCATAGGTGAAGCGGGCCTCCGCCCCCATGGCTGCCGGAACCGCGCCGGTCACGATCCGCACGCCGTGGGTTTCGGCATGGGCCTTCTCGACGTCTGACGCGCCCATGTCGCCCCGCGTGCGGCGGTAGACGATGGTGACGTTCTCTGCCCCCAGAAGCTTCGACTGCACGGCGGCGTCCACGGCGGTCATGCCGCCGCCGATCACGACGACGTTTCGGCCGACGGCCAGCTTGGCGCGGTCGGGCTGCTGGCGGAGTTCCGCAATGAACTCCACGGCATCCCGGACGTTCTTCATCTGATCCAGCCCAAGGCTGTTCGTGCCGGCAAGGCCGACGCCAAGGAAGATCGCGTCATAGTCCTTCAGCTTCGACAGGCTCTCGACCTTGGTGTTGGTGCGGACCTCGATCCCGCCGATCTGCAGGAGCCAGTCGATCTCGCGCTGCGCGAAGTCGGCCGGCGCCTTGTAGCTGGCGATGCCATATTCGTTCAGGCCGCCGAGTTTCGCGCGCGCCTCGTAGATCGTGACCGCATGGCCCAGAAGCGCCAGACGGTGGGCGCAGGACAGGCCCGCCGGGCCGCCGCCCACGACGGCGACGCGCTTGCCGGTCGGCTTGGCGCGGGTGAAGGGCTGGGTGCCATCCGCCATCAGCGTGTCGGTCGCGTAGCGTTGCAGGCGGCCGATGGTCACAGGGTCGCCCTCGGCCGTCATGCGCACGCAGGCGCCTTCGCACAGGTTCTCGGTCGGGCAGACGCGGGCGCACATGCCGCCGAGGATGTTCTGCGACAGGATCGTCTTCGCTGCCGCTTCGGGCGTGCCGGTCGCGATCTGGCGGATGAAGAGCGGGATGTCGATCGAGGTCGGGCAGGCCGTGACGCAGGGCGCGTCATAGCAGAAATAGCAGCGGTTGGCGGCCACGCTCGCCTCGTGCGGCTCGAGCCGGGGCGAGATGTCGCCGAAGTTGGCTTCATACTCCTGTGGCGTCAGGCGACCGGCCACGATGCCGGGCGTCAGCGGCGTGTGCTGTTTCATGCGGACCCTCCCTCAAGGCAGGCAGGGGATGTCGGCCCTGCCATTCAGGGAAGGCTGCCATGAGTCCGTTTTTTTATCAATTGGTAAAAACGAAGAGGCTCTTCTTCCGCCCTTATCGCCCGGCGAGCGCGTCGGCCAACAGGCTTCGCACCACCCCCCCCGGCACGTCGTCGGCGACGAAGGCTTGGCCGATGCCACGGGCCAGGATGAAGCGCAGCCGCCCGTCCTGCACCTTCTTGTCCTGCGCCATCAGCTGCAAGAGCCCGTCCGCGTCGGGCAGGTCGCCCGGAATGTCGCGCAGGTCGACCTTCATCCCCATGGCCTTCAGGTGAGCGCGCACGCGCGAAGGGTCTTCCTGCGCGCAGAGCCCCAGCCGCGCGCTGAGTTCGAAGGCCAGCGCACAGCCGATCGCCACGCCTTCGCCGTGCAACAGCCGGTCGGAATAGCCTGTCGCCGCCTCGAGCGCATGGCAGAAGGTATGGCCCAGGTTCAGAAGCGCGCGCTCGCCTTCCTCGGTTTCGTCGCGGGCGACGATGCCGGCCTTCATCGCGACCGACCGCGCGACCGCCTTCAACCGCGCGGCCCGGTCGCCAGCGGCCAGCGCCGGCCCCTCGCGCTCGAGCCAGTCGAAGAAGGCCGCGTCGCCAAGAAGGCCGTATTTCACCACCTCGCCATAGCCCGCGAGGAAGTCGCGGGGCGGCAGCGTGTCAAGGACGGCGATATCGGCGAGGACCAGCGCGGGCTGGTGGAAAGCGCCGACCAGGTTCTTGCCGTGGGTCGAGTTGATGCCGGTCTTGCCGCCCACGGAACTGTCGACCTGCGCCAGAAGCGAGGTCGGGATCTGGACGAAGCGCACGCCGCGCCTGAGCACGGCGGCCGCGAAGCCGACCAGGTCGCCGATCACCCCGCCGCCAAGCGCCACGACGATGTCGCGCCGCTCGATCCGTTCGGCCAGAAGCCATTCGACGGTGCGCGAGAATTCGGGCCAGCCCTTCGTCGCCTCGCCCGCCGGCAGGGTCAGCGTGCTGACGGTCAGGCCGGGGACCTGGGCGGTCAGGGTTGCGACAAGGGGGCCAAGGTGCAGGCGCCCCACGTTGTCGTCGGTGACGATGGCGAGGCGCGGGCGGCGGAGAAGGGGCGCGATCTCGGCCCCGGCGCGGTGCAGGAGCCCTGCGCCGATCCGCACGTCATAGGCGCGGGCGCCAAGCGCCACGTTGACCGTTTCGACCGCTTCCGTCATGCCTCACCCTCTTCACCCAGATCGCCATGCCGGCCAAGCGCGCCCATGACCTTCTCTGCCATCGCCTCGACCGACAGGTCGGGCTCCGCCTCGACCGCAATATCGGCGAGCGCATAGATCGGCACCCGCGCGGCGTAAAGCTCGGCCAGCGTCGCGCGCGGGTTCGCGGTTCTGAGAAGGGGCCGCGTGGTCTTGTGGCGGACGCGCTGCCACAGAAGGTCAAGGTCGGCCTTCAGCCAGACCGACACGCCCCTTTCGGCGATCAGCCGGCGGTTCACCTCGGACAGGAAGGCGCCGCCGCCCGTCGACAGGACTGCGGGCGGCCCGGACAGGAGGCGGCCCAGCACCTCGGTTTCGCGCGCGCGGAAGAAGGGTTCGCCGTCGCGGGCGAAGATCTCGGCGATCGACATCTGGGCGGCGCGGACCAGTTCTTCGTCCGCGTCGAGGAAGGGGACAGAGAGGTGCCGGGCGAGTGCGGTGCCGACCGCGGTCTTGCCCGCGCCCATCATGCCGACCAGGACCACGCTGCGCCGCAAGTCGGTCGGCCGTGCGCTTCCTGCCCTTGACTGTCCGCCTGCCACGCCATCCCCCTCGGCCGCCTTCTGGCCTCCGCCTCTTGGCCTCCGCCTCCTGGCCTCAATGCCGCGATCCGGCGCCCGGCACCAGTCGTTTTCGCATGAGCGGACACCCGGAAGCCCCGGTCACGCGCACTGGCCCTGACCGGCCCGGAGTGATAGGGCTGGACAAAGGCAGCGTTCGACCGTGGGTCGGGCGTCGATGGAATTTGCCCAGAACGAAGGAGGCCTCCATGTTCCGCATCCTGAAAGGGCTGGTCTATTTCGCGGTCCTCGCGGTGATCGCGCTCAGCGCCTATTCCTATCTGGGACCGATGGAGCCGACGCGGGTCGAGGTGGTGCAGCCGGTGACGCTGGCCGTTGCGCCGACCGAACCTGCCGTCACCATCCTGTCGACCCCGCCCGCCAGCTCTGGCGGGACCACGAATGCCGCGCCCTGAGCGCGCCCCCCTTTCGCCTGCCGCGGCGCTGATCGCGGCGCTGACGGCCGCGTCGCCGGCCGTGGCCGAGGTGCCGCTCTCGGCCATCGACTGGCTGTCGCAGTCCGTCTCGACGCCTGCGCCGAGCGGCAAGGTCAAGGCGCCCTCCGATGCCGGCGCAGCGCCCCAGGGCGGCTGGCTGCCGGGCACGATCACGGCCAGCCCGCTCGGGTCCGACAATACGGCGGCCCCCGGCCTCGTGCCCGCCGACCGTGCCGGGCTGAAGTCCGATTTCTGGGGGACCACGCCCTCGAAGGACCTGGCGCGGCAGCTGGGCGAGATCCGCTCGGACACGCTGCCCGCGATCCAGGGGCTGGCCGAAAGCATCCTCGTGTCCGAGTTCACCCCGGTCGCCGACCGTGACCCGACCCGCGCGATCTTCCTTGCGCGGATCGACAAGCTGAGCGAGTTCGGCGCGCTCGACCCCGCACTTTCCATGCTGGAAGAGCTTCCGCAGCCGACCCCGGCCGAGTTCCAGCGCTGGTTCGACATCGCCCTTCTGGTCGGGCAGGAGGACCGCGCCTGCGCCGCCATGGCCAAGGCGCCGCAAATCGCGCCGACGCTGACCGCGCGGGTCTTTTGCCTTGCGCGGCTGGGCGACTGGCCGGCGGCGGCCCTGACGCTGCGGGCCGGCACGGGGCTTGGCCAGATCGACAAGGCCGAGGGCGACCTGACCGCCCGCTTCCTTGACCCCGAGCTTTTCGAGGGCGAGCCGCCCCTGGTGCCGCCGAGCCATCCCTCGCCCCTTGTCTTCCGCATGTTCGAGGGGATCGGCGAGCCCATTCCGACCACGACCCTGTCCCTGGCCTTCGCCCAGTCTGACCTGAGGTCGAACACCGGCTGGAAGACCCGGCTCGACGCGGGCGAGCGGCTGGCGCGGACCGGGGCCATTCCGCCGAACCGGCTTCTGGGCCTTTATACCGAACAGAAGCCCGCCGCCTCGGGCGGGGTCTGGGACCGGGCTGCGGCTGTGCAGGCGCTCGAGGCCGCGATCACGCGCAAGGACAAGGCGGCGATCGGCACGACGATGCAGGCGGCCTGGGCGGCGCTGGCCGAAAAGCGGCTCGAGGTGCCCTTCGCGCGGCTGTTCGGGCGGCCGCTTGCCAATGCCGGACTGAGCGGCGCCGACGACCGGCTGGCGCTGCGGATCGGCCTTCTGTCCGACGAGGGGGCCGAGATCGCGGCCGGACGGCTGGCGGTCGCACCGCCCCCGGCCATCGCCAAGGCCTCGCTGCCCGTGGGGACAGGGCGCCCGGCGCCGGCACCACTGGATCGCGACAGCCAGTTCCTGGCGGCGCTCGCGGCATCGGCCCCCCTGCCCGCGCCGCCGGCCAATCCGGTGGCCCAGGCGGTCAGCGCGGCCTTCACCGGGCCGCCCGTGCCCGACGCGCGCTTCACGCCGCTTCTGTCCGGCAACCAGACGGGCGCGGCGGTCCTCAAGGCGCTCGCTCTTCTGTCGGCGAGTGCTGCGGGCGACCAGCGCGACACTTGCGCCGCCCTGACGGCGCTGCGTGCGGCGGGGCTCGACACGCCCGCGCGCCGCATTGCGCTGGAACTCCTGATCCTGGATCAGCGGCTCTAGGATGGTGGCCCCCGACGACAGCCGCTGGATCGCGACCTTCCTCGAGGCGCAGGCGGCCGAGGCGGGGGCGGCGCGCAACACGCTTCTGGCCTACGGGCGCGACCTGAAGGACCTGTCGGCCTGGCTGTCGCGGCGCGGGGGCAGCTTCGCGACCATGACGCGCGAGGGGGTCGAGGATTACCTGACCCACTGCGAGGCGCAGGGCCTGTCGGCCGCGACCCGCGCGCGCCGGCTCGCCGCCATCCGCCAGATGACGCGCTTTGCCTACCTGGAGGGCTGGCGCACCGACGATCCGGCGCTGCGCCTCAGCGGCCCCGCCCGCGCGCGCCGCCTGCCCGCGACGCTGACGCAGGATGCCGTCTCGCGTCTTCTGGCGGCGGCGGCCGAAACGGGGACCACGCCTGCCGACCGTGCGCGCGCGCTCTGCCTTGTCGAGCTGCTTTATGCCACCGGGCTTCGCGTAACCGAGCTTGTGAGCCTGCCCGTCACGGCCGCACGGGGGAACCCCGAGATGATGCTGGTGCGTGGCAAGGGCGGCAAGGAGCGGCTGGTGCCCCTGTCCGCGCCGTCACGCGCCGCACTCGCCGCCTGGCTTTCGCTGCGCGACGCCGGGGATGAGGCGGCGGTGAGGGACCGCAAGGTGCCCCCCTCGCGCTTCCTCTTTCCGGCCGGGGGCAAGGCGGGGCACCTGTCGCGCATCGTCTTTCACCGGATGCTGAAGGACATCGCCGCCCGCGCGGGCCTGCCGCTCGAGGCCGTCAGCCCGCACAAGCTGCGCCACGCCTTCGCGACCCATCTGCTTGAGGGCGGCGCCGACCTGCGGGTGATCCAGACGCTTCTGGGCCATGCCGACATCGCCACGACCGAGATCTATACCCATGTGGTCGAGGACCGGCTGAAGGACCTGGTCTTCGCCCATCACCCGCTGGCGCAGGACGACTAGAGCGCCGTCCAGCCGCCGTCGACAGAGAGGGTGGTGCCGGTGATCTGGTCGGCGGCAGCCGAACACAGGAAGACCGTCGTGCCGCCGATCTGTTCGACCGTCGCGAACTGCCGCGAGGGCTGGCGCAGAAGCATGACCTCGCGGATCACCGTTTCGCGGTCCATGTTGTGGGCCTTCATCTGGTCGGGAATCTGCGCTTCGACGAGCGGCGTCAGCACATAGCCCGGGCAGATCGCATTGCAGGTGACACCCTGCCCCGCCGCCTCGAGCGCCACGGTCTTCGACAGGCCGACGAGCCCGTGCTTGGCCGCGATATAGGCCGACTTGTAGGGCGAGGCGGTCAGCCCATGCGCCGAGGCGATGTTGACGATGCGGCCCCAGCCCTTCGCGCGCATGCCCGGCAGGGCGGCCGCAGTGGTGTGGAAGGCCGAGGTCAGGTTGATGGCGAGGATCGCCTCCCACTTGTCGGTCGGGAATTCCTCGATCGGCGCGACATGCTGGATGCCGGCATTGTTGACCAGGATGTCGCAGCCGCCCGCCTGGGCGACGAGTGCGCGGCATTCGGCGCCGACCGACATGTCGGCCCGGATGTAGCGCGCCCTGACCGAAAACTCGGCCGCCATGGCTTCGGCCAGCGCGTGGTCCTCGGGCCGGTCGGTGAAGGAGTTCAGCACCAGGTCCGCCCCTGCGGCCGCCAGTGCCTGCGCAACGCCAAGCCCGATCCCCGAGTTCGATCCGGTGACGATGGCCTGCCGCCCTGAAAGTGACCGTTCTGCTGACATGGCTGCCTTACCCCATATTCGGACCGCAACAAGGATAGCAGGCCCTTCGGCCGAGGAAACCGGAAAATTGCCGCGCCGCAGCACGCGCGCAGCGCGAGGGGCGCGAATCGGCCCTCAATCGCAGGAATGTGACGCCCGGACAGAAAAAAACGCCCGCGCAAGGCGGGCGTTCAGTTATTGAGGCAGGTTTCATACAGGCAAGAAACCTATCGAGCAGTAGGAACTTTATAGCCGTAAGCGGGCGCACGGCCAAGGGAAAAGTTTGAATTGGCCTGCCCCCCGCGGTAGGGTCCGGCCGCAATGAAGAAGACGGCCGGGGGCCGCGAAGGGGCAGGATGGATCGCGGGAGGACGAGCTTTGGCGCGCGACTGGGCAAGGCCGCAGCGCTTCTTCTGTCCTTTGGCTTATCCACATCCGCCGCCCTGGCCGCGCCGAGCCACGGCATAGCTATGTATGGCGAACCGGCCCTACCACCCGATTTTGTGTCGCTACCCTATGCCAATCCCGACGCGCCGCAGGGCGGCGATCTGGTGATGGGCGTCTCGGGCAGCTTCGACAGTCTGAACCCCTTCATCCTCAAGGGCAATGCGGCAACCGGCATCGCTGTTCACACTGTGGAAACACTGATGTCGCGCTCGCTCGATGAGCCCTTCACGCTTTACGGGCTTCTGGCCGAATCGGTCGAGACGGCGCCCGACCGGTCCTGGGTCGAATTCACGCTCCGGCCAGAGGCCAGGTTCTCGGATGGCAGCCCGGTCACGGTCGAGGATGTGCTCTGGTCGTTCGAGACGATGGGCACGCTTGGCCACCCCCGTTACCAGACGGCCTGGAAGAAGGTGGCGAAGGCCGAACAGACCGGGCCACGGACGCTCCGCATCACCTTCAACACGCCCGACCGCGAGCTGCCCCTGCTGATGGGGCTGCGCCCGGTCCTGAAGAAGGGCCAGTGGGCCGGCAAGGCCTTCGACGATCCGACGATGATGGTGCCGGTCGGTTCCGGCCCCTACCTCATCGCCGACGTGAAGCAGGGCAAGTCGATCACCTACCGCAAGAACCCCGACTATTGGGGGCAGAAACTGGCGGTGAACCGGGGCCAGAACAATTTCGCCTTGATCCGCTATGACTACTACGGCGCGCAGAACGTGCTGTTTCAGGCCTTCACCTCGGGCTCGATCGACGTCTACCGCGAGGACAATGCCGGCAAATGGCAGACCGCCTACGACTTCCCGGCGCTCAGCGCGGGCGACGTGGTGAAAGAAGAAATCCCGCATCAGCGGCCCTCGGGGATGACGGGTCTGGTGATGAATACCCGCAACCCGCTCTTCGCCGACTGGCGCGTGCGCGACGGGATGATCGAGGCCTTCAACTTCGCCTTCGTGGACAAGACGCTGAACGGCGGGATCGAGCCGCAGATCACCTCCTATTTCTCGAACTCGTCGCTCGCTGCCGGGCCCGGTCCCGCGACGGGCGGGGTCGCAGAGCTTCTGCAACCCTTCGCCGGAGACCTGGTTCCCGGCACGCTCGAAGGCTGGGCGCCGCCGCCCGGCACCCCCGACAAGGCGACCGACCGCGCCAGCCTGCGCCGCGCCATGGCCCGGTTCGAAGAGGCGGGCTGGACCATCCAGGACGGGGTGATGAAGGACGCCGCCGGCCGGCCCTTCACCTTCGAGATCGTGCTGCAGAACGGGGCCTCGGACGCCAAGGCCGTGACCGACATCTATGTCGAGGCGCTGAAGAAGATCGGCGTCACCCCGACCGTCCGCGCCGTCGACCAGGTCGAGATGACGGACCGCCAGAACCGCTATGCGTTCGACATGACCTGGTATACCCGCGCCCTGACGCTCAGCCCCGGCAACGAACAGACGCTCTACTGGGGATCGAAGGGCGTGACCGAACCCGGCAGCCGCAACCTGATGGGCATGAACTCGCCCGCCGCCGAGGCGATGATCGCCACGATGGTCAACACGCCCGACCAGGCGACCTTCACCGATGCGACACGCGCCCTTGACCGCATCCTGACGGCGGGGCGATATGTTGTGCCGATCTGGTATTCAAAGGTAGCGCGGATCGCGCATTCCAGACATCTTCATCACCCGGACAGGCTGCCGCTCTATGGCGACTGGCCGGGCTTCATGCCGGGAGTATGGTGGTATGAAAACTAGGCTTCTTCTCCTTGCCGCGCTCGCCCTGCTGGCGGGCTGCAACACCGTGGGCGGCATCGGCCGCGACGTGACGGGCTCGGCCCACACGGTCCAGAACTGGATGGGCGGCTGACCGGCTGCCCCAGGGCGCCGCCAGGGCCCGACTGTCATGATAGCGTCATGCCGCGCTGCTAGGTCGCGTGACCACTGCCCCGGCAACCGAGCGTGCCACCCATGAATATCCTTGTCCTGTGCACCGGCAACTCCGCCCGGTCGATCCTGCTGGAGGCCGCCCTGGGTCAGGCATTGAACGGGCACGGCCATCGGGTCTTTTCCGCCGGGTCACACCCCGCGGGGCGGGTCCATCCCGAAGCGCTTGCCCTTCTGGCGCGCGAGGGGCTGCCGACGGCGGGCCTTCGATCGAAAAGCTGGGATGAGTTCGCGGCGGTTCCCGGCGCGGACCGGCCGGCCATCGACCTTGTCCTGACCACCTGCGCGAGTGCTGCCGGGGAAGCCTGCCCCCTCTGGCCCGGCCAACCGCTGCGCGCCCACTGGGGCACCGACGACCCCGCCGCGGCGCCCGTCGCCGACCAGCCCCGCGCCTTTGCGGCGGTCTGGCAGATCATGCAGGCCCGCGCGGCGGCGCTGGCGGCCGTCCTTGCCAGAAGCGACGCCAAAGGCAACGGGGTGACAATGGACCGCGCGACGCTCCTCGCCGCAATCTCGGGGATAGGGCAAGAGCCATGAGGCCTGCCCTGCCCCGCATCCTTCTGGCCGAGGCGCTCGGCACGCTGATCCTCGTCCTTTGCGGGATCGGAACCGGCATCATGGGCACGGACCTGGCGCCCGCCCTGCCCGGCCTCGGGCTTCTGGCCAATGCCATCGCGACGGGCCTGGTGCTTTATCTGCTTATCACCATTTTGGGGCCGGTTTCGGGCGCGCACCTCAATCCGGCGGTCAGCCTCTATCTGGCCGCGCGGGGGGCGATGCGCTGGCGGCTGGTCCCGGGCCATGTTGCCGCACAACTGATCGGGACCGCGCTCGCGGTGCCGCTTGCCCATGCCATGTTCGGCCTCGACCTCTGGCAGGTTGCGACGACCCATCGCGCCGGCGGCCGGCTGATGCTGGCCGAAGGGGTGGCGACCTTTGGCCTTCTGCTGACCATCGCCGGGGCAGAGGCGCATGCCCCCCGCCAGTTGCCCGCGCTGGTCGGCGCCTGGATCGCCGCCGCCTTCTGGTTCACCGCCTCGACCAGCTTTGCCAATCCGGCGGTGACGCTCGGCCGGGTCTATTCCGACACGGCGACCGGGATCAGCCCGGCCGACGCCCCCGGCTTCATCGCGGCCGAGCTTCTGGCGGTGCCGATCGCGCTGGTGCTTGTCGCGTTCCTCTTTCCCCGCGCCCCCGTTCAGGGCAATCTGGGGGAAGGAGGACGGAACGAATGAAGTGGCACCATGTGAAGGACAACTGGCCAGCCTTTTCCGAGGCGATCCTCGACCGATGGCCCGACGCCGATGAAGAATCGCTTGAGGATATCGACGGCGACCATGCGGCCTTCATCCTCTATATCGCCGAACTGACCGGGCAGGAGCCGGGCGACGCGCGCGACGAGGTGCGCGACTGGCTCGAGGGCGAGTTGCCGGCCGATGTGGTCATGGACGAACGCCACGATGACCATTCGATCAGCCTGTCGGGCAAGTATGTCCCCGAGGGCGAGGATGAATCCGACGACGACAGCCGTTTCGGGGACGACGAATAGGACGCCGGGGTTCCGGCTGCCCTCGGTCCGGGTGGCAGAGGCCGTTGACTCTGCCATGCGAAGGCCCCGTCATTTGACCCCGCCGATGGCCCCAGGGCCATCGGCCAGCGCCCGCCCCGCCCATGGCGGGCGCTTCCGCGCCCACCGGGGCAGGCGCCCGCCTTCGTGGGTTCATGACATCAGCGGTCCAGCGGCTTTGCGTCCGCGCGGTCGGGGGAAACGCAGTGCGTTTCCTGATCCGGCCCGGGCCGGCCGAAGCGCTCCCCCTCAGCGCCCCTTCCAGACCGGATCGCGCTTTTCGGCGAAGGCGCGGGCGCCTTCCAACTGGTCCTCGGACGAATAGAGCCGGTCGACCGTCGCCATCTGGCGCTTGGTGATGCGGTTCAGCGCGTCCTGGAAGCGCAGCGCCTCGGCCTCGCGCACCACTTCCTTGATCGCGGCATAGACAAGGGGCGGCCCGCTTTCCAGAAGCCGCGCCAGGTCCCACGCCTTGGACAGAAGCTCGGCCTTCGTCGTTACTTCCTTGACGATACCCCACCGCAGCGCCTCTTCAGCGTCGAACCAGCGGCCCGTCAGCAGCAGATCCATGGCGACATGGTAGGGAATGCGCTTCGGCAACTTGATCGAGGCCGCGTCGGCCACGGTGCCCGAGCGGATTTCCGGCAGGGCGAAGGTGGCATTGTCCGAACAGAGGATCAGGTCGGCCGAGAGCGCCAGTTCCAGTCCGCCGCCGCAGCAGATGCCGTTGACGGCCGCAATGACCGGCTTGTTGAGGTTCGGCAGTTCCTGCAGGCCGCCGAAGCCGCCGACGCCATAGTCGCCGTCGACCGCATCGCCGTCTGCCGCCGCCTTCAGGTCCCAGCCGGGGCAGAAGAACTTGTCGCCCTCGGCCCGCAGGATACAGATGCGTAAGCTGTCGTCGTCACGAAACTCGCGGAAGGTCAGACCCATGATGCGGCTCGTCTTCAGGTCGATCGCATTGGCCTTGGGCCGGTCGAGCGTCACCTCCAGGATGGCGCCCTCGCGCCGGGTCCGGATCGGTCCTTCGGTCCGCATCTGCATGGTCGTCATGATCTTCCCTTCCTGATCAGCGCATCGACCGCCACCGCGCGTTCGGGCGTGGCGATCAGCGGATTGACGTCGAGTTCCTGCAACCCCGGCTCGGCGGCCGCATAGGCCGCGACCGCCTGCACGGCCCGGATGACCGCCTCGCGGTCGGCCGCCCGTGCGCCGCGCCAGCCGGCGATGAGCTTCGCCACTTTCAGCCGGTCGAGTGCCGCGCCGATGTCGGCGTCCGTCGCCGGCAGCAGGATCGAGGCCGTGTCGGCCAGAAGTTCGGTCATCACGCCGCCGGAGCCCAGCGTCAGCATCATCAGCCCGGTCGGGTCGCGGGTGACACCGACCAGAAGCTCGGCCACGGCACCCGTCACCATCTCTTCGGCCAGAAAGCCAGTCGCGCCCGACATGGCGCGGGCGGCGTCCGTCGCCTCGGCCGGGGTGCGGATGTTCAGCCGCACCGCGCCCGCTTCGGTCTTGTGGGCGATGCCCAGGCCCTTGACGGCAAGGGGCCAGCGCAAGCCCGCGACGGCCCCGGCCAGCGCCTCGGGCGAGGCCGCGGTGACCGCCTGCGGCACGTCGAGCCCGTGCGCCGCAAGCGCCGCCTTGGCCTCTGCCTCGGACAGCGTCTCGTCCCCCCGGGGTTCGGGCCTGAGGAGGACCGGCGCCGACGCGGGCCTTTGCGCCAGCCGTCCGGCACGGATCGCGGCGTCGATGGCGCCCAGCCCCTCGTCCAGGCCGAAAAGCGTGACGACCCCGGCCTCTGCAAACTCGGCTGCCAGGTCTTCGGTCATGTTCTCGGGCAGGCTGACCAGAACGGCGGTGCGCTTGCCCGTCCGCCGGGCGGCGCCGATGATCGCGTCGACCGCATAGCGATAGCCGGACGGATCGCAGCGGTCGGCACGCGGCACGTCGAGGACGAAGGCGGTCAACGCACGGTCTTCCTGCAGGACGGCCGCGAAGCAATCCGTCATCCGCTCGATATCACCCCAGATGAACGTGTGATAATCCAAGGGGTTGGCGACCGTCACGATCGGCCCGAGGATGGCATTCAGCCGGGCCTTTCCCTCGGGCGTGAAGGGCGGCCATTCGATGGAGAGCCCGAGCGCGCTGTCAGCCATCAGGCTCGCCTCGCCGCCCGAACAGCTGACCGAGCCGATGCCGGCATCGCGGAGCGGGCCACCGGAGTGGAGCAGTTTCAGGGTTTCCAGAAATGTCGCAAGGCTGCGGACCTCGATCATGCCCAGCCGCTCGATCAGGGCCGTCGATGCTGCGGCCCCGCCGGCGAGCGAGGCGGTATGGGTCATGGTCGCGGCCTGCGCGGCCTCGGAATGGCCCGACTTCAGCACCACGACCGACTTGCCGCGCGCCCGCGCGTCGGCGGCCAGCGCCTCGAAGGCGCGGATGTCGCCGAAGCCCTCGATATGCAGCCCCAGTGCGGTGACCCGGTCATCGGCCAGCGCCATCAGCCCCAGGTCCGACAGCGAGGTCTGCGCCTGGTTCCCTGCGGTCAGCACATAGGCGATGGGCAGGCCGCGCCGCTGCATGGTCATGTTGATGGCCATGTTCGACGACTGGCCGACGATGGCGACACCGGTCGCGACCGGGACGCCGCCATGCTGGTCGGGCCAGAAGGTGACATTGTCGAGATAGTTCAGGAAGCCGTAGCAGTTCGGCCCGACGATCGGCATGTCGCCCGCCGCCGCGACCAGCCGCGCCTGCAGATCGGCGCCGCCGGTACCCTCGGCCTCGCTTTCGGCAAAGCCGGACGCGAAACAGGTCGCGCCGCCCGCCCCCATGGCCGACAGCGCCGCGATCACGTCAATCGTCGCCTCGCGGTTGACGCCGACGAAGGCCGCGTCCGGCGCGCCGGGCAGGTCGGCGATGGTCTTGAAACAGGGCACGCCAAGGATGTCCGGCCGCTTTGGGTTCACCGGCCAGATCTGTCCCGAATAGCCGGACTTCAGAAGCTGCGCGACGACGTTGGTGACCCAACTCCCGCCGAACAGCGCGATGGATTTCGGTCGGAAGAGGCGTGTGAGGTCGCGGTTCATCTCACGCCTCCGGGCAAGGCGGCGACGCCGGGGGCTGTCTGCCCCCGGACCCTCGAGGATATTTCGGAACAGATGAACCGAGCGCGGTGACGCCCTGCCCCAAGCCAATGGGACAGGGAGCCTTCACCTGTTGCGGCCATCGGCGTCCCCGCCTGTTCCGCCACCCCAAGGTCGTCCAAGTTCGTTAACATTCGCTTACTTCATCTGTTTGAAAATATCCTCGGGGGTCCGGGGGCAGACAGCCCCCGGCGAGCGATTTAGCCGCCGACCGCCCGCAGCAGTTCCCGGCTGATGATGTGGCGCTGGATTTCGCTGGTGCCTTCCCAGATGCGCTCGACCCGCGCGTCGCGCCAGATGCGTTCCAGCGGCAGTTCGTCCATCAGGCCCATACCGCCGTGGATCTGGATCGCCTCGTCGGCGACCATGGCCAGCACCTCGGTCGCCTTCAGCTTGGCCATCGACATGTCGGCCTCGGTCACCGAGCCCTGGTCGTATTTCCAGGCGGCCTCGCGGGTCAGAAGCTCGGCCGCTTTAAGTTCCATCGCCATGTCTGCGAGTTTGAAGGAGATTCCCTGGAACTTGCCGATCTTCTGGCCGAACTGTTCACGCTCCGCCGCATACTCGACCGCGTGGTTCAGCGCGCGTTCTGCGCGGCCAAGGCAGGTCGAGGCGACCTGAAGGCGGGTGGCGCCGAGCCAGCTGTTGGCCACCTCGAACCCCTTGTGGGGCGCGCCGAGGATCTGGCGCTTGTTCACCCGGCAATCGTCGAACTCGAGGACCGCATTCGTGTAGCCGCGGTGGCTGACGTTCCGGTAGCCGTCGCGGACGTTGAAGCCCTTGGTGCCCTTGTCGACGAAGAAGGCGGTGATCTTCTTCTTCGGGCCGCGGGGGGTGTCCTCTTCGCCGGTCGCCATGAAGGCGATGGTGAAGCCGGCAAGGTCGGCGTGGCTGATGAAATGCTTGGTGCCGTTCAGGATCCAGTCGTCGCCGTCCTGCCGCGCGCTTGCCTTCATGCCGCGCAGGTCGGACCCGGCGCCGGGTTCGGTCATGGCGAGGCAGTCCCAGGTCTCGCCCCGGATGCAGGGCATAAGGTAGCGTTCGCGCTGTTCCTCGTTGCCGGCCAGAAGGATGTTCGAAGGCCGCGCGACGCAGGTCCAATGGAGCGCGTAGTTGGCCCGGCCGAGCTCTTTTTCGTAGAGGAGCCAGGAGAGCGTATCAAGGCCGGCGCCGCCGACCTCAGCTGGCATGTTCGCAGCGTAAAGGCCTGCTTCCATTGCCTTTTTCTGAATCTCGCGGATCAGCTCGATCGGCAGGTCCCCGCTGCGTTCGATCGCGAGTTCGTGGGGATAGAGCTCGTTCTCGACGAAGCTGCGCGTCGTCTCCACGATCATCCGTTGTTCGTCGGTCAGTCCGAAATCCATGGCGACCCCCTACTTCCGCTGGCCGGTGAAGCGGCCCGCGCCTTCGGGACGCGGCAGCTTGGCATGCGCGTCGGCGATCGGGCGCAGCTTGGCCAGAACCTCGGGCGCGGCCGGGGCCGACTTGCCGGCCTTCATATCGACGTGAAGCAGCATTTGTTCAATTGTGGCAACGACTTCGTCGCCTTTCTTGATCCACATGAACGTGTGGAGGCGCTTGTCGTCGATGCCCAGCACCTGGAGAGAGCCGGTCAGGCGGTCGCCCAGCTTGGCTTCGCCCAGGTGGCGGATGTGGCTTTCGGCGGTATAGTAGGAATGGCCGGCCGCGACATAGTCCATCCCGGCGCCGATCAACCTGAGGAAGTTATCGCAAGTCTCTGATCCGGCGAAGAGATAGCGGCTTTCAGTCATATGACCGTTATAGTCGATCCAGCTTGGCAGCACCTGCATCTGCGCCATGACCATCGGCTCTGCCCTGGGTGGCGACGGGAGTTTCGAGGCGAGAAGCTTGTCGTGGTCCTTCAGCACCTTGCCGGCGCCCCAGTCGCGGTCCTTCAGGACGCGCAGGAAGCCGACCAGATTGCCGTCGCGGATGCGTTCCAGCTCGCGGATCGAATGGTGACCGGACTGGGCGTCGGACTGGCCGGCGATCAGGTCCACCAGTTCGTCGTTGAACTCGGGCACGTCCATCAGCTTGGTCCAGGGCCATTTCAGCGCCGGGCCGAACTGGGCCATGAAGTGCTTCATGCCCGCCTCGCCGCCGGCGACGCGGTAGGTTTCGAAAAGGCCCATCTGGCCCCAGCGAAGGCCGAAGCCCATGCGGATTGCCTCGTCGATTTCTTCGGTCGTGGCGACGCCGTCCTTCACCAGCCACAGCGCCTCGCGCCAGACGGCTTCGAGGAAACGGTCGGCGATATGGGCGTCGATCTCCTTGCGGACATGAAGTGGGAACATCCCGATTTCCCGCAGGATTTCTTTAGCCTTTTCAACAACTTTCGGATCTGTCTTCGCGCTTGGGACCACCTCTGCCAGTGGCAGAAGGTAAACCGGGTTGAAGGGATGCGCGACGAGGATCACCGAGGGGTCGGCGGCGCCCTCTTGCAGTTCCGACGGCTTGAAACCCGAGGTCGAGGAGCCGAGTGGCACGCCGTGGCTTGCCTGCTGGATCTGCGCGTAGACGCGATGCTTCAGGTCCAGGCGTTCGGAGACTGATTCCTGAATATAATCAGCGCCCTCTACGGCTTCCGTAATAGTTTGCGCGAAGCTGAGCTTGCCCTCGGGCGGCAGGGGCACGTCCGACAGCGCAGGCAGCGCGCGCCGCGCGTTCGCCATGACCTCGCCGATCTTGCGCTCGGCCTGCGGGTCGGGGTCGAAAACCGCCACGTCCCAGCCGTTCAGGAGGAACCGCGCGGCCCATCCGCCGCCGATGACTCCGCCCCCGATGATTGCTGCCTTACGCGTCATGATATGGAAATCCTTCTGGTGACGGTTGTGTGGGACTGATCCGGGCCTGCGGCCGAAACGCCCGGCTGGTCATAAGATGAAGAGCGGCAGGATCTGAATCACAAGGTAGGCGACAACAAACAGGATCAGCCCGGCGCGGCCCGGCGTCACGAACCGCGACAGGATCTTGCCAGCCAGGGCTCCGACGAACATGAAAAGGAAGGCGTAAAGACAGACCGTCGCCGTGAAGAATTTCATGTCGGTCACTGCCGCGGCCACGTCGAGGCCCTGCACGATCATCAGTGCTTACAAAAGGCCCAAGCTGATCGCCGTCAGGCCGAGCGCCGCCAAGACGTAGCGCCAGCCACGCGCTCCGGCCTGAAGATAGCCAGCGGCGCCGATGATCCCGGCGATCACGATGCCGACGAACACGGTCGCCCCTAACGCGCACGCGGCGCCCGCTTGGTCAGGCCAAGCCGCGTCCGCACTTCGGCCGGGGTGATGACGCGCGCGCCCAGGTTCTCGATGATCGTCACCGCGCGCTCGACCAGCTGGGCGTTGGTCGCAAGCTGCCCCTTGCCGAGCCAGAGGTTGTCCTCGAGTCCGACGCGGACGTTGCCGCCCGCCAGCACCGCCGCCGCCACATAGGCCATCTGGTCGCGGCCGAGCGAGAAGGCCGACCAGTTCCAGTCGGCGGGCACGTTGTTGACCATCGCCATGAAGGTGTTGAGGTCGTTCGGCGCGCCCCACGGCACGCCCATGCACAGTTGCACCAGCGCGGGGGACGTCAGGACGCCCTCTTTCACCAGTTCCTTGGCGAACCACAGGTGGCCGGTGTCGAAGGCCTCGATCTCGGGCTTGACGCCAAGCGCGGTCATCATGCCGCCCATCGCGCGCAGCATGCCGGGCGTGTTGGTCATCACGTAGTCGGCTTCGTTGAAGTTCATCGTGCCGCAGTCGAGCGTGCAGATCTCGGGCAGGCAGTTCGCGACATGGGCCATGCGCTCGGTCGCGCCCACCATGTCGGTGCCCTGCGGGTTGACGGGCAGCGGCTTTTCCACGTCGCCGAAGACGATGTCGCCGCCCATGCCGGCGGTCAGGTTCAGGACCACGTCGACCGAGGCGTCGCGGATGCGCTCGGTCACTTCGCGGTAGAGTTTCACATCGCGCGAGGGCTTGCCGGTTTCGGGGTCGCGGACGTGGCAATGGACGATGGCCGCACCGGCCTTGGCCGCGTCGATCGCCGAGCTGGCGATCTGTTCGGGCGAGCGCGGCACATGCGGGCTGCGGTCCTGGGTGCCGCCCGATCCGGTGACGGCGCAGGTGATGAAGACCTCTTTGGACATGGCGAGCGGCATGGTGGACCCCTGGGCTTGGCGATTGTCACGCGATCATACGCGAACAGGCGGCGGGCGTTTGCCTCAACGCGAATAAACCCTGACGTTTTGCGAAAGCCGGCGCCCGAATGATGTCGCCAGCCATAGGACAATCACCGGAAAAGGCGGGTCTCGCGGTTTTTTTCCGCACCAATCCCAAGATAATGTTCCGAATCTGGTCCAGTGCCGGGCGGCGCTCGTGTAACCTGTAGCAGATTGTTCCCCGACCGACTCGCGGGCTGCGCGGGCCGTTTTCCCCGACGCGTTCCGGCCCGAGAAAGGCCCCGATGAAGACCATTTCCGTCGTCTCTCCCTGCTACAACGAAGAGGACAACGTCGAGACCTGTTACGAGACGGTGCGCGCGATCTTCGAGCGCGACCTGCCGGGCTATGGCTATGAGCATCTTTTCATCGACAACGGCTCGTCCGACCGCACGGTCGAGATCCTGAAGGGCATCGCCTCGCGCGACCCTCGGGTGAAGATCGTGGTCAATGCGCGGAACTTCGGGGTTTTCCGATCGACCTTCAACGGGCTCCGCTATGCGACGGGGGATGCGGTCCTGGTCATGCTGCCGGTGGACCTTCAGGACCCGCCAGAGCTGATCCCGGACTTCGTGCGGCTTTGGGAACAGGGCTACGAGATCGTGGCGGGCGCCCGCTCGACGCGCGAGGAAACCTTTGCGCTGCGCTCGGCGCGCAAGGTCTTCTACCGGCTGGTGAACGCCCTGTCGGACTTCGAGCTGTCGCCCGACGTCGGTGAGTTCCAGCTGATCGACCGCAAGGTCATGGACGCAGTCCTGCGCCATGACGACCATTATCCCTATATCCGCGGCATTATCGCCAGCGTCGGCTTCAAGCGCATCATCGTGCCCTACACCTGGCGGGCGCGGAAGCGCGGTGTCAGCAAGCACAACCTGATGATGCTGATCGACCAGGCGCTGAACGCGATCTTTTCCTTCACCAAGGCACCGATGCGCGCCTGCACCTTTGCGGGAACCGGGATCGCCGTCCTGTCGATCCTCTTCGCGTTCCTTTCGGTGGTGGCCTGGGTGCTCGGCCTGTCGGTCGCGCCACGCGGGACGACGACGATCATCGTGGCGCTGTTCTTCCTGTCGGGTGTGCAGCTTCTCTTCATCGGGATGCTGGGGGAATATGTCACGGCGATCCATGCGCAGGTGCGCGGCGGCCCGATGGTGATCGAGCGCGAGCGGGTGAACATTGCGGACGGGGCCCCTGGGGTCACGCGCGAGCCTGTGCCGAAGGGCCGGGCGCTAGAGTCGGTTTGAGGGGACTTTGTTGATGAAGAATGCGCGCAATGTCGGTTCGGCCGCCATCCTTGTCGGGCTGGTGGTCCTGGCGCTGGCGGTCGTCGCCTCGGACGCGACCTTCGGGCGGGGGACGGCGCTCATCGACCGCTGGTTCTTTTCGGTCGGGGCGGTCGCGGCCATCGTTCTTGGCGAGTGTTTCCGGCGGGGCGCGATCACCTTCGGCATCCTGGCGTTTCTGCTCACGGTCGGGGGGGCGTCGCAGCTTTACCTGACCGATCCGCTCTGGTTTCCGGCGCTGCATCTGAAGCCGCAGAACTGGAAGGAATATGCCGTCTACGGGGTCATTGCAGTCGAGGCGTTGGCAGCCCTGGCCGTTCTGCTGCAGGCCGGCCCCCTGGCCGTTCTGGCTGAGGCGCGCGACCGGCTTGGGCTGGGGCGGCTGGGCCTTTTCGCCATTCTGACGGCGTTCCTGTCGGTTCCGATCATCGGCTTTCTGGCGCGTCACGCCATAGGCGCCTATTTCGCGCATATTGCCGTGTCCTTTGTGCTTGTGCCGGTCCACCTTCTGGTCATGGCGGCGATGACGCAGGTCAAAAGCCCTGTGCGCGGCCTGCACCGACTGTCGCCCCTGGCCCCCGCGACCGTGGCGCTGATCGCGAGCCTTCTGATGTCGCTGACCTCGTTCGAGGCGATGCCCCATGTCGAGGATGAGGTGGCCTATCTTTTCCAGGCGCGGACCTTCGCCGGTGGTGCGCTGACGACCCCTGCCCCGCCCGAGGTCTTGGTGCCGGGGCTCGACTACTACCTTCTTGACGTGCAAAACGGCCGCTGGTTTGCCGCGACCTCGCCCGGCTGGCCGGCAGTCCTGGCGCTTGGCGTCAAGATCGGCGCGCCCTGGATCGTCAACCCGATCCTTGCTGCCCTGTCGGTCCTTCTGGCCTTCGCCGTGACCGAGCGTCTGGCGGGCCGCGACCGGGCCGACATCGTCGCGCTGATGATGGGCACCTCGCCCTGGCTTCTGGCGATGGCCGGCTCGCTCATGACCCATACGCTGACGCTTTTCCTGATGCTGCTGGCCTGGTGGATGATCCTGCGCGCGGCCGAACAGTCGAGGCGGCGCGACCTGCGGCTACTGACAGCGGGCGCGGCGATGGGGCTGGTCTTCTGCACCCGGCCGCTCGATGGGCTGATCGCCGGCGGGCTGACGGGCCTCTGGCTGCTGTTCGGGTCGGGGGGCGCAACGTCGCAGCGGGTGCGGCGGTCGCTTCCCTACGCGATCGGTTGCGTGGCGATCGGTAGCCTGCTCCTGATCTACAACCACATGATCACCGGCGGCGCGTTCACCCAGCCCTCGACCGTCTATCTGGACAAGTACTGGGCGCCCGGCGCCAACAGTTACGGCTTTGGCGCAAACATCGGCCCGACAGGCGGCTGGGGCGCGCTCGACCTCTGGCCGGGCCATTCGCCGCTCGAGGCGCTGATCAACACGCTGAACATGGCAGTGAGCCTGCAGTTCGACCTGATGGGTTGGCCCATCGGCTCGCTCGCGCTGGTCCTGGCCTTCTTCCTCTGGCAGCGGCCGCAGAAAGAGGACCGGCTGATGCTGACCTTCACCCTGGTCGTCATCGGCGCCACGTTCTTTTACTGGTTCGCCGACAGCTACTATATCGGTCCGCGCTATTGGTTTATGGCGGCCTTCCCACTCTTCTACCTGTCGGCGCGCGGCTATCAGGCGATCCGCGAACGCTTCCCGGACAAGGACCACCTGGCCTTCCTTCGGATCGACGCGATCCTGGTCTTCTGCTGCGTGTTCGGCCTGGCCGTCTTCCTGCCCTGGCGCGGGGTGACGAAATATTACGAATATGGCGACTTCAACCCGACGGTGCGCGAGGATCTGGCCGCCGGCCGGTTCAAGACGGACGCACCGGGGGGCGCCATCGTCGTCGTCACAAGGAACGGCGATCCGGGCGGTGCGATCTTCCTGAACGATCCCTGGCTTCGGGGGACGATCTTCCTCAACCAGGAAGGCAAGGTCGATATGGCGACGCTGCGCGCTGCCTTCCCGGACCGCGAAGTCATCGAGTACAAGGCCGACTGGTCGGGGCTCTAGTCACTCCTCGAACATCTCGCTTTGCCCGGTCGCCTCCTCGTCCTCGTCGGGGGTGGCGCCGGGCGGGGGGCGGTTGTCCAGAAGGCCCGCGGCGCGCAGTTCCTTGACGCCCGGCAAGTCACGCGCGGATTCGAGGCCGAAATGGTCGAGGAAGGTCTGCGTCACGACGAAGGTGACGGGCCGGCCCGGCGACATGCGGCGGCGGCCGAGGCGGATCCATTCAAGTTCCAGAAGCTGGTCGATGGTGCCCCGGCTGACAGCGACGCCCCTGATCTCTTCGATCTCGGCCCTGGTGGCGGGCTGGTGGTAGGCGATGATCGCCAGCGTCTCGATCGCCGCGCGCGACAGCTTGCGCGTCTCGACCACTTCCTTCTGCATGAGGAACCCCAGGTCGGGCGCAGTGCGGAAGGCATAGGCGTCGCCGACGCGGGTCAGGTGGACGCCCCTGCCCTCGTAGCGGCGGCGGAGGTGTGCGAGCGCTTCGGCCGGGTCCGCGCCATGCGGCATCCGGTCGGCCAGGTCGGCGACCGTCACCGGGTCGGCCGAGGCGAACAGGATGGCCTCGACCATGCGCTCCTGTTCGCCCATCGGGGGGGCCGCGAAGAGGCTCGGGGCCGTATCGGCAGGCTGATCGGGGGGATGATCGGCGGGTTGATCTTCGGTCATGGCGTCTTCCGTCGCAGAAGGATCGGGGCGAAGGTTTCGGCCTGCTTCAGTTCCACATGGCCCTGCTTCGCCAGTTCGAGCGAGGCGGCAAAGGTCGCGGCAGTCGCGGAGCGGCGCCGGGCCGGGTCGCGCCCCCAGCCGTCAGGCAGGTAGCCCATGATGTCGGTCCAGTCGCCGGCAAAGCCGATCATCCCCCGCATCCGGTCGAGCGCCTGTTCCATGGTCAGGATATGGGCGCGGTCGAAGGCATAGGGGCGAAACTCATCGCGGGTGCGGATGCGGGCATAGGCCTGCATCAGGTCCAGAAGCGTCGCCGTGAAGCGGGTGCGGCGGATGCGGGTCACATCCTCTGGCACGCCGCGCGCGAAGATGTCGCGCCCGAGCTGGTCGCGCGCCATGAGCCGCGCCGCCGCCTCGCGCATGGCTTCCAGCCGTTCGAGCTGGAAGGCCAGGTGCGCAGCCAGCTCCTCGCCCGACGGGCCCTCCTCGTTGGGGTCGGGCGGCAGGAGAAGCCGCGATTTCAGGAAGGCGAGCCAGGCCGCCATGACCAGATAGTCGGCGGCCAGTTCGATCCGAAGCGCCTTGGCGCGGTCGACAAAGGCCAGATACTGCTGCGCGAGGTCGAGGACCGATATACGGCGCAGGTCGACCTTCTGCGTGCGCGACAGGTTCAAAAGCAGGTCGAGCGGCCCCTCGAACCCGTCCACATCGACGATCAGCGCCTCGGCCGCCAACCGCTCGGCCACGCTTTGCGGGCCGTCGGGCCATCCGTCAGGGGCAGCGGGGGAGACAGAGGGGCCGGCGTCGCTCATGGGGCCCTCCCTCAGGCGGTCAGGCCCTGAAACTCGGCGATCAGGGCGGCAAGGTCAACGGGCTCGGCTGGCCGGCGGTGCGCGAGCGCCCGGTCGGCGCGGGCCTGGCCTGCGGGAGTGAGCCGGCCCGCAGCTTCGACCGACTGGGCCAGTTCGGCGCGATTGCCGTTGCAGTGGAGCGCAATGTCGCAGCCCGCGGCTATCGCGCGCCCCGCGCGGTCGTAGGGCGTGCCGGCCAGCGCCTGCATGCCCAGATCGTCAGTCATCAAAAGCCCGTCGAAGCCGATCCGGTCGCGGATCGCGGCGATGACGATGGGCGACTGGGTGGCGGGCCGTTCGGGGTCGAGGGCAGTCAGGACGACGTGGCCGGTCATGCCCATGGGCATGTCCGACAGCGCGCGGAAGGTCGCGAAGTCGGTCGCATCCAACAGGTCGAGCGGCTCGGTCACGATGGGCGGGGTCAGGTGGCTGTCGACCTGCGCGCGGCCATGGCCGGGCATGTGCTTCATCACCGGCAGGACACCCCCCGCCAGAAGCCCGTCGGCAGCGGCGCGCATGGCGGGGATCACCGTGGCGGGGCCGGTGCCGAAGCAGCGGTTCTTCAGGAACGGATGCGTGCCCTCGGTCGCGATGTCGCCCGAAGGCGCGCAGTCGGCGTCGATGCCGCTGGCAGCCAGTTCGGCCGCAATCAGGCGGTAGCGCAGCCAGATGGCGCGGGTGCGCCTTTCGTCCGGCAGGCCCGCCCCCTCATCGAGCGGGGGCACCCATTGCCGCCAGTGGGGCGGTCCCATGCGCTGCACGCGCCCCCCTTCCTGGTCGATCAGGATCGGCGCCTGGCGGCCAAGGGCCGCACGCAGATCGCCGGTCAAGCGCCGCACCTGGTCGGGAGTGTCGATATTGCGGGCAAAGAGGATCAGGCCGAAGGGATCGGCCTCGCGCAGGTAGGCGGCCTCGTCGGGCCCGAGCCGATGGCCTTCGACCCCGAGGATGCAGGCGCCGGGATTGGCCATCAGCGCACCTCGACCGGAACACAGCGCCCGCGCGAGGCGAAGAGCGCGCAAAAGCGGCGGGCGTCGTCGCGCCCCTCGAACCCGGCGACACGCAGCCGGTAAAGCGGGCGGCCGCTGACCTGGGCCTGGGTGATGACGCGGCGCTTGTCGCGGAAGAGGGCCGAGAAGTCGCCGGCCGCCCTGCCCCATTCGGCCTGCGCCGCCTCGGCCGTGTCGAAATCGCCGATCTGGGCCAGGAAAGTGCCCTTGGCGATGGTCGCGGCGTCAAGATCGAGCGGCCCCGTGGGCGCGACGGGGGTTGCGAGCGCCTGGGCGAGCGCGGCGTCGGTCACATCACCGCTTTCTGCCGCCGCGGCCGTTTTCGCGGCACCTGCGGGGCGCGCGCGCGGCACGACGGACGCGACGGGCGCCCCTTCGGCGGTCAGGGCGGCGGTGTCGGCGGCCGGTGAAGTGGCGGTGTCGGCGACGGGCATGGTGGCGGGCGCCGCAGGCAGCTCGATGCCAAGCGCGGCTGCGACGGCCGCATCTGCCGCGACCGCGTCCGGGTCATCGACCGGATCGGCGATATTGTCGGGCAAGGGCTCGCTCAGTTGCCCCGGCGCGGGCTTCATCGCGGCGAGCGTCTCGGACGGCAGCACCTCGCGGTTCGGGGG
>Ga0056909_1000512_pt1 | contig 35897 bp, 32 predicted proteins | sample EBPBio102011_DNA_FD_62115 | JGI IMG/M metagenome (GOLD analysis project Ga0056909, IMG submission 62115) | Wastewater treatment Type I Accumulibacter community from EBPR Bioreactor in Madison, WI, USA - Reactor 1_1/10/2011_ DNA | ecosystem: Engineered > Bioreactor > EBPR > Anaerobic-Aerobic >...
GCCTCACTGCGTTCCCGCGCCCGCGCGATCCCTTGCACGCTGGCGGCCGTCACCGCGATCGCGCTGGCCAGCAGCAGCGTGGCCAACAACACTTCGATCAACGTGAAGCCGCGTTGCCTGCTCATCGCGTCGGCCCTGCCTTGGGCGCAGGTGCAGGCCGCAGTCCGACCATGCGCACCACGTTGTCGCGCTGACCATCCTGCCAATGCACCTCCAGCCGCGTCTGCCACAGGCGCGCGCGCCCCTCGGCATCGCGCAGCAGATCATCGGGATCGCGGTATTCGCTGACCTCGCGCACCCAGCGATAACGCCCTTCCTGCACCCGCCCTTCGCTGCGACCCAGGCCCAGCGTGCGGCCTTCCGCTTCATCGGACAGGGTCTGCGCCCATTGCGTGGCTTCCATCGCCGATCCCGACCATGCGACCTGGCGATAAGCGCGCGCGGCGATCGCCAATACGGTCGTCAGCACGAGCGCCATCAGCGCGAAGGCGACGATCAATTCGATCAGGCTGAAACCGCGTTCGCGGTGGCCCGATGGCACACGATCCGGATGCGGCATCGCCATCGCTCACTCGCCGCCGAGGCGGTGGCTGCTGACCTGCCCGGTCAGCCAGTGCACGTCGAGCCGCCAGGTCGCGCCGCCGCGGGACAGATCAATCCGCCCGCCGCTGGAAGCGCCATCGGGAAAAAACAGGATGGCGCCGCCGCTGGTGCCCTCGCGCAGCTCGGCGGCGGTGGAGAGCACCAGCGTGATCTCGTCAGGCACCTTGCGCACCGGGCGACCGGGCACTTGCCATGCATGCATCCGCGTATCCAGCACGAAGCGCTGGGTGGCCTGCGTCTGCAGGGCCCGGGCACGGGTATCGCGCAAGCCGTTGGTGAGCTGCGCGGCTTCGGTACGCAGTTGAGAACCGGCGCTGCTGCGGGTGAAGGCCGCGGCCATCATCAAGGTGCCGACCGCCACCAGGGCCAGCACCAGCATGATTTCAAGCAAGGTGAAGCCATGCGCGCCGGACGGCGTGCCGGCCCTGCGGCTCGTCGCGTTATTCGGCGAGGATGTCGGCATCGACGCTGGAACCGCCTGCCTTGCCGTCGCGCCCGAAACTCGTAAGCGAATAGGCCTTGCCGCCCTCGCCCGGCAGTTTGTATTCGATGGGATTGCCCCACGGGTCCTTGGTCTCGACAGCCTTGGCATACGGGCCCAGCCAACCGGCGACGCCATTGGGCTGGGTGACGAGATCATCCAGCTTGGCCGGGTACTGCCCCACATCCATCTTGTATTGCTCGATCTTGTCGGCGGTGGTCTGCACCTGCGCCTTGGCCAGCCCGACCTTGGCGCGATCGCCACCCCCGAGGATGCGCGATGCGGCGAAGGCCACCACCACGCCGATCAACATCACCACCAGGATGATCTCGATCAGGGTGAAGCCGGCTTGGGCGCGCAGCGGGCGAGCAGGCGAAAAAGAGCGGGCAAATCGACGCATTTCAGGCTTCATCCTATGACAGAGGTCAGATCGTACAGCGGGACAAGGATCGACATCACCACCACGCCGATCAACACGAACATCACCACCGTCACCACCGGAACCAGCGCCGCCATCGCGCGGTCCAGCACGCGGCGGATGTCTGCCTCCAGCGTGTCGGCGGCCTTCAGCAACAGGCTGTCGAGCGCGCCGGCTTCCTCGCCCACCCGCATCATCTGCAGCGCAAGGCGCGGGAAGTGCGGCTCGGGCGCCAGTGCATCGGACAGCCGCGCACCGCTGCGCACGGCCTCGCCCGCGCGGGTGGCCGCGCGCGCCATCACCGCATTGCCCAGCACGCCTTGTGCGAGCCGCAATGCGCTCATCATCGGCACGCCTGATTCCAGCAAGGTGGAGAGAGTACGCAGCCAGCGTTCGGCCTCGATGCGCGCCAAGAGCGGCCCCAGCACCTTGCGCTTGAGCAGCCACGCGTCCAGCACGGACTTGGACTCCGGGCGCTTGAGCCACGCATTGGCAAGGATCAGCCCAAGAAACACGAGTGCGAGCAGCAACCACCACCACTCGCGCACCGCCATGCCCAGGCCGAGCACCATCTTGGAGAACCACGGCAACTCGGCCTGCAGGTTGGCGTACATCTCGGCGAATTGCGGCACCACGTACCCCAGCAGGAACCCCATCGACAGCAGCACCGTCGCCATCAGGATCGCCGGATAGATCGCCGCATTGACCAACCCACGGCGAAACCCCGCGCTGCGGGCAAGGTAATCGTTCAGCCGATGCAAGGCCTGCGGCAAGGTGCCGCCCGCCTCGCCCGCCTTGACCAGGCTCTGCACCAGCGGCGGGAAGGCATCGCCGTGGCGCGACATCGCATCGCTCAGGCTTGCGCCGCCGCGCACTTCATCACGCACCTCCGCCACCACGGCCGCCATCGCCTCGCCATGGGCGGACTCCTGCAGGATCGCCAGCGCCCGGTCGATCGGCTGGCCGGCGTTGAGCAAGGTGGCCAGTTGGTCGGTGAAACCGAGCAACTGGTCGCTGCCGATGCGGGCGCTCCGGCGCCATGGCCGCCAACCGCCATCGCGGCTGCGTCCGCCAGCGGGCAGCACTTCGAGCGGCGTCCACTGCCGGGCATGCAACTGGGCGACCGCACCGGCGGCATCGGGGGCATCGAGCAGGCCCACGCGGGCTTGCCCTTTTTCGTCGATGGCGTTGAACCGATAGGACGCCATGTCAGTCCAGTTGCGTCACGCGCAGGACTTCGTCCAGCGTGGTGAGCCCGGCCATCGCCTTGCGGATGCCGTCCTCCGCCATGCTGGTGTGCCCTTCGGCACGCGCGATGGCCTCGAGCTGCCCGAGCGTTGCATCCTGCATCACCGCATGGCGGATCGCATCGCTCATCACCAACAACTCAACGATGGCCACGCGCCCCAGGTAACCACTGGCGCTCAGTGCCGAGGGCACCGGCCGCCACAAGGAGATGTCGCCTTCGGGCTGGAAGCGTCGCAGGCCAAAGCGCTCGATCTCCTGCGCGCTGGCGATGTAGCGCTCGGCATGCGTCGGCTCGATCCGTCGCACCAGTCGCTGCGCCAGCAATGCATTCACGGTGGAGGTGACGAGGTAGTTCTCGATGCCCATGTCGCGCAAGCGGGTCAGACCGCCGGCAGCGGAATTGGTGTGCAGGGTGGAGAGCACCAGGTGGCCGGTCAACGCGGACTGGATCGCGGTGCGCGCGGTTTCGATGTCGCGCATCTCGCCAACCAGGATGATGTCCGGGTCCTGGCGCACGATGGCGCGCAGCGCACTGGCGAAATCCAGCCCGATCTGCGGCTTCACCTGGATCTGGTTGATGCCGTCCATCCGGTATTCGACCGGGTCCTCGACCGTGATGATCTTGACCCCCGGCTGGTTCAACTGCGCGAGCGCGGCATACAGCGTGGTGGTCTTGCCCGAGCCGGTCGGCCCGGTTACCAGCACGATGCCATGCGGCTGCGCCAAAGCCTGGCGGAAGCGCGTGCGCTGCGCCTCGGTGTAGCCGAGGTCGCCGAGGTCCAGCGTCACGTTCTCGCGATCGAGCAGGCGCAGCACCAGCGATTCACCGTGTGTGGTCGGCACGGTCGAGACGCGCAGGTCCAGCTCCCTGCCCTGCACGCGCAACTGGATGCGCCCGTCCTGCGGCAGGCGACGTTCGGCGATGTTGAGATGCGCGAGGATCTTGAAGCGGCTCATCACCGCCGGCGCCATCGCCAGCGGCGGCGCATCGGCTTCCTGCAACACGCCATCGATGCGATAGCGCAGCGCCATGTCGCGCTCGAACGGCTCCAGGTGGATGTCGGATGCACGCAGCTCCACCGCTCGCTGCAGGATCTGGTTGACGATGCGAATGACCGGCGCTTCCGAGGCCAGGTCCTTGAGGTGCTCCACGTCCTCCAGGTCCGCGCCGGCTGCAGCCTCATCATCGTTCGTCGCAGGCTCGGCTTCCGGATACCAGCGTGCGAGCAATGCGGTGATCGCCGCACGCGGCGCGACCTTGATCGACAGCGGGCGCGAGAGGGCCAGCGCCAACGCATCCAGCGGCGGCGCATGCCATGGATCGGCGGTCCACACTTCGACCATGCCGTCGGCCTCATCCACCGGTACCAGCTGGAACTGGCGCAGGAACCGCGGCGAGACAGGGGCACCTTCGGCCAAGGCATCAGGCGGGGATTCCGCGGCATCGGCCGGATCGACCATCGACAGCCCCATCACCTCCGCGGCGACGCGCGCGTGATCCTGTTCGGACAACACCCCCAGCCGCTCGAGCAATGGCAGCAACGGAGTGGCGTCGGCGCTTGCACGCAGGCCTTCGGCGCGACGGATGTCATCCGCCTTCAGGCGACCGCGCTCGACCAGGGTTTCAATGATGCGGGATTCGTGACTCACGTTGAGTATTCGCGGCAGGCCTTGATGAGCGATGGTATCGCTACCACGGCGTGGCGTCCTTGAACCGGGCAGGCCTGAATGCGGCATCGGCAACACACTGGCCACTTGCTGCCGGCTTGTCGAAGCGGCTGCCACGCATCGCATGGGCAGCGGCCTGATGGAAGACGGCCCGCTTGCGCGGGCCGTCGGGTGCTGCATAAGGCATTGGATCAGTTGACGTTGACCGCACTCCAGGCCGAGGCGACTCCGTTGTACTGCGTCGAACCCGAACCATAGAGGTCGCGCGCAGCGTTCAGCGACGCGGTGCGGGCACTGGCGTAGTTGGAGCTGGAGGTCATGTAGACCGTCAGTGCGCGATACCAGATGCGCTGCGCGGCATCACGGCCAATGCCACCCGCCGCGGTGTTGCCGTTGCACACCAGCGAGGCCGGGGTCAGGCTGCTGAAGCCCGAGGGAACCACCGCGCCTTCCGCCAGCAGGTAGAAGAAGTGGTTGCCCACGCCCGAGCTGTAGTGCACGTCCAGGCTGCCGAGGCTGGAGCTCCAGCAATCGGGCGAGGCGTTGTCCAGGCTCGGCTTGAACATGTAACGCAGCGCCTTGGTGCCGTTCGGGTTGCTGACGTAGATCTTCTCGCCGATCAGGTAGTCGGGCGTGTCGCTGCTGTTGGCGGCGTAGTACTCGACCATCGTGCCGAAGATGTCGGAGGTGGCTTCGTTCAAACCGCCGGACTCACCCGAGTAGGTCAGGTTGGCACTGCGGCTGGTGACGCCGTGGCTCATTTCGTGGCCGGCGACATCCAGATTGACCAGCGGGTAATAGCTGGTGCCATTGCCATCACCGTAGCTCATGCTGAAGGTCGAATCCGACCAGAAGGCATTCACGTAGTTGCGGCCGTAGTGGACCTTGCTCAGCGCGGCGCGCCCATCGTTGGCGATGCCGTTGCGGCCATGCACGTTCTTGTAATAGTCCCAGGTCTTGCCGACGCCATAGGCCGCGTCGCCTGCCACCGTGGCCGTATCGCTGGTGCTGTTGTTGCCCCAGAGATTGTCGGCGTCGGTGAAGATGGTGCCCGAGCCGCTGGTGCGGTTCTTCATGTTGTTGACCGCGCCGTTGCCGCGCGTGGTATCCCGCATTTCATAACCGCCGCTGATGCTGTTGGTGCTGACCGCAACATTGCCCGAGAACAACGTCTTGGCCGTGCCGTTGGCGGCAGCGGTGTGGATCATGTCCCAGCTGTCCACCACTTTGCCGGACTGCGCATCGACGATGTAGTGCATTTCGGTCGGGGTCTGGTCGGCGCGGATGCCCTCCACGGTCACTTCCCAAGCCAGCTGCGGCGAGCGACCGCGTGCATAGACCACCTGGCGGGCGCTGGGCACACCGTCGAAACCGCCACCGAAGGCGACACCGGCGGTGACGATCGCGTCATCCGCATTGACGCGGCCGTTCAGGCCGGGACGGCCCATGTTGTTGATGGTCTGGGTCATGCTCTTGAGGTTGCCGCCCTTGGAGTGGACGATCACGTCGCCACCGATGACCGGCAAGCCCTTGTAGGTACGAGAGAAACGCACGTGCTCGGTGCCATCGGCATCGACGATGACGTCCTTGGCCTGGAAGGCGTCGCCTGCGACGCCATTGGCCCAGCCCGGGTTGGCGTCGATCAGGTCGGCGGCGCGGCTGGCAGCGGAATTGCCTGCGCCAATAGCGAGGCCGGAAGCAGTAATAGCGAGAGCGGCAATGACGGCCGCAGAAAGAACGCGGACTTGCGATTGCATCTGTGTGATTCCCCGTGGATGAGTGCGTGTGGATGGAACGCGACTGTCAGGCACGAGGTGCTACCCCACATCCATGCAGGTGACAGCCGCTAGCCATGGCGGCGTCACCGGAACCGGTGCGATTCGTCAGGGTTGACGAAATAGACGCCATCTTCACGCCGTTGTCATGCTGCGACGCAGCAGGGTGACGAATGGGCATCACATTGTCGGGACTGGGCAAGAAAGTTGTGCGAACGATCAAGCGAAAGCGGAGCTATGCACCTGAAAAAACGTTATCTCAACCATGCATCATAGGAAACATTTAGCCAAACAAAGTCGAAAGAAAAACCCGCCAGTCGGCGGGTTTAGTTCAGAAGCAGTTACTTCAAAAGCACTTACTCAAGTCGGCACCTGAAACACTTGACGTCTTGGTCCCAGATTGATTGATAGTAAGCGTGCCGCATTTCGTGTCGTTCTGGGTGCTATTTGGTTGGGCTTGTATCGTATATGCCCTTGCTGCGACACCGGTCGCGCTCAGGGCATAAAAACGCGTGACATCCGTGCTGCAGTTCGGTAATGGCGCATCGACATACGTCATATTGACCGTGTAAAAGCGCTCAAAGGCTTGTGCAGACTCCAGCATGCAACCCACTGCCGCAGCCCTACGAGTCTTGATAATGTGCTCCCGGTAGGAGGGAAGCGCTATAGAGGCAAGAATTGCAATGATCGCAACGACAATCATTAATTCCACCAGGGTAAAGCCACCGTTGGCATTCCAGCCCGAGGCCTTCTTCTTGGAAGTCGTCATAAGTCAATCCCTGATCAATTCGCGCCATGACACGCGCCGCTGATGGAACATCGAGGCATCGATCTTCATCGCCCTGCGTGTTGCGTCGTCGAAGCCCAATTGCATCACGTCGCCGGTAAATGTCGGATTGTTGACGCCAGTGGAGAAACCAACACCTGAAACCGAGTGCTTGGTGCCATCTGCCGAAGTGATCGAGTCACTTGAATCGATTTTACCGTCACCGTTCACGTCAAAGAAGTTGTTCTCGAGACGACCGCCAGTAAACGGGTTGATCGACATCACATAGCCCTGGCCGCCTGGCGAACACGGATCTTGCAAATTAGGAATTCTGCTGGTGCCAATCAACACATAGCCCTTGAACTGGTTAGGCAACACCATGCGCTCCCCCTTCTGCCCCCCCGTTCCCGGGGAAACCAGGTCCATATACCAGCCTCGCTTTCCAATCAGCTCGGTTTCGCTACCTGCCGAAGTGCTACGTAGAGTGAGAGTGCCGCTGGCAACCTCCATTTCAATCGATCTCTGCACAAGTTGGCTTGTCGAGGTGATCTGTGTGCCCTCATCGGTAAGGCCATACCAGGACTGCACATTCTTATTGCTTAGATCATCGGTGCTGAGGTATTTACCCGTGCCGAAGAACACCCAAGTTTTGCCTGTCACCGGATCCATGCCAACCAATGGTGCAGCCGTGATGGGCTTGGTGCTCCCGGCATTGAAGAGATTCAATACAGCTACCGATGCTGACGACAAGGGATACTGGTTAGTAGGGGTAGCTGGAGCCCCAAAGCGCCACAAGTTGCCTTGCATGTCACCGGCGTAGACAAGATTCATGACGCCGTCGCGGTTGTCATCCCATGCTTGAACGGCAGTCAGCCCGTTGTTTCCGGCGGCTCCAGTGCTGATTTTTGTTGCAATACCACTAAACACGCCGACCATGATCAGCTTGGCGGTATCCCCACCGCCGTTGGGGCCGTTGCCCACCAACACACGCCAGTCGCCATTCGCAATCTGGGCGATGATCGGTTTGCCTAGATTATTGCCTAGCTCAGGAATATCTACCGAAGTCTGCTCCCACAGGAATTTGGGGGCATTTGGGTCGGTGATATCCAATGCAAACAATGCACGTCCACCACGCCCCATCGAGCCCACCAGGATCGTTTTCCAGGCGCTACCGTCGTAAACATCCGCAACAGTCAATTCACCGTCCATGAAGTAGCGATGTACGTAGCCTTTTTGCGTGTACTGCTTAAGCCCGGCTTGAATCACCGCATTGGGAATGAAGGCGAACTTCTCCACCCCGGTTGCGGCATCAAAGGCATGCAACATGCCATCATTAGCACCGACATACACAACGCCGGCCCGTGCTTTCTGCGCGGCGGCATAAGCCTGATACTGATCTGCACCATTAAATTTTCCGGTCGAATTCCTATATAGGTTGGGATTGGGTGCGCCAACATAAACAGGCTGAGAGTTGACGATATCCCCCAACAGCCCTCTCCGGGTGCGTAGCTTAAGGCCGTTCTGCCCCTCATTGGATCGATCACCGCGCAGATAATCTACTTCAGCATTGGTTCCCAGAGCTGCTTTTTGTGAAGCACTGAGGTTGCCATATACAAAGCTCTTGGGCGTTGAGGCTCCATCCGCGTTGACCAGAATCTTGCGTGCTCCCCACGCTGGCAATTTGGCAGCAGCAGACCATTTCGCGGTATCGGAAATGACACCCGTCACAGGATTTACATCGTATGCGGAAATATCGCCATCCCAGAAGCCTGCCGTGAACTTTGCTTGATACACGGATGTTCCAGTTTCAAGCTTGGTACTATTCGCGGCTAACGAACCGCCTGAGCCTTCGATCTCACCCACGATCTTCTCGAATGCACCACGCAAACTATTAATCATGGCCGCCGCATCACCGGCGGGAAAATAATTGGCCGGGAGCGACAGTGTCGTAGCCCCCACGGTCAGGGTTCGCCCACTGTCCCATAGGGAATTCGGAAGACTATCTGTTGAGTTCGGATCGTATCCAGAAGGCACAGCAAACCCGCCGTACTTAGCCGCCAAGTAGTACTGATTTCTTGATACAGGCTCGAGAGCTTGGTTCTCAAGCACATCCACCCAATACGTGGACACCGTTTGCTTACCCATACTTTGCGGCGCAGCAGCATTGTCCGGCCGTATATCATTGACATGTGCGTCGTAGGCCAATGCAGCGATATAGGCTGAATTCGAACGACCAGTGAAGGAGTCTGCACGCGCCTTAGTCAAGGCATCTGCATCTGTGGCGGATATGCCCTCCTTACGGAAGATGCGCGCGAGGACCTCATCGACTTGCACACTCGCGTCAGCCATAACTTCAGCAGGCTTGGCAGGCTCACCTGCTGCGCTCGTCGTGCCGGGTAGGTTCTTATCACGGTGTGTATAAACGTCACCGATTCCCAGCATCACGTTAGCCTGGCATCGATATTGCATCGGATCTTGCCCCCAGTCCGTAATAACCGGGAACCCATCCGTCATGTCAGCCGTATAACCGGCAGAATACGCCGCAACTGGACCCTGCCCTTTCAAATAGCGCAAAGCTGCATAGTACAGTTCGCTTACTGGATCGAGGCCCTTGAAACTTAGCCATGTCTTGATTTCACCGAACTTGTTGATGTAGTTGATGACGCCACTATCAACCACGCCGTTACCTGTGTTCAGCGCATCGCCTGCATCCGGATTCTTAATGAAAACACCCGTGACAGGGTCCCATTCCTTACTGGCATTGGCTAGCATACCCACGACCGGATCATGGGAATAAGGGCCGACATACTTGGCTCGAGCGCGCATTACACCGCCGTCTCGATCCCAACTATTGTCATTGAGATAAGAAAATACCGAATACCGGATGCGGTTCGAATATTCCTGAATCAGTCCTTCCGGCTTGTAATTTGCACCGTACGCGCGACAGTTCGACTCAAGGCCTACGGCAGCGTCACACACCTTGACTCGCATACTGACTGCGTAAAAAACGGTGTTTGCCGCATACTGTTTCCCACCGGCATTCACCAACTGAAGCACATCGAGCGAATGGATGGCAGGGTTGTAGTCAACCAAGGGCTGCGTAGTACTGTCATAAGCGGCGGCATTATGTCCCGCGGCAAGCGCGCTGAAATACATTTGCTTACCTAAGCCGCCAATTCGCGTGGTGATGTTCAGCCAAGTGGCCGGCGTGGCAGCGGCAACATCTAACCCAGTGACTGAGCGCAGCGGAAAATAGTTATTGGCATCGTGACGAGCCTTCTCTAGGATCGTCTCTGTTTGAGTATCCTTGACGCGATAACCGCCGGTGAGTGCTGCCCGGAATGGATCGATTGTCTGGGTGGCAGCCCAATTGAGATAGTTGCCACTCCACTCCCCCTGCTGATCGCAATTACCACCCACCCCCACTACACGGACAGGGTAAAAATAACGATCAGGTTCATTCGCAGCATACTGGTATCGATAGCATTTTTTTGCATCGAAGTAACCCACAGCTGCGCTATCACCCAAATAAGTATTGTATGCCCTGATATTGGCAACACTGCGAACAGTGGGAAACTCCACTGACGGAACAAGAACCATATTGCCTGGCACAACAACACTGGTATTAAGCGGCTGCTGAGTCAATTCGACCACTGAGCTGGCAGGCATCGTCCCCAGCACGGCAATCGCGCCCACAAGTGTCACCGCCAGCCTGTCCCTGGCCTTGGTAACCCAACGCGTTGTCCTGCGTCGAACATCCATCTGCTTATCCATGTCAGGCCCCATCACTTGATCGATATCCGGGTCTGAAGAACCACCAGCGCCCGATCACTTACAACGGCCGGATCCGCACTGCGCGCTGTGATCCGGAAGAAATAACCATTGGTCTGTCCACCCTCGCTGCCATATTGGGCAGCATTGGCGCTATCGCCATATCCCAGATATGAACTGTCACCTGTAGTGGACTCACCCATGTATTCGATGTAGTACTGGGGAGTCCCCGCTGCCGTACCACGTGTGCTGGCTGATGCGTTAGTCCAACCCGCACCACCGCCGGTATAGGTATTAGGAGGGATCACGTCGCAAACCGCTCCTAAAGCTTCGCAATTGGTGTTCGCAGCAGCTTTGGGCGTGTTTGCTTGCCAGTTCTGTCTCACTGCCGCCTCGCCGGCGCGCAATGCGCTTTCTGCTTGCTGGAATGCAATGCTACGGTCAAATGCAGAGGCACTCATTTTTTCTTGTAGTAACGTCCCACGCAAACTGGCTAGACCAATTAACGTCACTACGATAAGCATCAACAACACCACCGCCAGTGCAGCGCCAGACTGACTGGATGGAGATGCAACCGGATATCGTCGTTTCATCTCAATCCACCCTATTTCGAATGGTGACTGTGTAGTTCAACTGTCTTGTCACTTTGCTATTGCCCGTGCCACGGGTGGCCATGTCATCTTCGCCTGCCAGCGTCATAATGACCCTGACCGCCTTGACCAGCTTCCAGTTAACCGAAGGGCCCGCGTCGACATAATCGCTCGAACCATCGAGTAGATATCTGATCTGCATGTTTTCGATTCCGTCTGTAACCTCTTCCGGAACGACCGTGCTGCCAGATACGCTGTTGGCCAGATTCATCCGATAGAGAGAGCCCCCTCCCTGAGCATTGCGCCCCACGTACCACCGGACACCCCGAAAGCGGACAATCATCGAATTGCGGCCGTACTCCTTACAGGATTTGCTATTTGATGGAGTCGAGCTACCGCCGCCGCTGCCATTCCCACCACCACCACTGCTACCACCGCCTGTGCATTGCGCACTGCAATCAACCGGATAGCCAAGCGCCTTTGTGCAGTTTCCAGGTGTCTCCGAGCCGCCGGCATTGTGCACAATGGTGACATTGCTGTTGTTAGCATTAGTGACTTGGAAAATGCTCGCCTGTTGGAAATCACAAACCATCAAAATATCGCCATCTTTGATGAAGCCCGCCTTATTGACCTTGAACTGTGCTGATGGTGCATTATGTGACTCAACAGTGATTCCGTTATCCGAACCACTATGCAGCTCAATCGCGTCGGTTCCAGGGTAGCGAGAGGCAGCGCCGGACGCAGGGAGATCGCTCATCGCTTGCCCCGACTCGTATCCAAGCACGCCATCTCCGAAGTTGTATTTCCAGTCCGTTGGCGGTGGAGCTGTACCGCTGCGATTCCGTCCTAGCACGTTAGCGATCGGAATGTCCTTTGCGCAGGGGACAGCGGCAGCCTCGCGAATATCGCGCGCCATCAACTCGAACGCGACTCGAGATGATTCTTGCACTCGCCCCAACACCTCCGTAGCAGCGTAGGCACGCTTGTTAGCCAAGTAGATAGAGCCTGCGCTACCGATGACAATCAACCCCAACAACAAGGCAATCATCAACTCCACCAGGCTAAAGCCACGCACCCGCGAAGCCCCCACCCCTTTGCTTGGCTGGATGATCCGCTTCATATTTGCACCTCGGTGGAGAATTGCTGTTTGTCAATTCCACCCTTGCCACGACGATCATCCCAAGTAACAGTCACGGTGCACAAGCTTCCATTGCAGGTCACTGTGCCGCAGGCGGTATTACCCAAATTCGCTTGAATCATCTGAATCCAGGCTCTTTTATCCTTTTCTACCAAAGAGCCAGCGGCAGCTGGAACAGTACATGTCTCGGGCATGGCATACTCGCCCGCACGCGCACTATCCACATTTGCACGCATCGCATCGAGCATGGTGTAGGTATTGACAACCCCTTGACTTCTCTCGAGCGCACTCTGGTTGTTACGCAATGCAGTTGCCTGCAATGCAGCCAACCCCAACAGACCAATACCCAGCACGAGGACGGCTACAAGCACCTCGATAAGTGAAAATCCTGACTGCTGGAAGGCTTTCCCCCGCGGTCGGTTATGCGGCTTCATCGCTTGCAATTCTCGTGCCTGATGGACCGTGCGAGACATTAGCAGCCTCCTCCACCATTAGATTTAGCGATATTCATGCGGCTTCCTGAAGACATCTGAATCGTGCGGATGTTGTCCGCAGGATGTGTTGTTGGTAGGCAGACGCTGAAGGTGGTGGCCAATAAAGGTTCCCCCGCACCACGCGCAAGGCCATCAGGCCTGAAATGAAAGCTTCCGTTACCTAAAGCAGATGTCAATTGCAAAGGTGCCTTCACGGTGCCTTGCTGCAGTATCTCAGCAGCCTGAGGCGCGGCATCACGATTGGCATCAAGGAAAACCAACCAGCCATTCCATGTTGACGAACCCGAGCAGCTGCTGCCATTGCTGGAAGAACAAACATAGACGCGTTGGTTGTAACGGATGGCTTCGCTGCGCGCACCCTGAATAGCAGCCACCACCTCATTGGCTTGACTGACAAGCCGATTGCTATTGATCAACGAGGTGAAGCTCGGGATAGCGATTGCTGACAGAATAGCCAAGACAGCTACCGTCACCATCAACTCCACCAAAGTAAATCCATTGGCCCTCACTATTCCCCCCTTGAGCTTTACTGAATTAGCGGCAAAGCATACTTTCTCAGGCTTCGCATGCTAAAAACCCTCATGGAGAATGGTGCACGCGTCCGACGAATGGGCCCAAAACAGGACCGAACGGCTAGATCGTCGCCCCCTCAGGTCGCCGATTTACTGTGGGCGCATAACTCGCTGATTTTTTTGATCGCCGCTGGTGAATTGCTGGCCCTCATCCTCGCCATAGCCAGCCAAGGGCCGGGCACTGATGGCTGGCTAGTTCACTTCGGCCTTTACTCATTTGCCGTGCAATGGAATGTGATGTTCACGCTCGGCTGCCTTTATTTGATTCGCCGTTGGTTGCGTTACCAGCCCATGTCTATCTTCGTGTTAGTGATTATCGGCACAATCATCGTCGTTACCCTAGGCTCTTCCGTACTCTCTCACTGGTTGTTCAACACGATGTTGGCCGAGCCAGGGCCGGACTGGCTAACTTCTGGAATTAAATTAGCTGTCAGCCTTGTCTGCATGACGCTACTGGCATTGCTTGTTCTCCGTGTGCAGTGGGCAGCGCATCAACATCGACTTCGGGCACAACAAGCAGAGCTTGAAGCACTACGGGCGCGGGTCAACCCCCACTTCCTCTTCAACACGCTCAACACGGCCTCGGCGCTGGTCCATCAACAGCCCGCGCAGGCGGAACAGGTCTTGCTGGATCTCTCCGACCTCTTCCGCGCTGCCCTGTCCGGTCATGAAGAGATCGAGCTGGAGCGCGAGCTCTGGTTGACTAGGCGCTATCTGGAGATCGAATCGCTCCGTCTGGGAGATCGGCTGGAAGTGGCCTGGCACTTGCCAGAACCGTTACCCCGCATCCGGGTACCTGCGCTCGCCCTGCAGACCCTGGCGGAGAACGCCGTCCGTCATGGCATCGAGCGATTGCTGGAAAAAGGGCAGCTGGTCATTGCCGTTGAGGCCCAGGAGCAACGCACTGTCTTGCGCGTCACCAACCCCGTCACGAGCGACCCGCCGACGGCGACGCGCAGTGCCGGCCATCAAGTGGGCCTGGCCGCCAGCCGCATGCGGATCGAGGCGATGACGGCCGGCCAAGGCAGTTTGCGCACCGGGGTCGAGGCCGGCCAGTTTGTCGCGGAAATCAGCCTGCCGCGCGAGCCATCCGCAGGTGGCAGGGCTTAGCCCACCACCTCGTAACAAGGCTGGTAGGCGCCCGCGATCTTCATCCGGCGCTGCTCCACGAACGCCCGCAGCAGCGCGTCCAGCGAGGCCATCATGTCGGCCTCGCCGTGGATCTTGAACGGGCCAAACTGCTCGATCCGCTTCAAGCCCGGCTCTTTCACGTTGCCGGCGACGATGCCGGAGAACGCGCGGCGCAGATCGGCCGCGAGCTCGTGCGGCTTGCGGCCATGGTGCAGGTCCAGCCCGGCCATCGCCTCATGCGTGGGGTCGAACGGCTGCTGGAACACCAGCGGGATGTGCAGGCCCCAGTTGAAGAAGAACGAATCCTTCTGGGCGATGCGTTGCTCGCGCACCCGGCGAATGCCGCGCGTCATGTACTTGGCCACTTCCTCGCAATCGCCGGTGATGATGCGATACAGCCGCGTCGCCTCATCGCCCAGGGTCAGGCGAATGAACTTGTCGATCTGCTCGAAGTAAGGCGCCGACGAAACCGGGCCGGTGAACACGAGCGGCAACTCGATGTCGCGGTTCTCCTCGCGCAGCAGGATGCCGAGGAGGTACAGGATCTCCTCGGCCGTGCCGACGCCGCCAGGGAACACGATGATGCCGTGCGCCATGCGGACGAAGGCCTCGAGGCGCTTCTCGATGTCCGGCATGATGACGAGGTGGTTCACGATCGGGTTGGGCGATTCGGCCGCGATGATGCCCGGCTCGGTGATGCCGATGTAGCGCGTGCGTGACTTGCGCTGCTTGGCATGCGCGATGGTCGCGCCCTTCATCGGCCCCTTCATCGCCCCGGGGCCGCAACCGGTGCAGATGTCCAGCCCGCGCAGGCCCAAGGCGTAGCCCACTTCCTTGGTGTAGAGGTATTCGTCGCGCGAGATCGAGTGGCCGCCCCAGCATACGACGAGGTTAGGCTCGATGGGCTGCAGCACGCGCGCATTGCGCAGCACGCGGAACACGGCATCTGTGATGCCGGCGGAGGTTTCGAGCTCCTCCGCGTATTCCGGGCCCAGCTCGATCGCGGCGTAGGCCAGGTCGCGGACCGTCGCGAACAAGAGCTCGGCCACGCCGCGGATGATCTTGCCATCGACGAAGGCCATCGCCGGCGCGTTGTGCAGGTCGATGCGGATGCCGCGGTCCTGCTGCAGCACCTCGATATCGAAATCCGGATACAGCTCGCGCGCCGCGCGGGGGTCGTCGGATGCACTGCCGCTGGTGAGCACTGCCAAGGCGCAGCGGCGGAGCAACTCGTGCATGCCGCCTGCCGAGGCATCCTTCAGGCGCGCGACTTCCTCGCGGGAAAGGATGTCCAGGCCACCCTTGGGGTAGATGCTGGCGCTGAAGGTGGGGAGCGCAGTGTCGGCGCCATCGCCGTGGGTATGGGGTTCGTTTTGCATGCGGCGACTTTAGCGCAGGCAGGCGCCATTGGCACACAAAAAGAAACGGCCGGGAGACCGGCCGTTTCGATTCCTGCGCCTTGCTTCCGCGATCAGAAGCTGTAACGCACCGTCATCAGCAGCGACCAGCGCTGCGACGGGGTCTGGGACTCGTTGATCGGGATGTCCGCAGGCGTGTAAACGCCGGCGCCGCCGTACTTGGGATCGTTGATGTCGTAGATCCACTTGCCGGTGGCCGGGTTGTAGCCGGCCGTATCGGCGAGGTAGCGCTCCAGCGGGAGCGAAGCGCGGCGCTCGACACCCCACTTCTTGTTCAGCAGGTTGGTGAAGTTGAAGATGTCGAAACGGATCTCGCCCTTGTGGCCCTTGAAGAAGCCGGGGATTTCCTGGCGGATGCTGAGGTCGATCTGGTTCAGCCAGTTGGAACGCGCGCCGTTGCGCGTGAATGGCTTGCCCATGTACTGGCTGAGGTAGCGGTCATTGCTGATGTAGCTCATGAACGCATCCTTCTGCGCCTGGGTCACATCGGCCGTGAACTCGACATCGCTCAGCGAAGCCGGCACGTAGGCCAGGTCGCGGAAGTAGCCGTCGTTGTTGGCATCGTTGCCGAACGCCCAGCTGTACGGGGCGCCGCTGTGGCCGTCGTAGAACGCGCTGATCGAGGTCTCGTAGTCACCGAAGAGCTTGTCAGCCCAGGTGATCGAGGCGATCAAGCGGCGCGGCACCGAGTAGTTGGAGACCGCGGCGACTTCCTCGTTCGGGTTGTACCAGTAGTTGTTGTTGTAGTTGGAATTGGCGACGCTGGAGGTGCCCGGGTTCACTTCGGTCGCGCGGCTCCAGGTGCCGCCGATCATCCACGCCCAGTTCTCGCGCATCGGCTTCTTCAGCGACATGCTCCAGCTGGTCGCGCTGCCCTTGTCGGTGTTGGTCAGGTAGATGACGGTGCTGCTGCCGCTGTTGCCGAAGGACGGGTTGGCGTTCCAGCGCTGGTTGGCCGTGGTCGGGGCGAGCGTCGGGTAACGCGAATAGCTGTAGCGGCCATCGGGCAGGATGCCGGTCGGCGCACCGAGGTTGAGGTTCTGGTAGTAGATGGCCTTCTCGACGTCGATCTGCTCGACGTCGAAGGTGAAGACCGTGCCCCACCACGGGGTCTCGGCATCGAAGCCGAGGCTCGCCTTCCAGACCGTCGGCAGCTCGAAGTTCGGATCGACCACATCGACGTTCATGCGGGCGCTGCCAGTGCCCGGCTTGCTCGCCGTGCCGGTCGGCACCTGGCCGTAGGGATCGGGGTTGAAGGTCGAGGTGGAGGTGTAGCCCGCACGCGCAACGCCGTTGCCCGAGTACGGGTTGGCCACCCACACCGCCGGGGTGTTGGAGATGAAGCGCCCGATGCCGCCGCGGAACTGCAGCATCAGCTCGGTATCGAAGGTGTAGTTGAACGATGCGCGCGGCTGCAGCACGCTCAGGCCATCGATGGTGCCCTGGTTGCTGAAGCCGAAGCCGCCCTTGGCTGCATTCGGGTTGTTGGCGTTGACGATCGAGGTCGCGCACTCGGCGAACACGACCGCGGTTCCGGGGGCAGCGGCGAAGCAGGGGTTGTAGGTCGGCAGCGGATCGACGCTGACCGTGTCGTAGCGCAGGCCGTACTGGATCGACAGGTTGTCATTGACCTGCCAGGTGTCCTGCAGGAACGCGCCATACTGCTTCATGGTGAAGCGCGCGGCGATGTTGTCCAGGCTGTAGCCCGGGGCCGGCACGTTCAACGTGTAGCTGTCGACCGGGGTACCGGCCTGCCACGCGGCGATGCTGTTGAAGGTGTAGCTGCCGAAATAGCCCTGCAGGAACAGGTTGTAGAGCTTGTCGGACTGGTAGTCGAAGCCGCCCTTGATCTCATGGTCGCCCAGGTAGTAATTGCCGGCGAGGTAGGCGTTGGTGCTTTCGACCTCAAGCCGGTTGGCCTGGGTGCTGAATTCAGTGCCGAAGCGCACGCCGGGGCCGTTGCGCACGGTGTTGACCGTCACATTGGGCTGCGCGCCGCCGACCAGCGGATCGCGGTTCTGGGTGAATTTGCTGCGCCCGATCGAGAACTCGGTCGAGAAGTTCTCGGTCCAGTTGTCGTACAGGCTGAAGGTGGCGCTGGTGTTCTTCTTGTTGAGCACGTACCAGTTGCTCGACAGGCTCAGCATGTTGGGATTCCCGGGCACGATGATCGGCTCGACTTCCTTGGTCTGGCTCACGCGCAGGCTGGCGCGGTGATCATCGTTGATGTTCCAGTCGATCTTCGCCAACGCGCGCTTGGACGACATGTCGGTGTTGGAGGCTTCGACGCCGCCCGGCCGCATGCCCTTGGCCTGCGCGATCGACACGATCTGGTCGAGCGTCGCCTGGTCGATGTTGGCTTCGTTGGTCGCGCCCGAGCCCTTCACGCCCCAGATCGCACCCGGCGACTTCTGGTGAGTTTCTTCATAGGACGCGAAGAAGAACAGCTTGTCCTTGAGGATCGGACCACCCAAGGTGACGCCGCCGGTCCAGGTGCGCTCGAAACCGCTCCAGCGCTTGCCGGCCTGGTTCTTGCCGATCATCGAATCGGCGTTCTGGAACGAGTAGTACAACGAACCGTGGAAGTCGTTGGTGCCGCTCTTGGTGACGGCATTGATGTTCGCGCCGACGCCGCGTCGCGTGGACACGTCGAAGTTCGCGGTCGAGATGCTGTACTCCTCGATCGCGTCCGGCGAAATCGGCGAACCCTTGGTCGGCAGGCCGTTGTCGTTCAGGCCGAAGGGGTCGCCGGCGTTGACCGTGTCGACGGTGATGGTGTTGTAGCGGAAGTTCTGGCCAACGGCCGAGAACGCGCCGCGATCGCGGTCGGTGACGACGATGCGGGGATCGGCGCGCACGATGTTCTGGATCGAACGGTTGGGGGCCGGCAGGTTCTGCAGGTCGCGCTGCGACAGGTTGGTCGAGACGCCCTTGTTGTCCTGGGTGAAGACCGAGGCCTCGGCGGTGCCGACCACGGTCACGGTATCGAGGCTGGCACCGGCTGCGCCGCTGCCAAGCTGGGCGTTGACCGTCGCGGCCTGGTCCAGCGGCAGATAGACGTTGTTTTCGGTGTCGCTACCCTCGCCCGCCTTGTTGACGACGATGGTGTACGGGCCACCGACGCGCAGGCCGCGGGCCGTGTAGCGGCCGTTGGCATCGGTGGTCACGCGGCTGACCGTGCCCGAGTCGACGTGGGTGATGACGACTTCCGCGCCCGCCACCGGCTGGCCATCGGCGCCCGTGACCTGCCCACCCACACCCGAAGAGGTGCTTTGGGCGAACACGGGCGCAGCCGCCAGGGCGGCGATCAGGCCAAGCGCGAGCTTGGAGCGGCGAAGGGTGTGCGTGCGATTCATCACGTCTGCCTCGAATGTGTGCTGTGGTAGGTGCGGGAACGAACGAAACCCGGCATGGCTGGACGTCAATACCGGGTCGAAGGGTTAACATCAGATTAACACGGTATCCGGCCTGTATGACAGTGTCGTGACCAGAAAAAACTTGCTAAATCAATCGCTCCACGCTGTGGCGGAGGGCGCCGGCAGGCATGGAAACTGAATGGGTCAGCCGCCCGACGCCAGCTTGCCCAGGTGCTGGGACAACCCGTCCAGGAACATCTGCACCGAAATGGCCACCAGCAGCATGCCCATCAGGCGCTCCACCGCGGTCAGCACGCGCCGGCCCAGCAAGCGGTAGAGCAGCGGCGCCATCAGCAGGATGGCCGCGCTCGCCAGCCAGGCGATGATCAGGGCCAAGCTCCACTCGCCCATCCGGTCCGGATATTGGGTGCCCATCAGCATCACCGCCGCCATGCCGGAAGGGCCGGCGATCATCGGGATGGCGACCGGGACGATGAAGGGCTCGCCATCGGGCAGCTCCCCCATCACGCCCTCGGGGGTGGGGAAGATCATGCGGATGCCGATCAGGAACAGGACGATGCCGCCCGCGATCGAGACCGACTCCTGGCGCAGGTGCATCGCCTCCAGCGCGTATTTGCCGAACCACAGGAACAGCAGCAGCACGACCAGCGCGATCAGCAGCTCCCGCGCGATCACCACCAGCTGGCGGCGCGGCGGCAGCGAGCGCAACAGACTGAGCACCACCGGCACGTTGCCCAGTGGGTCGAGAATCAGGAACAGCAGCAGGGCAGCCGAAGCGATCGTCATGTCGGGCGGGCGATGGGGCCGTTGGACCTCACCTTAGGCGGAAAGCGTGGGCAGTGCCACCCGCGTCGGCGCGGGCTGCGGCGCCATCACGCGGTCGATCAGGCCATGGCTGGCCGCGCCTTCGGGCGACAGCAGGCGCACGCAATCGGCGGCGTAGGCTTCGGGATCGCGCAGGCGCGGGTCGATGTCCTCGACGGTCGCCTTGGCGCGCAGCGTGGTGCGCATCGGTCCCGGCTGCAGGCCGCTGATGCGCACGCTCGTGCCTTCGACTTCCTTCGCCCACATCGGTACCAGCGCGGCGCGCGCCTGCTGGGCAATGGCATACGGGCCCCAGTACGCCTTGCCGACATGATCGACATCATCGACCACGAACACGACCGAGGCGTCCCCCGATGCCTGCATCACCGGCAATACCGCGCTGGTCAGCCAGACCGGCGCGGTGACGTTGACGTGCAGGGCGCGGGCGATCTGCGCCGGATCGGTGTATTCGAGCGGGGTCAGGCCGCGGAACTCGGCGGCGCAGTGCAACAGGCCGTCCAGGCGCCCGAAGGTTTCCTTCAGGGTCGTGGCCAGGGCCAGGTAGTCGTCGGGCGAGGCGCCTTCGAGGTCCAGCGGATACAGCAGGGCTTCGCCACCGGTCGCGGCGACGGCGTCATAGGCCTTGTTGAGGCGACGCACGTTGCGACCCAGCATCACCACGGTCGCGCCGGCGCGCGCGCAGGCGACCGAGGCCGCTTCGCCGAGCCCCCCCGTCGCGCCCACGACCAGCACGACGCGACCCTCCAGCGGCTTGCCCAAGGACTCGCTCACGCTTTGCCGGCTTCCGAGACGATGCGCGCGAGTTCACCCGATTCGTACAGCTCGATGGTGATGTCGCATCCACCGATCAGCTCGCCGTTGATGAACAGCTGCGGGAAGGTCGGCCAGTTGGAGTAACGCGGCAGGTTGGCGCGGATTTCCGGGTCTTCCAGCACGTTGATGGTGTGCAGCGTCTCCGCGCCGGCGGCCTTGAGCGCCTGCACGGTGCGGCTGGAAAAGCCGCACATCGGGAATTGCGGGGTTCCCTTCATGAACAACACGATGGGGTGGGACTCGACTTCGTTCTTGATGCGGTCGACGACCGGCATGGCGCGCTCCTCGCCGGTCCTTGACGGACAGGCAACAGGTGGGGATTTAGAATGAATAGTGTACCGGCAGCCTGCTGCCGATCCCAATCACCCCCAAAGGAGCCAGACATGGCCATCGAGCTGCCCGCCCTCCCTTTCGAACGCACCGCCCTGGAGCCGCATATCTCCGGTGAAACCATCGACTACCACTACGGCAAGCACCACAAGGCCTACGTCGACAACCTGAACAAGATGATCGAAGGCACCGAGTTCGCCGACATGCCGCTCGAAGAGATCATCAAGAAGTCGCAAGGCGGCATGTTCAACAACGCGGCCCAGGTCTGGAATCACACGTTCTACTGGAACTGCCTGTCGCCCAACGGCGGCGGCGAGCCGACCGGCAAGCTGGCCGACGCGATCAACGCGGCCTTCGGTGACTTCGCCACCTTCAAGGAAGAGTTCACCAAGACCGCCATCGGCACCTTCGGCTCGGGCTGGGCGTGGCTGGTGCAGCGTCCGGACGGCAGCGTGGCGCTGGTCAGCACCTCCAACGCCGGCACCCCGCTGACCGGCGAGGACACCGCGCTGATGACCTGCGACGTGTGGGAGCACGCGTATTACCTCGACTACCAGAACCTGCGCCCGAAGTACCTCGAGAACTTCTGGAGCCTGGTCCACTGGGACTTCATCGCGAAGAACATGAAGTAATCCGTCATTGCATGCGGATGAAAAAACGGCCGGGGATCCCCGGCCGTTTTGTATTGGGTGATGCGACGCGTGCTCAGTCGGCCAGCGCGCGCACGACCGGCGCGACCTGCGCCTCGCGCCCCAATGCGAGGCCAATACGGTTGAGTGATTCAGCGAGTTCTTTCGCGCCATCGGCCCGCAGCGTGGCGTGGCCCACCTTGCGCCCTGCCCGCGCGGACTTGCCGTAATCGTGCCAATGGCCGCCGGCTTCGCGCAGGACCGGCCCGGCGTCGGGCATCTGCCCGATCCAGTTGAGCATGCAGGCGTGGCCGACCATGCGCGTGTCGCCGAGCGGCAAGCCCAGCACCGCACGCAGGTGATTCTGGAACTGCGAGGTCTCGCTGCCTTCGATCGTCCAGTGGCCGGAGTTGTGCACGCGCGGCGCGATCTCGTTGGCCAGCAGCTCGCCATCGCGGCAGAACAGCTCCAGCGCGAACACGCCGACGTAATCCATCGCCTCGGCCAGCGACTTTGCATGCGCGATGGCACGTGCCGCCATCGCGTCATCGACGCGCGCCGGGGCCAGGCTGGCCGAGAGTACGCCATGGACATGCCAGTTCTCGGTGAGCGGCCAGCTGCGGAATTCGCCATCGCGCCCGCGCACGGCGACTACCGACAACTCGCGCTCGAACGGCACGAACGCCTCCAGGATCAAACCGACGGTCGCGGCCTGCGCGCCGAGCGCGTCCCACGCGGCATCCACGTCCCCTGGCGTCTTGATGCGGAACTGGCCCTTGCCGTCGTAGCCCAGGCGCCGGGTCTTGAGGATGCAGGGCGTGCCGAGCCTCGCCACGGCTGCATCCAGCGCGGCGCGGTCCGGGATGTCGGCGAAATCCGGCACCGGGATGCCGAGCTCGCGGAACAAGGTCTTCTCGGCCAGGCGATCCTGCGACAGGCCGAGCGCACGCGGGTTGGGGAACACCGGCACCCGCGCGGACAGCCATTCGGCCGAAGCCGCCGGGACGTTCTCGAAATCGAACGTGGCCACGTCCACGCGGGAGGCGAACTCGGCCAGCGCCGCTTCATCGGTGTAATCGCCCACCACCATCGGCGCGAACTGCCCGGCGCAGGCATCGGGCACGTTGTCCATCACCAGGAAACGCAGGCCGAGCGGCGCGCCGGCAAGCGCCATCATGCGGGCCAGCTGGCCGCCGCCCAGGATGCCTGCCGTGATCGTGCGCGAAGTGGTCATGCGATGCGCGGATCGTCGGCCGCCATCACGTCATCGGTCTGCTTGCGGCGGAAGGCTTCCAGGTTCCGGGCGATGTCGGCATCGTCGCTGGCCAGCATCGCGGCGGCGAACAAGGCGGCGTTCGCGGCGCCCGCGTTGCCGATGGCGAAGGTGGCGACGGGAATGCCCGCCGGCATCTGCACGATGGAGAGCAATGAGTCCATGCCGTTCAGCGCCTTGGACTGCACGGGTACGCCCAGCACCGGCACCGCGGTCTTGGCCGCCAGCATGCCGGGCAGGTGCGCGGCGCCACCGGCGCCGGCGATGATCGCGCGCAGGCCGCGCGCGGCCGCTTGCTCGGCGTACTCAAACAGCACGTCAGGCGTGCGATGCGCGGACACCACGCGCACTTCATGTGCGACGCCCAGCGCCTCGAGTTTCTGCGCCGCGTGCTGCATCGTTTCCCAGTCCGAGCGCGATCCCATCACGATGCCCACGCGGGGCGTGCGGTCAGCAGTCATGGCCGTCCCCTTGCACAAAGACGTATTCTAACGGCCCCGCACCGCGATGCCACGCCATGGACAAGAAGCTGCTCGACATCCTCGCCTGCCCGGTCACGCGCCAGCCGCTGGCGCTGCTGGACGCCGACCGCCTGAAGGCCTTGAACACGGCGATCGCGGCGGGCGGCGTGCGCTTTGGCGACCACGAACAGACCCAGGCCCTGCGCGAAGCCCTGGTCACCCGCGACGGCAAGCGCCTGTATCGCATCGACGATGGCATCCCCGTGCTGCTGCCCGAAGCGGGGCTGGAGGCGGCCTCGATCCAGGGCCTGGCGGCATGAGCGTGCGGGTGGTCCCGCCCGAACCGCTGATCGTGCGGGACGATGTGCTGCGCGCGCTGGCCGAGGACGTGCGCGATGGCGACGTGACCGCCAGCCTGCTGCCCGACGGCCCCGACATCGCCTACCTGCTGTGCAAGGAGGATGCGGTGATCGCGGGGCGGCCGTGGTTCGATGCCACCCACCAGGCGCTGGACCCGGACGTGCGCATCGACTGGCGCATCCAGGAGGGTGATCGCGTCGCCGCCAACACCGTCATCGCGACGCTGGCGGGCCAAAGCCGGGCCCTCGTCACGGCCGAGCGCACGGCGCTGAATTTCCTCCAGACTCTCTCCGGCACGGCCACCACCACCGCGCAATATGTCGATGCCGTCCAAGGCACCGGCGCGCAGATCCTCGACACCCGCAAGACCCTGCCGGGCCTGCGCATGGCGCAGAAATACGCGGTGCGGATGGGGGGGGGCCACAACCACCGCATCGGCCTGTTCGACGCGGTGATGCTCAAGGAAAACCACATCCGCGCGTTCGGCTCGCTCACCGCGGCGGCGCGCGAGGCGAGGTCACGTTATCCCGACTTGCCACTGATCGTCGAGGTCGAGACCCTCGCCCAGCTGCGCGAGGCGCTGGAGACCGGCTGCACCCGCATCCTCATCGACGATTTCGACGCCGATACCCGCCGCGAGGCCGTGCGGATCGCGCGCAACGAGTTCGGTGGCCGCATCCCGCTGGAAGTCTCCGGCGGCGTGGACATGACGAGCTTGCGCAGCATCGCCGCCGACGGCGTGGATTGCATCTCCATCGGGGCACTGACCAAGCACGTGCGCGCGGTGGACCTGTCGATGAAGCTGGGGCCGCCGCCGGTAACGGCACGTTGAACCACTTCGTGGCAGGCTAGCCTGCCCGTGACCGGACACCTGCCATGAAGAAGCACCCGACCCGGCCCTTGCTGACCACCCTCGCCGTTTCGTTGCTGGCCGCCTGCGCCAGCACGCCCCAGCCTGCGCCCAAGCCGCAGGCCGCGCCGGTGACGCCGCCGCCCGGCGAGCCGATGTCCCCGATGTCCCAGCAGCCCACGCCGATGTATCGGGTGCCGCCGATGCAGTTCCCACCCGGGACGTCCACCGCTTCGCGCATCACCCAGATCGCCCTGCGCGAGCATGGCGCCTGGTACCAGCCCTTCATCGATGCGAACGGCCGCCTCGCCAGCCGCCGCGTGTCCGAGGCCGAGCGCTCGAAGCTCAACGACGGCGACGAGGCCTGGGCGCGCGTGGCCGCCTACTGGCGCGACAGCGGCACGCTCTACGAGATGATCAATGCCAACCAGGGCAGCGCCTACCAGTGCCAGAACCCGTATTCCTCCAACTTCGCGCGCAACGAGTGCCGCGCGTTCTTGGTCGATGCTGCGTGGTCGGCGGCTTTCATTTCCTACGTGATGGCGCAGGCGGGCGTGCAGGGCTTTCGCGCCTCCCCCCGCCACATCGATTACATCCGCGCGGCGTATCGCGGCGACGCAACCAGCCCCTATTCCTTCCAGGACCCGAACATCACCCCGGTCCAGCCCGGCGACATGCTGTGCTACGTGCGCAACAGCACCAGCGTGGCCGGTTTTGGCGGATTGCAGGCGTTCCTCGCCGGCTCCGGTGGCGGCCTGCAATCGCATTGCGACATCGCGGTGGCGCTCAAGGGCAACCAGGTCTGGACCGTCGGCGGGAACATCGCCAACATGGTGACGATGCGCAAGCTCAACCTGGATGCGGGCGGCCGCGCCTTGTTGCCGCGCCCGGTCAGCACCACATGGGTAGGCGTGGACGAAGATGGGCAGGATCCAGCCTGCTCGCCGGCCAACGAAGCGTCCTGCAGCATGAACCGGCAGAATTGGGCCGTGTTGCTGAAACTCACCCGCCCCTGATCTGAGGTACCGATGGACTGGTTGTTGTGGCTGCTGATCGCGGTGGTATTGGGCGGTGCCTGGTTCAATGGCGCGCGCCGCGCCGCCGAGCTGGCGCGTGAAGTCGGCCAACGCGCCTGCCGCCGCAACGGCGTGCAATGGCTGGACGAGAGCGTGCACGCCACCGGCATCCGCATCCGCCGCGCGCGCAATGGCCGCCTGGGGCTGGAGCGCAGTTTCCGCTTCGAATATTCACGCGATGGCAGCGACCGCCATGCCGGCAGCCTGTCGCTGCTCGGCGGCGAGCTGGTGCGTTTCGTCGGGCCGGTACGCGAGGAAGGCCAGGTCAACAGCCTGAACGTCGAAGGCTGAGCGCGCTTACTTCACCACGCGCAGCTGAGGGCGCCGGGGGCCGTTGCCCGGTTCATTGTTGGGAGGCGATGGCTCATCGTCATCCCCACCCTCGTCCGAATCGGACGCCGGTACCGCCGACAGCACCGGGCGACGGGGCGACTCGCGATCGGCCGGCGCGGGCTGCGGCGCGACATCGCCCTCCTCCTCGACGTCTTCCGGCAACGCCATGCCCTGCCCGGTCTCGCGCGAGTAGATCGCCAGCACCGCCGCGACGGGGACGAAGACCTCGTGGGCGACGCCGCCAAAGCGCGCGCCGAAGGTGATGTATTCGTTGCCGAGGCTCAATTGCCCGACCGCGCGCTCAGCGATGTTGAGCACCACCTTGCCGTCCTTCGCGGTGCCCGGCGGGACATGCACGCCCGGATAGTCCGCGTTGACCAGGAGGTGCGGGGTCATGCCGTTGTCGCTGATCCATTCGTGGATCGCGCGCAACAGGTAGGGGCGCTGGCTGCTGACCGCGGCCACCGTCGTCTCGTCACTCATGCATCGCCCCCGTGCCCTGCGCTGGATCGATGCCCGGCATCACTCGGGCAGGTCGCGCAGCTTCTTCTCTTCCTCGGTCAGGCTGCGCACGAAGCCCGGGTTGCGGAAGATGCGGTTGCCGTAATCCTCGATCGCCTTGCCGCCGTCCTTGGGCAGCGGGATGCCGAGCGAATCCAGGCGCCAGATGATCGGCGCGATGGCGCAATCGGCCAGGCTCATCTCGGTGTTGAGGAAGAACTTGCTCGCCTTGAACAGCGGGACCGACTGCACCAGCAGCTCGGTCAGGCGCTTCTTGGCGGCATCGGACTGCGACTTGCCGCCCAGCTGCATCGCCTGCACCTGCGGCACCCAGTCGTGCTCGATGCGCAGCATGGCCAGGCGCAGGCGCGCGCGCGAAAGCGGGTCGATCGGCATCAGCGGTGGATGCGGGTAACGCTCGTCGATGTATTCGCTGACCACCGAGGCCGAATACAGCACCAGGTCGCGCTCGACCAGGGTCGGCACCGAGTGGTAGGGGTTGAGGTCGATGAGGTCCTCGGGCGGCCGTGTCGGATCGACGGGGATGAAGTCGTAGCTGACGCCTTTCGCTGCCAACACCAGCCTGACGCGGTGCGAAAGCACATCGTCAACGCCGGAAAACAGGGTCAGGTTGTTACGGACCCGTGAGGTTGTTGCCATCATCGTCATCGTCTCCTTTCCTGCCGCCCATGCGCAACGCGGGCCATGCGGCCCGCGTCGTGATCAATGCACGTCCTTCCAGTATTCCTTCTTCACCAGCCAGGCCATGAAGGTGAAGAAGGCGAGGAACAACAGCACCCAGACACCCAAGTCCTGCCGCTTCAGCCCGGCCGGCTCACCGGTATAGGCGAGGAACGCACTGATATCGCGGACCACCTGGTCGAACTCCGCGGGCTTGAGGCGACCCGCCTGGGTCACCGCCAGGCCCACCACCGGGCGCTCGCCCATTTCATCGACGCTGCCGAACTCGGCGTGCTGCAGGCCCTGCAGCTCCCACAGCGGGTTGGGCATCGAGGCGTTCGGGAACACCGTGTTGTTCCAGCCCAGCGGACGCGATTCGTCCAGGTAGAAGGACTTCAGGTAGGTGTAGATCCAGTCGTTGCCGCGCACGCGCGAGATCACCGACAGATCCGGCGGGGCCTTGCCGAACATCTGCTTGCCGAGATCCGCACTCATCCCAGTGTTGATGGTCTCGCCGATCTGCAGGTTCTGGTTGAACATCAGGTTCTGCTTGACCTCATCGTCGGTCAGGCCGAGGTCCTGGCCGATGCGGGCGTAACGCTGGTATTTCAGCGAGTGGCAGCCCGCGCAGTAGCTCATGTAGTACTTGGCGCCGCGTTGCAGCGAGGCCTGGTCGGTCAGGTCAACCCCGGACTGCTCCAGGTGCGCGCCGCCCTCGGCGGCCTGCACGCCGCCGGCCAGCATCAGGCCTGCGACCAGGCCGATCAGGATGCGATGGAAATTCCTCATGTCAGTGGTCCCCCGTGACGCGGTCAGGCACTGGCTTGGTCTTGTCGAGCTTGGTCCAGATCGGCATGGTCAGGAAGAACACGAAGTAGAAGACGGTCAGGATGCGGCCGATGATCGTCTCGGTCGGGTCGGTGCCCGGGCCGGCGCCGATCTTGGCGAGCCAGCAGAAAGTGAGCGCGAACGCCAGCAGCATCACCCAGGAGAACCAGCCGCGATAGCGGTAGGACTTGACCTTGGAGCGGTCCAGCCACGGCAGCAGGAACAGCACCGCGATCGCGGCGAACATCACCAGCACGCCCCACAGCTTGATGCCGAAGAACGAGGGCACCACGCGCAGCATCGCGTAGTACGGGGTGAAGTACCACACGGGCTTGATGTGCGCCGGGGTCACCAGCGGATCGGCCGGCAGGAAGTTGTCATGCTCCAGGAACCAGCCACCGAAGGCCGGCGCGAAGAAGATGATGAAGGCGGCGACCATCAGGAAGCAGCCGACGTAGAAGGTGTCCTTCACCGTGTAGTACGGATGGAAGGGGATGCCGTCGGCCGGCGCGGTCGGCGACCAGCGGTTGCCCTTCGGGCCCTTCTTGATCTCGATGCCGTCCGGGTTGTTGGAGCCGACCTCGTGCAACGCGCCCAGGTGCAGCACCACCAGCAGCAACAGCACCAGCGGCAGCGCGATCACGTGCAGGGCGAAGAAGCGGTTGAGGGTGGCGTCGCCCGGGTTGTAATCGCCCATGATCCACTCGGTCAGGCCCGAGCCGATCACCGGGATCGCGCTGAACAGCGAGATGATCACCTTCGCGCCCCAGTAGGACATCTGGCCCCACGGCAGCACGTAGCCCATGAAGGCTTCGGCCATCAGCACGAGGTAAATCAGCATGCCGAGGATCCAGACCAGCTCACGCGGCTTCTTGTAGCTGCCGTACATCAGCCCGCGGAACATGTGCAGGTAGATGACGATGAAGAACAGCGAGGCGCCGGTGGAGTGCATGTAGCGGATCAGCCAGCCCCAATCCACGTCGCGCATGATGAACTCGACGGAGTTGAAGGCTTCCGCCGCGCTCGGCTTGAAGTGCATCGTGAGGAAGATGCCGGTCACGATCTGGTTGACCAGCACGACCATCGACAGGACGCCGAAGATGTACCAGATGTTGAAGTTCTTCGGAGCGTAGTACTCCGTCATGTGCTTGCGATAGAACGGCATGAAGCCGGGCGCACGCTCGTTGAACCAGTCCATCAGGTTGTGGGCGGTACGGGTGATGACGTTCGACATGGCTTACGCGGCTCCCGTCGGCGCAACGCCGATCACCAGGGTGTTGTCGTCCTGGAAGTGGTACGGCGGCACCAGCAACGCCAACGGCGCGGGCTGCGCCTTGAACACGCGGCCGGCGATGTCGTACTTGGACTTGTGGCACGGGCAGAAGTAGCCGCCCTTCCATTCCGGATCGAACGGCATCGGCTTGACCTCCGGCACGTACTCAGGCGCGCAGCCCAGGTGCGTGCACACGCCGACCACCACCAGGATCTCCGGCTTGATCGAGCGATACTCGTTCTTGGCGTACGCGGGGGTCTGGTCGGCGTTGTTCGACTCGGGATCGACCACCAGCGGGTCCATGCCCGGCAAGGTCTCGAGCATGGCCTTGGTGCGTCGCGCGATATAGATCGGCTGACCGCGCCACATCACGACGACCTGCTGGCCTTCGGCGATGTCGTCGAGCGCGCGGATCACCGGCGCACCGGCCAGTTTGGCGCGGGCGCTGGGATCCCAGCTCTTGATGAACGGGACGGCGGCGAAACCGACACCCACGGCGCCCACCACAGCGGTGGTGGCAGTCAGGAACCGGCGACGGGCCAGGTTGTCCGGGCTTTGTACCTCATCGTTGGCCATTCGGCGCTCCGATAGTTAATGCTGGCGAATGCTGGCGGCCACCCACACGGGTGCCACAAAGACGACAAAGTGTAACGGAACGTTAAATGGCAGGACAATATCGGCGGCTCCAAACCGCGATCAACGTGCCGCCGACTGGCCGCGATAACGATCCGCCAGCACCCTGACCCGCTCCACGTAGCGCCGGGTCTCGCTGTAGGGGGGGACGCCCTTGTACTTGTCCACCGCGCCCTCGCCCGCGTTGTAGCCGGCCGAGGCGAGGGTCAGATCGCCCTTAAAGCGCTTGAGCAGCCAAGCCAGGTACTGCACCCCCCCGTGGATGTTCTGGCGGGCGTCAAAGGCGTTGGTGACCCCGAAACGGCGCGCCGTGGCGGGCATCAGCTGCATCAACCCCTGTGCCCCGACCCGCGAGAGCGCGTTCGGGTTGTAGGCGGATTCGGCATGGATGATGGCCCGGACGATGGCCGGGTCCACCCCGTGCAGGCGGGCCGCCTCGGCGATTTCGGCCTGGTAGGCAGTGGTGTTGAGGCGCAAGGTGCCGAAGTTGACCCCCGGCTTGGCCCCGCAGGCGAAGCACGCCTCCATGTAGCTGTAGGGGATCGAGCGCAGCGAGGATGCCGCGACCCCGCGCGGCGGCGTGGTGCTGGCGTAGGTCACGCCGTTGCGCTTGTAGGTGTAGACGCGCCCGCTGACCCGGCGGCTGCCCCCCGATGCCGGGGCCGATGTGGGCGGCGGCGCGGTCGTGGCGGCCGGGGCATTGGCCGGGCTGACCGGCGCGATCGTGCCCGCCGATGCCGAGGCCACCGGTTGCCAGGACGAGGCAGGCTGCTTGGTGTAGCGGGCCACGGCCTCGCAGCGCGCGCCCGGCACCCGCTTGCTGGAATAACTGCGGCTGCCATCCGGCGACTCGCAGCGGTACAGCGTGCCGGCCAGCGCGTCCCCCGCGCCCCACCAGCCCACCATCGCGCAGAAGAGCCACCCGGCAATCCGCATCCGCCCCATCCCCATTGATTCCATCCGACAAAAACAGGCGCCAAGTCATTGCCGCCAAAGGTTTTCCCACCATACACCCGGCCGATTGCCTACACTAGTACCCCGTTCCACCACCCTTGATCCGGCCCGGAATCACCGCCGCGCCCCGGAGACCCCATGACCGATCGCATTCCCCTTGCCGTGCTCGATGCCGGCCAGCCCGCCCGTCCCGCCTCCAGCACGCCCAAAGGCAAGCTCTTCATCCAGACCCACGGATGCCAGATGAACGAGTACGATTCGGCGAAGATGGCCGACGTTCTAGCCGAACACGAAGGCCTGGAACTCACCACGAACGCCGAAGAAGCCGACGTGATCCTGGTCAATACCTGCTCGATACGCGAAAAAGCGCAAGAGAAGGTTTTCAGCCAATTGGGCCGTTGGCGGCAGTTGAAGGAAGGCGGCAAGCCGGTCCTGATCGGCGTCGGCGGTTGCGTCGCCTCGCAGGAGGGCGACGGCATCGTCAAGCGCGCGCCGTTCGTCGACCTCGTGTTCGGCCCGCAGACCCTGCACCGCCTGCCCGAGCTGATCCGCGCCCGCCGCGAATCCGGCCGCCCGCAGGTGGACATCAGCTTCCCGGAGATCGAGAAGTTCGATGCCCTGCCCGAGGCGCGCGCCGATGGCCCGACCGCCTTCGTCTCGATCATGGAAGGCTGCAGCAAATACTGCAGCTTCTGCGTGGTGCCCTACACCCGCGGCACCGAGATCAGCCGCCCCTTCGAGGACGTGCTGGTCGAAGTCGCCCAGCTCGCCACCCAGGGCGTGCGCGAGATCAACCTGCTGGGCCAGAACGTCAACGCGTATCGCGGGCCGATCACCGACAGCGAGGAGACCGCGGATCTGGGCCTCCTGATCCGCGCCATTGCCGAGATCGACGGCATCGACCGCATCCGCTTCACCACCTCGCATCCACTGGAGTTCAGCGACTCGTTGATCGAGGCCTACCGCGACGTGCCCAAGCTCGCCAACTACCTGCACCTGCCGGTGCAGTCGGGCAGCGACCGCATCCTCGGCGCGATGAAACGCGGCTACACGGCGCTGGAGTTCAAGCAGAAGATCCGCAAGCTGCGCGTGGTGCGCCCGGACATCTCGATCAGCTCCGACTTCATCGTCGGTTTCCCCGGCGAGACCGAGGCCGATTTCGAGAAGACGATGAAGCTGATCGAGGATGTCGGCTTCGACCAGAGTTTTTCCTTCATCTACTCGCGCCGCCCCGGCACGCCCGCCGCCGACCTGCCCGATGACGTCAGCGACGAGGCCAAGCACGCCCGCCTGTCGCGCCTGCAGGCGCACATCAACGCGCACAGTTTCGAAATCTCCAAGGCGATGGTGAGCAGCACCCAGCGCGTGCTGGTCACCGGCACGTCGCGCAAGGATGCGAATGAACTCACCGGCAAGACCGAGAACATGCGCCAGGTGAACTTCGCCGGGCACCCGCGCCTGATTGGCGGGTTTGTCGATGTCGTCATCACCGATGCGCTGCCCAACTCGCTGCGCGGACGGGTGGCGATGGATGATTGATTCAAGGCGTGGGCGCCGCCATATCAGGCTCACGCATCGACCACCTGCGCTGCGTTAACGTCCCCTCCCCGATACGGTCACGACGATGCCCCGCCACGACTTCACCCTTGAACCCGACGATACCGAGCGCTTGGCCAACCTGGCCGGGCCGTTCGATGCCCACCTGCGCCAGGTCGAACTGCGCTTGGGCGTGGAAATCGCCAATCGCGGCAACGTATTCCGCGTGAGCGGCGAGGATGCGCACGCCGTCGCCTTGGCCGAGAAGGTGCTGCGTGAGCTCTACGCCGAAGCCGGCGGCGAACCCTTCGACGGGCATGCCATCAATCTGCGCCTGTCCGGCTTGATCGGCGACGTGCCGGGCGATGCCCAGCCGTGCGACGGCGACTATATCCCGCAGGACATCGCCGTGCGGGTGAAGCGCGGTACGCTGCGCGGGCGCGGCGCCAACCAGAAGAAATACCTGCACGCGATCGCCACGCACGACATCAACTTCGGCATCGGCCCGGCGGGCACCGGCAAGACCTTCCTCGCCGTCGCCATGGCGGTGGATGCACTCAACGAATCACGCGTGCAGCGCTTGATCCTGGTCCGGCCGGCGGTCGAGGCGGGCGAGAAACTCGGCTTCCTGCCCGGTGATCTCACCCAGAAGGTCGATCCCTACCTGCGCCCGCTCTACGACGCGCTCTACGAGATGCTGGGCGTGGAGAAAGTGGTGAAGTTGCTGGAAAAGAACGTGATCGAGATCGCGCCGCTCGCCTACATGCGCGGGCGCACGCTCAACGATGCATTCGTGATCCTCGACGAGGCGCAGAACACCACCATCGAGCAGATGAAGATGTTCCTGACCCGGCTTGGCTTCGGCAGCACGGCAGTGGTCACCGGCGACATGACCCAGATCGACCTGCCCAAGCACGTGAAGTCGGGCCTGAAGGACGCGATCGAGGTGTTGCGCGGCGTGGATGGGGTCAGCTTCACCTTCTTTGAATCGCGCGACGTGGTGCGCCACCCGCTGGTCGCGCGCATCGTGAACGCGTATGAATCGCGCGATGCCCGCGATGCCGCCACGGGACCGGCCACGAGCGGCTAGACTGCAACCATTGCGTCCATGGAATGCGGACATGCGCCTTGACCGATCCTTGCTCTGTTTGCTGCTGGCCTGCGCCATGGGCTTGGGGCCCGTCGCCCCGACGCTGGCCAAGGACGCGCCGCAGGCCAAGCAGCGTCCGCTGATCACCCAGAGCCACATCATCGCCCCGCGCACGATCGGGGCATTCCGGCTCAAGGAAACCCGCTACAAGCCGGAGCAGAAGGCCGCGGGCGCCATGTTCCGTTATGCGGCCATCCCCGAGCCCGAGCTCAGCGCCGATGTCTTCGTTTATCCGGCCGGACGCCTGCCCCAGGCCGAGGCGGTCAAGCGCGGCATGGCCGATTTCCACGCCAGCCTGCAATCGGCCAGCGAAGCCGGGTTCTTCCACAACCTCAAGCTCCTCGACGAGCAGCCCTTCCCGCTCAAGCCCGACGCGGCCGGGAAGCCGGACAACCCGCTGGAGGCCGCGGTCGCCGCTGCCGAGCCCGTCGGCCGCCGCATCGACATGACCCTGGAAGTGGGCGATGCACGCATGCCGCTGCGCTCGCGCGGCTATCTGTTCCACAAGAATCTCTACTTCTACAAGGTGCGCGTGTCGGTGCCGGCCGAGGCGATGCCGGCAGCGGAGTTCGGGGAGTTCGCCGATCACGCGGCCCGCACGTTGGTGGAGCGCATCGCCACCGTCAATATCGGCGGATGCGCTGATGAGCCCGTGTACGTGGACAACAACGCGGACCCCGATGCGGCGGCGCTCGCCCTGGTCACCCAGGTCGCGCAACGCAACCAGGAGAATTGCCGCGGCGAGATCAGCCAGGCCGATCTCGCCAAGCTCACCCAGGGCGCCGAGGCGGTCACCATCGAGTACGCCCCCAACGAATGGAGCGGACCATGACCCGCGGCCCGCTCAGCCTGGATGTCGCCGTCAGTTATGCCTGCCCGCGCAAGGGCGTGCCGGCTGCGCCCAGCTTCCGGCGCTGGGTGGGCGTGGCGCTGGCCGGCCGCATCCGCGAGGCGGATCTGGCCATCCGCATCGTCGGCGAGGACGAGGGCCGCGCGCTCAATCGCCATTACCGCGGCAAGGACTATGCGACCAACGTGCTGAGCTTCCCGGCCGAGCGCCCGCCGGGCTTGCCCAAGAACGCCAAGTTCCCGCTGCTGGGGGACCTGGTGCTCTGCGCGCCGGTGGTCGCAAGCGAAGCCGCCGCGCAGGGCAAGCCGCTGGCCGCGCATTACGCGCACCTGACCGTGCACGGCTGCCTGCACCTTTTGGGCTGGGATCATGACGATGATGCCGACGCCCAGGCGATGGAGCAGCTCGAGCGCGAGATCCTGGCTGGCCTCGGCATCGACGACCCCTATCGCTGAACGCTGTCATCGGGCCCATGCACCGGGCGCGTTAGACTCCCTGCATCCACCACGACCCATCCACCCCCGCCCGATGTCCGAAGAACCCGACAGTAGCAGCCCGTCCACCGAGAGCCGAAGTTGGCTCAAGCGCCTGGGCGCCGCCTTCTCCGGTGAACCCACCACGCGCGGCGACGTCCTCGAATTCCTGCGCGATGCCGAGGCCGAGGGCCTCCTGGACGCCGACACCGTCCGGATGATGGAAGGCGCGATCGCGGTCTCCGAGCTCACCGTGGGCGACGTGATGATCCCGCGCGCGCAGATGACGATGATCCAGATCGACCAGCCGATGCGCGAAGTGATCGCGACGGCGGTCGAGTCCGGCCATTCGCGCTTCCCCGTGCATGGCGAGGATAAGGACCAGATCCTCGGCATCCTGCTGGCCAAGGACCTGCTGAAAACCGTGGTGGCGGACGCCCCGGTGAGCCTGCACGACCTGCTGCGCCCGGCCTTCCTGATCCCCGAATCCAAGCGCCTGGACCTGCTGCTGCGCGAGTTCCGGCTCTCGCGCAACCACATGGCCATCGTCATCGACGAATACGGCGGAGTGGCGGGCGTGGTCACCATCGAGGACGTGCTGGAGCAGATCGTCGGCGA
>Ga0056909_1000526_pt1 | contig 35243 bp, 30 predicted proteins | sample EBPBio102011_DNA_FD_62115 | JGI IMG/M metagenome (GOLD analysis project Ga0056909, IMG submission 62115) | Wastewater treatment Type I Accumulibacter community from EBPR Bioreactor in Madison, WI, USA - Reactor 1_1/10/2011_ DNA | ecosystem: Engineered > Bioreactor > EBPR > Anaerobic-Aerobic >...
GCGTTGAGCGTTGAGCGTTGAGCGTTGAGCGTTGAGCGTTGAGCGTTGAGCGTTGAGCGTTGAGCGTTGAGCGTTGAGCGTTGAGCGTTGAGCGTTGACAGATGGACGCGGCCGCGAAAGTTCCGGTATTCACGCTGAACGCTCAACGCTCAACCTCTTCTTCACACGTCGAACGCCGGATCGGGCCCTATCGCGGCGGCTCGCGCATCTCGACGTAGGCGCGCCCGCGCACTTCCCTGGCCCAGGTCTCGAAGGCTTCCTCGGCCTTCTTCTCGCGCAGCACGTTGCGCGCCAGCTGGCGCTGCTCGCTGCTGCTGAGCACCTGCTCGCGCCGGCCGTCGACACGGATCAGGTGCACGCCGAAGCGGCTGACCACCGGCTCGCTGATCTGGCCGGGGTCCAGGTTGTTCATGGCCTGCTCGAACTCGGGCACGAACTGCCCCGGCGGCGCCCAGCCCAGATCGCCGCCGTCGGCCGCGCTGGCGTCCTGCGACTGCTCGCGCGCCAGCTGCTCGAAGTTGGCCTGGCCGGCTTCGATGCGCCGCTTGAAGTCGGCCAGCCGCTGGCGCGCCACCCGCTCGCTCTGCGCCGGGCCGGTGCGCAGCAGGATGTGACGCACGTGGGTCTGCGGGATGCGCACCTCGGGCAGGTCCTTGTTCTGCTTGCGCTCCAGCAGCTTGAGGATGTGAAAGCCGGCTTCGGACTTGACCGGGCCGACGACATCGCCCACGCGCGCGCGCTGGACGCTGCGCACGAACAGCTCGGGGTAGCGGTCGGCGGGGCGCAGGCCCAGCACGCCGCCGTCGCGGCCACGGTTGTTGGCGTCGGAAAACTCCAGCGCCAGCGCCGCGAAGTCCTCGCCGGCGCGGGCGCGGCGCGCCACCTCGTCGGCGCGCGCCTGAAGGCGGGCCAGCTCGGCGGCGCTGCTGCCCTCGGGCACGGCCACCAGGATCATGGCCAGGTTCAGGTCCATGGCGGCGGTGGCGCCGGTCTGCTCGCGGATGAAGGCGTCCACCTCGGCGTCGGTGACGCGCAGCTTGGGCTCGATCTCGCGCTCGCGCAGGCGCGCCAGCAGCACCTGGTTGCGCACGTCGTCCTGGAAGTCCTTCACCGGGATGCCGTCCTGCTCGACGCGGCGGTGCAGCTCGGCCACCGTGGCCAGCTGGTTCTGGCGCGCGATCGACAGCTCGGCCTGGGCCAGCGCGGCGGCGTCGACCTTGAGGCCGGTTTCGCGCGCGTACTGCAGCTGCGCGCGCTCGGCGATCAGGCGCTCCAGGATTTCCTGGCGCAGCGCCTCGGCCTGCGGCGCCGGGGCGCCGCGCTCGCTCAGCTGGCGCTGGGCACGCGCCATGCGGGCGCGCACCTCCTGGTTGGTGACCGGCTCGCTGTTGACCAGGGCGACGATGTAGTCGGCCTCGCGCGGCGCGCTGCTGGCCGCCGGCCGCGCAACGGCCGGGACGCTGGCCGCAGCAGCCGCCGGGGCGGCGCTGGCGGGCGCGGGCGCAGGCGCTGCCACCGGCTTGGCGGCGGGGGCCTTGCGCGGTGCCGGCCGGCTCTTTTGCGTCGCCTTGGGCTTCTTGGCCGACGGTGCGGCGTCGGCCGCGCCCTGGCCGTTGGCCGGTCCGACCAGCGCCAGCAGCAGCAACAGCACCCAGGCAGACGGGTGGCGGGGCGGGGTCTTACTCATAGTCGGTGAAGCGGCTGGGTGAGGAGGTTTCTTCGCGCAGGTACTGGTAGCGCGGGATGTTGTTGCGCAGCGTGCGCATCGGGTTGCTGCCCAGGCGCGACAGACCGATGAACTCGATCTGGAACATGATGCGCTTGGTGGAGGTGCTGATCGAGCTGTTGAGCTTTTCCAGCACCACGCGGCCGATCCAGCAGCCGGCATCGTATTCGAAGCCCAGCAGGCCTTCGACCAGGCGCTTGTCCTGCAGGCTGTAGTTCATCCGCCCGACGCCGTACCAGCGGCCGTTGCAGCTGCCGCCGGTGCTGGCGCGGCTGGCACCGAGCTCGCCATGGCGCCCAACGAGGTCCGCCAGCGGCCACTGCCAGCCCACATCGAGCGATTCGCTGCGCAGGTCGCGCTGGTGGCGGTAGGCGGCGCTGACGGTGTGGAATTTTTCGGGCGAATAGCGCGCCTGCACCGTGGTGCGGGTGGAGCGGCGCGTGTCCAGGTTGTACTGCACGACGGTGTCGAAGGCCCAGCGCGGGTCCCAGCTGACGGAGGCGCCCAGCATCAGGTCGGACAATCCGCGCGCGGTCGGCAGGCCGCCCGGCAGGCTGACCTGCTGGGCCGAGAAGCGGTAGCGCTGCGCGATGCCCAGGCGCAGCGCCTCGGCGCCGGTCTGCGGGTCGAGCAGGCGCGTGGTCAGCCCGCCGGTGACCAGGTTGTTGTCGACGATGCGGTCGTTGCCGGCAAAGGCGTTCTCGGCCCAGATGGTGGCGAAGTTGAAATCGTAGGCGCCGGTGTCGTACAGCGGCAGCCGGCTCTGGTCGCGGTAGGGGGTGTAGACGTACTTCAGGCGCGGCTCCAGCGTCTGCGTGAAGTCACGCCCGAAAAAGCGCGCCTCGCGCTCGAACACCAGGCCGCCGTCCAGGCTCACGGTGGGCAGCGCGCGGGCGGCCGAGGTGGCGCCGCCGGGGATCGGGCGATCGAACCGGTAGTGGCTGGCGTGCAGCTGCACCCTGGGCGTGAAGAAGCCCCACGGGCGCGTGAACGGGTGCGCCAGCTGCGCCTGCACGAAGCCGCGATCGGCGTTCGGCTGGCGGGTCCAGAACGGGTCGGCGCGAAAGCGCGTGAAGTCGGCGTCGACGGCGTAGTCGAAGCCGCGGTCGTTGGTGCGCGCCCAGCGTCCGCTCAGCTGCGGCAGGCGGTCATAGGGCGGCACGATGGGGGCGGCCACGTCCTGCAGGGTCTGCCACTTGAGCGCCCGGGCGTTGAGCGACACATCGCCGCTGGACCACGACAGCGCGCCGTCGTTGGCCAGCAGTCGCGTGGTCAGCGACAGGCCGCGGCGCGTGAAGTCGCGCCAGTAGTCGTTGTCGCTGACGCGGTTCAGGTTCAGCCCCAGCCCGACCGCGCCGACGGCGTCGATGCCGGTGTCGTGACGGCCGTTGTGGCGCAAAAAGTAGCCCCAGCGGTTGCGGCCGTCGCGCAGGCGGTCGTTGGGCGTCAGGTTGGCGTTGACGCGCCCCTGGTAGCCACTTTCCAGGTAGCGGAACTCGCCCGCCAGATCGACCCCGCGGCGCGACATGAGGCCGGGCGTGAAGGTGGCGTCGCGGTTGGGCGCGATGTTCCAGTAATAGGGCACGGACAGGTCCAGCCCGCTCTTGTTGTCCAGCCCCAGGGTGGGTGGCAGCCAGCCGGAGCGGCGCCGCTCGCTGACCGGAAAGCTCAGCACCGGCACCGGCAGGATGGGCACGCCCTTGAACTCCAGCACCGCGCCGGCCGCGCGCCCCTCGTCGTCCTCGCGGTCGATGTCCAGCCGGTCGGCGCGCAGGATCCAGTCCGGCACCCAGTCGGGGCCGCCGCGCACGCAGGTGGTGTAGGTGGCCTGCAGCAGGCTGGCGCGGTCCTGGTCCAGCCACTCCAGGCGCGTGGCCTCGCCATGCGCGCCCGAGGCCAGGAACTGGTAGGTCGGCCGCAGCAGGAAGCCCTCCACGGCGTCCACGCGCAGCTGGCCGGATTCGGCGGTATAGCGGTCGCCCGCCTGGTTCAGGCGCACGCCGCCGCTGACGGTGACGGTGTCCTCGCCCTGGTCGTAGCGCAGCCGCTCGGCGCGCGCCACGGTGCCGGGCTGGCGCATCTCGGCCTGGCCCTCCAGCACCGCCTCCAGGCCCACGCGGCCGCTGGCGCGCTCGCCGTAGACGGTGGTCGCCGCGCCGACCTTGGCCGGCGGCATTTCGGCCAGCAGGGGGCTGGCGCGCAGCGTCAGTGGATCGCTGGCCTGCGCCGACCCGGCGCCGCACAGCAGCGCCAGCACGCCCAGCACCACCGGCTGCAGCGCCAGCGGCCACCGGGGACGGGGGAGGTCAGGAAACAGCAGGAAAGAGGGCAGAACAGGCACGGCAGAAACCGTCGATTCGGCGCGCCCTCGCCGTCGATGTCCGGGCAGGCGCACTCTAGAATCGATTATCCATGAGCGCCGCCGACCCTTCCCGCCCGCCTGCCGCTGCCGCCGGCGCCACCGCCCCGAACTGGGCCGACCCGGCCCGCCACGCCGCCTTCAACGCCTGGCTGGCGCGCGTGGCCGCCATGCACGGCCTGCTGCCCGCCAGCCTGCGCGTGGCCTCGGCCGACGCCAGCTTCCGGCGCTATTTCCGCATCGACTGTGCCGACGGCGCCAGCCGCATCGTCATGGACGCGCCGCCGGCGCAGGAGAACTGCGCGCCCTTCGTGCAGGTGGCCGGCCTGATGCGGGACGCCGGCCTGAACGTGCCGCGCATCCTGGACTGGGACGAGACCGGCGGCTTCATGCTGATGACCGACCTGGGCGCGCGCACCATGATGGAGGTGATCGAGCGCGACCACCCCGAGGCCAATCGCGCGCTGTACGCGCAGGCGCTGGACGCGCTGCTGGCCTGGCAGCAGGCCAGCCGGCCCGGCGTGCTGCCGCCCTACGACGAGGCGCTGCTGCGGCGCGAGCTGCGGCTGTTTCCCGACTGGTACCTGCAGCGCCACCGCGGTGTGACGCTGGACGGCGCGCAGGCCGAGACGCTGGAGCGCCAGTTCGCGCTGATCGTGGCGCGCAACCTGGCGGCGCCCCGCGTGTACGTGCACCGTGACTTCATGCCGCGCAACCTGATGGTGCCCGGCACCCGCGGCCAGGCGCTGGGGGTGCTGGATTTCCAGGACGCCGTGTATGGCCCCGCCACCTACGACATCGCCAGCCTGATGCGCGACGCCTTTCTGTCCTGGGACGAGGCGTTCGTGATCGACATCACCGTGCGCTACTGGGAGCGCGCGCGCAAGCTGGGGCTGATGGATTTCGAGGACTGGCACAGCGACTTCGGCAGCTTCTGGCGCGCCGTCGAATGGATGGGCCTGCAGCGCCACCTCAAGGTGGCCGGCATCTTCGCCCGCCTGACACTGCGCGACGGCAAGCCGAAGTACCTGGCGGACGCACCGCGCTTCATTGCCTACATCCGCCACACCGCCGGGCGCTACCGTGAGCTGACGCCGCTGCTGCGGCTGGTGGATGGCATCGAGGGCACGCAGGCGCACAGTGGCTGGGCGTTCGGGCGGGTCTGATCCAGCCGCACCCGCCGGGCGGCGCCCCGTGAGTGGTCCGGCATCCTCGGGGTTCAGAGTCGAATCGAGCTCCATCGCCCCATGGATCAGCGCCAGAAGCTATTGTTTAGATAGCATACAAATGGTCAAAAGGCGTTCCGGCCCGGCTGCGCGGGGGCTCCCGCGCCGAGGCATCGCCCCGCTCAGCGCCTATGCCAATAGGCGGCCGCCTGGGTGCGGCTGTCCACGGCCAGCTTGGTGAGGATGTTGGCGACATGGCGCTTGACGGTGTGCAGGCTCAGGTCCAGGGCGCGGGCGATCAGCTTGTTGCTCTGGCCATCGGCCAGCAAGGCCAGCACCTCGCGCTCGCGCTCCGACAGGGGGTCGTCGGGGGGCTGCGCCTGGGGCGGTGCCGCCGCCGTCCAGTCCGCCAGCCGCTGGCGCAGCCTGGCTTGCGCGGCCGCCGGGCACGGCAGGCGGGCCTCGGTGGCCTGCCACAGCGCCTTCAGGCGCCCGGGCGGCTCCAGCAGCAGGCCCAGGCCCTCGTCCTGGACGGACTCGGCCACCACCGGTCCCAGGGCGGTGGCGGCGGCATCCACATCCCCCTGCGCCCAGCAGCAGGCGGCCAGCGCGAAGCGCGCATCGCCCATGAAGGCCGGCAGCCAGCCGCCCGCCTGCAGCGCCACGGCATGTTCCAGGTGCTGGCGTGCCGTGGCCAGCTCGCCGCGCAGCAGGGCATGCTGACCCTGCACCAGCGCGGCGCCGGTGTCCAGCACCGGCCATTCGCGCGCCGTGCGCGGCCGGGTCAGCTCGGGCAGCAGGGCCGCCAGGCCATCGGCGTCTTCGCCGCGCCACAGGATGCGGGCCTGTACATGGAGGTAGGTGCGGCGCCAGCCGTTGGCATAACCCGCGGTCATGAGGTGCTGCACCTGGGCCACGCTGGCCAGTGCCTCGGCCGCCTGACCCTGTACGGCCAGGTGCAGGGTCCGCAGGTGCAGCGCGGCGATGCCCAGCATCACGTCACCGGGCAGGTGGCGCTGCAGTTGCAGCAGGGTCTGCAGCGCCTCGCGCGCCGCTGCGGGCGTGCCATGCCAGAAGGCCAGCCAGGCATCGAGCGCAGGCACCTGCACCTCGCCGGGCGGGTGGGCGCGGCACAGGCGCTGCAGCCGCTGCATCGGCCCGCGCGTGCCCGGCAGGCCGACGAAGTGGCCGTAGCTCATGTCCACGATGTTGGGGTAGCGCACCTCGGGCGCCAGGGCGGCGTTGTCGGCCATGGCGCCCAGGGCGTCGAGCAAGCTGGCGTGGTCGCCCCGCGCCAGGCCATGCCAGGCACGCAGCGAATCGAACGGCACCTGCAGCGCCGGCGTCAGCTGGGCAGCGGCCACCGCCTGCAGCGCCTGGCTGGCGCGCGGCAGGTCGCCCAGGGCGTTGTGGCAGGCGGCCAGCATGCCGAGCGCGACGATGCGATCGCGCTCCTGACCCTGGCGCGCAAAGGCCGCGTGGCTGCGCTCGAACTCGCTCTGCGCGCGCAGCCAGTCCCAGCGCGACCAGGCGCACAGGCCGCGCAGCAGGGCCACGTCGGCATCGGCGGCACGCCAGTCGGGCGGCAGTTGCTCCAGCCAGCGCTCCAGCCGGTGGGTGCCGCCCACGGCCAGCAGACCGTCGGCCATCTGGCGCAGGCAGGCCAGGGCCTCGGCCCAGCGGCCGGCGGCCAGCCAGTGCGGGATGGCGCGCTCGGCACTGGCCTCGGCCGCGGCGGCCCGGGCATGCAGCGCGGGCGCCAGGCCGGGCTGGCGCCGTTCCAGCTCGGCGCGCAGGAAGTCGCGAAACAGGTCATGAAAGCGCAGCACGGGCGCCACGTCGTCGAGCGCGCTGAGAAAGAGCTGGCGCGCGTAAAGCGCTTCGAGCACGGTCCGCGCGTCGGCGCGGCCCGTGACGGCCTGGCACAGCGGCGGGCTCAGCTCAGGCAGCACGCTGCTGTGCACCACGAACTGCTGCAGCGGCGGCGGCAGCCCGGCCAGCACCTCCTGGGCGAAGTAGTCGAACAGATGGCGGCGGGCGGCCGGCCCGATCAGGGCGGGCAGCGCATCGTCCGGGCTGCGCGCGCTGCCCAGCACCAGCTGCAGCCCCGCGGCCCAGCCGTGCGTGCGTGCCAGCGCACCCTGCAGCGCCTCGCCGGGGGGCTCGTCCAGCCCGCGCAGCCGGCACAGTGCCTGGGCGGCGTCGAGGTCGAAGCGCAGGTCGTCCAGGCCCAGCTCCACCAGCTCGCCCCCGGCCCGCCAGCGCGCCAGCGACAGCGGCGGCGTCACGCGGCTGCCGATGCACACCGTCAGCTCCGGCGGCGCGCGGGCGATCAGCGCGTCCAGCAGCTGCAGCGCGGCCGTGTCGTCGATGTGGTGCAGATCATCCAGCACCAGGGTGATGTGGGCGTCGGGCCGCGCGCCCAGTGCCGCAACCAGCGGGCCCAGCGCGGTGCGCGCGGCCGCGCTGGCGTCCTGCAGTTGCGCCAGCACCGTGTCGGGGGGCAGCGTCCAGGGCAGCTGCAGGGGCGCCAGCGCGCCAAACAGCGCGGCAAACAGGCGGTTGCAGTCGTTGTCTTCCTCGTCCAGCGACACCCAGGCGATGGCGGCGCCCGGGTCTGCGGCCCGCGCCGCCGCGAGCTGCGCGAGCAGCGTGGTCTTGCCAAAGCCGGCCGGCGCCTGCACCAGCAGCAGCCGCGCCGTCGTGGCCTGGGCCAGCGTGCGCGCCAGCAGCGCCGGGCGTGGCACCACGTCGCGCCGGCTGCGCGGGATGCGGTACTTGCCGGGCGGCGAGGGTGTGGTCATGGCGCGGGCGGCGGATTTTATTCCGGCCGCCGCGCACACGTGGGCCGCGCGCAATGATGCGCGAGGCGATTTCAGGCCCGCCACATGAGCTTCTCCCACCATGGACTGGCGGGACGACCGCGCCCGCGTCGCGGGTTCAGCGCGCGGCCGGCGGCAGCGGGGCCGGCACGCGGTTGCGCACGGGCGGCAATGTCTGCAGGTAGGCGAACATGGCCTGCAGATCCTCGTCGCTCATCTGCCCATAGGCAGCAGGCATGGGCGGCAGCAGCGGCCGGCCGGCGCCCAGGTGGCGGCCGCTGCGCATGGTGCGCACAAAGTCCTGCGCGCTCCAGCGGCCCAGACCGGTATCGGGGTCGGGCGTCAGATTGGCCGTATAGCTGACGCCCCAGGGACCGGCCCAGGCAGTGTTGGTGGCCGAGGCCACGACCAGCCAGGGCCCGGCCGGCAGCGCCGGCGCCGGTGGCATGGCCAGCGCCTCGGGGTGGCCAGCGAACAGGCGCGTGCGATCCGGCTCGGGCCCGCGCGGGCCATTCTTGAGCGGCGTGTGGCAGTCCATGCAGCCGGTGGCGTTGATGAGGTAGCGGCCACGTTCGATGCGCTCGCGCGGCGCCGGCCCGGCGGCCTGCGCGGTCATGGCAGTGAACAGGATCAACAAGGGGGCAAGGCGTGTCATGCAGGGCTCCAGGGAGATGTGTGGCTGCCGACTGTGCCGGGCGGCTCAGGTCCTGCCCTCGCTCCGAAGAGCCAGCGCCGGGCGGCCCGAAGAGCCATGCCAGGCCGGCGCCAGCCATGGCTCCTGCGGGCGATGCCGGCGCGCCGGCAAGAAAAACACACTGAAGGCCCACTCACCACCCAAGGACCTTCGACATGAGCACCACCGACCGCTATGACATCTACGCCCCCATCCACAAGGCCTTGCGCCAGTTCATGACCGACACGCTGCAGCGCCTGGGCCGGCTGGACCTGGACGACCGGCAGGACTTGCTGCTGGGGCTGGCCCAGCTCGACGCCCTGCTGGACGCCGCCGGCCACCATGTGCAACACGAGAACGCGTTCATACACCCCGCCATCGAGGCGCACAGCCGCGGCGCCAGCGCCCGCATCGCGGCCGACCACCAGGAGCACCTGGACATCATCACCGCCCTGCGCGCCGAGGCGGCCACGCTGCGCGCCATGCCCTCGCCCGCACTGGCGCACCGGCTGTACCGCCACCTGGCCAGCTTCGTGGCCGAGAATTTCGAGCACATGGACATGGAAGAGACGGCCCACAACCGCACCCTGTGGGCCGCCTGCAGCGACGCCGAACTGCAGGCCATCGAGGGTCGCATCCATGCCAGCATCGACGCGGCCGAGATGAACGTCTGGCTGCGCTGGCTGATCCCTGCGCTCAACCCCGCGGAGCGAGCCGCCCTGATCGGCGGGCTGCCGCCCGAGGCGCGGGCGCCCGTGCTGGACATGGCCCGACGCCTGCTGGATGACGGCGCCTGGGCCAAGTTGTGCCGCACGCAAGCGCTGCCGGCCGCGGTTGCCGCCTGACCACGGGCACACGGGCGCCGCCGCCACAGCTTAGCCCCCCGGGCCGCCGATGACAGGTCCACTCCTCCACTACCATCGGGGTCATCAACCCCACAAGGAGCGGAGACGATGAGCCTGTTCAACTGGCAGGAGAAACCGACGAGCGCGCTGGCCAACGAGGGCGTGATCGCCCCCGACGAGCGCCTGCCCTGGCCGCAGACCACGGCCATGGGTGTGCAGCACGTGATCGCCATGTTCGGCGCCACCGTGCTGGCGCCGATCCTGATGGGGTTCGATCCCAACCTCGCCATCTTCATGAGCGGGGTGGGCACGCTGCTGTTCTACTTCATCACCGGCGGCCAGGTGCCCAGCTACCTGGGCTCGTCGTTCGCCTTCATCGGCGTGGTGATCGCCGCCACCGGCTACGGCGGACAGGGGCCCAACGCCAACCTCCCGGTGGCGCTGGGCGCCATCATCGTCTGCGGCCTGCTGTACGCGCTGATCGGCGCGCTGGTCAATGCCGTGGGCACGCGCTGGATCGAGCGGCTGATGCCGCCCGTGGTCACCGGCGCGGTGGTGGCGGTGATCGGGCTGAACCTGGCGGCCATCCCGGTCAAGAACATGGCGGCCAGCAACTTCGACAGCTGGATGCAGCTGGCCACCTTCGTCAGCGTGGCGCTGGTGGCTGTGTTCGCGCGCGGCATGGTGCAGCGCCTGCTGATCCTGGTGGGGCTGGCCATCGCCACCCTGATCTACGTGCTGCTGGCCAACGGCCTGGGCCTGGGCAAGCCGATGGATTTTTCGGGCATCGCCAACGCCGCCTGGGTGGGGCTGCCGCGCTTCACCGCCCCCGAGTTCAGCGGCAACGCCATGCTGCTGATCGCCCCGGTGGCGTTGATCCTGGTGGCCGAGAACCTGGGCCACCTGAAGGCGGTGGCGGCCATGACCGGGCGCAACCTGGACCCGTACATCGGCCGCGCCTTCACCGCCGACGGCGTGGCCACCATGATCAGCGGCGCCGCCGGCGGCACCGGCGTAACCACCTATGCCGAGAACATCGGCGTGATGGCGGCCACCCGCATCTATTCCACCGCGGTGTTCGTGGTGGCGGCGCTGATGGCGCTGGTGCTGGGCTTCTCGCCCAAGTTCGGCGCGCTGATCCAGGCCATCCCGCTGCCGGTGATGGGCGGCGTCAGCATCGTGGTGTTCGGGCTCATCACCATCGCCGGCGCGCGCATCTGGGTGGACAACAAGGTGGACTTCGGCGACCCGGCCAACCTGCTGACCGCGGCCATCACGCTGATCCTGGGCACGGGCGACTTCACGCTGAAGTTCGGCAGCTTCGCCCTGGGCGGCATCGGCACGGCCACCTTTGGCGCGGTGCTGCTGCATGCGCTGCTGCGCCGGCGCGCCTGAGCCATCGCCTCGGCGCAAGCCACCGCCAAGAAGGAGAACCGCGATGACCGAGATGCCCACCCGTCGCCAGATGCTGGCTCTGTCGGCCCTGCTGGCGCCGACGCTGACCGGCCCGGCATGGGCGCAGGACGACAAGGCCTGTGCGCTGGTGTTCGTGCACGGCAAATGGGGCAACACCCAGTACGTGGGATTCTTCACGCGCCGGCTGGAGCCGTACTGCAAGGTGCGCGTGCCCGAGGCGCCATGGTCGCTGCGGCGTGGCTACGACGCGCCCTATTCGCGCGCGCTCGACGACATGGCGACAGAAGTGAAGGCGCTGCGAGATCAGGGCTACCGCCGCGTGCTGGTGGGCGGCCACAGCTTCGGCGCCAACGCCGCCATGGCCTACATGGCCCGGGTGGGCGACGCCGATGGCGTGGTGGCGGTGGCGCCCGGCCATTCGCCGGCGGTGATGTATGCGCGCGGCATTGGCAAGGACGCGGTGGACAAGGCGCGCCAGTTGGTACAGGCCGGCCAGGGCAGCGAGACCCTGACGATGGAAGACCTCAACCAGGGCCAGCGCAAGAGCGTGCGCATGTCTGCCGAGGTGCTGTGGAGCTACTTCGACCCCGAGGGGCTGGGCCACATGCCGGCCAGTGCGGCGGCCTTCAAGAAGCCGGTGCCCCTGCTGTGGGTGGTGGGCACGGCCGATCCTATCTATCGCGGCGGCGAAGAGTTCGCATTCCGGCGTGCGCCGCCCCACCCGGCCAGCCAGTACCTGGTGTATTCCGGCGGCCACGGCGACTTCGAGCAGGCGGCCGAGTCAGTGCTGACCTGGCTGAAAGCGCTGCCCTGAGCGGGGCCGATCAGCCTTCGGCCGACGCGCGCGCCAGCCGCTCGCTCTTCCAGTACACCTCGTCGCCCACGCTGCCGTCGGGCCGGTAGCGGTTGAGCACGCGCGAGAGCACGAACAGCAGGTCCGACAGGCGGTTCAGGTACTGACGCGGCGCGGCGCGCAGCGGCTCCTGCGGGCCGAGCGCCACCACGGCGCGCTCGGCGCGGCGCGCCACGGTGCGGCACACATGGGCCTGGCAGGCGGCCCGGGTGCCGGCCGGCAGGATGAATTCCTCCAGCCGCGGCAGCGCGGCGTTGTGCTGCGCCAGCGCGGTGTCCAGCTGCGCCAGCGCCTCGTCCTTGAGCAGCTCGAAGCCGGGCATGGCCAGCTCGCCGCCCAGGTTGAACAACTGGTGCTGGATGTCGATGAGCAGCTCGCGCACGGCCGGTGGCAGCGCCTCGCACAGCAGCAGGCCGATGTGGCTGTTGAGTTCGTCCACATCGCCCATGGCCTGCGGGCGGCCGCTGGCCTTGGACACGCGGGTGTTGTCGCCCAGGCCGGTGGTGCCGTCGTCGCCGGTGCGGGTGGCGATCTGCGTCAGGCGCTTGCCCATGGCTGGCTTCTCACTTTTTGATAGCTGCTTGCGCTTGCCCCGCCAGCGCGCGCAGCCCCAGCAGGTAGGAATCGACGCCGAAGCCGCAGATCTGCCCGCGCGCGATGTCGGCAATGAAGGAGCGGTGGCGGAACGGCTCGCGCGCGTGGATGTTGCTCATGTGCACCTCGACGATCGGGCACTTCAGGATGGCCAGCGCGTCGCGGATGGCGATGCTGGTGTGCGTCCACGCGCCGGCGTTGATCAGCACGCCGTCCACCGCGTCGCGGTGCGCCTGGTGGATGCGCTCGCACAGGGCGCCTTCGTGGTTGCTCTGGAAGCAGTCGACGCGCGCGCCCAGCTCGCCGGCCAACTGCCGCAGCGCAGCGTCGATGTCTGCCAGCGTGGCCGTGCCGTAGTGGCCCGGATCGCGCTGGCCGAACATGTTGAGGTTGATACCATGCAGGACGAGGAGGTTCATGGCGCGATTGTGAATCACGCCAGCGGCACCGTCAGCCGCGCCAGCGCCTCGCGCGTGTCGGGGCGCGCGCCGCGCCACCATGCGAAGGCCTCGGCCGCCTGCTCGACCAGCATGCCCACGCCGTCGGCCAGCCGCGCACAGCCGGCTTGGCGCGCCAGGCGCAGGAAGGGCGTCAGGCCCTTGCCGTAGACCATGTCGTAGGCCAGCGCGCCTGGGGCGAAGGCAGCCGGCGGCACGGCCGGCGCCTGGCCGCCCAGGCTGGCCGAGGTGGCGTTGATCACGATGTCGAACGCCTCGCCCGTGGCCAGGGCTGGCAGGCCGCGGCCGGACAGCGGCACGCCGCCCAGGTGCGGCGCCAGCTCGACCGCCAGCGTCTCGGCCTTGTCGGCGGTGCGGTTGGCGATGACGATCCGCGCCGCGCCGGCGCGCGCGATCGGCCGCACGGCGCCGCGCGTGGCGCCGCCGGCGCCCAGCAGCAGCACGCGCCGGCCGGCCAGCGGCAGGCCCAGGTTGACCTCGATGTCGCGCACCAGGCCGATGCCGTCGGTGTTGCGTGCCTCGATGCGTCCGCCCTCGAAGCTCAGGGTGTTGGCAGCGCCGGCCAGGCAGGCGTCCTCGCTGGCGCTGTCGGCGGCGGCCAGCGCGGCCAGCTTGAAGGGCAGGGTGACGTTCATGCCGCGCCCGCCGGCGGCGCGGAAGGCGGCCAGCGCGCGCTCGAAGCCGCCGGGCTCGGCGCCGCCATCGATGGCTTCGTACACCATGTCCTGCCCGGTGGCCTGGGCAAACAGGCCGTGGATGAAGGGCGACTTGCTGTGGGCGATGGGGTGGCCGATGACGGCGTAACGATCAGGCATGGCGCGATGGTAGCGGGCCGGCTGCGGTAGGCTTGGCCGCTTCGTCCCTGTTCTTCACCTGTCACGCCATGCCGATCTGGAAGCAAGCCGTCTCGCCCGAGATTCTGAACACCATCAGCCGCGACACCGCGGTGTCGCACCTGGGCATCGAGTTCATCGAGGTCGGTGACGACTTCCTGCGCGCGCGCGTGCCGGTCGGCGCGCACACGCGCCAGCCCTTCGGCCTGCTGCACGGCGGCGTCAGCGTGGTGCTGGCCGAAACGCTGGGCTCCTGCGGTGCCGTCTACGCCTGCCCCGAGGGCTGGCGCGCCGTCGGGCTGGACATCAACGCCAACCACCTGCGCGCCGCCACCCGTGGCTGGGTGACCGGCACCGCGCGGCCAGTGCACATCGGCCGCACCACGCAGGTGTGGCAGATCGACATGCACAACGACGCCGGCGAACTCACCTGCGTCTCGCGCCTGACCATGGCGGTGCTGGCGCCGCGCCCGGAATACAAATGATTCGGGCCGCGGCGCCCGCTGGGCAATCGCGAATAGCTATGATTTAGATAGCATTTGGCCACTGCGCGACATATCGGGCAGCGGTTTACACTGAGCCCTCAGTCACAGGAGAGCCCGCCCATGAACGCCCCCGCCACCGCCCGCCACGTCCTGCCCGAGATCAAGCCGCGCCCCGTGCCGGCGGCGCTGATCGACGCCCTGAAAAGCCGCTTCGGCGCGCAGTTCTCCGATGCGCAGGCGGTGCGCGAGCAGCACGGCCGCGACGAGTCGGCCTTCACCACCGTGCCGCCGCCCGCGGCCGTGGTGTTCGCCGAAAGCACGCAGGACGTGGCCGATCTGGTGCGCCTGTGCGCACAGCACAAGGTGCCGGTGATCCCGTTCGGCATCGGCTCCTCGCTGGAAGGGCATCTGCTGGCGGTGCAGGGCGGCATCAGCGTTGACCTGTCGCGCATGAACCGCGTGCTGTCGATCAACGCCGAAGACCTGCTGGTGACGGTGCAGCCCGGCGTGACGCGCGAGCAGCTCAACACCGAGATCCGGGACACCGGCCTGTTCTTTCCCATCGACCCGGGCGCCAACGCCACCCTGGGCGGCATGAGCGCCACGCGCGCCAGCGGCACCAACGCCGTGCGCTACGGCACCATGCGCGAGAACGTGCTGGCGCTGGAAGTGGTCACCGCCAGCGGCGAGGTGATCCGCACCGGCACCCGCGCGCGCAAGAGCAGCGCCGGCTACGACCTGACGCGCCTGTTCGTCGGCAGCGAAGGCACGCTGGGCGTCATCACCGAAATCACGCTGCGCCTGTACCCGCTGCCCGAGGCGGTGTCGGCCGCCATCTGCTCGTTCCCCGGCATCGCCGAGGCGGTGGCCACGGTGATCCAGACCATCCAGCTGGGCGTGCCGATCGCCCGCGTGGAGCTGCTGGACGCGCGCACCGTGCGCGCCGTCAACCAGCACAGCAAGCTCACGCTGCGCGAAGCGCCCCTGCTGCTGATGGAGTTCCACGGCTCGCCCGCCAGCGTCAAGGAGCAGGCCGAGACGGTGCAGGCGATCGCCGACGAACACGGCGGCGCCGGCTTCGAATGGGCCGACACGCCCGAGGAGCGCACCCGCCTGTGGACAGCGCGCCACAAGGCCTACTTTGCCGGCGTGCAAAGCCGCCCGGGTTGCCGCTGCATCACCACCGACGTCTGCGTGCCGATCTCGCGCCTGGCCGACGCCGTGCTGGCCAGCGTGGAGGAAGCCGACGCCAGCGGCATCCCCTACTTCCTGGTCGGGCACGTGGGCGACGGCAACTTCCACATGGGCTACCTGATCGACCCCGACGACGACGACGAACGCGCCCGCGCCGAACAGCTCAACCACCAGGTCGTCAGCCGCGCGCTGGCGCTGGGCGGCACCTGCACCGGCGAGCACGGCGTGGGCCTGCACAAGATGGGCTTTCTGCTCGACGAGGCCGGCGCCGGCGCGGTGGCGCTGATGCGCACCCTCAAGCAGGCGCTGGACCCGGACAACATCCTCAACCCAGGCAAGGTGCTGGCGCCCTGAGCGGGCGCTGTTCAGCCCGGGCGGGCGGGCGGATCGCGCGGTGCCGCTTCGCTCTCTGCGTCCGCGTCAGCCATGCCGCCGCGCCAGCGCCGCACCACGCGCTGAAAGAACAGCGCGTTGGGGATCTGCAGCAGGCGCCCGCCGCCGTCGGCTTCGCGCAGCGTGGTGTAGAGCAGGTTGATATCGACCACGCGGCCCTTGGCGCCGGGCTTTTCGGCGGTGTCGAGCACCTCCACATCGTCGCCCAGCCGAAACGGTTGCGCCACCATGATGAGCAGCGCGCAAAACAGGTTGGACAGCACGCTCCAGGCGGCAAAAAAGGCCACGGCGCCGACGGCGGCAAAGCCGGTGAAGGCGGTCCAGAGCACCGAGGCCGACACGCCCAGCCGCCCCAGCACCAGCAGCACCGTGGCCGTGATGATCAGCCAGCGCAGCACGCCGCGCAGCGGCAGCACGATCTGCGGCGGCAGGCCGTAGCGCCGCGCCAGGCGCAGCACCAGCCGCTTGAGCAGCCAGTGCAGCAGCCAGGCGGCCAGCAGGATCAGGCCGGTCTGCAGCGCCGGCACCAGCACGTCCAGCCAGTCCTGCACCCAGTCGGGCAGGCTGGCGCGACGGCGGCGGAGCAGCTCGATCAGGCTCATGGGCGGCAACGGGAAGGCATGAAGGCGGATTGGACCACGGTGTCACGCATCGCCCAACGCAGACCATTTGTCGAACCGGGGCGCTTCTGGCAAGCGCAAACAGCTATTGTTTTAATAGTGATTGCGTTCGACCGCGAAGGTCCCCGGAAGGGCGTGGTTCAGCCCGGCGGCCCCCGGCTTGCCAGGCCGACCGGATGATCGGGCAGCGCTCAGCGGCGGCGCGCCGGGGCGCTCTTGGGCGCCGTGCTCCTGGGCGCGTTCTCTGGCGTGTAGGTCTGGCTCGGCGCCGTGCCGCCGTCCACGCCCAGCCGGCCACCGCCGCCCAGGCCCTGGCCCTGCACGCTCTGCGCGCGGTAGTTGCGCAGGCTGCGCACCATCTGGTTGTAGGCGTCCATGAAGGCAGCGGTGATCACCTTGCCCTGCGGCGTGTTGGTGTAGCCGCCCAGGCCAGCGCCGGCGCGACCGCCGAACAGGCCGCCGAACAAATTCAGGTCTGTCTTGGAGGCGCTGCCTTCCGATGCCGCCACCTGCACGCCCGAGCGGTTGTCCACCAGGGTCAGCATGGCGCTGGCCTCACGCGTCTGCAGGCCGCCACCGATGGCGGCGACGGCACGACCGCTGCCACCACCGATGAGACCACCCAGCACGCCGCCGATGCCGCCGGCGTTGTCGGCGCTGAACACGATCTCGGGCGACAGCGCGTAGTCGGAGGCGACCATCTGGCCCTTGCCGAAGTTGCTGCCGCCGCGCATCTCGCCCGACTGCATCAGCTCGCGCTCGCGGCTCATGGCGCGCATGCCGGCGGCGCCGCGTTCGACCACCACGAAGCAGTTGGATTGCTGCACCAGCAGGCGCAGCAGGTTGGCCGTGGGCGGCAGCTTGTATTCACCGGTCAGGATGGTGTACCAGCCGGCGGTCTGGTTCTCGACCAGCGAGACGGTGCCCAGCGGCGACGCGCACTTTTCCAGCGCCGTGTTCTCGCCCGAGGTGGCGGCGCCGGCGGCGCTGCCGGTGGCCACGGTCTTGGCTTCGGGGTTGCCCATCTTCATGCTGGTGGTTTCGCAGCCGGCCAGCAGCAGCGCCGTGCCCGTTGCCAGCAGGATGGTCAGGGCATTTTTCTTGTTCGACATCGGTTCTTCTCCGGTGAAATCGGACCGTGGCGGTCCACCCAAAAACGCCCGCTCGCGGTTCAGTGCGGGTGCCCGCAATCATACGGCGGTGCGGCGGTCGCAGGGCAAGGCACGGCCAGCCCGCCGCCACGGATGCCAGTGGCCTCCCGTACACCTCGCAGGGTGTCGCTCGGGGGGCGGTGCCCGGTGCCGACAAGCGCCGCGCGGCCGGCCAGGCTCGCGGGCGCCGTCGCCGCGCCGTCAGCGGAACGTCGGGTCCTGCAGCAGGCGCTGCACGTCGCGGTCGTTGGGCAGGGCGTAGTCGTGCCCGCGCAGGATGCGGCTGTCTTCGGTGCGCACCAGCTTGATGCTGACGTAGGTGTAGTCGGAGGCGGGCGAATAGGTGCCCACCAGCACCACGGCGGCGTTCTGGCTGCGCGCGATGTCGCGCAGCTCGCGCGACAGCAGCAGCTCGCCCGTGCCTTCGCGCACGAACAGCTCGCCGCGCAGCTTGACTTCCTTCACGTTGAAGCCCTGTGCCGCCATGTGCGAGGCGTACTGCTCTGACAGGGTGCGGCCCAGCGGCGCCGAGCGCGTCAGGTTGTTGACGTTGACCACCGTGGCCACCAGCACCGGGCCGCCGGCCAGGGTATCGGCCGGCAGACCGTCGACCAGCTTGCCTACGGCAGCGCGGCCGCTGTCGAGAAACGCGTTTTGCGCGGCCGATTCGTAGCTTGGACCGGCGCGGCGGACCGGCGCCGGCTCGCCGAGGCTCGAGCAGCCGGCCAGCGACGCCAGTACCAGCGAAAAGACAAGGGGTGCGAATTTCCTCATGACACCACCTTCAGGTTGACGGCCTTGTAGCCGGGCGCGGAGCGCAGAAACAGCGGCGCGTCGACATTCTCGAGGTAATACACGTCGGTCTTGCGGCTCAGGAAGCGGCCGCGGTTGCTCACCGTGGTGGTCAGGATCAGTTCGGTGTTGGTGGGGCCGCCCGTGTACACGCTGGCGCCGTAGTCGGCCGCCGCCGCCAGTCCCAGGGTGGCGAACAGCTTGGCGTCGAGGTGTTCGAGGCGCAGGCCGTAGGCGGCCATCAGGCCGGCGGCCAGCACCGTGAACTGGCCCGGCACGAAATGCGGGCGCGGACTGTCGTGGCGCACCACCTGGGTCTGGTAGGTGACTTCCAGCACGTCCTGGTCGCGGCAGGCGGGCGTGGCGGCGCAAGCCTGCGTCTGCCACGCCACGGCAGCCGCCTGGTCAGGCTGCATGTAGACCGTCTGGCCGCTTTGCACCAGCTTGGTGATCAGGAACTCCCTGAAGCCGCGATCGAACTGGGATGGGTTGGCCGGCAGGCCGACGACCATCGGCGTGTTGGCCGGCACCTGCACGTTCTTCAGCGAGGCCAGCGTCTGCGTCACCACATCGTTGGACAGCAGATCCCAGTGACCGGCCGAACGCACTTTGGGCTGAACGGTGAGGTCGAAGTTCTCGGCCAGGGGAATGGGCGCCTTGGTGGCGCAGCCCGGCAGGGCGGCCACGCCGGCCGCCAGCACGAGCGCGCTGATGCGCAGTGAACGCTTCATGGTTTCTCCTCGAACAGGTGCAATGCCATGCCGCAGGAAGCGGCCAGCCGATTGAGTCATTTGAATACATTTTGCGCACTCTGTTGAAGCGACACAACAAGAAGCCGCGCCAAGTGCATCAGGAAGTCAGGATTTGTTGTTTTTGTTCACACGACTGGGGGGTGCATTGCCCGCGCCAGCCGAATGCGCCGGCGGCCGGGGAGTCCGTCATTGACTATGATTTTTGTAGCTTCCAGCGCAGATCTGGGGTCAGCAAAACCCAGAAAAGATGCCGAAATCCGCCCTTCAACCGCCGCCCAGATGCTCCAGCACGTCGATGCGTGCCGGCGGCAGGTTGGCCAGTACGCGCTCACATCCACCCATCACCAGCCCGGCCGTCTGCCACGGTGAGTTTCCGCGCAGCGCGTAGGTGAACTGCAACAGGCGACCACCCGGTGCCAGCACCTGCGCCCCGGCGTGCAGGATGCGCTGACGCAGGTCCGGCGGAATCGACAGCAGAGGCAGGCCGGAGACGATGCAGCACACCGGCAGCGGCACGCCGTCGTCGGCACGCGGCCAGTCGGGCGCGACGCGCAGCCGCTCCAGTTCGGCCGCGTCGCCCTGCACCACCCGCACCTGGGGGAAACGCTGCGCCAGGTGCCGTGCCAGCGCCGGCGACTGCTCGATCACCACCAGCCGCTGCGGCGCCACGCCGCGCGCCAGCAGGGCCGCGGTGATGACGCCCGTGCCACCGCCCAGCTCCACCACCAGGCCCGGCGCCGCCGGATCAACCCAGGCTGCCATGCGCGCGGCCAGCTGAGGCGAGCTGGCGCAGATGGCGCCCACCCGGGCCGGTTGCGTCACCAGGGCGCGCAGAAACACCGAACGCGGCGATCGGTCGACCACCCGTTCCACCGCGCGCCGCACGCGGCTCACCCCGGCGCGGGCGGCGCGCAGGGCCAGCAGTGGCGCCGCGCGCCCAACACCGCGGCGGCGCGCCAGCCGGACCATGGCGCGCGCGCCAGGGGTGCTGCTGGTCGGCTGATCCGGTGCACGCATGTGAAGCCTGCTCACCGGCCGAAGATGCCGCGCAGCAGATTGCCCGGGTTGAGCAGGATCTGGGCCGGCGAGCTGTCCTCCGGCCTGGGCTCGCCGCCCTGCCCCGGCGCGCCGGCAGCGGCACCGCCCGATCGACCGCCGCGCGCGGCGGCGGCGCCTTCCTCGCCCAGCATGGCCATGGTGTGGCTCTTGACGCGCACACGCACCGCCCAGTCAGGCTCCCAGCGCGCCTTGGGGTCGGCCGGACGCGGCGGGTGCGCGAAATGGCTTTCACCGCCATAGGCCATCATGCGCAGCATGGGCGTGGCGTCGCGACCGCCGGCCGCGAAGATGCCGCGCGGGATGGCGCACTGCGTGGCCTGGGCGTCCAGCAGCACCCGCTCGCGCACCCAGCGCTCCTGGGTGGCGTTGGGCAGGTAGTCGAACAGGCCCATGCCGGTGTCCGGCGTTTCGGCGCTCGACCACAGAATCATGTCGTCGCCAGCCTGCGACAGGGCGTGCAGGTAGTAGGCGCGTGCGTGCGGCACCGGCTGCCACTGCGTGAGGATGCTGTCCTGCACGCGGCCGCTGCTGCTCAGCTCGATCGGCGGCATCAGGTCCTGCGCGCTGCCGAGGCTGAACTTCATCGATGCCGGCACCCCCTCGCCCAGCACCTGGTGCTCGCCCACCAGCGAACTGCCGCGCGGCACAGGCGCCTGGCTGCGCTCGTTGGGGTACAGCGCGTGGCCAGGGCCGACGCGCGCGCCACGCTCGGGCACCACACGGCCGGCAAAGGCCTGTGCGAACTGCGCCGCGCTGGCCTGGGCCAAGTCGATCACACGCGGCTGGCCGGCGCGCACCTCGGGCCCGCAGCCCCAGTAGACCAGCAACCGTCCGCGCGGCTTGTCGCGGCCGTACTCTTCGGGCAGCTCGCCCGGCTCGGACGGCGTGCGCGGCTCGGCGCGCGGCGGCAGCAGTGGCAGGCTCTCGCCCATGCGCATGCCGGGCGGGATGGCTTGGCGCGCCTCCGCGCCGGGCCGCAGGCTGTTGTGGAACGCGATGTCAACGACGCGTGGCGGCATCACCGCCATGCCGCGGGCCATGCCGTAGTGCACCTGCCCGCCCATGCCCGCCGGCGCGCCGCCGCCGCCCAGCATGCCCATCAGGCCACCGCCTGCGCCCATGTCCACTTCGGGCATGCCGGCCATGCCGCCGGTGGACAGGTCGATCCACAGCTGCGCCTTCGGCGGTCGGGCACCCTGCGCCTGGGCGGTGACGCCCAGGCACAAGCCGGCGGCGAGCGCCAGCGGACGGATGAGGGATGAACCGATACGCATCAATGACCTCCAGCCTGCCAGGGTCGATGGCCCGCCCCGGGGTGCCCAGTGTATGCGCGCCCGGGCGAAATTTCACCTGCCAGCACGCAAGCGCTCGATCAACCCGTTCAGCTCGTCGAGCGACGCGAACTGGATCGCCAGCTCGCCCGCCTGCGCGCCGCCGCCGCGCCGGCCGGCTTTCTTCACGCGCACCTCGACTTGCGCCATCAACAGGTCGGACAGCTCTTCTTCCACCCGGCGCACGTCACCCGACTTGTCGGGCGCACGGCCGGGCTTGCGCGGGGCCGTGAGACTGAACTCGGCCGACAGCTTGCGCGCCAGCGCCTCGGTCTCGCGCACGCTGAGCTTGCGCGCGGCCACCTGGTTGGCCGCGGTGATCTGGGCTGCGCCGTCCAGCGCCAGCAGGGCGCGCGCGTGGCCCATGTCCAGATCGCCCGCCATCAGCATGGTCTGCACCGGCTCGGCCAGATTCAGCAGGCGCAGCAGGTTGCTGGCGGCGCTGCGGCTCTTGCCCACGGACTGCGCCGCCTGCTCGTGCGTGAGGCCGAATTCGTCGACCAGGCGCTTGATGCCCTGCGCCTCTTCCAGCGGATTGAGGTCCTCGCGCTGGATGTTCTCGATCAGCGCCATGGCGGCGGCGGCCTCGTCGGGCACGTCGCGCAGCAGCACCGGCACCTCGGCCAGGCCCGCCAGGCGAGCGGCGCGAAAACGCCGCTCGCCGGCGATGATTTCGTAGTTTGCTTCTAAAAAGATAGCTGCTGGCGCTTGTCCATCCTGCGCCAGAGCCGGTTTTTGCTTCAAGCGCCTGACCAGGATCGGCTGCATGATGCCCTGGCTCTTGATGCTCTCGGCCAGCTCGTACAGCGCGCCTTCGTCCATGCGGGTGCGTGGCTGGTACTGGCCGGGCGCCAGCGCGTCCAGCGACAGCATCATCGGCGTGCCGGCGGGGGTGGCGGCGGGCGCGCCCTCGCCGGCGTCGCCAGCCAGGCTGGGGCCGAGCAGCGCGTCCAGGCCGCGCCCCAGGCCCTTGGGTTTCTTGGTGACCATGTGCAAAGCTCCGGATCAGGGGGTGACAGGCTGCGCCCGCCGATTCAAGACAGCCGGGGCGCCAGGTTCAGCGGCACCGGCTGGGTCAGGGTTTCGGGCCGCAGCACGGCGTCGAGCTGCTCGCGCGTCATCAGCCCGCGCTTGAGCACCTCGTCGTACACGCTGCCGCCGCTGGCGTGCGCGGCCTGCGCCACGGCGGTGGCGTGGGCGTAGCCGATGTAGGGGTTGAGCGCGGTGACGATGCCGATCGAGTTGGTGACCGCGTCGCGCATGTGCTGCACGTTGGCGGTGATGCCGCTGACGCAGCGGTCGGCCAGGGTGCGGCAGCCGGCCGACAGGTGCCCCACGCTCTTGAACAGGCTGTGCGCGATGATGGGCTCGAAGGCGTTGAGCTGCAACTGTCCGGCCTCGGCGGCAAAGGTGACGGTGACGTCGTTGCCGATCACCTCGTAGGCGATCTGGTTGACGACCTCGGGAATCACGGGGTTGACCTTGCCCGGCATGATGCTGGAGCCCGCCTGCACCGCCGGCAGGTTGATCTCGCCCAACCCCGCGCGCGGGCCGCTGGAGAGCAGGCGCAGATCGTGGCAGGTCTTGGACAGCTTGGTGGCCACGCGCTTCAAAACGCCCGACAGCTGCACGAAGGCGCCGCAGTCCTGCGTGGCCTCGATCAGGTTGGGCGCGGTGGCCAGCGGAATGCCGGTGATGGCGCGCAGGTGCGCGATCACCCTGGCGGCGTAGTCGGGGTGGGCGGTGATGCCGGTGCCGATGGCCGTCGCCCCCATGTTCAGCTCGCAGATCAGCTGCTGCGCCTCGCGCAGGCGCTGCTCGTCCTCGGCCAGCATCACGGCGTAGGTGGTGAACTCCTGGCCCAGCGTCATCGGCACCGCGTCCTGCAACTGGGTGCGGCCCATCTTGAGCACGTCCTTGAACTCGGCGGCCTTGGCCTCGAAGGCGGCGCGCAGGTAGGCCATCGATTCGATCAGGCCGCTGATGCCGTGCCAGGCGGCGATCTTGAGCGCGCTGGGGTAGACGTCGTTGGTGCTCTGGCCGCAGTTGACGTGCTCGTTGGGGTGCAGGTGCTGGAACTCTCCCTTGGCGTGGCCCATCAGCTCCAGCGCGCGGTTGGCGATGACCTCGTTGGCGTTCATGTTGGTCGAGGTGCCGGCGCCGCCCTGGATGACGTCGACCACGAACTGCTCGTGCAGCTTGCCGGCCAGAAGCTCGTCGCAGGCGGCGCCGATGGCCTGGCAGTGCGCGTCGCTGAGCAGGCCGAGGTCGCGGTTGGCCAGCGCCGCCGCCTTCTTGATGCTGGCCAGCGCGCGGATCAGGTCGGGGTAGATCGAGATCGCCGTGCCGGTGATCGGGAAGTTCTCCAGCGCGCGCAGGGTGTGCACGCCGTAGTAGACATCATTGGGCAGTTCGCGGTCGCCGATCAGGTCGTGCTCGATGCGGGTGGTGGCCGTGGTGTTCATGGAGAGTCTCTCTGAATGGATGGAATGGATGGGGGTTTGGCGTCTGGCCCGGGAAACAGGTCAGCCGCCGAAGAATGGGAAGAAATCAAGGCGAGCAGCAAGGCCAGCCCCTCGTCCCAGTCGCCCAGGCCCGAATCGGCATTGATGTGGCCGCGCGCGCCCAGCTCGTGAAAGCCGCTGCCCCAGGCCACGGCCAGTTGGCGCGCCTGCGCCAGGCTGCCGAAGGGGTCATCGCTGCTGACCACGACCAGGCTGGCAAATGGCAGGCGCTGGCGCGCCGGCGGCGCCCAGCCGGGTATCTGCTGGCGGTTGTCCGCGCGCTCGACGTCGGGCGGCGCCACCAGCAGCGCGCCGGCCACGCGCGCCGTGTGGCGCGAATGCGCGGCCCACCAGGCGACCAGCAGGCAACCCAGGCTGTGGGCGGCCAACAGCAGCGGGCGATCCGGCGGGGTGGCCAGCACCACCTCTTCCAGCCGCGCGCTCCAGTCGCCACGCCGGGGGCGCAGCCAGTCGTGCTGCTCGACACGCTGGCAGCCGTGGCGCCGCTCCCAGCGGCTTTGCCAGTGCGCCGGACCACTGCCCAGCCAGCCCGGCAGGGTCAGGACGATGGCGTCCGGTCGGTCAGCGGCTGCCATGGTCGATGGGTGCGGAGCGGCGTCGCCACAGCATCCAGCCGCGCCCCTGCAGCGCCTGCGTCAACGCCCAGCCGGCCGCCAGGCTGAGCAGCCAGGCGAGCACCAGCACGGCGGCCGCGGGCGCGGAGCCCGCCGGCAGCTCGTCGAGCATCAGCGCGGTGACGAGCAGGCTGACCGGATAGTGCACCAGGAACACGGCATAGGAGATGGCGGCCAGTTGCGCCACGGCGGGGCGCAGCCAAGGCGCGCCGGCCAGCGCCAGGCGCGCGCGGCCGGGCTGCCACAACAGCAGCGCGGCGCAAACGGCGGCCAGCGCCAGCCGGTCGCGCCAGGCCAGGGCCAAGCCGGCCGCCGCCAGGCTCAGCAGCAGGGCGGCGGCGGCGCGTTGCCCGGCAGGCGTGGCCGCGGCGCGGCCCCAGGCGGCCAGCACGCCCAGGGCGTAGCTGCCGAAGAAGTAGGACGCCAGCCCGTCCCCGTCCGGCTGGCGGTTGAACACCAGCACCGAGGCGGCGCCACCGCCCACCACCAAGGCCACCGCGGCACGGCGGCGCCAGTGCGCCGAGACACGGCCGGCCAGCAGCGCCAGCGCGGCCAGCAGCGCAAACAGCTGCAGGTCGATGACCACATACCATAGGCCGGCGCTCAGGGCCGGTTGATCCAGCGCATCCTGCAGCAAAACCAGGTGCGCCAGCAGCTGCGCCAGCGTGGGCGCGGCCGGGGTGTCGGCGTCGATCATCCACTGGCGCGCCAGCGCCGCGCACAGCACAGCCAGGCCCAGGGCCGCCAGGTAGGTGGGCATCAGGCGCTGCCAGCGCCGGGCCACGCGGGCCGGCCAGTCGGCCGCCGCCACGCGTGGCGTGCCCGGGTGCGGCCACAGGCTGCGCGCGGCCAGGTAACCGCCCATGACCAGAAACACCTGTACCGCGTACAGCGCGCGTCCGTCCAGCCAGTCCATGAGGTCCGGCCAGGCCGCGGCCACGCGCGGCGCCAGCGGGCCATAGTGCGCCAGGTGGTGCCAGACGATGAGCTGCGAGGCGATGGCCTTGCCCCAGTCGATCCAGGGCTCGGGCAGGCCAGCGGCCGGCAGCGCGCGGGGGTCACGCATTTGCTTCGAAAATCATAGCTGTTGGCGCAAGACAGACGGCCGCGATAGGCCGATCAGGTACTCAAACCGCGGCGCACCATCTCTTCCGCGAAGGCGATGAAGGCCTGACTGCCCTTGGCCGCCGGGTCGAACACCACGCCCGGCAGGCCGTAGCTGGGCGCCTCGGCCAGGCGCACGTTGCGCGGGATGATGGTGTCGAACACCTTGCTGCCGTAGTGCGCCTTGAGCTGGTCGCTGACCTGCTGCTGCAGCGTGATGCGGGCGTCGAACATCACCCGCAGCAGGCCGATCAGGCGCAGGTCGCGGTTCAGGTTGGCGTGCACCTGGCGGATGGTGTTGGTCAGGTCAGCCAGGCCTTCGAGCGCGAAGTATTCGCACTGCATGGGCACGATCACGCCCTGGGCGGCGCACAGGCCGTTGAGGGTGAGCATGCTCAGGCTGGGCGGGCAGTCGATCAGCACGAAGTCGTAGTCGGCGTCGACCTGCGCCAGCGCCTGCTTCAGGCGGCGCTCGCGGCGCTCCTCGCCCACCAGTTCGACCTCGGCGCCGGCCAGCTCACGGTTGGCGCCCAGCACGGCGTAGCCGGCACCGGCCTCCTTCAGCCGCTCGGGCACGGTGGCGGCCTCGGCGATGGCACAGGACTCCAGCAGCACGTCGTAGACCGACAGCGCCATGGCCCGCTTGTCGACGCCCGAACCCATGGTGGCATTGCCCTGCGGGTCCAGGTCGACCAGCAGCACGCGCTGGCCGATGCGCGCCAGGCCGGCCGCCAGGTTGACGGTGGTGGTGGTCTTGCCGACGCCACCCTTCTGGTTGGCGATGCAGAAAATCTGGGCCATGGTGGCGTGCCGCTTTCAGGACGACGCCGCCAGACGGACGCCAAAACCGATCAGGAACAGGCTGGTGAGCTTGCGCAGCCAGTTGCCCAGGCGCTCGCTGGCACGCAGGCGCTCGGCGAAGCGATGAACCAGCAGCGATTCGATGAAACCGTACAGCAGCACCAGCACGGCCGCCGTCACCGCCAGCATGGCAAACGTGACCATGCCCTGATGGCGCACCGGATCGATGAACAGCGGCAGAAAGGCAAAGTAGAACACGATCGCCTTTGGATTGAGCAAGGTGATCAGGAACCCCTGCCGAAAGGGGCGCTGCCGCGCGGGCGCCGCCGGCGCGCCGCCGTCTTGCGGGCGCATGCGCCACATGCGGATGCCCAGCCAGGCCAGATAGGCCGCGCCCACCCACTGCAGGGCCGAGAACGCCACGGGGTAAGCGTGCAGCAGCGCCGCCACCCCCCCCAGCGCGCACCAGATCAGGACCTGGTCGCCCGCCATCACCCCCAGCGTGGCCGCCAGGCCGCCGCGAATGCCCCCCTGGGCCGTACCCGTGGCAATCACCAGGTTGCCCGGGCCCGGGACCATCAGGAAAAGCCAGAACGCAACCACAAAAGCGCCGTAATCGGTGATGCCGAACATATCGAGTAAGTCGTTGGTGACGCACTGCGTCGCGCGTCAAGGGAGCGCCGAGTTTACGGGACTTTGACCAGGACCGGGTCGCCGACCGTCGCCGCGCTCGGGTTTCACGTGGAACATTTGAGGCGCAGCCACACCAGGCAGCGCTCGGCGTCCAGACCGGGTACCGAGAGGGGTTCCACGTGAAACACCTCGACCGACGGGGGCAGCGCGGCCATCTCGTCATCGGGCCGGCGCCCTTTCATGGCCAGCCACACCCCGCCCTCGGCCAGCGCGCCAGCCGACCAGGCAGTGAAGTCGACCAGCGAGGCAAAGGCGCGCGAGACCACCACGTCATGACGGTCCGTGATCGACTCGACCCGGGCATGTCGCCCGCGCAGGTTGGGCAGCGCCAGCGCGCCGGCGACCTGCTGCACGAAGGCCGCCTTCTTGCCCACCGTGTCCACGCAGCTGACGTCGATGTCCGGGCAGCAGATGGCGATCACCACGCCCGGCAGCCCGCCGCCGCTGCCCACGTCCAGCAGGCGCAGCGGCCGCCCACCCGCATGCGATTGCAACGGCGCGATCACGGCCAGACTGTCCATCAGGTGCTGCACCAGCATCTGCTCCGGCTCGCGCACCGCCGTCAGGTTGTAGACCTTGTTCCACCGGGCCAGCAGGTCCAGATAGGCCAACAGCTGGTCGATCCGCCGATCGTCCAACGACAGGCCCAGGGCCTGCACCCCGGCGCGCAGTGCCAGCGCCTGCGGATGCATCAAGCGGCCTCGGCGGCGGTGCCGGCAAAACCCTTGAAACCACCCTTCTTCAGGTGGATCAGCAGCAGCGAGACCGCCGCTGGCGTCACGCCGCTGATACGGCTGGCCTGGCCCAGGGTCTCGGGCCGGTGCAGGTTGAGCTTCTGCCGCACCTCGATCGACAACGCCGGTACCTGCATGTAGTCCAGATCGGCCGGCAGGCGCAGGTGCTCGTAGTGCGCGGCGCGCTCGACCTCGTCGCGCTGGCGGTCGATGTAGCCGGAATACTTGGCCGCGATCTCCACCTGCTCGATCACCGGCGCCCACAGCTCGCCCAGCGTTTCACGTGAAACATCGACGCTGGCGTACTTGCCGCCGTCCAGGCCGGCCAGGGCCTCGTGGCTGACGCCCGGGCGGCGCAGCAGATCGAACAGATTGTGTTCGTGCTCGATGGCCTTGCCCAGCACGCGCTCGCTTTCGCTCGCCAGCAAGTTGCGCGGGTTGACCCAGGTGGATTTCAGCCGCTCGGTTTCACGTGAAACCGCGTCGCGCTTGCGGCAGAAGACCTCCCAGCGTGCGTCGTCCACCAAGCCCAGCCGGCGGCCGGTTTCGGTCAGTCGCATGTCGGCGTTGTCCTCGCGCAATTGCAGGCGGAACTCGGCGCGGCTGGTGAACATGCGATACGGCTCGGTCACGCCCTGCGTCACCAGGTCGTCGACCAGCACGCCCAGGTAGGCCTCGTCGCGGCGCGGCACCCAGGGCGCATCGCCCCGGCATTGCAGCGCGGCGTTGATGCCGGCAAACAGACCCTGGGCCGCCGCTTCCTCGTAGCCGGTGGTGCCGTTGATCTGGCCGGCAAAGAACAGCCCGCCGATCTGCCGCGTCTCGAAGCTGCTGCGCAGCGCGCGCGGGTCGAAGTAGTCGTACTCGATGGCGTAGCCGGGGCGCAGGATGTGGGCGTGCTCCAGCCCCTTCATCGACCGCACCAGCGCCAGCTGCACGTCGAACGGCAGGCTGGTGGAAATGCCGTTGGGATAGACCTCGTGCGTGTCCAGCCCCTCCGGCTCCAGGAAGATCTGGTGGCTGTCCTTGCCGGCAAAGCGGTTCACCTTGTCTTCCACGCTGGGGCAATAGCGCGGCCCCACGCCCTCGATGACGCCGGTGAACATCGGGCTGCGGTCAAAACCGCCGCGAATGATCTCGTGCGTGCGCGCGTTGGTGTGCGTGACCCAGCACGGCAGCTGGCGCGGGTGCATGTCGGCCCGCCCCATGAAGCTGAACACCGGCAGCCGCGGGTTCTGCCCGCCGGGCATGCCGTCGCCGGGTTGCTCCTCGCACAGGTTGAAGTCGATCGTGCGCCCATCCAGTCGCGGCGGCGTGCCGGTCTTCAGGCGGCCCTGCGGCAGCTTGAGCTCCTTCAGGCGCGCCGACAGGCTGACCGCCGGCGGGTCGCCCGCCCGCCCGGCGGCGTGGTTTTCCAGCCCGACGTGGATGCGCCCGTCCAGAAAGGTGCCCGCCGTCAGCACCACCGTGCGCCCGCGAAAGGCGATGCCCAGCTGCGTCACCGCGCCGGCCACCCGGTCGCCTTCCAGCAGCAGGTCGTCGACCGCCTGCTGAAACAGCCACAGATTGGGCTGGTTTTCCAGCCGGTGGCGGATGGCGGCCTTGTAGCGCACACGGTCGGCCTGCGCCCGCGTGGCGCGCACCGCCGGGCCCTTGCTGCTGTTGAGGATGCGAAACTGGATGCCCGCCTCGTCGGTGGCCAGCGCCATGGCGCCACCCAGGGCGTCGACCTCTTTCACCAGGTGGCCCTTGCCGATGCCGCCGATGCTGGGGTTGCAGCTCATCTGGCCCAGGGTTTCGATGTTGTGCGTCAGCAGCAGCGTCCGCGCGCCCATGCGCGCGGCCGCCAGCGCCGCCTCGGTGCCGGCGTGGCCGCCACCGACGACGATGACGTCGAACGGCTGTAGGTAGAAAAAGCTCGGATTGGGCACGTCGGACCCCATCGAAAAAGGCCTGAATTGTAGGCGTTTCACAGACATTGCGCTTGTCCTGCCGGCGCTGACAGCTATAAACAAGATAGCATCTTTACCCGGCGCACGACCCTCGCAAGGCGCCCGCTACCGGAGCGATCGGGCATGAGGGCAGCGACCAGGCCATCTGCCACGACGCCACCCACCTGGCCTGGCCAGCCCGCGCATCCACCTTGTCCACGCAGAATCGCCAGAAAGCGACAGACACAGGAAATATTTGTGGTGATGCACCTGGAAACAGTAGACTGCGTGACATTGATGACCGTCCCGGAGGAGAGATCGTGACCCAAGCATGTCGTTTCACCACCTGGGCCAGAGCGCTTGGCCTGGCGTTGCTCATGTGCGCGGCGCCACTAGGAGCGTCGGCACAGGAGCCCGTGGGTCGCAAGGGCGATCGCAGCGCGGCCGAACAGAAGATGGATTCCGCGCTCATCGATCTGACACGCGCGGCCGGTTCGGGTCAACTCCAGAACGCCAGCCGCCGGCTGGCGCTGCCGGCTTATGTGCAGGACTTTGCCGATCAGAACGTCGCGCCCGACCAGACCATCTTCGTGGTCATCAAGGGCAAGGTGTCCGACGCGCTGACCGCCTTCATCCAGGCGCGCGGCGGCTCAGAAATTTCGACGTTTCCGCAGTTCGACACCGTCACCGCGCGGGTGCCGGTGTCGGAGCTGAGCGCCATCGCCAACCGGGCCGACGTGCGCACCATCGGGCCGCGTGAACAGGCCACCACCAACCGCTACGAACTGCCCCCGGAGAAGTTGCGCCAGCGACTCAACAGCCTTCCAAAGTCCGGCGCCATGGCCAATGCCGGTAGCGCCACCTGGGAGGGCGTGGCCGCGCACAAGGCCAACGCGGCGCACGGTGCCGGCCGCACCGGCGCCGGCACCAAGGTCTGCGTGCTGTCCGATGGTGTCGATTCGCTGGCCGCGCGCCAGGCCACGGGCGATCTGCCCGCCACCGTGACGGTGCTGGCCGGCCAGGCGGGTTCGGGCAACGAAGGCACGGCCATGCTGGAGATCGTGCACGACATGGCGCCCGGCGCGTCGCTTTACTTTGCCACCGCCTTCGGCGGCGTGGCCCAGTTCGCCACCAACATCATCAACCTGCGGACGGCCGGCTGCGACATCATCGTCGACGATGTCACCTACTTCAACGAAGGCGCGTTTCAGGATGGCCCCATCGCCCAGGCCGTGAACCAGGTCACCGCCGCCGGCGCGCTGTTCTTCTCCTCGGCCGCCAACTCGGGCAACAAGAACGACGGTCAATCAGGCACCTTCGAAGGCGACTTCGTCGCCAGCGGCAACGCCATTCCCGCGGCCGTCCAGGCCCTTTATGGCGCCACCCCGATTCAGCTGCATGCGTTTGGCGGCAACAACTACACCGCATTGACCAGCGCCACGCGGAACATTTCTCTGAAGTGGGGCGATCCGCTGGGCGCGTCCGCCAACGACTACGACCTCGTCGTGACGAACGCCGCCGGCTTGGCCGTGCTGGGGCAGAGCCTTGGCAACCAGTCCGGCACACAGGACCCCTACGAATTCGCCCCCCGCGGCACCCCTTACCCCATCGGCTCGCGGATCTACATCGTGCGCCACAGCGGAGCGGCCCGCGCGCTGCGCCTGGACACCCATCGCGGCCGCATCACGGCAGCCGACAGCACGGCGGGCAGCACCTTTGGTCACAACGCGGTCGGCAGCGGCATCTCCGTCGCCGCCGTGGACCTCGCCACCGCCACCGGCCCCGGCGGCACCTTCACCGGCGGCGCGGCCAACCCGGTTGAAACCTACAGCTCGGACGGCCCGCGCAAGATGTTCTACCAGCCGAACGGCACCGCCATCACGCCCGGCAACGTGCTGTTTGGCAGCAACGGCGGCACCACCCTGCAAAAAGTAAACATGGCCGCAGGCGACTGCGGCACCACCACCACGCCAGGCTTCCTCAATTTTTGCGGCACCTCGGCGGCAGCCCCCGCCGCCGCCGCCATCGCCGCCCTGATCAAGGGCGCCAACCCGGCCGCCACCAACGCGCAGGTCGTCTCGGCCATGAACGCCTCGGCACTGGACATCGAGGCAGCCGGCTGGGACCGCGACTCGGGCGTCGGCATCGTGATGGTGCCTTCGTCGCTGTACAGCTTCACCATCGGCGGCAACCTGTCCGGCCTGGGCGCCGGCAAGTCGGTGGTGTTGCTGAACAACGGCGGTGATGCACTGACGCGCAACGCCGATGGCAGCTTCACTTTCGCCACCGCGCTGGCCAGCGGCGCCACCTACTCGGTGACCGTGGGCACCCAGCCGGCGGGCCAGACCTGCACCGTCAGCAACGGCAGCGGCACCGTCGCCTCGGCCAACGTCACCAACGTGGCCGTGTCCTGCGTCAATCTCCCACCGGTCACCTACACCATCGGCGGCAACCTGTCCGGCCTGGGCGCCGGCAAGTCGGTGGTGCTGCTGAACAACGGCGGTGACGCACTGACGCGCAACGCCGATGGCGGCTTCACTTTCGCCACCGCGCTGGCCAGCGGCGCCAGCTATGCGGTGACCGTGGGCACCCAGCCAGCGGGCCAGACCTGCACCGTGAGCAACGGCAGCGGCACCGTCGCCGCGGCCAACGTTACCAACGTGGCGGTCAGTTGCGTCAACGTTCCACCGGCCACCTACACCATCGGTGGAACCGTCTCCGGCCTTGGCGCGGGCAAGTCGGTGGTGCTGCTGAACAACGGCGGTGACGCACTGACGCGCAACGCCAACGGCGGCTTCACTTTCGCCACCGCGCTGGCCGGCGGCGCCAGCTACGCGGTGACCGTGGGCACCCAGCCCGTGGGCCAAACCTGCACCGTGAGCAACGGCAGCGGCACCGTCGCCTCGGCCAACGTCACCAACGTGGCGGTCAGCTGTGCCAACGTACCCACCTACACCATCGGCGGCAGTGTCTCGGGCCTGGTGACGGGCAAATCAGTGAGCCTGCTCAACAACGGCGGTGACGCGCTCACTGTCAACGCCAACGGCGGCTTCACTTTCGCCACCGCGCTGGCCAGTGGCGCCGGCTATGCGGTGACGGTGGGCACCCAGCCGGTGGGCCAGGTCTGCACCGTGGCCAACGGCAGCGGCACCGTCGCCTCGGCCAACGTCAGCAACGTGGTCGTGTCCTGCGTCAACATGATTTCCGGGCCCACCAGCACCGGAACCGGAACCGGAACCGCCACCCTCACCGGTGGAGGGGCCGCCTGCGGCTTCAACGCCGGCAGCGCCTTCGTTGGCACCCCGGCGGCTCCGCCGGCCGGTGTCACGTTCCCGCACGGTTTCTTCGGATTCACGGCCTCCAGCTGCCCGGCCGCCAACGGCGCGGTGACGGTCACCCTCACCTACCCCGCCGCCATCCCGCCGGGAGCCCAGTACTACAAGTACGGCAAGGAAGCCGGCAACACGACCGACCACTACTACACCATCCCGGCCACGATCAGCGGCAACCAGGTGACCTTCACCATCACCGACGGCCAGCTGGGTGACAACGACCTGGCCGCCAACGGCACCATCACCGACCCCGGTGCCATAGGCGTCACCGCCGCGGCGGGCTCGGGCGTGGCGCCCATCCCAACCGTGTCGGAGTACGTGTTGACTGCTTTGGCCATGCTGATGCTGCTGGCCGCGGCCGGTCCGTTGAGAGCACGGCGCGGCACCCGGCGTTAAGCGCAAGCAAGCGCGCCGTTTGACCCAGGAGCCGGAGCAGTTGTCCGGCTCTTGGTGCTTGTGCTGAGGAGGGAAATGCGCGGCAGCTCATCACCACCTGACGCCGGCCAAGGTGGCGTGACCCGCTTTGAGTGATTGACGCGCCGACGATACGGATCGCGCCGCCAGATCAGCAACGCACGGGAATGCGGGCAACAACGGTTCCGAAGCCGTGCCATGTGTCTGGAGTACTTCATGAAGCAGGCCGTCCGGAACGGCCTCGCACAAGCACCGTGCCCGCCTGCGCACCGCCACCTTCATCGTCGCCTGCGCGCGCATCCTGTCGGTCCGCGATCTGCGCGGTCTCTATCCATCAAATTGGCCTTTAGCGCTTGACTGGCGTGGGCAATCAGCTCCTGTATTGATATCGTCATGAATTGTCGCCCCAGCTGCGCCGCCTGCTGCATCGCGCCTTCGATCAGCTCGCCCATTCCCGGCATGCCGCAGGGCAAGCCGGCCGGCATGCCTTGCGTGCAGCTCGACGCGCAAGGCCGCTGCCGCCTGTTCGGCCGCCCCGAACGCCCCGCCGTCTGCGTCAGCCTGCGGCCCTCGTCCGAGATGTGCGGCCCGTCGGACGACGGCGTCGCCCACGCCCTGCGCTACCTGGGCGCGCTGGAGCGCGCCACCGCCGGCGACGGCTGAACCCGCAGCAGCCGCAAGGTTGCCCGGCGCTTGCTAAGCTGCCACGCCCTGCCCAGGCCCGGTCCGGGCACGACCCCTCTCTTCACCCACCCCCAGGAGACCCGCATGAAGCTCTACTACTCCGCCGGCGCCTGCTCGCTGGCCGCCCACATCGCGCTCGAAGAAGCCGGCCTCAAGTACGAAGCCATCTCGGCGCCCACCAAGACCAAGGTGCTGCCCGACGGCTCGGACTACCGCCAGGTCAACCCGCTGGGCTACGTGCCCTACCTCGTGCTGGACGACGGCCAGGCCCTGCGCGAATGCGCCATCGTCTGCCAGTACGTAGCCGATCAGGCGCCCGCCAAGAAGCTGATCCCCACCTGCGGCAGCATGGCGCGCTACCAGCTGCAGATGTGGATGCACTTCACCGCCACCGAGCTGCACAAGGGCTTTTCGCCGCTGTTCAACCCCGCCATGCCCGACGAGGCCAAGAAGATCGCGCGCGACCGCCTGCAAGATCGCCTGAAATTCGTCGACGGCGAGCTGGCCGGCAAGACGTACCTGATGGGCCAGGACTTCACCGTCGCCGACGCCTACCTGTTCACCGTCACCAACTGGGCCAAGCCGATGGCCATCGACCTGTCGCCGTTCGCCAACCTGGTGGCCTGGCGCGAGCGCGTGGCCGCCCGCCCCGGCGTGCAAGCCGCGATGAAGGCCGAAGGGCTGATCTGAGCGTTGGGCGTTGGGCGTTGGGCGTTGGGCGTTGGGCGTTGGGCGTTGGGCGTTGGGCGTTGGGCGTTGAGCGTTGGGCGTTGGGCGTTGAGCGTTGGGCGTTGGGCGTTGGGCGTTGAGCGTTGAGCGTTGAGCGTTGAGCGTTGAGCGTTGAGCGTTGAGCGTTGAGCGTTGAGCGTTGAGCGTTGAGCGTTGAGCG
>Ga0056909_1000528_pt1 | contig 34776 bp, 38 predicted proteins | sample EBPBio102011_DNA_FD_62115 | JGI IMG/M metagenome (GOLD analysis project Ga0056909, IMG submission 62115) | Wastewater treatment Type I Accumulibacter community from EBPR Bioreactor in Madison, WI, USA - Reactor 1_1/10/2011_ DNA | ecosystem: Engineered > Bioreactor > EBPR > Anaerobic-Aerobic >...
GGCGCGCTCTACAACCTTGCGTCGCGCGATGCCGACGTCGCCGATGCCGTCGCATCGGCGGTACGCGCGATCGATCCGGCGCTGTGGCTGTACGCCTTGTCCGGCTCGGCGCTCGCCGAGGCGGGCCGCCTGGCCGGCCTGCAGGTGGCCGAGGAAGCCTTCGCCGAACGCCGCTACACCGCCGACGGCCAGCTCGCGCCGCGTGGCACTCCGGGCGCCGTGATCGACACGCTCGATGCGGCGCTGGCGCAGGTGCGCGGCCTGCTGCGCAATGGCGAAGTGGACGCGCTCGACGGCCCGCGCGTGCCGCTGCACGCCGACACGCTGTGCCTGCACGGCGACCGCCCCGACGCGGCGCGGTTCGCCGCCGCCTTGCGCGCCACGCTCGAAGCCGAAGGCTTCACCATCGCCCCGCCCGGAGTCCTCGCATGAACGCCCGCGCATGAACTACTGGCCCCTGCTCGGCATCGCCCTCGTCGTCATCGGGTTCGTGCTGCGCCTCAACCCCGCGCTGGTCGTGGTCGGTGCCGGCATCGCCACCGGCCTGCTCGCGGGCAAGACGCCGCAGGCGGTGCTCGAACTGATCGGCGAGGCCTTCACCAAGCAGCGCTACCTGGCGCTGTTCCTGCTCACCCTGCCGGCGATCGGCCTGCTCGAACGGCATGGGCTGAAGGAGCGTGCGCAGGCGTGGATCGCGCGGCTGCGCGGCGTGACCGCCGGACGCGCGCTCGCGGCCTACCTCGCCGGACGCCAGTTGCTGTCGGCGCTGGGGCTGGTGGACCTGGGCGGCCATGCGCAAACCGTGCGCCCGCTGATGGCGCCGATGGCGGTCGGCGCGGCCGAGAACACCCACGGCGCGCTGCCGGAAGCCACGCGCGAGCGGATCAAGGCGATGACCGCGGCCAGCGAGAACGTCGGCCGCTTCTTCGGCGAGGACGTGTTCATCGCCTTCGGCGCGGTGCTGCTGATGCAGGGGTTCTTCGCCGAACACGGCATCGTGCTGGAACCACTGCACATCGCGCTGTGGGGCATCCCGACGGCCATCTGTGCATTCCTGATCCACGGCGCGCGACTGCTGCGCATGGACGTGCAACTCGCACGCGAAGCCGCCGCGTTGCGCGCGGCCGCCGAACGCAGGGCGGCACCGTGATCACGCTGCAGGGAATCTACTGGCTGGCGGGCGCCTACCTGCTCGCGGTGGCGCTGCTTGGCCTGCGCGATCGCCACAATCCGCGCCGCGTCACGACGGCGCTGTTCTGGGCGCTGCTCGGCGCGATGTTCCTCGCCGCCGATCGCCTCCCGCCAGTGGCGGTCGGGCTGGTGGTCGTGGCGCTGGCCTGCCTCGCCGGAATGGGCGGACTCGGTCGCGGACGCTACGACGAGCCTTCACTCGAGGCCAAGCAGGCCGAAGCCGCGCGCCTGGGCAATCGCCTGTTCTGGCCGGCGCTGCTGATCCCCGGCGTCTGCGTGCTGTTCGCGGTGGTGCTGAAGGACGTGTCGTTCGCCGGACGCTTCCTGCTCGGGCGCGAACAGACCACGTTGGTGGCGCTGGGCATCGCCTGCGTGGTTGCGGCGGTGGCAGCCAGTCGCCTCACCCGGCAATCGCCGTGGAGCGCGGTGGAACAGTCACGGCGGTTGATCGACGCCGTGGGCTGGGCCGCGATCCTGCCGCTGCTGCTGGCCACGCTGGGCGGCGTATTCGCGGCGTCGGGCGTCGGCGAGGCCGTGGCCGATCTGGTGCGCATGGCGATCCCGGTCGACAACCGGCTGGTGGTCGTGGTCGCCTACGCCCTCGGCATGGCCCTGTTCACCATGGTCATGGGCAACGCCTTTGCCGCGTTCCCGGTGATGACCGCGGGCATCGGCCTGCCGCTGCTGGTGCAGTTGCACGGCGCCGACGCCGCGCCGCTGGCCGCGATCGGGATGTTGTCGGGCTACTGCGGCACGCTGCTGACGCCGATGGCGGCCAACTTCAACCTGGTGCCTGCAGCGCTGCTGGAACTGCGCGACCCGAATGCGGTGATCCGCCAACAGGTGGCCACCGCGCTGCCGCTGCTGGCGTGCAACATCGTGCTGATGTACGTGATCGTGTTCCGATGAGCGGCAAGTCTTCCGCGTCGCGCACCGTGCTGCTCACCGGCTTCGCGCCGTTCGACGGCGATGCCGTCAATCCGAGCGGGCAGGCGGCACGCGCGCTGCATGGGCGTCGCATCGCAGGGCATCGCGTGACCGCGCGCGAGTTGCCGGTCGCGTTCGGCGATTCGCTGAAGGCGCTGCGCGCCGCGATCCTCGAGACGCGGCCTGCCGTCGTGGTCTGCGTGGGCCTCGCCGCCAGCCGGCGCGCGATCTCGCTGGAACGCATCGCGGTCAATCTCGACGACGCGCGCATCCCCGACAACGCGGGCCGCCAGCCCATCGACGTTCCCGTGGTCCGCGCCGGGCCCGCCGCCTACTTCTCGACCCTGCCGGTGAAGGCGATCCGTGCGGCAATCGAGGCCACGGGGATGCCCGCCGAGGTGTCGCAGAGCGCCGGCACCTACGTCTGCAACCACGTCTTCTACGGGCTGATGCACGCCCTGCGCCGCCGGCCCCGGGTGCGCGCCGGCTTCGTGCACGTGCCACCTGCGGTCGCCGCAGGCGCCGCGGGCAGCGAAGGCTTGCCGCTGGCCGCGATCGTCGACGCGCTGCGCATCACCATCGCCACCACCCTGTCCACAGGCGAGGACGTGCGCGTGTCGGCGGGCGCCATCGACTGAACCGCCTGCCGCGCGTGCGCGCCTATCCGCGCTTGACCACCCGCGTGCCCGCGACCAGGTCGTGGCCACAACGGCGATCGGCGCGGAAGATCAGCAGGACGTTGGCCAGGTGCAGCAGCGGCCCGGCCAGCGGCACGTTCGCCAGCGCGTAGCGCACGCCGTAGCGCAGTCCAAGCAGGCGCGCGAACGAGGGCTGGCGTCCGGCCATGTCGACCATGCGCAGGCCGAGGGCACGCTTGCCCCAGGTCTGGCCACTCACCGCCAGCGGATAGCCCTGCACGGCGGCGAACACCAGGAAGCCGACCAGCGCCCACGACAGCGTGATCGACAGCGGCAGCGCCTGCCCCGCGCGCGCCGCCTCCAGCGCGCGCTGCCAGTAGCCGCCGAGCAGCAGCAGCGGCCCCAGCAGCAGCAACACCAGCACGGCATCCAGCAGCGTCGCCAGCAATCGCTCGCCGCGTCCGGCCGGCACGTCGCCGTCCGCGTTGCCGGTCACCTCGGCCTGCGGACCGCGATAGGGGTTGTGCGCTTCGTCCATGCCGCCGCCGGCCGCGACGCGCGTCAGGTGCGCGGCAGGGTCACGCCGGTCTGGCCCTGGTACTTGCCGCCACGGTCCTTGTAGGACGTTTCGCACACGTCGTCGGCGTCGGACTGGAAGAACAGCATCTGCGCCACGCCTTCATTCGCGTAGATACGCGCCGGCAGCGGCGTGGTGTTGCTGAATTCCAGCGTCACATGCCCTTCCCACTCCGGCTCCAGCGGCGTGACGTTGACGATGATGCCGCAACGCGCGTAGGTGCTCTTGCCCAGGCACACCACCAGCGTGTCGCGGGGGATGCGGAAGAACTCCACCGTGCGCGCCAGCGCGAAGCTGTTGGGCGGGATGATGCACTCGTCGGCCTCGATGTCGACGAAGCTCTTCGGGTCGAAATGCTTGGGATCGACGATGGTCGAGTTGATGTTGGTGAACACCTTGAACTCGCGCGAGCAGCGCACGTCGTAACCGTAGCTGGACGTGCCGTAGCTGACGATGCGTCCGCCGTTGGCTTCCTTGACCTGGCCCGGCTCGTAGGGCTCGATCATGCCGTGCTGTTCCGACATCCGCCGGATCCAGCGGTCGCTCTTGATGCTCATGCGGTGTTCCCGGGGGCCAAGCGGCCGGAAGCCGACATTGTAGGGGTGCCGCCGCGCGAAGGCATCGCCAGCACCCCCGGTCCGCGACGCGTCACAGCAACGACGCGGAAATCCCGCGCGCCGCCCGCGGACGCTGCTCCAGTGCCTCCAGCAGGCGCCGGGCCACCTGGCGATAGCCCTCCGCCGCGGCCGAGCCGGGCGCCGCGACCACGATCGGCACGCCGACGTCGCCCTGCTCGCGGATCCCCGCCTCCAGAGGCAGCGAGCCCAGCAGCGGCACGCCATACTGCGCCGCCATCCGCTCGCCGCCGCCCTGGCCGAACAGGTGCTCGACGTGGCCGCAGTTCGAGCACACGTGCTGGGCCATGTTCTCGACCAGCCCGAGCACCGCCACATCGACCTTGCGGAACATGTTGAGCGCCTTGCGCGCGTCCAGCGTGGCCACCTCCTGCGGGGTGGTCACCACCACCGCCCCGGCCACCGGGATCTTCTGGGCCAGGGTCAACTGGATGTCGCCGGTGCCCGGCGGCAGGTCGACGACCAGGTAGTCCAGACCGTCCTCGCCTCCCCACAGAGTGTCGTTGAGCAGTTGGGTCAGCGCCGAGGTCGCCATCGGTCCCCGCCAGATCATCGGCGTGTCCGGGTCCACCAGCAGCCCGATCGACATCGCCTCGACCCCGTGCGCCCGCAGCGGCAGCATCGACTTGCCGTCCGGGCTCTCCGGCTTGCCCGACAGCCCCAGCATCGTCGGGATGCTGGGCCCGTAGACATCGGCGTCCAGCACCCCCACCCGCGCCCCGCCGGCCGCCAGGGCCAGCGCCAGGTTCACCGACGTCGTCGATTTCCCGACCCCGCCCTTGCCCGAGCCGACGGCCAGGATGTTGCGGATGCGCGGATGCGGCCGGAGTTCGCCCTGGACCGCTCGGGATACTGTCGAGATATCCATCATCTTTTGATTTTACCCGGACGCCTCCGGAGGCGACGGGCGGTCCAACGTCATTCGACCTCGCCGGCTCGATCTGGGACCCGCAACTTCAAATACAGACGACTTCCTCCCGATCCCAAGCACGAGCCTCACTGGACCCGCGCCTCGGCACAGATGGACAACCGGCACGCCCCGCGCTGAATGGCGCGGGGAACGATGCTTCCGTACGCCTGCGGATGCGCTATAACGCGAACCGGGCGCCACCGGCGCCCGCCTGGACCAACATACGATCCCTGGGAGGGACCATGCGCAAGACCCTGTGGGCATTACTCGTCTCGACGCTGGCGGTTGCCGGCGCCGCCTCGGCGGCAGATCCCGTCGATGGACGCTGGCGGACGCTGGACGATGAAACCGGCCGCCCGATGTCGGTGGTGGAGGTGTCCACGACCGGTGGCACCCTGAGCGCGCGCGTCGTCGAGACCCTCAACGACCCGAACGCCAAGTGCGCCAAGTGCTCCGGCGCGGACAAGAACAAGCCGATCGTCGGCATGCGGGTCCTGTGGGACCTGAAGAAGAAGGACGGCGTCTGGGGCGATGGCAGCGGCTTCAAGCCGTCCAGCGGCGACAGCTTCCGGGCCAAGACCGTGCAGTTGGCGGCCGACGGCCGCACCCTCGAAGTCACCGGCTGCAAGCTGATGTTCTGCCGGACCGCCAAATGGGAACGGGCGCACTGAGTGCCCCGGACGGCAGCGTGGCCCTGGCCCGCTGCCGTGGCCCTCAGCGCTTCTTGCGCACGTACAGCACCAGCGAGTGCTCGTCGAGCAGGTAGCCGTGTTCGCCGGCGATGCGGTTCAGCACCTCCACGATCTCGGGACTCTCGAACTCGGTGATCTGGCCGCTGCCGACGTCGACCATGTGGTAGTGGTGGTCGCCGCGATCGAGTTCGTACAGGGCGTGGCCGCCCTCGAAATTGTGCTTGGTCACGAGGCCGGCGGCCTCGAACTGGGTGAGCACGCGATACACCGTGGCCAGGCCGATCTCGTCGCCCTGCTCCAGCAACTGCCGGTAGATATCCTCGGCGGTCATGTGCTGGCGCGGGGTCTTCAGTTCCAGCAGCTCGAGGATGCGCATCCGCGGATGCGTCACCTTCAAGCCAGCCTTGCGCAATTCCATCGATTCCATGGGGTCTCCGTTCACAGGCGGTTTAGCGCCAGCTGCCTGAATCGCGGTCGCGGTGGCCGGTCGAGTGTATCATCGCACCCGCTCCAGCCGTCATCCCAGGCCTATCCTCCATGCCCATGCCCCGCCTCGTTTTCGTCGCCCTGATCGCACTGGCCACCGCAGGCTGCGGCATGCTGTACAAGCAGCCGATCTACCAGGGCAACCTGATCGAGAAAACCGCGATCGACCAGCTTCAGGTCGGCATGGACAAGCAGCAGGTGGTGACCCTGCTCGGCTCCCCGTCGATCGCGGATCCGTTCCACCACCAGCGCTGGGACTACACCGCTTCGCAGCGTACCAACCGTCGCGGCCAGACCGAGGTCAAGAACATGACCCTGTGGTTCGAGAACGACAAGCTGACGAAGTGGGAAGGCGAGTACTTCGCCGAGCAGGACAAGGACCTCGCGGACCGCATGCGCCGCTTCGGCAACCTGCCGAAGGAAAAGGGAAAGCGTCGCTGACCTATCCGCGCGGGCGCCCCGCCTGCGCGACCGCCCGCCGGCGCCGGGCCTCCTTCGGGTCCGCCAGCAGCGGGCCCAGCAGTTCCAGCCGGTCGCCGTCGCGCAACAGGGCCTGTGCGTCGGCGCGTTCGCCGTGGATCGCATAGCCGGCCACGCCCGCCTGGTCGATGCCCGTCGCCCGCAACGCGTCGGCAACGCAGGCTCCGTCCGGCATCACCAGATCCTCGGCTGCGAAGCCCTCGCGCCAGGCGCGCACCACCTGCACGCGCACCGGCTCAGGCCTCCGCGTCGGCCACGCGCACGAAATCGTCGACCATGCGGTCGGCCAGCCCGCGCAGGCCCAGCGACAGCACCGGCAGCATCAGGCTGCTCTGCGGCTCGAAGTCGAGCAGCAGCGACACCTTGCATGCGCCTTCGTCGAGGGCATGGAACTGCCAGCGCCCGTGCAGCCGCTTGAACGGCCCGTCGCGCAGCTGCATGTCGATGTGGTGCGGCGGCGACAGCGTATTCTCGGTGGTGAACCACGTGCGGAAGCCGCCGATGCCCAGTTCCAGTCGCGCCACCACGCGTTCCGGAGCCGTTTCCAGCACCTGCGCGTCCTCGCACCAGTCGAAGCGGCGCGGATAGGCGGCGATGTCGTTGACCAGGCCGAACATCCGGTTCACGGAATGCTCGACCAGCGCGCTGCGTTCGATCCTGGGCATGGCTCGCGTGCGTGACCGGCTTCGGGGACAATGGCGGGATGGGCAAGAACAGCGGCAAGGATAAGGCAAACGGCGACCGGACCATCGCGCTGAACAAGCGCGCGCGCCACGACTACCACTTCGAACAGCGGTTCGAGGCGGGATTGGCGCTGCAGGGCTGGGAGCTGAAGGCGATCCGCGCCGGCCGCGCCAACATCGGCGACGCCTATGCCGTGCCGCTGGGCGGCGAGCTGTTCCTGATCGGCTCGCAGATCACCCCGCTGATCCAGGCCTCCACCCATGTGGTCGCCAACGATCGCCGCAGCCGCAAGCTGCTGCTGCACCGGCGCGAGATCGACACGTTGATCGGCCACGTGCAGCGCGACGGCTACACCCTCGTGCCCACCGCGCTGTACTGGAAGGGCAACAAGGTGAAGGCCGAGCTCGCGCTGGCGAAGGGCAAGCAGGCGCATGACAAGCGGCAGGCGAGCAAGGATCGGGATTGGGCCCGCGACAAGCAGCGGGCGATGCGGGCGCACAACAAGGACGCCTGAGCAGCGCGGGTAACGACAAGCGGGTGCTTTCCCGCGCGGCGGCGCGTTCGGACCGTCCGCCCAGGCCGGTCTTCCTGCGGCGCGGCCCGCGACAAGCAGCGGGCGATGCGGGCGCACAACAAGGACGCCTGAGCAGCGCGGGTGACGACAAGCGGGTGCTTTCCCGCGCGGCGGCGCGTTCTGGCCGTCCGCGCAGGCCGGTCTTCGTGCGACGCAGCCCACGACAAGCAGCGGGCGATGCGGGCGCACAACAAGGACGCCTGAGCAGCGCGGGTGACGACAAGCCGTTGCTTTCCCGCGCGGCGGCGCATTCTGGCCGTCCGCGCAGGCCGGTCTTCGTGCGGCGCGGCTCGACCGGTTGCGAACAGCTCCTGCCGGCTCAACCGTTGCCGTTGCCTTCGCCTGGCACCCGCACGCCCGGCAGGGTGAACCGGAAGGTCGCGCCCTCGCCCACCGCGCCTTCGGCGCGGATCGAGCCGCCGTGGCGTTCCACGATGCGCTTGACCGTCGCCAGGCCGATGCCGTGGCCTTCGTATTCTTCCCCGCTGTGCAGCCGCTGGAACGGCCGGAACAGCTTCGACGCGTAGGCCGGCTCGAACCCCGCGCCGTTGTCGCGCACGATGAATCCGGCAACCGTGCCGTCGCTATCGTCCACGTCGGGGTCGCGTGCGAACACGATCCGCGCACCATCCCGGCCCGCGGTGAACTTCCAGGCGTTGCCGATCAGGTTCTGCAGCAGGTTGCGCACCAGCGCGGCGTCGCCGCTCGCCTCCAGGCCCGGATCGATCGCCACCTCGACCCGCCGCGCGGGATCGGCCGCCGCGAGTTCGGCTGCCACGTCGCCGGCCATGCGGCTCAGGTCGAGGTCGGCGTGGCGCAGCGGTTCGCGCGTGATCCGCGACATCTTCAGCAGCGCGTCGATCAGCTCGTCCATGCGCGTGGCGGCATTGCGGATCCGCGCGAGGTAGCCGCGGCCATCGTCGCCGATCTGGGCGCCGAAGCGCTCCGACAGCACGCGCCCGAAGCCCTCCACCGTGCGCAGCGGCGCGCGCAGGTCGTGCGAGACGCTGTAGGCGAACGATTCCAGCTCGTGGTTGGCGATCGTCAGCTCGTGCGTGCGTCGCGCGACGCGCGCCTCCAGGGTACGGTTGAGCTCGTGCACCTGGCGTTCGGCACGGACGCGATCGGTCACGTCGTCCACCTGCACCAGCGCACTGACGTCGCTGCCGAGGTCACCCGGCACCTGGCTGTAGATCAGTTGCACCAGCCGGATGTCGCCGTCGCTGCGGCGCAGGTTGCGGGTGACGTGGCGCGGGCGCGCATCGTCCGCGTCCGTGCCGGCGGCCTCGGCCGGGCTGCCGACGAAGCGGGCCGAGAACGGCGTCCCGGCCAGGGCGCCGGGCGTCGCGCCCAGGATCTCGGCCAGGGCGGGATTGGCCTCGACGATGCGGTCGTCGCGGTCCAGCAAGGCGATGCCGCTGGCGGAATACTGCATGGCGCTGCGGAAGCGCTGCTCGCTGCGCCGATACGACTCGCTCATGGCCGAGGCCAACCGTTCCGCCCGCGACTGCGTGTGCGCCAGCGCCAACAGCACCGCGAACAGCAGCAGCGAGGTGACCACGCCGGAGACCACGGTAGCGCGCAGGTCGGACGATCCCGGGAGCAGCCCCGCCGACGCCGTGGACTGGAAATCGATGCGCCACTGCCGGCCGTACAGGTCGTAGGTGTTGCTGTAGCGCAGGGCCTGCGCGTCGTCGCGGAACGCCGCGTCCCGGTAGAGCAGCGCGCCCGCGGTGCCCGCGCCGGGCCCGATGTCGGTGATGCGCAGCGCGTGGCGTGGCCGGAACGGCTGCAATGCGTTGCGCACGAAGGCATCGACGGTGAACGGCGCATAGACCCAGCCGGAGATCGCCGTGCGCCGCGCCGTCGGGTTGCCCGGCTGGATGCCGTTGGCGTACACCGGCGCGTACATCAGCAGGCCGACGGTGCCGGTCGCGCCCGGCTGCTGCAGGCGGACCGGCGCCGTCAGCCGGATCTCGCCGCTGTCGCGCGCATCGACCATGGCCCGCCGGCGCTGGTCCTCGGAAAACATGTCGTAACCGACCACCGCCTGGTTGGCCAGCGTCTGCGGCTCGAGCAACAGGATCGGCCCGTAGACCTCGCGCACGCCATGTGGCCGGATCTGGAACAGGCCGCGGCCCTCGTCGCGCATCTGCAGTTGCAGCGCCTCCAGGTCGCTGCGACGCAGGTGCGGCGCGTAGCCCAGCCCCATCAGCCCGCTGAAGCGCCGCCCGATGTCGAGGCCGCCGACGTAGTCGCGCCATTGCCTGGCCGTGGGTCGCGCCACCGACCAGTACAACGACACGCCCCCGTGCAGCGCCAGGTCGTACTGCAGCAGGCGCTGCTGCAGCAGCATCGCGATCTCGCTGCTCTCGGCCACGAACTCGGCTTCGGCAACGCGTTGCTCGCGTTCGGCGACGGTGCGCGCGTAGGTCCAGACCATCAGCAGCGCGCCGACGAGGACGATCACGGCCAGCAGGTAGGCCCGTCGCGACGAGGGCCGGATCCGGTCGATCGCGCGCAGCGGCTCGGGAGACGGGCGGGTCATCGCCACAGGATACCGGGTGGCGTGCGGGCGCCACGCCTGAATCCTGGCGGATCGCGGGTGGTCGCCGCCTTGCAACGGGGCTTGCCGCCCCTATACTCGTCCGGTCAGCGTGATCGACGCTCCCGGGGGTGCACTGCCCCCGTACCACCCCCGCCGCACCGAAGCGTGTCTAGTCCGCTTCAATGTTTTCAACACCTTGCAGTATTCCCGTTTTCCGACATGAATCGAAGGGCCTCCTGATTGGCCCCCCGTGGTGCACGTGTTGGTCAACTTCTGGTCAACCTCGAAAAGCTGACCAAGAGGGCCACTGCAGATTTGCCGCCCAAGCAATCGGTGTCAGTTGTCGCTTACTTTTTGCGGCGCCATAGCGCTACCCAACGATGGTCCGTCCAGAGTGTTTTGCGCGCAGCCTTTTTCCTCATCTTCAGTCACATCGACCGCCTTCGGATGAAAAACCGGCATGGTCAAGCCTCCCAAGCCAACTCGGCCAGTCACCGACTGGACAAGCTCGCGCAGGTAAGGCCATGCGTTATACGGGCCGTTAACCTCGGCAAAATGCCTGAAGCAACGCTTATCCAGTTCCACATCCTCGTCTTTAAAAAGGATATAGATCAGCAAATAGGATGCAGTGAGGCTGAGAACATCGACAATCCCGTCATCTTCTCCGCAGTGAAGGCCAAACTGAAAATCAACCAAAACGCCAAGACGCTTCGTTTCCCCTTCGCCGACTTGCGGCATCGAATCCAAGTTGGCTCTGTACTTAAGGTCGACGGTGAGTGGCTCGGGCACAGACTCAGGATCGAAATCCGTAGTGACATTCGCAGATCGCAGCACGACGGAGCTCAATTGCACGAAACGCGCAACCTTTCCGGCAAGTTGAATGTTAGTAGTCATTGGCTCAGCAGCCAGCAGCGGTCGCAAGAAACTGCGAACCAGCAGCCTCAGAAGTGAAATCCTCGTTCGTTCTGTTCAAAGCCGGCCGTTTGGTTCGAAAAGCAAGAATCTGGGCATCACAAACAGGCACGGAAATGAACTCGCCAGCGCGAAGCGGCTCAAAGCCAACAGACGCGCGAAAACCAAGCGCCCACGCGAGATCAGCCACCGTGGACAACGTCGGGTTACGGGCCCCGGAGAAGAGCTGCGTAACATGCGCGCGACTGCAACCAAGCTTGCGAGCAAGGTCCGCCTTGGACAGTCCCTTCTTCTCCATCAAGTCGGCGATGGAATCCATGGTCCAAACGGCGAGGCGATCCGCTTCGTGAAAGCGCCTGCTTTCGTCGGACTGTTCCTGACGCTCAATCCAAGCCTTATTCGTCCCCTTCATACTCATTCTCCGAGAAACCTCTTCCTGATAGCCAAGGCCCGCTCGATGTCCGCCTTGGCATGTTTGTCAGACTTCTTGATCACCCCATGGGTGATCACGAGTCTGGCGGGAGACCCCTTCGCAAAGAAGCAAAGGAGCCGGACCTGAAACCGCTTGAATTCGAAGATGCCTTCAGTGCCCTCTAGCTTCTTGAAGTGCTCCTTATTGCTGATAGACCCACGCTCACCAATCAGAGCGAAGAGGCTATCCACCCGCTGCCTGTCCTTTGAGGACAGCGCACCCAGGAACTCGGCGGCAGGACAAGAACCATCCTCGAACTCGTAGAGCCCGACACTCGCCTTGAGTCCGCTGTGCTCCGACCTGAGGGGCAACGAAGAAGCTCCTGAATGGAAGGGCCATAGACATGGTGATAAGCGCCCACTTGGCTCAAAAAGTTAACATTAATATTAACCATGTCAACCATAACGACACGTGAGGCTGAGTACCGGACACGGGCGACCATCACAGAATTCGCCAAACCGACGGTCGTGTGCGGCAACCCGCCGATCACTCCCCACAACGCCTTGAGGCCACTCGAGCGCCCGTCTAACCCAACGTGCTGTAGCCCAACCCCCGGTTACGCCTAGCGGGGGTTTCATCCCTCGGTACGCGGTTGAATGTTGGCCCCAAAGAGCACCGTCGATAAAAGAAACAATAGGTTACGTATTGCTCTCGTTGATTCAGGGGAATATGTGTATAGTTTCAACAGTCAGGATTTGGTCAACCGACCTGCTGGAACCCGCGTAATTCCTAGCTTTACCGGGGGTGCACTGGCTTCGACGGGGGTCGCGAAATCACCTGGTGCATGCCGAGGGGGCAGCTTTCCTCGTAAATCCAGCGGCAAACTCATAGTTGCCAACGACGACAACTACGCTCTGGCCGCTTAAGGCCTAGCCCCGAACCCACTTGTGCCCGTGCTCGTGGATGTAGGGTCATGATCACGGGTTCGGCCGCGGCGGTTGCCTGCCAACCGCGGCTTCAATCAAGCAGGCTGGTCCTCCGATGCGCTTCGCGCACCGTGCTGTCGGCGGACGAGATCCAACGGTGAGCTAAGCATGTAGTGCCGGGGATGGAGTGCCTTCGGACGCGGGTTCAATTCCCGCCACCTCCACCACTTTGCAGGAACGAAAAAGGCCGCTTGCGCGGCCTTTTTCGTGCCCGGGACCAAGGTCCCGGCGACCCGCTGGATCACGACTTCAGCGGGATCAGGCGGATCTCGACGCGGCGGTTCAGCGCCCGGCCCTGCTCGGTGGCGTTGTCGGCCACCGGGTAGCGGTAGTTGAAACCGGCCACTTCGAAACGCTCGCGCTGCAGGCCCTGGCCCATCAGGTAGCTGGCCACGTTCTGCGCGCGCTGCTCGGAGATGCGCTGGTTCACGGCCTCGGTGCCGACGTTGTCGGTGTGGCCGCTGACCTCGACGATGGTCTGGTCGTACTCGCGCAGCGTGGACGCGACGTTGTTCAGCGCCGGGAAGAACTGCGGCTTGAGCTCGGTGCGGTTGAAGTCGAAGGTCACGCCGTCGGGCAGGTTGAGCTTGATCACGTCGCCGTCGCGGACGACGTCGATGCCGGTACCGGCGGTCTGGCGGCGCAGTTCGGCTTCCTGGCGGTCCTGGTAGGCGCCGACGGCGCCACCGGCGAGGCCGCCGATGCCCGCGCCGATCATCGCGTGCTGGCGGCGCTCGGTGGCGCTGGAGCCGCTGAGCAGGCCGGCCACCGCGCCGATGCCGGCGCCGATCAGGGCGGCGTTGCGGGTGCGGTTGGGATCGTTGGGGTCGTTGGTCTGGCCGGTGTAGCTGGCGCAGCTGCTCACCAGCAGGGCGATGCAGGCGGCGACCATTGCGGTGATTCCGGTCTTGTTGCGCATGTGGGCTGACTCCTTTGGCGACGGATCGATCCGTCGGTAGATGAATGCGGCAGGCGGAACTTAACCATGTCCGCGTCCGCACCGCGTGACGCGCGGCCAAACGCCGGCCGGCCGCGGTTGCATCCCGTTCAGCCTGCGGCGGTCTCGTCGAGCAGTGCGTCGGCGTCCACCGAGTCCAGCGGCCGCGCCCAGTTGCCCATCATCGCCAGGTACAGCAGCTTCTCGAACTCGGGCCGGAACCGCCGGATCACGGCGTCGGGATCGGGCACCAGGCGGCCGTCGCCGATCAGCCCGAAATGCACCCGGTTGTTGTAGCTCAGGATCGACAGGCCGAGCCCGATCGAGCCGGTCTGCGGCACCCAGAACATCAGTTCGTCCACCCGGCACCCGGCCAGGTACAGCGGCTGCTGCGGCCCGGGAACGTTGGTGGCCACGGCCGTGGCCTTGCGGCTGAACAGCTCCAGCGCCAGCTCCTGCACCGGTTGCGGCGCCATGCCCAACGCCGCGAGAAGTCCATAGGCAACAATGGCTTGTCTTGAATTCTTCAACTGCTTCATGCACTCGGCGACGTACTCGAGCCGCCGGATCGGGTTGCCCTCGCCCACCGGCAGGTCAAGGAACACCAGGCCGAAGTGGTTGCCGAGCTTGCGCGCGTGTTCCAGCGGACGCAGGTTCACCGGCACCGTGGCGCGCAGGGTGAGGCCGTCGACGGCCTCGCCGCGGTCGAGCATGTAGCTGCGCAATGCCCCGGCGGCAGCGGCCATCAGCACGTCGTTGACGGTGCAGTCGCAGGCGCGACCGACGGCCTTCACCTCGTCCAGGTCCAGCGGCTCGGCCCAGGCCACGCGCTTGCTCACCCCCAGTTGGCCGCGCAGGATCGAGGGCGGGTCGTCCGGCAGCGCCAGCGCCTGCACCAGTTCCTTGGCGATCTCGCCGCCCTCGCGCGCCAGCACCGCGGCCAGGGTCGGGTCCTGCACCATCTCCATGCCCTTGCCGAGCATCCTGCCGCCCAGCCGGGTGTAGCGTTCGACCGCGCCGATGCGGCGGGCGACGTCGGCCCCGTCCTGCTTGAGCCACGCACGGGCCAGGTCGCGGTCCTTGCCGGGATCGCGGGCGGTATCGGTCAGCGACAGCAGCACCTGCACCAGCGCGATGCCGTCGGCGTAGCAGTGGTGGATGCGTGCGATCAGCGCCGAGCCGCCGCGGTAGCTTTCGACCAGGTGGAACTGCCACAGCGGCTTGGTCTTGTCGAGCGGCGTGGACGCCATCTGGCTGACGAAGCGTTCCAGCGCGCGCTTCTCCATCGCTTCGCCGCGCACGCCGCGCGCGCTGCCGCGACCGGGCAGCGCGGCCAGGCGCACGTGCCAGTCGAGGTCGAAGTGCTCGTCGTCCTGCCACGACGCGCCGGTCCCCGCGTCGACGGCCTTCTGCCGGAAGCGCGAATACGCCAGGAAACGCTTGTCGATGATGCGCTTGAGCCTGTCCAGCGCCATCGGCTCGGACAGCATCAGCACGCCGGTGATCATCATCGGATTGGTCGGGCGCTCCATGCGCAGCCAGGCCGTGTCGACGCGCGACATGGCTTCCTTGCGCGCGCGCTGACGCGGTGTCTTCGTGGCCATGCACCCTCCCGTGCGGTCGGGCGAGTGAATCACGGCGCCTGCGCGAGCGTCAATTTGCGCCGGGGGGGCCGTGGCCGGCGGGATCGCGGAGCGCGCGCCAGGCGGCCAGCGCGCCGTCGCGGCCACGGGCCAGGTCGACGACCGGCTGGCGCGGGTAGCCGGGCGCAAGGCGCCGGGCGGCGGCCGGATCGGTCCAGGGCGCGTGCCGCAGCGGCAGCGGCAGGCCGGCCAGTTCCGGCACCCAGCGGGCGACATAGCGCCCATCGGGGTCGAACTTGGCCGCCTGCGTCACCGGGTTGAACACGCGGAAGTACGGCGCCGCATCGGCGCCGGTGCCGGCCACCCACTGCCAGCCCAGGGTGTTGCTGGCGAGGTCGGCGTCGACCAGCGTGTCCCAGAACCAGCGCGCGCCTTCGCGCCAGTGCTGGCGCATGTGCTTGCACAGGTAGCTGGCCACGATCATGCGCACCCGGTTGTGCATCCAGCCGGTGTGCCACAGCTCGCGCAGTCCGGCGTCGACGATCGGCACGCCGGTGCGGCCGCCGCGCCAGGCGTCGAGCTGGCGCCGGTCCGGGCGCGCCCAGCCGAAGTCGCGGAAACGCGGGTTGAAGTCGTGGTCGGTGCTGTCCGGGAAGTGGTGCAGCAGGTGGTGGGCGAACTCGCGCCAGCCCAGCTCGCGCACGTGCGCGTCGATGTCGGCGCCGGTCGCGGCACGGCGGGCGGCTTCGAGCACGGCCTGCACGCGCCACGGCGAGATCTCGCCGAAGTGCAGGTGTGGCGACAGCCGCGAGGTGCCGACCTGGTCCGGCCGGTCGCGACCGCTGCGGTAACCGTGCAGCGCACCGTCGAGGAAGACGTCCAGCGCCTCGCGGGCGCCCGCTTCGCCGGGCGTCCAGGTTTCCCAGAAGCCCGCGTCCCAGCCGCGCGAGGGCGCCAGGTGCAGCGCCTCCAGCCGCAGCCCTTCGGGCTCGCCGTCGAACGCCGGCAGCATCGCCGGCGGGTCGCTCAGCGCGTGCCGGCGGCCCTGGGCCATCGCCGTGCGCCAGAACGGGGTGAACACGCGGTACGGATCGCCCTGCTTCGTCTCCACCTGCCAGGGCTCGAACAGCAGCGCGCCGTTGAAGCTCTGCGCCAACAGGCCCTGCGCACGCAGGGCGCGCTTGATGGTCGCGTCGCGGCGCTCCACCGCCGGCTCGTAGCGGCGCGTCCAGTACACCGCCTCGGCGTCGCAGGTGGTCGCGAGCGCCTGCAGCACGGCCAGGCTGGGCCCCGCGAACAGGTGGAGGCGCGAGCCACGGGCGCGCAGGTCGGCATCCAGCGCCTGCAGCGAGCGATGCCGCCACGCGTCGGAGGCGGGCCCCGGGCGCCACCCGCCCTCCTCGTCCGGCGCATGGATGTACACGCACACCGGCACCTGCCCGGCCGCCAGCGCGGCCTGCAGCGCCGGCTGGTCGGCGAGGCGGAGGTCGTTGCGGAACCAGACGAGGGCGTTGGCCATGGCGAAGTATCGCGCCTGGCGGCGCCGCCGGCGTCAGCCGCCGACGTATTCGCGCGGGATGCGCAGGTTGAGGCCGACCAGGATCTCGTAGGGAATGGTGCCGGCGCGTTCCGCCACCTCGGCAACGCCGATGGCGTCGTCGCCCTGGCGGCCGACCAGCACCACCTCGTCCTCGTTCCAGGCGCTGTCGGCGCCGATGTCGACCATGAACTGGTCCATGCACACGCGCCCGACCAGAGGATGGCGCCGGCCGCGCAGCAGCACCTCGCCGCCCCGCCTCGCGCCAGGCGCGGACGCCGTCGGCGAGGACAGCGCGCGCGGCCAGCCGTCGCCGTAGCCGACCGGCACCGTGACCACGCGCGTGTCGCGCCCGGCGGTCCAGGTGGCGCCATAGCTGACCGTGTCGCCGGCACGCACCACCTTGAAGTACACCACCCGCGAGACCAGCGACAGCGCCGGACGCACGTCCACGGTGGCGCGCGCGGCCGGATCGGGCAGCACGCCGTAGAGCAGCAGGCCCGGGCGCACCAGGTCCAGCCAGGTGTCGGGGAAGTGCAGCACGCCGCCGGAGTTGGCCAGGTGGCGGAGCGGCATCGGCGCGCCGATCCGCTCGAAATGCGCGCAGGCCGTGGCGAAGCGCGCCAGCTGCAGCGCCGTCATCGGATGCGCCGGATCGTCGGCGCAAGCCAGGTGCGAGTACACGCCGACCACCGCGCACGCGCGCGCGGCGACGGCCGCTTCGATGAAGGGGCCGGCACTCGCGCCATGTACCCCGATGCGCGCCATGCCGGTGTCGATCTTGAGGTGCACCGCGGCCTTGCGTCCGGCGGCCTCGGCGGCGGCCTCCACCTGCCGCAGCTTGTCCAGCGAGGACACCGTGATCTCGAGGTCGTGGGCGAGGAACTGGCCCAGCTGCGGCCCGAAGATCCCGCCCAGGACCAGGATCGGCACGCGGATACCGGCCTCGCGCAGGGCGATGCCCTCCTCCACGAACGCCACGCCCAGCCGCTCCACGCCCTGCGCCTGCAGGTGCCGCGCCACCGGCAGCAGGCCGTGGCCGTAGGCATTGGCCTTGACGATGGCCATCGTCGGCACGCCGACGCGGGCGCGGATCGCGTGCAGGTTGTGCGTGATCGCGTCGAGGTCGACCACGATCCGCGTCGGCCGCCCGGCCAGCGAGGTCATGGCGTTGCCCGCGCTGGCGGCATGCGACGCACGCTGCGCGTCCCCGCCCGGCTACTCGAAGCTGCCGATGGCGTCGTGCGCGAGGTTGTCGAAGCGCGTGTATTCGCCGAAGAACTTCAGTTTCAGGGAACCGGTCGGGCCGTTTCGCTGCTTGCCGATGATGATCTCGGCCAGGCCCTTGTCGGCGGAGTTTTCCTTGTTGTAGTAATCGTCGCGGTAGATGAAGACGATGATGTCCGCGTCCTGCTCGATCGCGCCGGACTCGCGCAGGTCGGCCATCACCGGGCGCTTGTCGGTGCGCGTCTCCAGCGATCGGTTGAGCTGCGACAGCGCGATCACCGGCACGTTGAGTTCCTTGGCCAGGCCCTTGAGCGAGCGCGAGATCTCCGAGATCTCGGTGGCGCGGTTCTCGCTGTTGCCCGGCACCGCCATCAGCTGCAGGTAGTCGATCACGATCAGGCCGAGGTCGTGCTCGCGCTTGAGCCGGCGCGCCTTCGCGCGCAGCACCTCCGGCGACAGCGCCGGCGTATCGTCGATGAAGATGCGGGTTTCCTTGATCATCCGGATCGCGCTGGTCACGCGGCTCCAGTCCTCGTCCTCGAGCTGGCCGGTGCGCAGGCGGGTGGCGTTGATCCGGCCATTGGACGAGATCAGGCGCAGCGCGAGCTGGCTGGCCGACATTTCCATCGAGAACACCGCGACCGCCTTGCGGGTCTTGATCGCGGCGAACTCGGCGATGTTGAGTGCGAACGTGGTCTTCCCCATCGCCGGGCGCGCGGCGAGGATGATCAGGTCGGTCGGCTGCAGGCCGGCGGTCATCTCGTCGAATTCGGTGTAGCCCGTGGGCAGCCCGGTGATGCCGCCGCCGTTGGCGAAGCGCGTCTGCAGGACGTCGAAGGCCTCCTTCATCGCGTCGTTGATCGCGGTGAAGTCCTGGCGCCCGCGCGCGCCGGCCTCGGCGATCGCGAACACCTCCTGCTCGGCCTTGGCCAGCAGTTCGCTGCTCTCGCGCCCCTCGGGCTGGAAGCCGTCGTTGACGATCGTGGTGCCGACCTCGATCAGCTGGCGCAGCACCGCCTTGTCGCGGACGATCTCGGCATAGGCCTTGATGTTGGCGGCCGACGGCGTGGTGCCGGCCAGCTCGACCAGGTAGGCGCCGCCGGCGACCTGCTCGCCCAGGCCCTGGGACTCGAACCACTCGCCGAGGGTGACCGCATCGTAGGGGCGGTTCTTCTCGGCCAGCTCCCGGATCGCGCGGTAGATCAGCTGGTGGTCGCGGCGATAGAAGTCGCCCTCGTTGATCAGGTCGGCGACGCGGTCGAACGCCTCCGGCGCCAGCATCAGGCCGCCGAGCACGGCCTGCTCGGCCTCCACCGACTGCGGCGGGACGCGGAGCTGGTCGATCCTGTGATCGCTGTTGCGGGCTTCCTGGCGGAAGCCGGGACGTGCGGACATCAGCGGGGTGACTCCCTCGGCCGGATCGTCGCGGCGATCCTGTTGTTGTTGTCGAGCAATCATCGTAGCCGGGCCGGTTGTGGGTACGCGACGGAACAAGCTGTGGATAACGCGCGCCTGTCATACCCGCCCGACGTCTCACGGCGCGAGACCGTGCGGTGGCTACGGCCACGACACGCTGCCGGGAATCGGATCCTCAAAAGCAGGACAGGCGCCTCGCGGCGCCTGTCCCTTCAACTCGCAGCGGCCGGGGGATCAGGCCGCTTCGGGCGCCACGATCACCTTGACGGTGGTTTCGGCGTCGGCGTGCAGGTGGATCACCACGTCGAACTCGCCGATGTTGCGCAGCGGGCCTTCGCCCAGCACCACTTCGGACTTCTCGACCGGGGTGACGACCTTGGTCAGCGCCTCGGCGATGTCGCGCGGGCCGACCGAGCCGTACAGCTTGCCTTCGGTCGAAGCGTTCGCGTAGATGGTCACGCTGGCGCCTTCCAGCTTCGCCAGGCGGCCCTGGGCCTCGTCGGCGATGGCCTTGGCCTTGGCTTCGTAGTCGGCGCGCTTGGCCTCGAACTCGGCGAGGTTGGCGGCGGTGGCCGGCACCGCCTTGCCCTGCGGGACCAGGAAGTTGCGGCCGTAGCCCGGCTTGACGTTGACCTTGTCGCCAAGGTTGCCGAGGTTGGTGACGCGCTGCAGCAGGATCAGTTCCATTTCAATGCTCCGTATTCGTTAGCGATGCGCACGCACCGCAACGGTGGCTGTCCGAATCGGACGGATGTGGTGGGTGGCGCCGGAAAGCGTTCAGCCTGCGAAGGCGGGACGAGGCGCGGACGGGCGCGCGAACCGGAGTTGACTGGACGGTCAATGAGGGTTCGCGCGAGCGGCCGGCAACGCCGTATCGCCGTGCCAGGCGAGGCGCTTAGACGTTGTGGTTGTCCGTGTACGGGATCAGCGCGAGGAAACGCGCGCGCTTCACCGCGAGCGCCAGCTGGCGCTGGTAGCGCGACTTGGTGCCGGTGATGCGGCTCGGCACGATCTTGCCGTTCTCGGTGAGGTTCTGGCGCAGGGTGTTGAGATCCTTGTAGTCGATCTCCTTGACACCCTCGGCGGTGAACTTGCAGAACTTGCGGCGGCGGAAGAACTTGGACATGTGCGTGCTCCTCAGGCGGCTTCGGCGGCGTTGTCGCCGTCGGTGCTGTCGTTATCGTTCGACGGCGAGCCTTCCTCGTCGTCACGGCGGCGGCGTTCGCCACGCTCGGGCTTGTCGCCCTTCTCGTCCTTGTTCTTCATGATCAGGGACTGCTCGGTGTCGGCCTCGTCGCGACCCATCACCAGGTGGCGCAGCACGGCGTCGTTGAAGCGGAAGCCTTCGACGAGCTCGGTGAGCACGTCCTGCCCGACTTCGATGTTGAGCAGCACGTAGTGGGCCTTGACCAGGTTGTCGATCGGATAGGCCAGCTGGCGGCGGCCCCAGTCCTCGAGGCGGTGGATCTTGCCGTTGCCGCCTTCGATCATCGACTTGTAGCGCTCGATCATCGCAGGCACCTGCTCGCTCTGGTCCGGATGGACCAGGAACACGATTTCGTAGTGACGCATGGAATGTCCTTTCGGGTATTCGGCCGCCATCGCCGGGTGGGCGCTGCGGTCCGGACAGCTCCCCGACGCCCGGGATGGACGCGGTGGAGCAAGGGCTCCCGTCGGCCTGGGCCGCAGGGAGCCGCACATTATGGTGGATCAAGCACTTGGCTGCAAACCCGGCGCGGCAGGCCGGACAACCCGACCCCGGGTCCCGGCTTTCGCCGGGATGACGGGAGTCGGGGCGGCCTGAGTCCCGGCTTGCGCCGGGATGACGGGCCCAGGGGCCCGGCCTGATTTCCGGGCTTGGTCCAGACGCCGGACCGCAGGATGCCGACGTCGTCCGGCCTACCCCTTCCGCGCGGCGATCCAGGCGTCGATGTGGCGTTCCAGCGTCTCCAGCGGCACCGAGCCGGTGCCCAGGACCGCGTCGTTGAAGTCGCGCAGGTCGAACTTCGGGCCCAGCGCCTGTTCGGCCCGTGCCCGCAGTTCCGAGATCTTCAGCTGGCCGATCTTGTACGCCAGCGCCTGACCCGGCCAGGCGATGTAGCGGTCGACCTCGTTGACCACGTCCTGTTCGGTCTTGGGCGCGTTGCCCATGAAGTAGTCGATCGCCTGCTGGCGACTCCAGCCCTTGGCGTGCATGCCGGTGTCCACCACCAGCCGCACCGCCCGCCACATGTCGTAGGCAAGCTGGCCCATGCGGTCGTAGGGATCGTCGTACAGGCCCATGTCGTAGCCCAGCCGCTCGGCGTACAGGCCCCAGCCCTCGCCATAGGCGACGAAGTACGCGGTGCGCCGGAACATCGGCAGGTCCGGCAGCTCGGCCGCGCGCGCGAACTGGAAGTGATGCCCCGGCACCGCCTCGTGCAGCGACAGCGCCATCATTTCCCACTTCGGCCGGGTCTGGGGCTTGTACAGGTTCACGTAGTAGTAGCCGGGGCGCGAACCGTCGACGGCGCCGCCCTGGTAGTAGGCCGTGGTGGTGTCGGGCGCGATGTTGTCGGGGATCGCGCGCACGCCGTAGGGCAACCGCGGGAGGGTGCGGGCGATCTTCACCAGCTCCGGGTCGATCCGCTTGGCCATCGCCTGGTAGGCCTCCAGCAGGTCGGCCGGGTCGCTGTAGAAGAACTTCGGATCGGTGCGCAGGTGCGCGAAGAACGCCGGCAGGTCGCCGCCGAAGCCGACCTCCGCCCGCACCTTCTCCATCTCGGCGCGGATCCGCGCGACTTCGCGCAGGCCGATGGCGTGGATCTGGTCCGCGGTGAGATCGGTGGTGGTGTACCAGCCGGCGAGGAAGTCGTAGTAGGCGCGCCCGTCCGGCAGGTCGCTGGCGGCGATGGTGTCGCGCGCCTTCGGCAGGTAGTCCTGCTCGAAGAAACGGCCGAACTCGCGATAGGCGGGCACCACGCGGGCCGCGATCACCTCGCGCGCCTGGCGACGCAGCGCGTCCTGTTCGGCCGCCGGGATCGAGGCCGGCATGGCGCGGAACGGCTTGTAGAACGGGCTGTCGGCCGGGTCGGCCACCACCTGCGCGCGGATCTGCGCCGGAACGCGCTGCATCAGCACCTTCGGCGGCAGACTGCCCGCCGCGATCCCGGCCTGCATCAGCGCGGTGGTCTGCGCGACCAGCACCGGCAGCGCCTGCAGGCGCGCGATCCAGTCGCGGTAGTCCTGCGCGTTGGCGAACGGCAGCAGCTCGGCGATGCCGTCGGCGGTCTGCACCCCGCCCTGGTGGCCGATGGGCTGCAGGTACTCGCGGAACCGCTGGCGCTCGACGGCGCGCGCCTGCAGCCATTCGAAGGCGTCGTAGTCGAGCTGGTCCGCCGGCGACAGGGCGGCGCGGTCGATCCGGCGCAGCGCCGCCAGCGCCTCGCGGTCGGCCGCCTCGCGCGCGGCGATGGCGGCCAGGCTCATGTCGCTCCAGCGGGCGGCGTCGCGGTAGTCGCCCTGATAGGCGGCGTTCTCGGGCGAGTCGCGCAGGTTGCGCGCCCATTCCGCGTCGAACAGCGTGTGCAGCGCCTGTCCGGCGTCCTGCGCCGCGGCGGTGGCGGGAGCGAACAGCGCGCCCAGGAACAGCGCGGCCAATGGCAGGATGCGGTGCATGTGACGACTCCCCGGGCAGGCGGCCAGTCTAGGGCCTGTCCCCCCGGATGGCGCGGGTTCCAGGGCTTCCCGGGCGTCGTCCCGGGGTGCGGCGTGGCGCGGCGCCCGGCCACCCACCGCCACCGCAACAAGATGGTGGCCGGCAACAGCGCGGGAGGCGCTGCCTGGCTGGCACGCGCCGTGGCGCGGCTCAGGCGGCCTTGTCGGCGTCGGTGGTGAAGCTTTCGCCGCAGCCGCAGGCCGCGGCGGCGTTCGGGTTCTCGAACACGAACTCGTGGTTCAGGCCCTTGCGCACGAAATCGATGGTGGTGCCGTCGACCATCGGCAGGCTGGTCGCGTCGACGTAGATGCGCACCCCGTCCTGCTCGCCGATCGTGTCGCCGTCACGGGCGTCGCGGGCCAGCTCCACCTCGTAGCCCCAGCCCGAGCAGCCGGTGCGCTTCACGCCGAACCGCAGGCCCAGCGCGGCGGCGTCGCCGGCGAGGAACTGGCGGACGCGGTCGAAGGCGGCGGGGGTCAGGTGGATGGCCATGGACGGATTCTAGCCTCGGACGGCTCAGGCGGCGCCGGGGCCGCGATAAACTGTGGCTTCCCAGATGGGCCCCTTCCCCCCAGGATTCAAGGCATGACGGTTTCCAGCGTCGAACACGCGCTCGCGGGCAAGCTGCCCGCCGGCGGCGAAGTCACGATCCGCGGCTGGGTGCGCACCCGGCGCGATTCCAAGGCCGGACTGAGCTTCGTGAACGTCAGCGACGGCTCGTGCTTCGCCCCGATCCAGGTGGTCGCGCCCGACACGCTGGACAACTACGAGTCCGAAGTGAAGCGGCTGACCGCCGGCTGCGCGGTCGTCGCCACCGGCACCCTGGTGCCCTCGCAGGGCCAGGGCCAGAGTTTCGAGCTGCAGGCCTCGCGGATCGAGGTGGTCGGCTGGGTCGACGATCCGGAAACCTACCCGATCCAGCCCAAGCCGCATTCGCTGGAGTTCCTGCGCGAGGTCGCCCACCTGCGCCCGCGCACCAACCTGTTCGGCGCGGTCACGCGCATCCGCCACTGCCTCGCGCAGGCGGCGCACCGCTACTTCCACGAGCACGGCTTCTACTGGATCAACACGCCGATCATCACCACCTCCGACGCCGAGGGCGCCGGGCAGATGTTCCGCGTCTCCACGCTCGACCTGGCCAACCTGCCGCGCGACGGCAAGGGCAACGTGGACTTCTCGCGCGACTTCTTCGGCAAGGAAGTGTTCCTGTCGGTGTCCGGCCAGCTCAACGTCGAGGCGTTCGCGCTGTCGCTGAGCAAGGTCTACACCTTCGGCCCGACCTTCCGCGCCGAGAACAGCCACACCACGCGCCACCTGGCCGAGTTCTGGATGATCGAGCCGGAAATCGCCTTCGCCGACCTGGCCGAGGACGCGCGCGTGGCCGAAGACTTCCTGAAGTACCTGTTCCGCGCGGTGCTGGACGAACGGGCCGACGACATGGCCTTCATCGCCGAGCGCGTGCAGAAGGACGCGGTCACGCGCCTGGAGGGCTTCGTCAACGCGCCGTTCGAGCGCATCGAGTACACCGACGCGGTGAAGTTGCTGCAGCAGTCGGGGCAGAAGTTCGACTTCCCGGTGGAATGGGGCCTCGACCTGCAGACCGAGCACGAGCGCTGGCTGACCGAGCAGCACGTCGGCCGCCCGGTGGTGGTCACCAACTATCCCGAGCACATCAAGGCGTTCTACATGCGCCTCAACGACGACGGCAAGACCGTGGCCGCGATGGACGTGCTGGCGCCGGGCATCGGCGAGATCATCGGCGGAAGCCAGCGCGAGGAACGCCTGGACGTGCTCGACGCGCGCATGGCGCAGTTCGGCCTCGACCCGGCGCACTACGGCTGGTATCGCGATTTCCGCCGCTACGGCACGGTGCCGCACGCCGGCTTCGGCCTGGGCTTCGAGCGCCTGATCGTCTACGTCTGCGGCCTGTCCAACATCCGCGACGCCATCCCCTACCCGCGCGCGCCGGGCACCGCGGAGTACTGACGCCGATGGTCCTGTTCCTCGCCCTGTGCTTCGTCGGGATCGCGATTGGCGGCATCTGCGCCTTCGTGATCTTCTGGCCACTGTCGCTGGTGCACCTGCGCGACAAGCATCCGCAGGCGCGCGAATCGCTGGGCGACGGCGCGTTCCTCAGCCCCGGCGCGCTCGGCTGGCTGCTCAGCGGCCGCTATCGCGAAGTGCGCGACGCGCAGTTCACCGGGCTGGCCACGCCTGCGCGGGTGTCGGCCTGCGTGATCCTCGTCGCGCTGTCGCTGTCGGCGCTGCTGTGGCTGTGGTCGGTGCTGCCGCGATGAACGCACCGGTCCCCCATGCGCGCGAGGAGTGGTGGCTGGCCAGCCTTGGCCGCACCGTGGTCTGGGCGCGCCTGCGCGTGCGCGAAGCCGGGACCGCCGAGGTCTTCGACAGCGACGGCAACACGCTGGTGTACGACAGCGAGGACACCGCGCGTTCGATGCTGATGGATGCCGATTTCGTCGCCTACGACGGCCTCGACGAAAGCGATGCGCTGGAGCGTGGCTTCTCGTTGGCCGAACTGGCGCCGCCGGTCGCGGAACACGACGACGCCTTGCGGCCGCGGATGGTGCAGGCGCTCGGCGCACGCGCCTGACGATGTACCTGCCGCGCGCCTTCGCCGAGTCCGACCTCGCGCGGCTGGATGCACTGGTCGCCACAGATCCGTTCGTCACCCTGGTCACCGTCGATGCCGAGGGTGCGCCGTTCGCCTCGCACCTGCCGGTACTGTACCGGCGTGACGGCGACGAGGTGCTGCTTGAAGGCCATTGGGCAAAGCCCAACCCGCAGGCGCGGATTGGCGAGCGCGCGTTGATCGTCGTCCACGGCCCGCACCATTACGTCTCGGCCAGCTGGTATCCGGACAACTTCGCCGGGCGCGAAGTTGGACAGCCGAAGGCTGGCCCGGAGGGTTCGCCCCATGGACGGGGCGAACACAAGGCACCCACTGCGCGCGTGCCCACCTGGAACTACGCGGTCGCGCACCTGCACGGCACGCTGGAACGCTTCGACGACGAAGCCGGCCTGGCCGACCTCGTGGCCCGCCTGAGCGATCGTTTCGAGGCCAGCGTCGGGCAGGCATGGCGGTTCGAGCCGGAACGCGACGCCCATCGCTCGCAGCTGCGCGGCATCGTCGGTTTCCGCTTCGTGCCCGACCGCATCGAACTGAAGTTCAAGCTCAGCCAGAACCATCCCGACGCCAATCGCGCCGCCGTGGTCGCCGCGCTCGGCACGCTCGACGATCCACAGGCGCACCAGGTCGCGGCGATGATGCGCGACCGCGAATCCTGACCCGGAGGCACTACGCATGGACCTCGACCTCACCGGCCGCCACGCCCTCGTCTGCGGCGCCTCCGAAGGCATCGGCCGCGCGGCCGCACGCGAACTCGCCCTGCTCGGCGCCGACGTGACCGTGCTTGCGCGCCGGCGCGATGCGCTGGAGGCCGTCCTCGCCACGTTGCCGCGCACCGGCACGCAACGACACCAGGCGCTGGTGGCCGACGTGTCGCAACGCGACGACCTGCGCGCGAAGGTCGACGCGCTGGCGGCGACGTCACCGGTGCACATCCTGGTCAACAACACCGGCGGACCGCCCGGCGGGCGCGTGTCCGACGCCGCGGCGGAAGACTTCCTCGATGCCTTCGGCAAGCACGTGCTGGCCAGCCAGGCGCTGGTGCAGGCCGTGGCACCGGGCATGCGCGCCGCACGCTGGGGCCGCATCGTCAACGTGGTCTCGACCTCGGTCTACGAACCGATCGCCGGCCTCGGCGTCTCCAACACCATCCGCGGCGCGGTCGCCAGCTGGGCGAAGACCCTGTCGCGCGAACTCGCGCCGGACGGCATCACCGTCAACAACGTCCTGCCCGGCTATACCGAGACCGGCCGCATCGAGCAGATCGTGCGCGAGCGCATGGCCACCAGCGGCAAGTCCGATGCCGAGATCCGCGACGCGATGCGCGCCAACGTGCCGTTGGGCCGGCTGGCAAAGCCGGAGGAAACCGGCGGCGTGATCGCCTTCCTGTGCTCGCCCGCCGCCGGCTACGTCACCGGCGTCAGCCTCGCCGTCGATGGCGGACGGATGGCGTCGATCTGAGGCGATGCCCGAAGGCCCCGAAATCCGCCGCGCCGCCGACCGGCTGGCCAACGCCGTGGTCGGCCGGCCGCTGGTCCGCGCCTGGTTCGCCTTCCCGACCCTGAAACCGCATGAGACGACCCTGCCCGGCCGTCGCATCGCCGCGATCGAACCGCACGGGAAGGCGCTGCTGACCCGCTTCGAACACGGCTGGACGCTGTACAGCCACAACCAGCTCTACGGCGTGTGGCAGGTGGCGGCCGCCGGCGCACGACCGGCGTCCCCGCGTTCGCTGCGCGTCGCGCTGGACACGGCGGACGCGGCCGTCCTGCTCTATTCGGCCTCCGACGTGGCGATGTGGCGCGACGACGACCTGCACCGCCACCCGTTCCTGTCGAAACTTGGCCCCGACATCCTCGATCCAGCGCTGTCGGCACGCGATGTCGAGGCTCGCCTGCACGATCCGCGCTTCTCCGGCCGCAGCCTCGCCGCGCTGCTGCTGGACCAGGCCTTCCTCGCCGGCATGGGCAACTACCTGCGTGCCGAGGTGCTGTTCGAGGCCGCCCTGTCGCCGCGGCGGCGCCCGCGGGACCTCGCGCCCGCGGAGCATCGGCAGCTGGCTGCGGCCCTGCTCGCGGTGCCGCGCCGCAGCTACCGTACCCGCGGCATCGAGCCGGCCGCCGGCATGCGCGCCGACTACCTCACCGACACGGCGCACGGGTTCCGCTTCCAGGTATTCGACCGCGAAGGCCTGCCCTGCCCGCGCTGCGGCGCCCCCATCGTCCGCGAGATGCTGGCCGGGCGCCGCCTGTACGCCTGCCGCGCATGCCAGGCCTGAACATCCGCCGGGTTAAGCTGCCGCCATGAAACGCTGCCCGCACTTCATCGACGGCGCCGCGCGCGAGCCGGCCGGCGGCCGCTGGCTGGACGTGTTCGATCCGGCCTCCGGCAGGCCCTTTGCGACGGTCGCCGCCGGCGATGCGCGCGACGTCGAGGCTGCCGTCGCGGCCGCGACGTCGGCGTTCCCGGCTTGGTCGTCGCTGCCCAACGAGGCCCGCGCGCGATGGCTGGATCGGCTGGCCGACGCGCTCGAGGCGCGCGTCGACCTGTTCGCCGAAGTGGAGTCGCGCGATGGCGGCAAACCCATCCGGCTGGCGCGCGACGTCGAGATCCCGCGCGCGATCGCCAACCTGCGCTTCTTCGCGCACGCGGCCACGCAGTTCGCGAGCGAATCGCACCATGGCCAGGCCGGGCTCAACTACACGTTGCGCGCGCCGCTGGGCGTGGTCGCCACGATCTCGCCCTGGAACCTGCCGCTGTACCTGTTCACCTGGAAGATCGCGCCGGCCCTGGCCGCAGGCAATACCGTCGTTGCGAAACCGTCGGAAGTCACGCCGCTGACCGCGACCCTGCTGGCCGAACTCGCCGCTGAGATCGGCTTCCCGGCGGGCGTGCTCAACGTGGTGCACGGCCTGGGCCCCGACGTCGGCGAGCCGCTGGTGTCGGACCCGCGGATCAAGGCGATCTCCTTCACCGGCAGCACCGCGGTCGGCAAGCGCATCGCCGGCATCGCGGCGCCGCTGCTCAGGAAGGTGTCGCTGGAACTCGGCGGCAAGAACCCGACGCTCGTCTTCGCCGACAGCGACTGGGAGGACCAGCTCGACACGCTGGTGCGTTCCGCCTTCCAGAACAGCGGCCAGATCTGCCTGTGCGGTTCGCGCCTCCTGGTCGAACGCAGCATCTACACCGCATTCTGCGACGCCTTCGTCGCGCGCGTGCAGGCGCTGCGCATCGGCGATCCGGTCGATCCCGACACGCAGTTCGGCCCGCTGGTCTCGCAGGCGCACTTCGACAAGGTGATGGCGGCCCTGGCCGCGGCCCGTGACGAAGGTGCGCGCGTGCTCTGCGGCGGCACGGCGCTCGACCGCCCGGGCTGGTTCGTCGCGCCGACCGTGCTCGACCGCCTCGGTCCCGACGCAGTCACCAACCGCGAGGAAATCTTCGGCCCGGTCGCCACCGTGCAACCGTTCGATTCCGAAAGCGAGGCGCTGGCGCTCGCCAACGCCACCGACTACGGCCTGTCGGCGTCGATCTGGACACGCGACCTCGACCGCGCACATCGGCTGGCGGCCGGCATACGCGCCGGTATCGTCTGGATCAACACCTGGCTGATGCGCGACCTGCGCACGCCGTTCGGCGGGGTCGGCCAGTCCGGGCTGGGCCGCGAAGGCGGCCTGGAGGCCATGCGTTTCTTCACCGAACCCAGGAACGTCGGCATCGCTTTGCGATAATGCCCCCCACGCCACCACCGGAACCGCGATGAGCCGACTCGACGAACTGCTGCAGAAGAACGAGGCCTGGGCCTCGCGCATCGAGGCCGAGGACCCGGCCTTCTTCAAGCGCCTCGCCGAGATCCAGACGCCCAAGTTCCTGTGGATCGGCTGCTCGGACTCGCGCGTGCCGGCCAACCAGATCATCGACCTCGCGCCGGGCGAGGTCTTCGTCCATCGCAACATCGCGAACGTCGTGGTCCACACCGACCTCAACTGCCTGTCGGTGATCCAGTTCGCGGTCGACGTGCTGAAGGTCGAGCACATCCTGGTCGTCGGCCATTACGGCTGCGGCGGCGTGCTGGCCGCCTTGAAGGGCATGCGCGTGGGCCTGGCCGACAACTGGATCCGGCACGTCAAGGACGTGTCGAACAAGCACGACGACGTGCTGGTCCAGATCGAGGACGAGCACCTGCGCCACGACCGGCTGTGCGAGCTCAACGTGCTCGAGCAGGTCACCAACGTGTGCGAGACCACCATCGTCCGCGACGCCTGGTCACGCGGCCAGAACGTGCACGTCTACGGCTGGGTGTACACGCTGCGCGACGGCCGCGTGCACGACCTGGGCCTGGACATCGACAGCGAGCAGGCGCTGGCCGAGCAATACGCGCCTGCCCTCGCCCGCATCCGCGTCGACCGGGAAGACCGCTGATGTCGGGCGCCGGCATCCATGCCGCATCGGCGCCGAAAGCCGTCGGCAGCTACCCGCATGCGCGCCGCGTCGCGGGCCTCCTGTTCCTGTCAGGCATCGGCCCGCGCAATCCCGCGACCAATGCCATCCCGGGCAACGAAACGGATGTCGATGGCCGCCTGCGCAGCTACGACATCCAGGCGCAGACCCATGCCGTGTTCGCCAACGTGCGCGCCGTGCTCGAAGCCAGCGGCGCGCGCTGGGAGGACCTGGTGGACGTGACCGTCTACCTCACCGACATGGCCGGTGACTTCGCCGGTTACAACGCGATCTGGGCGGAGTACTTCCCCGACCCGGCCACCGCCCCGTGCCGCACCACCCTGGGCATCACCGCATTGCCAACGCCAATTGCCATCGAGTTGAAGTGCATCGCCTCGATCAGGCCCGCTTTTCCGCCTCCGGATCCACCGCCCCCTCTCCCGCTCGCGGGAGAGGGCTAGGGTGAGGGCAAGCAGCACCATGCGCGCCATCCGCACCCTTACCCCGGCCCTCCCCCGCAAGCGGGAGAGGGAGAGGAGCCAAACATGATCCCCGCCCCGCTCAACTTCCAGCAGTGGATCGACGAGCACCGCCACCTGCTCAAGCCGCCCGTCGGCAACAAGTGCCTCTACGACGGCGACTTCATCGTGATGATCGTCGGCGGCCCCAACGCGCGCACCGACTACCACTGGGAAGAAGGCCCGGAGTGGTTCTACCAGCTGGAGGGCGAGATGACCCTGCGCATCCAGGAGGATGGAAAGGTCCGCGACATCCCGATCCGTGCCGGCGAGACCTTCCTGCTGCCGCCCAAAGTGCCGCATTCGCCGCAGCGCGGGCCCGACTCCATCGGCCTGGTGATCGAACGCAAGCGCCTGCCGCACGAGGACGACGGCCTGCTCTGGTTCTGCGAGAACTGCAACGCCAAGGTCTACGAGGAATACTTCCACCTCAACGACATCGAACAGGATTTCTTCAAGGTGTTCGAGACCTTCTATCGCAACGACGACCTGCGCACCTGCAAGGCCTGCGGCCACCTCAATCCACGCCCCAGCCGCTACGAAATGCAGGCCGACTCGCAGGCCGACATCACCTGAAGCGTGCAGGTCCGAATCCTGCCCCCGCGACGCGCCTCGACTTGACCATGCCCAATCCGGGCATTATCGTGCCCAATATGGGCAAAACCCTCCCCGCGTCCAGGATCAGCGAAGCCGCGGCACGCTACGCCAGCGCCAGCCTGTCCGACGCCCTGTTCACGGCCACCCAGCGCCGCGTGCTGGCCTGCCTGTTCGCCGAACCCGGCCGCAGCTACTCCGTCAGCGAACTCATCCAGACCACCGGTGCCGGCAGCGGCGCCGTGCAGCGCGAGATCGCACGGCTGGCCGGAAGCGGCCTGCTCAGGGTTGAACAGGCCGGAAAACAAAAGCGCTATCGCGCCAATCCGGATTCTCCGATCCACGATGAGCTCACCGCGATCGTCCGCAAGACCTTCGGCCTGGCCGCGCCGCTGCAGGACGCGCTCAGCCCGCTGGCGGGCCAGATCCTCGCCGCGTTCGTCTACGGTTCGGTCGCGAAGGGCAGCGACACCGCCACCAGTGACATCGACCTGCTGCTGGTCTCCGACGGCCTCGCCTATCCCGACGTCATGGCCGCGCTGCACCCGCTGATCGAACGGATGGGCCGCGACATCAAGCCCACGCTCTACACCCGCGCCGAACTGCGTAGCCGCATCGCCAGTAGCAACAGCTTCGTCTCGCGCGTGCTGAAGCAGCCGCGCATCTGGCTGATCGGAAGCGACGATGACCTCGCCGCTTGAAAACCTCGCCGGCCCCGGCAAGCCGCTCATCGCGGAACCGCCGGACGAGAACGAGATCGCCGGCCTGCTGCGCTCGGGCAAGGCACGGCTTGCCGATGCCCACAACGCCACGCTGTCGCTCGAAAGCCGCTTCGACCTCGCCTACAACGCAGCACACGCGCTTTGCCTTGCCGCCCTGCGCAAGCACGGCTATCGCCCCCGCCACCGCTACATCGTGTTCCAGGCGCTGCCGCATACCCTGGGGCTTGGCCCCGAAGTCTGGCGCGTACTCGCCAAGGCCCACGACCTGCGCAACCTGGCCGAATACGAAGGCCATGTGGATGTGGAGGAGCGACTGGTGCTGGACGTGGTCGCCGCGTGCGGGATCGTCTCGGACAAGCTGACGCAGTAACCTGCCCCCATGCTCAAGATCGACATCCACGCCCACTACCTGCCGCGCGACTGGCCGGACCTGGCGCGCAAGTACGGCGATGCGCGCTTCCCGGTGATCCACCACACCGACGACGGCCGCCACCGCATCTACAAGGACGGCAAGTTCTTCCGCGAGATCTGGTCCAAGACCTGGGACGCGCAGGAACGCATCGACGACTACGCGCGCTTCGGCGTGCAGGTGCAGGTGATCAGCACCGTGCCGGTGATGTTCAGCTACTGGGCCAAGCCACAGCACGCGCTGGAGCTGCACCAAGCGCTCAACGACCACATGGCGCAGACCTGCCGCGAGTTCCCGCGCCACTACGCCGGCATCGGCACGGTGCCGCTGCAGTCGCCGCGGCTGGCGGTGCAGGAACTCGAACGCTGCATCGACCAGTTGGGCCTGCAGGGCGTGCAGATCGGTTCCCACGTGCACCTGCCGGATGGCCAGCACTGGAACCTCGACGCGCCTGAACTGTTCCCGTTCTTCGAGGCCGCCGCCGACCTGGGTGCGGCGATCCTCGTGCATCCCTGGGACATGATGGGTACCGACACCATGCCCAAGTACTGGCTGCCGTGGCTGGTGGGCATGCCGGCGGAACAGTCGCGCGCAGCGTGCTCGCTGGTCTTCGGCGGCGTGCTGGAGCGCCTGCCGAAGCTGAAGATCTGCATGGCCCACGGCGGCGGCAGCTTCCCCTACACCATCGGCCGCATCGAGCACGGCTTCAACATGCGGCCGGATCTGGTCGCCACCGACAATCCGCACAATCCGCGCGACTACCTCAAGCGGATGTATTTCGACTCGTGGGTGGCCGATCCGAAGGCGCTGGAATACCTGCTCGACACCTGCGGCGTGGACCGCGTGATGCTGGGCACCGACTATCCGTTCCCGCTGGGCGAACAGGTGCCGGGCGCAGGCATCGAGGAAATCGCGCTGGACGAGCCTTCGCGCGCCCGGCTTTACCACGGCACCGCGCTGGAATGGCTGGGACTGCCTGCATCGAGGTTCACGTGAGAAGCTTCCACGCCTCCTTGCCATCCTCCCGGCGCAGGCCAGGATCCAGGCTGCGCTTGCACCCGAAGCGGCAACGCTTTCTGGACAGGGGTCCCGGCGTCCGCCGGGACGACGAGATTCTGGAGACACGATGACGGATCTTTTCTCCGAGGCCTTCGCCCGGACACGTGACGCCGAAGATCCCCTGCGCGCGTTCCGCGACGAATTCATGCTCCCGCGCCACGGCGGCAGCGAGCAAGCCTACTTCTGCGGCAACTCGCTGGGCCTGCAGCCGAAGGGCGCGCGGGCGCATGTCGAGCAAGTGCTCGACAAGTGGGCGACGGAAGCCGTCGAGGGCCACTTCACCGGCCAGGCGCAGTGGATGCCTTATCACGAACTGGTACGCGACCCGCTGGCGGCCGTGGTCGGGGCGCAGCCATCGGAAGTGGTGGCGATGAACTCGCTGACCGCCAACCTGCACCTGCTGATGGTGAGCTTCTACCAGCCGACCATCGAGCGCACCGCGATCCTGATCGAGGCCGGTGCGTTCCCGTCCGACCGCTACGCGGTGGAATCGCAGCTCAAGTACCGCGGCCTGCCGCCGGAGCACACCTTGATCGAGGTGCAGCCGGACAACGAAGACGGCACGTTCTCGATGTCCGCCATCGAGCGCGCGATCCGCGAGCACGGCAAGCGGCTGGCGCTGGTGCTGTGGCCGGGCGTGCAGTACCGCACCGGACAGGCCTTCGACCTGAAGGACATCGCGCGCATCACGCACGACGTCGGCGCCATCGCCGGCTTCGACCTTGCGCATGCCGTCGGCAACCTGCCACTGCAGCTGCACGACAGCGGCGCCGATTTCGCCGTGTGGTGCCATTACAAGTACCTGAACTCGGGACCCGGTGCCGTGGCCGGCGCCTTCGTGCACGAGCGCCATGCGCACACCCAACGACCACGCTTCGCTGGCTGGTGGGGACACGAACAGTCCACCCGCTTCCGCATGGGCCCGGACTTCGTGCCCACGCCGGGCGCGGACGGCTGGCAGCTGAGCAACCCGCCGATCCTCGGGCTGGCGCCGCTGCGCGCATCGCTGGACCTGTTCGCGCGCGCGGGCATGGATGCGCTGCGCGCGAAGTCGGAACAACTGACCGGCTACCTCGAATCGCTGATCCACATGCGCCTGTCGGACAGGCTGCAGATCGTCACCCCGGCCGATCCCGCGCAGCGCGGCTGCCAGCTGTCGCTGCGCGTCGCCGGTGGACGAGAGCGTGGCCGTGCCCTGTTCGAACACCTCGGCGCGCAAGGCATCGTCGGCGACTGGCGCGAACCGGACGTGATCCGCATCTCGCCCGCCCCGCTCTACAACACCCATGCCGACGTGCTGCGCTTCGCGCGCGCCGTCGAGCGCTGGCAGGACGCCGT
>Ga0056909_1000534_pt1 | contig 34490 bp, 33 predicted proteins | sample EBPBio102011_DNA_FD_62115 | JGI IMG/M metagenome (GOLD analysis project Ga0056909, IMG submission 62115) | Wastewater treatment Type I Accumulibacter community from EBPR Bioreactor in Madison, WI, USA - Reactor 1_1/10/2011_ DNA | ecosystem: Engineered > Bioreactor > EBPR > Anaerobic-Aerobic >...
AAGCCGAAGGCCAGATCAACCGATTGAAGACCTTGAAGCGCGCGATGTATGGGCGAGCCGGCCCGAACTTGCTCAGGGCCCGAATGCTTCCTCTGCACCACACAAATTGAGGATGACCCCGTTTAAAGGCAACGCGACATCTGGATCATGTGAAACAGACCGGCGCGACCGAGGTGGTTTCCGCGCTTCACCGGATCTATGACGGCTCTGCCTGGGACGATGCGGATATTGCGGCGCAAAAAGATGCGGTGGCGGCGGCGGGCCTGACGTGGCAGGTGGTCGAAAGCATTCCGGTTCACAATGACATCAAGATCGCGGGGCCGGCGCGGGCGCGCTATATCGGGTGGTACAAGGACACGATCCGGGCACTTGGGCGGCAGGGCATCACGACGCTGTGCTACAATTTCATGCCGGTGGTGGATTGGACCCGCACCGACCTGACCTATCGCATGCCGTCTGGCGGCTATGCACTGCGGTTTGATGCCGTCGATTTCGCCGCCTATGATCTGTTTGTCCTGCGCCGGCCGCGGGTGACGCAAGATTACACCAACGCTCAGATTGCCGCCGCCGAAACGCGGTTCAGGCAATGGACCGAGGCGGATGTGACCCGCATCGAGCGCATTCTGATTGCAGGTCTGCCCGCCACCGAGCGCAAGTTTGACCGGACCGGTTTCCAGAATGCGCTGCTGGAATATGAGGGCGTTTCGGCGGATGATCTGTGCGCCAACCTGACCTATTTCCTGAACGAAATCGTCCCGGTGGCGCAAGAAAGCGGCATTCAGCTTTGCATTCATCCCGACGATCCGCCCTTCAGTCTTTACGGCTTGCCGCGCGTGGTTTCGACCGCCGCCGATATCCGCGCGATTTTCGCGTCTCCCGATTGCCAGGCCAATGGGTTGACCTTTTGCACCGGGTCGTTCGGGGTGCGGGCGGATAATGATCTGGTGGCCATGGTCCGTGAATTCGCCCCGCGTATCCACTTTGTGCATCTGCGCAACGTCACCAGTGAACCGGATGGGTCGTTCCACGAGGCGGATCATCTGGGCGGATCGACGGACATGCCCGCCGTTGTCATCGCGCTGATGCAAGAGCAAGAGCGCCGCAAGGCCGAAGGTCGCGCCGACTGGCATCTGCCGATGCGGCCCGATCATGGGCATCTGCTGGCCGATGATATTGGCAAGGCGCGGATCAATCCCGGCTATTCCCTGATTGGCCGTCTGAAAGGCATGGCAGAACTGCGCGGTGTCATGCACGGGGCCGCCGCGATGCACAAAATGCTTTCCACATGACGCATGGCGTGACCTGTCCTGGCATGGCGGCGGGTTGCCCACGCGCTTGGGGATAGTCGCGGCGGCTTGAAGGTCGTCAATCGGGCGTCATCCGGGCGGCTTGGGCCGGATCAGCGCAGGCAGGGTGCATTTCGGGATTGCCTGCACCCCGCTTGCATGCCATCCACCGTGCATTCCCACGCAGCCGCGCCGGTCGGCCGAACGGATTGTCCATGGTTACGATCAAACAAATTGCAGACGCCGTAGGGGTGTCTTCGGCCACTGTGTCGCGCGTGCTGAATTTTGACAGCACGTTGTCGGTCAGTGCCCAGACCCGCAAGTCCATCGTCGAGACGGCCGAGGCGCTGAACTATGCCACGCCCCGCAACCGCAATCGCAAGTCCGACCAGACAAGGCTTGGACAAAAGATCGCGCTGGTGCATTTTCTGCGCCCGGACCAAGAGTTGGTGGACCCCTATTATGTCGGCATCCGGCTGGGCATCGAAAGCCGCTGCAATGAGCTGAAACTTGAGGCGATGCAGGTCTATCACACCGATTCCGTGCCAGACCCCGCGCTGTTGAAAGCCGCAGCCGGGGTGATTGTCATCGGCCTGCACAGCGGTGCGGAAATCGACTGGGTCATGTCGCATAACCCCAATGTCGTGTTTGCGGATTTCTCTCCGGTTGGTGATGAACATGACAGTGTTCGCAGCGATCTGGATCTGGCGATGCGCAAATTGTTGCAGGCCCTGGATGATCAGGGCTATCGGCGGATGGCGTTCATCGGCTGGGATATTACCAGTTCCCGCAGCACCACCAGCATCTTTGATCGTCGTCTGCCCGCCTATCAGGATTGGATGCGCGCCAAGGGTCGGTACGAGCCTGACCTGTGCCGCATTGGCGATAACACCGAACAAAGCGGTTACGAGTTGACGCTGAACCTGCTGCAAAGCGGCGCGCGGCCTGATGCCCTGATTACAGGCAACGACAATATGGCGGTGGGGGCCTATCGCGCCATTCACGAATCCGGCCTGAAAATTCCGGGTGATATTGCCGTGGCCAGCTTTAACGACATTCCTGTGGCGCAGTTTCTTAATCCGCCGTTGACCACCGTGCGGTTGCCTGCCGAAGAGATTGGGCAGAATGCGGTGGATCTGCTGTTTGAGCAGTTGTCGGGGCGCAGCACGCCCAAATGCATCCTGCTGTCGTCGCGTGTGATCCTGCGGGCAAGCACGCGCGGCAAGGGCGTTGTTGCAGAACCGCTGCCCGACGCGTGACTTCCCCTTTCCCCGTCAGGTTCAGGCCAGGCGGACGATCTCGGCTGTTCCGAGGGCGTTGAAGCGGTTCATGAGGGCGACGCGGATGTGGATTTCGGCAGTCTGGCGGTCGGGGTCTCTCGCTGCGATGCGCTCGCCAAAGGCCTTCAGGCATCGCATCCTGGCCTCGGCGCGGCTGCGGACGTGGTATCCTGTCCACCGCTTCCAGAATGCCCTGCCATAGTGACGCGTGGCGCGCAGCGTTTCGTTGCGCACCAAGGCAGCTGGGCAGTCTTCCTTCCATGGCCGACCGTTCTTGCGGATCGGGATGATCGCCGTGCCACCGCGCGCGATGATGGCGCTGTGGCAGCGTCGTGTATCGTAGGCACCATCTGCGGTCACGGTGCCGATGTCTTCGTCGTCTGGGATCTGGTCCAGCAGGTCTGGCAGGACGGGGCTGTCGCCTTCCCGGCCAGGGGTGAACTCGACCGCGCGGATGTCTGATGTGGCGGTGTCCATGGCCAGATGGACCTTGCGCCATTGGCGTCTTCCCTGGACAGCATGCTTGCGGGCCTGCCACTCGCCGTCGCCGAGGAACTTGATGCCGGTGCTATCTACCAGCAGGTTCAGCGGCCCGTCGGCACGGCGATAAGGGATCTGCACCTTCAGGGTCTTCTGTCGGCGGCACAGCGTCGAGTAGTCCGGAACGGGCCAGTCCAGCCCCGCCAGCCGCAGCAGGCTTGCGACCATCCCGGCGGTCTGCCTGAGCGGCAGCTTGAACAGCACCTTGATCGACAGGCAGAACTGGATCGCCGCGTTCGAGAAAACCGGCGGGCGCCCCCTACGGCCCTCATGCGGCGCGTGCCAGGCCATCTCCTCTTGTCCAGCCAGATCAGCAGTGACCCGCGCTTCCTGAGCGCAGCGTTGTAGGCGGACCAGTTGATGGTGCGGTAGCGGGCGGGCTTGGGCTTGCCCATCTAACCGCATGGATTCGTGATGTGAATCCTTCACGGCGAGAGTTCTGCAACAACGCCCGCGGCAAGGGGAAGTCGGGCTTGAAGTAAAATTTTACTAAATTTACTTGCGCGACGTATCGGAACGCGCTAGCCCTCCAGTTGCGAGACCAGAAAATGAGTCTCGGTCATGGGAGGAAAACATGAATCAAATGCTTATCCGCGCGCGAAAGTCGGTCTTCTTGGCCACCGGCATCAGCCTGCTGGCGATGACGTCGGCCTTGGCAGGAGAAGTCACAGTCTGGAGCTGGGACCCGAATTTCAACGGCGCGACGATGAAAGAGGCGGCGGCCCGTTATTCAGCTTCGCACCCCGATATGACGATCAATCTGGTTGATTTCGCCAAGGCAGACCTTGAACAGAAGCTGCAGGCGCAATTGGCATCCGGCACCACCGAGGGCCTGCCGGACATCGTGCTGATCGAAGATTATGGCGCCCAGAAATACCTGCTGTCCTTCCCCGGCGCGTTTGAGCCGCTGAATGGCAAGATCGACTACAGCGGCTTTGCCCCCTACAAGGTTGAGCTGGCCACCGTAGACGGCAACACCTATTCGATGCCCTTCGATTCCGGCGTGACCGGCCTGTTCTATCGCACCGACATTCTGGCCGAAGCGGGTTATTCCGCCGCCGATCTGCAAGACATTGACTGGGACCAGTTTATCGAAATCGCCAAAGTGGTGAAGGAAAAGACCGGCCATCCGATGTTGGGCGTGGATCTGAACGACGCCGGGGCGCTTCGGATTTTGCTGCAATCCATGGGCGGCTGGTATTTCACCGCCGATGGCCAGCCGGCGATTGCGGGTGATGCCAAGTTCAAGGCGGCGTTGTCCACCTATGCCAAGCTGTTGCAGACCAAGGAAATCTACAAGCCGGTGTCTGGCTGGACGGAATACACCGGCGGTTTTGTCAGTGGCGAAGTGGCCTCTGTCTTTACCGGCGTCTGGATGACGGCCACGATCAAGGCCGCCAACATGTCGGGCCAGTGGGGCGTGGCCCCGTTGCCGAAAATGCCGGGTGTCGAAGGTGCGACCCATGCTTCGAACCTTGGTGGTTCCAGCTGGTACGTGCTGTCGTCGTCGGCGGAAAAGGATGAGGCTGTGGATTTCCTGGCCGAAGTCTGGGGCAAGGACGTTGATTTCTATCAGAAAATCCTGGTCGATCAGGGTGCGCTTGGCTCGCTTCTGGCCGCGCGTGAGGGCGAAGCCTACAAGGCCAACGATGCCTATTTTGGCGGGCAGGCCGTGTGGCAAAGCTTCTCGGACTGGTTGGCGGCGGTTCCTGCTGTGAACTACGGCATCTTCACCAATGAAGTGGACGCAGCCGTTGCGGCGCAATTGCCCGCACTGGCCGAAGGCGGCTCGATTGATGACGCCATCGCTGCGATTGACGCGCAAGTGCGCGCGCAGATCCAGTAACCCAAGCCTGACCGGGGCAACCGCGCCCCGGTCAGGTGTATGCAAGACCACAGCGCCACCGGGACACGGGGGGCGGTGCTGTGGTCCTTGACCGAACTTTGGGGGGAGCTATGGCAAAATCGCGCATCGGTCGCGCCGAGCAACGCAGCGGCTGGCTGTTCATCGCGCCCACTTTGGTGCTGTTGGGCCTGTTCATGGTATATCCGATCATCTGGTCACTGTGGATGAGCTTTCAGACCGGACGTGGGATGAGCCACAGCTTTGGCGGCCTGACCAATATCATCCGGCTGACGCAAGATCCGGTGTTTCTGCGGGCGCTGACCAATACCGGAATCTTTCTGGTGGTGCAGGTGCCCATCATGATCGTGTTGGCCCTGCTGTTCGCGGCGGCGCTGAACAACCCCAAGCTGCGGTTCCGTGGCTTTTTCCGCACGGCGATCTTCCTGCCCTGTGTCACCTCGCTGGTGGCGTATTCGATCCTGTTCAAGTCGATGTTCGCCAGCGATGGCGTCATCAATGATCTGGCCATCGCATTGCATCTGATGGATGCGCCGATTTCATGGCTGGGCGATCCGTTCTGGGCCCGCACCGTGATCATTCTGGCCATCACCTGGCGTTGGACCGGGTACAACATGATCTTTTATCTGGCCGCGATGCAGAACGTCGACAAGTCGATCTACGAGGCGGCGCGGATTGATGGCGTTCCGGCCTGGGCGCGGTTTGTCTACATCACCTTGCCGATGTTGAAACCGGTGATCCTGTTCACGACGGTGATTTCCACCATCGGCACGCTGCAACTGTTTGATGAGGTGAACAACATCACCATGGGGGGGCCGTCGGATTCGACGCTGACGCTGTCGCTGTACATCTACAACCTGACCTTCAAGTTCATGCCCAGTCTCGGTTATGCCGCGACGGTGTCTTATGTGATCGTCATTCTGGTTGCGGTGCTGTCTTTCCTGCAGTTTCTGGTCGCAAGGGATCGCAAGGCATGACCCGGATTTTTGCACAGCTGCGCTTGGGGCTGGTTTATGGCGCGCTTTCACTGGCGGCGTTCGTGTCGATCTTTCCGTTCTTCTGGATGCTGGTCGGCACCACCAACACCGCCAACGACATCATCAAGGGCAAGGTGACTTTTGGCAGTGCGCTGTTTGACAACATCGCCAATCTGTTCGCGCAGGTGGATATGCTGCAGGTGTTCTGGAATTCGGCCTTTCTGGCGATTGTGGGCACCATCCTGACCTTGGCCATATCATCGCTGGCGGGCTATGCGTTCGAGATGTTTCCGTCCAAAACCCGCGAGCGCGTGTTCGCGGTGCTGCTGCTGACGCTGTCGATCCCGTTTGCAGCGATCATGGTGCCGCTGTTCGTGATGATGGCCAAGCTGACGCTGATCAACACCTTCACCGCCATCCTGCTGCCCAGCATCGCGTCGGTCTTCATCATCTTCTACTTCCGTCAGGCCACCAAAGCCTTTCCGCATGAATTGCGCGATGCGGCCAAGATTGACGGGCTGAAGGAATGGCAGATCTTTCTTTACATCTACCTGCCGGTGATGCGGTCCACTTATGCCGCTGCCATCATCATCGTGTTCATGGCGAACTGGAACAACTACCTGTGGCCACTGATCGTCTTGCAGACCAACGACAACAAGACGCTGACGCTGGTCGTCTCATCGCTCGCCTCGTCCTACTACCCGGATTACGGCGTTGTCATGGTGGCAACCGTTCTGGCGACCCTGCCCACCATCATTGTTTTCTTCCTGCTTCAGCGTCGCTTTGTCGAAGGGCTGACAGGGTCTGTCAAATAAGGTTGACCTGCTATGCGCCTCTGCACTGACTTCAATGACAACTGGCTGTTTCAGGGCCGCGATACCGTGCGCCTGCCACACAACGCGGTGGACCTGCCGTTTTCGTATTTCGACGAAAAGGCCTATCAGCGCCGCTTTACCTATCAAAAGACCTTTGCCGCCGATCCGGCTTGGGCCGGCCAAGAGGTGTTGTTGCGCTTTGATGCCGCAATGGCGAACGCGCGGGTGCTGTTGAATGGGGTGGAACTGATCACCCATGCCGATGGCTATACCCCGTTCGAGGCCCGACTGACCGGGCAGGTGCTGGCCGGTGACAACACGGTGACGGTGGAAATCGACGGCTGCGAGAACCCCGAGATTCCGCCCTTTGGCGGCGTGATTGATTACCTGACCTATGCGGGCCTGTACCGTGAGGTCTGGCTGATCGTGAAGGCCCCGGTTTCCATTGGCCTGCACAAGATCGAAACCCCCTATGTGCTGGCGGCGCAGAAATCGGTGACGGTGGATGTGGCGTTGGACAACCCGCAGGGGCTGCCCCTGTCGGGTTCCCTGACCGCGACCCTGCGCGATGCGGCAGGGCAGGATGTGGCCAGCACCCGTGCGACGGTGACGGGTGACGGGCTGCGGATTGAGTTGGCCGGACTGACAGGCATCGCGCTGTGGGATATTCAGAACCCCGCACTTTACCATCTGCATCTTGATCTTGAAACGCCCCACGGGCGCGATGCCACCGCGACCCGCTTTGGCTTTCGCCATGTGGCCTTTACCGCCGAAGGCTTTGCGCTGAACGGCAAGCCTTTGAAGCTGCGCGGGTTGAACCGGCATCAGTCGTTTCCTTATGTCGGCTATGCCCTGGGCCGTGCGGCGCAAGAACGCGATGCGGATATTCTGAAATATGATCTGCGGCTGAACACGGTGCGCACATCGCATTATCCGCAGTCCGGCTATTTTCTGGATCGGTGCGATGAAATTGGCCTGTTGGTTTTTGAGGAAATTCCCGGCTGGCAGCACATCGGCGGTGAAAAGTGGAAGGCGGAATCGGTGGAAAACGTGCGCCGGATGATCCGGCGCGACTGGAACCATCCGTCGATTTTCATCTGGGGTGTGCGGATCAACGAGTCGCAGGATGATCACGATTTCTATGCTGAAACCAACCGGGTTGCGCGGGCGCTGGATGCGACGCGGCCGACGGGCGGCGTGCGCTACATCAGCGAAAGCGAGCTGCTGGAAGACGTCTATACGATGAATGATTTCATCCTTGGCAACGAAGAGCTGGGCGGAAACCGCCCGCGCACGCCCTTGCGACCGCAGCAGGAAGTCACCGGGCTTGACCGCGTGGTGCCCTATATGATCACCGAATTCGGCGGCCATATGTACCCGACCAAAAGCCACGATCAGGAACAGCGGCAGGCCGAGCATGTCTTGCGCCACCTTGAGGTGCTGAATGCGATGTACGGCGACCCGCAGATTGCCGGGGCCATCGGCTGGTGCGCCTTTGACTACAACACCCACAAGGACTTTGGCTCGGGGGACCGGCTGTGCCACCATGGTGTGATGGACATGTTCCGCGAGCCAAAGTTTGCGGCATCGGTCTATGCCAGCCAAGGCGATCCGGCCGAGGGCGTGGTGCTGACCCCTGTAACCTTCTGGGCGCGCGGTGAGCGCAACATCGGCGGGGTGCTGCCGCTGATCGTGCTGACCAACTGTGACGAGGTGGAGCTGCGCTATGGTCAGTTTGCCCCCAAACGCATCCCTGCCGCCCGCGACCGGTTCCCGCATCTGCCCTATGCGCCGGTGATCGTTGATTCGAGCAACTTCACCAAAGAAGAGCTGGGTCACTGGGGCATGACATGGGAACCGGTAACGATCATCGGCTATATCAATGGCAAGCCGGTGGCCGAGACGCAGTTCGTCTGCGATGCGGTGCCGACGACGCTGCAAGTGGTGGCCGATGCGACGCGGATCGGTCGCAACGATGCGGTGCGGGTGATGGTCCGGATGCTGGATCAGGCCGGGCACAAGCTGCCCTTCTATCCTGAACCGGTGACGATAGAGGTATCAGGCCCGGCCAGCCGTCTGGGTCCGGCTTGTGTGCCATTGCGGGCGGGGTCCACCGGGTTCTGGGTGCAGGCCACGGGCGCGGGGCCGATCGAGGTGAAGGTACATTGTGACCGTCTGGGTGTGACGTCCATCCACCTGACAGCCGAATAGGGGGCATCGGATGACCGGGTTGAAACTGCGTGGGGTGCGGAAGTCTTACGACGCTGTCGAGGTGATCAAGGGCGTTGACTTGGACATAGCACCCGGAGAATTCGTGGTCTTTGTCGGGCCTTCGGGTTGCGGCAAATCAACGTTGCTGCGAATGATTGCCGGGCTGGAAGAAATCAGCGGTGGCGATCTGTTCATCGGTGACAAACGGATGAATGACGTGGACCCCGCGCAGCGTGGCATTGCCATGGTGTTCCAAAGCTATGCGCTTTACCCGCATATGACGGTGCGCGAAAACATGGGGTTTGCGCTGCGCTTTGCCAAAAAGCCAAAGGATGAAATCGCGCAGGCGGTGAACGAGGCGGCGCGGATTCTGGAATTGGGGCCGCTGCTGGACCGCCGCCCCAAGGATCTGTCTGGCGGACAACGCCAGCGTGTGGCCATTGGCCGCGCGATTGTGCGTCATCCCGATGTGTTCCTGTTCGATGAACCCCTGTCCAATCTGGACGCCGAATTGCGCGTCCATATGCGGATCGAAGTGGCGCGGCTGCACAAGGAGCTGGCCACGACCATCATCTATGTGACCCATGATCAGGTCGAGGCGATGACACTGGCCGACAAGATCGTGGTGATGCGGGCGGGTGTGGTTGAACAGGTCGGCTCGCCTTTGGCGCTGTATGATGATCCCGACAACCTGTTTGTGGCGGGCTTTATCGGCAGCCCGAAGATGAACTTTCTGGCTGGTGTGGTCGAGCAGGACACGGTGCGTCTGCCCGAGTTTGGCAACCAGTCGATCCCTTTGGGTCACCTGACCCACCCACCGGCGCAGGGCAGCGAGGTGACAGTGGGCATCCGACCTGAAAGCTTCAAACGAGGCGGCGATGCCGGGTTGGAACTGACCATCGAGATTGTCGAACATCTGGGCAATGAAAGCTTTGCCTATGCGCGCCAATCCGGTGGCCAGATGCTGACGCTTGCGACCGAGAACGGCCGCAGCCTGCAGCCCGGTCAACGGATCGCCGCGCGGTTCAACCCCGCGCAGATCATGGTTTTTGACAAGTCGGGTCAGCGTATCCGCTAGGCCAAAGCAAAGCGAAGGGGCTGTCCCGTCGCAAAATGACATGAACAAAAGGGTTTTCGGATGAAAACGACAGGCTGGGGCATCATTGGTCCGGGTGCGATTGCACAGAATTTTGCAGATGGTCTGGCCGAGGCACCGTCAGGCCGCCTTGTGGCGATTGCCAGCCGGAACCCGGCCCGGCGTGATGCTTTCGGGGCGCGCAACGGGGTGGAACCTGCGCACCGCCATGCCAGCTATGCCGATCTGGTGGCCGATCCGGCAGTGGACGCGGTCTAATCTCGACCCCGCATCCTTTCCATGCCGAACACGCTTTGCTGGCATTGCGCGCGGGCAAGCCGGTGCTGGTGGAAAAGCCTGCCGGGTTGACGGCGGCACAGGTGGCCGCCGTGGCCGATGTGGCCGCGCGGGCGGGATTGCTGTTTGCCGAAGCCTATATGTACCGGTGCCACCCGCAGATTGCCCGTCTGCTGGAGATTTTGAAAAGCGGTGAGATCGGCACCCCGCGCCATATCCGCGCGCAGTTCGGCTTTAACGCCGGGTTCAATCCGGCCTCGCGGCTTTATGACCGCGCGCTGGATGGGGGCAGCATCATGGATGTGGGCGGCTATCCGGTGTCGCTTGCCCGGCTGGTGGCAGGGGCGGCGGTGGGTCGCGCCTTTGCCGATCCGGTGACGGTGAAGGGCAGTGGCATTGTCGGGCAGTCCGGCGTGGACGAAGTGGCCTATGGCCTGTTGGGCTTTGCGGGTAGGTTCACCGCCGAAGTCGCCTGTGCCATCGCCCGCACCATGGACAACCGGGCCGTGATCGAGGGTGACAAGGGGCGGATCGAACTGGTCGACCCTTGGGTGCCGGGCCGCAATGCCGGGCCATCGGACGCCACGATTTCTGTGACCGTGGGCGGGGAAACCCGGGTTGAGGTTCTGCGCAGCCCGCAGCATCTGTTCGCCTTCGAGGCCGAACTGTTCAGCCGCACGATTGCCGAGGGCGCGACAGAGGCGCCGTTCCCCGCCTTGTCGCCCGCCGACAGCCTTGGCAATGCGGTGGTGCTGGATCGGTGGCGGGCCGAACTGGGCTATGTGAACATCGCAGAAGATCCCAAGGCCAACCGCGCCTTGACCGCGATGCGGCACCTCGACGATATCGAAGCATGGTCAGCGCGGGCAGAAATCGAGATGTCACCGCTCTCGGGAAAGACACCGCGGGCGCTGCGCGCCGTACTGACCGAATGGCCCCTCGTCTCGGCCCCCATGGCCGAGACCATGACTGGCGCCAGTCGAGCGGCCGTGCAGCGCAACCTTGCCTGGATGGAATCGCGGGGTCTGATCCGCGAGATGACAGGCCAGGGGCGATACCGGATGTGGCGCGCGACGAACTAGGGTCGCCGTATCAGGTGTCAGCCATCGGGCAATATGATTGCATCGTCAACGAAGATGGCGCGCGATGAGCGAAGTCCTGTCCTTTCGAAACCGGGCGCCGTCCTATTGAGCTCAACAACGCTCAGCCCACGTCGATGAGCACTGGTCTTCCATCCTCACGCCATTCAGGCAAACCACCTTCCAGCCGCCGCGCCTTTAGACCGTGGCGGCGCAAAGTGGCGACGGCCTGATGGGCATAGACGCAGTATGGGCCGCGGCAATAGGCGACAATCTCGGCGTCATGCGCAAGTGTTGGGAGGATTTGCTCCAACTGCGCCAAGGTGGCGTTCCGCGCACCGGGGATGTGGCCCGCGGCGTATTCGTCGGAGGGCCGGACATCGAGAACAGTGACAGAGCCTTCCGCGAGCCGTGCGGCGAGGACCGCGCGACTGACCGGTTCGGTCGCGTCATAGCCGCCCGAGAGGCCCCGCAGGATGCGCTCGACTTGTGCCAGGTTACGTTCGGCCACGATGCGCAAAAGGTCCATGAGTTCCAGAGTCTTTGCGTCGGTGAGTCGGTAGATCACCGCCTTGCCATCGCGCCGGCTGGTGACGAGCGCGGCCCGGCGCAACTGTTGCAGGTGCTGCGAGCAGTTGGCGATGGTCAGGCCCGTCTTTTCCGCCAGCGCCTCCACGCCACGCTCTCCTTGCGCCAGTTGTTCCAGCAGCATCAGACGCGCCGGTGCCGACAGGGCGCGCGCGACAAGGGCGTATTCCTCCAGCAGGGCCAGCTTCGGGCTGATTGACAAGGCCTGTCTCCTGACGCTAGATCATTCAAGCGGTGCCTTGAATGATAGCGATTCCATGGCGCCCCACAAGGCCAAAGGCGAGCGATCCATGTCCGAGACCATCCTTGCCACCGAGGCGACCATCCGTCTTGCCATCTTTCTGGGTGTTCTGACGGCAATGGCGCTTTGGGAAGTGGCAGCCCCCCGGCGCAGACGGCAGATCCCGCGGGTGATCCGCTGGACCAATAATCTTGCGCTCGTGGTGGTCGATACGGTCATCCTGCGGCTGTCGTTCCCGATCCTCGCTGTCGGGCTGGCCGTCATGGCCGAGGATCGCGGCTGGGGCCTGTTTAACAATCTCGATGTGCCAGTCTGGGTCGCAATCATCGTCTCGATGCTGCTGCTCGATCTGGCGATCTACCTTCAGCACGTGATGTTCCACGCCGTGCCCGGGCTCTGGCGGCTGCACCGGATGCACCACGCCGATCTCGATTTCGACGCAACCACGGGACTGCGTTTCCATCCCGTGGAAATCCTCATTTCAATGGGGATCAAGCTGGCAGTGGTCGCGGCGCTCGGCCCGCCCGCCGTCGCGGTGCTGCTCTTCGAGGTGGTCCTGAACGCCACCGCGCTGTTCAACCACGCCAATATCGACCTGCCACGCCCGGTGGACCGCGTGCTGCGCCTGTTCGTCGTGACGCCGGACATGCACCGCGTCCACCATTCCAAAGACCCGCGCGAGACCAACTCGAACTACGGCTTCAACTTGCCGTGGTGGGACCGGCTGCTCGGGACCTACATCGCTCAGCCCGCCAAGGGGCACGAAGGGATGGAAATCGGTATCGAACAGTTTCGTACACAGCGTGATTTGTGGCTCGACCAGATGCTGGCTCAACCCCTTCGTGGACCAGCGAGCGGCTACGCCCTCGATCCAAATTCCGGGCTGAAGGATCCCGCACAATGATTTTACGTCTGTCTTCGTCGGGAGTGCCGCGCTGATTGCGCCAGATCGAACTTACGCCTACAGTGGCGGCGTCTGGTGCCCGCCGCTTTTCGTGGCGGGATAATCGGGAACGCAGTGAAATCCTGCGACGTGCCCAACGCTGTAAGGTGGATGGGGCTGCATTTGCCACGGGTCGAATGACCGGGAAGGCGCAGCACCCGCGCGAAGCCAAGTCAGAAGACCGGCCAGACGAAACAGGACGCGCCGAAGGCCGGCGGCGCGCCCGTTTCGACGAAGGGGGACCGTCATGTCCGTTTCTGCCTCTCCGGTCGCGGCCGGAGCCTTCAGCGAAAGCGAGCGCGCTGCCGTCTATCGCGCTATCTTCTCGCGCCGAGACGTGCGCTCGCAGTTTACGGACACACCCGTGGACAAAGATGTTCTGATGCGCATTTTGACGGCTGCCCATCATGCGCCTTCGGTTGGGTTCATGCAGCCGTGGAACTTCATCATTGTCCGGGATGCCGGTGTGAAAGGTCGGGTTCAGGCTGCCTTTGCCGATGCAAACGCCGAAGCCGAAGCGATGTTCGGACCTGACCGCCGTCCGCTCTATTCCAGCCTGAAGCTTGAAGGCATCCTGCAAGCGCCGGTCAGCATCTGCGTCACTTGCGATCGCGCGCGTGGCGGCCCTGTTGTGCTTGGTCGCACCCACGCGCCCGAGATGGACCTTTATTCGACCGTCTGTGCTGTTCAGAACCTCTGGCTGGCGGCTCGGTCGGAAGGGATTGGTGTGGGTTGGGTCAGCATCTTTCGGTCGGGCGCGTTAAGCGATATCCTTGGCCTGCCCGAAAGCGTTGTTCCGGTGGCCTGGCTTTGCCTCGGCTACGTCGAAGAGCTTTACGACCAGCCCGAATTGGCGGCTAAGGGTTGGGCAAGCCGCCTGCCGCTGGAGCAGTTGATCTATTGCGACGCTTGGGGTCAGTGCGAGGGGGCACGGGATGTCCCGTCAGACGTGACGCCGCCTGCTTGCTAGTATCGCGGCAGGCCGCATGGTGCCCTGTGAAAGGATTGCCTTCCGTCATGCGCGACTGGCATTTTCCCTTGCCGCCACGACGCTGATCACCACCCAGATCGCCAGGCGCAGCGCCATCGCACCCATCGTCCGCGCCTCGTATGCAGTCCCGCGCCAGACCTCCAAGAGAAACACCGCAAAGATCGCCCCGGTCGCAAGGGTGATGGCGATGGCAAGGCCGGGTGCCCAGCCAGTCCGAAACCAAAGCCCCAGACCCGCGATGAAGTAGGCAAACCCTGCTAGGAAGTTGAACCACAGAACGAACGGGACGACGGCCCCCATGTCGGCGCCACCAAAAAGGGCGCGGCCTCCAGAAACGATGGTCAGGAGACCGAAGACGATTGCGACAACGGCGACGGCCGTCAGGGGCTTTCTGCGGGCGGGCATGGCCTTCTCCTTGGTTCAGCTGTCCACGAGACGACCATCGCGCAGGTGGATCAGGCGGTCGAAACGGTCGAAGATCTTTTCATCATGCGTCACGGCGATGATGCAGGCCTTCTGGTCGCTGGCGAGCTTTCGCAGAAGGTCCATCACAAGCTGCGCCCGACCACTGTCCAACGCAGCCGTGGGTTCATCGGCCAAGATGATCCGGGGGCGGTTCGCCAGCGCGCGGGCAATGGCGACGCGTTGCGCTTCGCCCCCGGAAAGCAGGGCCGGCTTCACCTTGGCCCGATGCCCGACTTCAAGGTAATCAAGCAGTTCGCGTGCCCGTTCGCGGCCTCTTTCGGCAGGCCAGCCCGCAAGGTCCAGCACGACCGAGACGTTCTCTTCGGCGGTCAGGAAGGGCAACAGGTTGTGCGCCTGAAAGATAAAGCCGATCTTGTCGAGGCGCAGCCGTCGCAGATCGCTGCGGAGCCATTTGCCGTCGAACACCGCATCGCCATCCAGTTCGACTCGGCCCGCGGTCGGGGCAAGAATGCAGCCGATCACGTTCAGCAGCGTCGTCTTGCCCGAACCGGACGGGCCCAGCAGCGCGATGACTTCGCCGACATGCACCCGCAGATTCACGGACCGCAAGGCATCGACACGGGTTTCGCCTTCGCCATAATGCTTGGCGACGCCCCGCACATCGACCAGAATGTCGCCCGGCGCCATGGGTCAGCCCCCGAGCGCTGTGGCAGGGTCAACCTTCAGCGCCGCGCGGACGCCAAGACCCGAGGCGACAAGGCAGACCATCAGGATGATGCCTGTCAGCACCAGCGCATTGAACGGCTCAAGCACAACGCGGCGGGGAAAGCTGTCCTTGACCAGAAGGATCAGGGCCAGCCCGATCCCGAGGCCAGAGATGCCAAGGATCAGCGCCTGTTGCACGATCAGGCCCACGATGGTTCGATCCGGGGCGCCGATCAGCTTCAGGGTAGCGATCTGCTTCAGCTTCTCCATGGTCATTGTGTAGATGATGAGCGCAATCACCACGGCGCTGACAGACAGCAGGATCCCCAGGAACAGACCGATCTGGCGCCGCGCCCGGTCCACCACCGAGGCAAGCAGAAGCTGCTCCTGTTCACCTTGGCTGAGGGCGGAGAGGTGTTTCCATTGCCGAACTGTCGCGGTCAGAAGCGCCACATCTGCACCGGGCTGCAGCCGGGCAACAACGGCGGCCACCGTCGGTGGGCGCAGGCCGCCATCGCCCCGGGCCGCCTGCACCCGGGCAGCGGCCGGGTCCATCGCCGTCTGCAACGTCAGTGCATCAGCCAAAGTCACATAGACCGCCGGATCGCCGCCTGAGTTCATCGCATCCTCGACCAATCCCACGACGGTAAAGCGGTCGCGTCCCAGCCGGATGGTCTCTCCGGGCACCAGACCGGTCTTGCGGTCTGCCAGCAGTTCAAAGTGGCTTCTGCCCAGCCCCCGCCCTTCGGTAATGCGCTGCGGTCCGCCGGGACGACCGGGTTCAAAGCCGATGACATAGAGCCGCAAGGTCCCGCCGGCATGGCTGGCCTCGATCGTTTGGTAAGTGATGGCCCCGGCCTCGGCCACTCCGGGCATGCGGGCCACGGCGTCCCGGGTCGTGGCCGGGATGCTTGACGCTTCGGCAAAGGGGCCTTGTGTGCCAGCCTCGACCACCCAGACATCAGCGGCAGGGGCCTTCACGACGGCCAGGGCATCGGCGACAAGGCCGTTGTAGATGCCGATCATCGCCAGCACGACCGTCATCAGAAGCCCAAGTCCCAAACAGGTCAGGACAAAGCGGAAGAGACCGTGGCGGATATCCTTGATGGCAAGGTTCATGGCGCGGCTCCGATGCGGGCAGGCCGACCTTCATCCACGCCTTGCAGCGGGACGGCCACGACCTGCGCAGCATCGGGCAACCCGCCCGTCACTTCCACCCGGCCCCGGTCGTCACGCGCGCCGAATGTCAGGTCGGCGCGCGAAAGCCTACTGTCCTGGACGATCCAGACCGTGCCGCGATACCCGTCGAAGCCGATAATCGCCACTTCAGGCACCATCAGGGCCGTGGCGCGTGTGGCAGTCAGGATGCGCACCTCGGCTTGTTCGCCCAGAAACATTTGCTGCGGGCAATCCGAGCAGGTCAGCCAGACGCGGCGTTCCTCATTCACCCGGTCGCTTTCCACTCCGATGCGGGTGATCGTGCCTGTGAATTCGCTGGCAGGCTGAGACCGCAGACGGATGGTGCCGGGCTGGCCAAGGGCCAGCTGACCAGCGCGTTCTTCGTCAATGTAGGCCTGAATCCAAATCGTATCGGGGTCGATCAGGGTAAAGATCGGATCGCCTGACCGAACCACGGCCCCGGTTTCGGCCAGGCGTGTCACAACCAGCGCATCAAAGGGTGCGGTCAAGCGGTGACGGTCCAGCAGCGTCTGTTCAAGTTGCAGGGCAGCGACTGCATCCTGCCCTTGAGCGCGAATGACGGCGAGTTCCGCTTCGGCAACTTTCACGTCAGCACGAGCGACGTCTTCATCTCGCTGCGCCTCCTCCGCGCGCTGGATGGATGCGGCTTCCTGTCGGGTCAACTCGGCCTGCCGGCGGTTGGCCGCCTCGCGCTGCGCCAGGATTGCCGTGGCGCGGAGGACAGCCGCTTCGGCCTTGGCCTGATTGGCAGCGTTCGCCGCCACGGCGGCCTGGGCACGCGCGAGCCGCGCCTCCTGCTCATCCTGATTCAGCGCGGCCAGCGCTTGCCCCTGTGCCACGCGGTCACCTGCATCGACCGTAAGCGACATCAGTGTTCCGCTGGACTCAAATCCTACGCGCGCCAGTACCCTCGCCTCGACGGTTCCGAGCCCGTAGATGCGAAGGGCCACATCGGTTTCGGGCTGCATGACCGCCACCGTCAACGGACGCTCGGTCAGGTACATCGCTCCTGCACCGATGCTCAGGGTCGCCACCACCGCGATGATCCAGATGGTCCGCATCGGTCAGCCTCCTTCCACCCCAAGCAGGTGCAGCTGGACATCCAGAAGGCGCAGCCCTTCGGCCTGCAGGCCAAAGTCGCGCGCGCCCAGTGACCAGCGGATCGCCACCCCCTGCACCAGGGAAGTCAGCAAGACCGCCACATCCGCCGCTGCAACGTCATCGCGCAGGGTATGGGACTGCTGGCCCAGCTCGACTTCGCGCATAAGATGGCCATGGAAAGCGGTCAGCCGCCCGTGGAATGCCGTGCGCAGGGCCGCGTTCTCGACATTCAGTTCGCGGGAAAACAGCAGCATGGGCATCGCGGGTGTTGCTGCGATCTGGTCCAGTTGCGCCCGGATCAGGGCCCTGATCCTGTCAACCGGCAGCTCACTCAGTGCCACAGCCGCATTCCAGGCATGGGTCAGCGTTTCGGCCACCTGGTCGGCCACGGCACTCCACATTGCAGCCTTTGTTGGAAAATGCCTGAACAGGGCAGCCTGCGTCACGCCGACTTCGTTGGCGACGGCGCCTGTCGTCACCCGGTCCGGGCCGATCTGGTCGGCCAAGGCTAGGATCGTTGCCACGATTTCGGCCTTGCGGAGATCTGACGTCTTGCGCATCGATTCATCCAAGAAAGTAAGTGATTAATCACTTACATAATCGGATGAAGGAGTCAACGTTCCAAGTCAGACGATCGGTCCCGCACCGGAAAGCGAGAACTCGACAGGATCGTTCCTGCCTCGTCGACCGTGAACCGGAGGGCGCGATTAATGTAACGGAACGTCAGGCGCCAGCGTCCCGCGTCCGTCCCCACCCCGGCCTCGCAGATCGATGTCAGGGCGCCGGTGCGCATCGACTCGCGAACGTCGGACTCGGTCAGTCCGAATGCTTCGGCGAGCAAGATTGCCGGGACGACAAAGCCTGCACCGTCACGTTCCACCTGCGTCATTGCGACACCACGAGCGGGGGCAGGGCGATATCGGCCAGTGTCGATCGGTCGAGATCCGTGAGAAAAGCTGCTTCCGCAGAACGCAGACGCGCCTTGAGCCGACAGCGCGTGTCTATCGAACAGGCACCCCCATCGGCCCCGAAACACTCGACCAAGGGCTGCCCTTCTTCCAACAACCGGATGACCTGGCCAAGCCGGATCTCGGACGCCGGTCGGGCCAGCACGGCGCCACCGCCGCCGCCGCGCCGGGTTTCGATCAGGCCTGCGCGCGCCAGATGCTGGATGATCTTGGCCAGATGATTGCGGGACAGGCCCAGGGCTTCGGCCAGTTCGGCCGTGGAGTTGGCGCGCGACGGATCGGCGGCCATCCGCATCAGCATCCGTAGCCCGAAGTCGGTGAAGGAGGTCAGCCGCATGAGGTCGGTTTCCTTGAATAGGTATTTACAATACCAATTAGCAGGCCTAAGCCAAAGCGCAAGACGGAGACTCAGATGTCCAGCGCAACTGTCAGCTTGTCCATCCCGACAACCAGGCCGGAAGTGACGGCCGCCCTTATGGTAGAGACGGGTCTTAGCCCCGATGTTCTGCGCGATCTGGTACACCGCTTTTACGGCTGTGTCCGTGCAGATGCCGTTCTGGGGCCGATCTTTGCGGCCCGCATCACCGATTGGGCCGTGCATCTTGAGCGGATGGTGACGTTCTGGTCTTCGATCGCCTTGATGACCGGGCAGTATCATGGCCGGCCGGTGCCCGCGCATACTCCGTTGCCGATCAATGCGGCACATTTTGACCGCTGGCTTGCGCTGTTCCGCGCGACAGCTGTTGATACCTGCACGCCCGCGGGAGCCTTGCACCTGATCGAGCGCGCCGAGCGGATCGCCCATTCCCTGCACATCGCCGTTCAGTCAGCCCAAAGCGACCCCGTCGCCCCACCCAAACTGTTCTTCTGACAGGAGACCTCACATGACCGAAGCTGCAGCGCCGTCCGAGCCGACCGCCCTGACCCGGCACATCGAGGAGCGCTACCATGCCCGCCACAGGGAGCAGCTTCCGCAACTGGTGGCAATGGCGGAGCGTGTCGAGGACGTGCACTTCGGCGACGTGGGCGTGCCTGACGGACTGTCGGCCCTGCTGCACGAGATGCTCGGCGAATTGGAGGTACATATGAAGAAGGAGGAACTGATCCTGTTTCCCGCGATCCGCAAGGGCGGGATGCCCGGCATCGAGACTCCGATCGCGGTGATGCGCGCCGATCATGCCGGGCATGACCGCGAGCTGGCCGAGATCCTCCGACTGACCGCAAACCTGACCTTGCCCGACGGGGCCTGCGGCACCTGGACCGGGCTTTACCGTGGACTGGATGAGTTCACCCGCGACCTGGCCGAGCACATGCGTCTGGAGAACGACGTGCTGTTCCCGCAGTTCGAGGCCGAGCGGCGCGCCGATGTCTGAGCCGGGCCCATTCGCCTCGTCCCCCTGCATGGCTTGCGAGATCGCCCCGGACTACTTCGACCCGTTGGCTGTGGACCAAGAGCAGGCGCGCGACGTCGCCCGCTGGCGCAAGGCCGAGCGCGCGCGATTGCTCGCAGACCGTCAGGCCCTGTCCGTGTCGCAGCGTCGTGCAGCGGCAGACATGATTGCCGCGCGTGTCGATACCCTCCTTGCTGAACGTTTCCCGAGCGTCGACGGGCTGACGCTCTCGGCTTGGTGGCCGATCAAGGCGGAACTGAACTTGCGGCCCTGGCTGGAAAGCCTGCTCGCACGCGGCGCGCGCGTCACATTGCCCGTGGTCACAGCGCCCTCTGCACCACTGGCGTTCCGCCTATGGACGCCGGATTGCAGGATGGTGCAGGGCTTCTGGAAGATCCCGGTCCCGACTGACGGGCCAGAGGTGGTGCCTGACCTGACTCTTGCCCCCTTGGTGGGCTGGGACCCGGCAGGGTTTCGGCTGGGCTACGGCGGGGGGTACTTTGACCGCACGCTCGCCGTGCTGTCGCCTCGCCCGATGACAATCGGTATCGGTCTGCAATCTGCCCGGCTTGCCACCATCTTTCCCCAACCCCACGACATCGCACTGGACGTCATCCTGACCGAGGCCGGGGTCCAGTACGAACAGAAGGACGCATGATGACCACCACTGCCGAACAGATGCGCGCCTGGACCGGCCCTGCGATCCTGACCTACGGGTTCCGGCCATTCTTCTTCTGGGCCGCGATCTGGGCTGCGCTGGCGATGACGCTATGGGTGCCGATGCTGTCGGGTCATCTTACGCTGCCCACAGCCTTCGATCCAGTCAGCTGGCACGCGCACGAATTCCTGTTCGGCTACCTCGGCGCGGTGATCGCGGGGTTTCTCTTGACCGCTGTGCCAAACTGGACAGGCCGGTTGCCCATCGTGGGCTGGCCGCTTGGCGGGCTGTTCTTCCTGTGGCTGGCCGGGCGCGTGGCAGTTGCCATGTCGGGCGCCCTGCCTGCCGGGGTGGCGGCGACGGTCGATCTGTCCTTTCCGCTGGTTCTGGCCGCGGCCATTGGGCGTGAGATCGTGGCGGGCAAGAACTGGCGCAATCTGATCGTGCTGGCGATGCTGGCGGTCTTTGCCCTTGGCAACGGACTGTACCACTGGGAGGCGGCGCGGGGGGATTATGCCGCCCAAGGTTATGGCCTGCGACTTGGGTTGGCGGCGGGTGTCATGATGATCGCGGTCATCGGCGGGCGGATCGTACCTTCATTCACCCGGAACTGGCTGGTGCGGCGCGGGCCGGGGAAACTGCCCGCCGCGCCGATGCAGGGGCTCGACAAGGTGGCCCTGCTGTCCCTGCTGGCGGCTTTGATGGCCTGGGTCGCACTGCCGCTGTCCTTGGTGACAGGCATCCTGCTGGGGCTGGCCGGGGCACTGCACGCCATCCGACTGGCGCGATGGGCGGGTCACCGCACGGTGGCGGAGCCGCTCGTCCTGGTGCTGCATGCCGGCTATGCGTTCCTGCCGCTCGGGGCCATCGCGCTGGCGGCCGAGATCCTGATGCCGGGCGTCTTCGGGATGGCTGCAGCACAGCATCTCTGGATGGGCGGCGCTGTCGGGTTGATGACACTCGCGGTGATGACGCGTGCAACCCTGGGCCATACTGGGCAAGAGTTGCACGCAGGCCCCGGCACGGTGGCGATCTATCTGGCGCTGGTCACCGCTGTCCTGGCGCGCGTGGCCGCGGGGGTCTGGACCGATGAGGCGATGGCGATGCACAGCCTGGCCGGAGTGGCTTGGATAGGGGCCTTTGGCGGCTATGCCGTTCTGTACGGGCGGTTTCTGCTGCGCCTGCCGCCTGCGAAACGGATCTGACTGGGCATGGGCTGGAACGAATTCGCCTTTGCCTTCGGGGCCTTCTTCCTGACCCACTCCATTCCGATCCGCCCGCCGTTGCGGCCCTGGGCGGTGGCAAGGCTGGGGCATGCAGGCTTTGGCATCGCCTATTCGGCTCTCTCACTTGGCGTGCTGGCATGGTTGATCGCGGCAGCGGGTCGAGCGCCCTATGTGCCGCTTTGGGACTGGGCGCCGTGGCAGAACCATGTCGTGCTGGCCGTGATGCTGCCGGTCTGCGTGATCCTGTCGCTGGCAATTGCACGACCGAACCCCTTTTCCTTCGGCGGCGCGCAAAATGACCGGTTCGACCCGGCGAGCCCCGGAATCGTCCGCCTGACGCGGCATCCCCTGCTTCTGGCGCTCGGGATATGGTCGGCGGCGCATATCCTGCCAAACGGCGACTTGGCGCATGTGATACTGTTCGGCACCTTCGCCGGTTTCGCGATGCTTGGCGGCCGCCTTGTCGACCGGCGGCGACAGCGAGAGATGGGGCAGAGATGGCACGACCTGCGCGCAGCCCTATCGGAATGCCCCGCATCGCTATCCCTGACCACCGACACCCTTTTGCGCTTGGCTGCCGGGCTCATGCTCTATGCGGGGTTGATCTGGCTGCATCCCCTGGTGATCGGAGTGGACCCTCGGGTCTGACGCCTCAGGTGGACCCGTCGTCGATCAGCGGGTTCGGCTTGGCAAACCGCTCGAACTCTGCCTGGTTGGTGATTGTGATACGTGTTCCGTCCACCTCTAGCCCATAGGGCTGCAACCCCTTGAAGGCGCGGCTCAGGTTTTCGGCGGTCATCCCAAGCACCGAAGCGAGGCGGCGCTTCTCGAAATCAAGGTCGAACGATGCTGCCCCACCGGCGCGCCTCTGCTGGCGCAGCAAATAGTTCGCCAGCCGTTCCAACGATGTCCGCAGCTTCAGGTCTTTCTGCGCCTTGATGACCGAGCGGTAGCACTGCGCCAGTTCCGTCACGATGGCGCGGGCAAAGTTGTCGTCAATGTCGAAAACGGCGCGCACATCCTGACTGGGGATCAGCGCGATCCGGCTCTTCTCCAATGTGCGGGCTGACATGAGGTAAGGCGCATCCTTGATCGTAGCGGCCAGGATGAAGGTCGAGATGGGCCGAACGGTCGCAAGGCTGGTCTCACGGTCATTCCAGGCCGAGAAGAGGTCAACCGAACCGGAAAGCACAACATGCAGGAAGTCGCTCGGGTCGCCTTCAGTGATCAGTTCGATCTGCGCCGGGAAGTTCTGGACATAAGCACCGCGCATCAAGGCCGAGAAATTCTCGTCCGCCATCTGTGAAAACAGCGCGAGGTCGCGAATCTCCCTGAACGATGAATCGGGCATCCTGTCGTCCTTAGAAGTGCTTTGGCAGAGTCCAATCCCACGATTGATAATTGTCAAGCCAACAATTGATCATCGCAGGAGGAGCCTTGACTGACCCTGCAAGCGAACCTGACATTTTTCACTAAGCCATTTATTTCAATAAGAAATCCGCAACAGATGATCTAGATCAACCTCTTTGGCCTGCGTGGATCTCAGGACTGGCATCAACCCCACTGGGGAAACTGCCTCCCTCTTGCCGGAGATCCCGCCATGCAGACCGCAACGACAGCCTCACGCGCCGACCAGACCCGCGCCCTGACGCTGAGCACGATCGCCTTCACCGCCTGTTTCGCCGTCTGGACGATCTTTTCGATCATCGGCGTCGCCATCAAGGGCGAGCTGGGGCTGAACGATACGCAGTTTGGCCTCTTGGTCGCCACCCCGATCCTGACCGGTTCGTTGACACGCATCTTCCTTGGGGTCTGGACCGAGAAGTATGGCGGGCGGCTGGTGTTCTCGACGCAAATGCTGCTGGCGGCCTTGGCGACCTGGGCGCTGACCTTTGCCGACAGCTATCCGATGTATCTGTTGGCCGCATTGGGCGTTGGCCTAGCGGGCGGATCTTTCATCATCGGCGTCGCCTATGTCAGCCGCTGGTATGATGCGGGCCATCAGGGCACCGCGCTTGGCATCTTTGGCGCGGGGAATATCGGGGCAGCGGTGACCAAGTTCGTCGCGCCCTTCGTGATGGTGGGCTTTGGGTGGCAAGGGGTAGCGAATGTCTGGGCCGCAGGCCTGGCACTGATGGCGGTGATCTTCTTTGTTTTCGCCAAGGACGATCCCTCGCTCGTTGAACGTCGCCGGACCGGGGCAAAGCCGCCGAGTTTCGCCCAGCAGTTCGCGCCCCTGAAGAACCTGCAGGTCTGGCGCTTCTCGCTCTACTACTTCTTCGTCTTCGGCGCCTTCGTCGCGCTGGCGCTGTGGTTGCCGCACTACCTGATCGACGTCTACGGCGTCGATGTGCGCACTGCAGGCATGGCGGCCGCCTCGTTCAGCCTGTCGGCTAGCCTGTTCCGCGCCTATGGCGGGCACCTTTCCGACAAGTTCGGCGCGCGGTCGGTCATGTACTGGACCTTCGGCTTTTCGATGCTGTTCCTGTTCATGCTGTCGTACCCGCCGACCGACTATGTCATCCAGGGCAAGGATGGCGTCATCGCCTTTTCAACCAGCATGGGGCTGTGGCCCTTCATCGCCACGCTCTTCGCGCTTGGCTTCTTCATGAGCCTCGGCAAGGCGGCGGTGTTCAAGCACATCCCGGTCTACTACCCCAACAACGTCGGCGCAGTCGGTGGCCTTGTCGGCATGATCGGCGGGCTTGGCGGGTTCGTCCTGCCCATCGCCTTTGGAGCCCTTTTGGACCTGACGGGCATCTATACCTCGTGCTTTGCGCTGCTGTTCGTGCTGGTCGGGATCGCGCTGACCTGGATGCACCTGTCGATCCGCGCCATGGAGCGCGCCGCGCATGGCGAGGTTCTGGACCGCCTGCCGCAGCTGCCTGAGATGCAGCCGATCCACCACCCCGAACGCACCGCCATGCCGCGTGTGATCGAGGATTGGCGGCCCGAGGATGCGACCTTCTGGGCTGACAAGGGCCGTGCCGTCGCACGCCGCAACCTGTGGCTCTCGATCCCTGCCCTGCTCCTAGCCTTCTCGGTCTGGATGGTCTGGTCGATGGTCGTGGCGAAGCTTCCGCTGATCGGATTTGCCTTCACGCCGGAACAGCTGTTTTGGCTGGCCGCACTGCCTGCGCTTTCCGGGGCAACGCTGCGCATCTTCTACGGCTTCATGGTGCCGATCTTTGGTGGGCGGCTCTGGACGACGCTTTCCACCGCCTCGCTGCTGCTGCCCGCCATCGGCATCGGCTATGCCGTGCAGAACCCGGAAACCCCCTACTTCATCTTCCTGGTTCTGGCGCTTCTTTGCGGGCTTGGCGGGGCCAACTTCGCCTCTTCGATGGCCAACATCGGCTACTTCTTCCCGAAGGCGGAAAAGGGCAATGCGCTCGCTCTGAACGCAGGCCTTGGCAACCTCGGCGTCAGCGTCATGCAGTTCCTGGTGCCGCTGGTCATCACCGCCGGTGTCTTTGGTGCCGTGGGCGGCGAGGGCGTGGCTCTGCAGGATGGCGGCACGCTGTGGCTGCAAAACGCAGGCTTTATCTGGGTGCCGTTCATCCTGGCCTCGACCATCGCGGCGTGGTTGGGGATGAACGACATAGCCGATGCCAAGGCAAGTTTTGCCCAGCAATCAGTGATCTTTGGCCGCACGCAGAATTGGCTGATGTGCGTCCTCTACATCGGCACCTTCGGCAGCTTCATCGGCTATTCGGCAGGCTTCCCGCTGCTGTCCAAGATCGCTTTCCCGGATGTGAACGCGCTGCAATACGTCTTCCTCGGGCCGCTGGTCGGCGCGCTGAGCCGTGCCGGCACGGGCTGGGTCGCGGATCGGTTCGGCGGCGGCCGCGTCACCTTTTGGGTCTTCGCGGGGATGATCGCATCCGTTCTGGCCGTGATCTTCTCGCTGCAGGCCGGCAGTTTCCCTGGGTTCTTCGCAGGCTTCATCGCGCTGTTCTTCTTCACCGGGGTCGGCAATGCGTCCACCTTCCAGATGATCCCGGTCATCATGGGCAAGGAAGTGCCGCGCCTGATGCCGCAGCTTACCGGCGCCGACCGCGCCCGCCAGATCGCGATGGAGTCGAGCGGCATCGTCGCCTTCACCAGCGCCATCGGCGCCTATGGCGGCTTCTTCATCCCCAAGGCCTATGGCTCTTCCATCGCGATGACCGGCTCACCCGTCGGCGCACTGTGGCTGTTCCTTGCCTTCTACGTGATCTGCCTGGTCCTGACCTGGGTCGTCTACACCCGGCCCGGCGGACTTCTTCATGACATCGAGCGTGGTCGCGCTTTTGCGGCCCCCCACCCTGCCGAATAACGAAAGGACGCCAAGATGAGCCACCTGCTCGACAGACTGAACTTCCTCCAGAAGAAGACGCTGGAAACCTTCTCGGACGGCTGGGGTGAAACCACGCGCGAGGATCGGGGGTGGGAGGACACCTATCGGAACCGCTGGCGGCACGACAAGATCGTGCGGTCAACCCACGGGGTGAACTGCACCGGATCGTGCAGCTGGAAGATCTACGTCAAGTCCGGCATCGTGACCTGGGAGACGCAGCAGACCGACTATCCGCGCACCCGGGCGGGCCTGCCGAACCACGAACCGCGCGGCTGTGCACGGGGGGCGTCCTACAGCTGGTATCTGTATTCCGCGAACCGTGTGAAGAACCCGCTGATCCGGGGCAGCCTGATGCGCGCATGGCGCAAGCTTCGGGCGACGATGACGCCCGTGGCTGCCTGGGCCGCGATCCAGAAAGATCCCGCCCTGCGCGCGAGCTATACCAAGACCCGCGGCAAGGGTGGTTTCGTCCGCGCCACCTGGGACGAGGCGACCGAGATCGTCGCCGCCGCCAACGCGCATACCGCAAAGGTCTGGGGACCGGACCGAGTGTTCGGCTTCTCGCCCATCCCCGCGATGTCGATGGTCAGCTATGCGGCGGGGTCACGCTACCTGTCGCTTCTGGGCGGCACCTGCATGTCTTTCTACGACTGGTACTGCGACCTGCCGCCCGCCTCGCCGCAAACCTGGGGCGAACAGACCGACGTGCCGGAATCGGCCGACTGGTACAACGCGGGCTTCCTGATGCTTTGGGGGTCGAACGTGCCGCAGACGCGCACGCCCGACGCGCACTTCTATACCGAGGTCCGCTATCGCGGCACCAAGTCCGCCGTGGTCAGCCCCGACTATTCCGAAGCCGCGAAGTTCGGCGACATCTGGCTGAACCCGCAGGCGGGCACCGATGCGGCGCTGGCGATGGCCATGGGCCATGTGATCCTGCGTGAATTCCACCTCGACCGGCAGGCCGAGTATTTCGAGGATTACGCCCGCAAATACACCGACATGCCGATGCTGGTGGTGCTGGACGAACAGGACGGCCGCCTTGTTCCAGGACGGATGCTGCGGGCCGAGGATTTCGACGACAAGCTGGGCGAGGCGAACAACCCCGACTGGAAGACCGTCGCCTTCGATGAGGCGACGGGTCGCTTCGTTGCCCCCAACGGCTCCATCGGCTTCCGCTGGGGTGAGGAGGGCAAGTGGAATCTGGTCGAAGAAGCTGGCAATGCCGAGACGCGGTTGCGCCTGAGCCAGATCCTTGATGAACACCACGACAGCATCGTCGGTGTGGACTTTCCCTATTTCGGCGGCACGGCGACGGGTGACTTCGTCAAATGCGACGCGCCGGAGGTGCTGGCCCGGAATATCCCCGCACGGAAAGTGAAACTGGCCGATGGGCGTGAGGCGCTGGTGGCCACTGTCTTTGACCTCTTCTGCGCCAACTACGGGCTTGATCGGGGGCTGGGGGGCAAGTGGGTGTCGAAAAACTTCGACGACGACACACCCTACACCCCCGCCTGGGCGGAGAAGATCACTGGTGTCGCGCGCGAAAAGATCATCGCCGTGGCCCGTGAATTCGCGGGCAACGCAGAAAAGACCCGGGGCAAGTCCATGGTCATCCTCGGGGCCGGTCTGAACCACTGGTACCACATGGACATGAACTACCGCGGCATTATCAACATGCTGGTGATGTGCGGTTGCATCGGCCAGGAAGGCGGCGGCTGGTCGCACTATGTGGGGCAGGAAAAACTGCGGCCGCAGACCGGTTGGGCACCCCTCGCCTTCGCGCTGGACTGGAACCGCCCGCCGCGGCACATGAACTCGACCAGCGCCTGGTACGCCCATACCGACCAGTGGCGGTATGAGACGTTGCGCGCGGGTGAAATCCTGTCGCCCACGGCGCCCAAGGGCGACTGGGACATCAGCCTCATTGACTACAACATCCGGGCGGAACGGATGGGCTGGCTGCCATCGGCCCCGCAGCTGAAGACCAACCCGCTGGAGGTGTCGAAGGCCGCCAAGGCAGCGGGCAAGGACATCAAGGAGTTCGTTGCCGCTGAACTGAAATCCGGCAATCTGGAAATGTCCTGCCAGGACCCGGATGCGCCGGAAAACTGGCCGCGCAACCTGTTTGTCTGGCGGTCCAACCTGCTTGGGTCTTCGGGCAAGGGGCATGAGTATTTCCTCAAGCACCTTCTGGGAACCGACCACGGCGTCATGGGCAAGGATCTGGGCGAGGAAGGCCATGCCAAGCCCGTGGAGGCCGTCTGGCATGACGAGGCACCGAAGGGCAAGCTGGACCTGCTGGTCTGCATCGACTTCCGCATGTCGACGACGGCGGTCTATTCCGACATCGTGCTGCCCACCGCGTCCTGGTATGAAAAGGACGACCTGAACACGTCCGACATGCACCCCTTCATCCATCCGCTGCAGGCGGCGGTGGACCCGGCCTATGAATCGAAGTCGGACTGGGAAATCTTCAAATCCATCGCGAAGAAGTTCAGCGAAGTGGCCCCTGAAGTGTTGGGGGTCGAAACCGACATCGTTCAGCTGCCGCTCCTCCACGACACCGCCGCCGAACTGGCTCAGGCGCATGTGAAGGACTGGAGAAAGGGCGAATGCGACCTGATCCCCGGCAAGACCGCGCCGAACTACATCGCGGTCGAGCGGGACTATCCCAACCTCTACAAGAAGTTCACCTCGGTCGGTCCACTGCTGGAAAAGCTCGGCAACGGTGGCAAGGGGATCAACTGGGATACCAAGGTCGAGGTCGGGCATCTGCGCGACCTGAACGGGGTGGTGCAGGACGAGGGCGTGTCTAAGGGCCTTGCCAGACTGAACACCGCCATCGACGCGGCAGAAATGATCCTGATGCTGGCGCCTGAGACCAATGGTGAGGTCGCGGTCAAGGCCTGGGAGGAACTGGAGAAGCCTACAGGCCAGCACCACACCCATCTCGCCGAGGGCGCGCATCACACCAAGATCCGCTTCCGCGACATCGCGGCGCAACCGCGCAAGATCATCTCTTCGCCCACCTGGTCCGGGATTGAGTCGGAAACGGTCTGCTACAATGCGGGCTACACCAACGTCCACGAGCTGATCCCGTGGCGGACGCTGACGGGACGGCAGCAGCTCTATCAGGATCACCTCTGGATGCGGGCCTTCGGTGAAGGTTTCGTCAGCTATCGCCCGCCGGTGGACCTGAAGACCATTACCAAGGCCGTCAACAACGACGCGGCCGAGGGCAACCCGCATGTCGTGCTGAACTTCATCACGCCGCACCAGAAATGGGGCATCCATTCCACCTACACCGACAACCTCCTGATGCTTACGCTGAACCGCGGCGGGCCTGTCGTCTGGATGTCCGAGGTGGACGCGAAGAAGGCAGGCCTTGTCGATAACGACTGGGTCGAGGCCTACAACGTGAACGGTGCACTGACCGCGCGGGTGGTGGTGTCCCAGCGGATCAAGCAGGGCACGCTGTTCATGTATCACGCGCAGGAAAAGATCGTGAACACGCCCGGGTCGGAAAAGACCGGCAACCGGGGCGGCATCCACAATTCGGTCACCCGCGCCACGCTGAAGCCTACCCACATGATCGGCGGCTACGCGCAACTTTCCTACGGGTTCAACTACTACGGCACTGTGGGCAGTAACCGAGACGAATTCGTGATCGTCCGCAAGATGAAGAAGGTCGATTGGCTCGACCGTCCCGCAACCAAAGGTCTGGAGGCAGCGGAATGAAAGTTCGTGCGCAAATCGGCAAGGTCCTGAATCTGGACAAATGCATCGGCTGTCATACCTGCTCGGTCACCTGCAAGAACGTCTGGACGACGCGGGAAGGCGTTGAATACGCCTGGTTCAACAACGTCGAAACCAAGCCCGGCACCGGCTATCCCACCGACTGGGAGAACCAGAAGCGCTGGAATGGCGGATGGGTCCGCAGCGCCTCGGGCACGCTTCAGCCGAAGCAGGGGGCCAAATGGCGGATTCTGGCGAATATCTTCGCGAACCCCTCGATGCCGGAAATCGACGACTACTACGAGCCGTTCGATTTCGACTATGACCACCTGAAATCCGCCCCCGACATGCAGGCCTTCCCCACCGCGCGCCCCCGGTCAAAGATCACCGGCGAACGGATGGAGAAGATCGAGAAGGGGCCGAACTGGGAAGAAATCCTCGGCGGCGAGTTCTCGAAGCGGTCGGCGGATTACAACTTCGACAAGGTGCAGAAGGACATCTACGGCGAATATGAAAACACCTTCATGATGTATCTGCCGAGGCTGTGCGAACACTGCCTCAACCCGACCTGCTCGGCCTCCTGCCCCTCGGGCGCGATCTACAAGCGCGAGGAGGATGGCATCGTCCTGATCGACCAGGAGAAATGCCGGGGCTGGCGGATGTGCATCTCTGGCTGCCCCTACAAGAAGGTCTATTACAACTGGGACACCGGCAAGTCCGAGAAATGCACCTTCTGTTATCCGCGTATCGAAAGCGGCCAGCCGACGGTCTGTTCGGAAACCTGCGTGGGGCGCATCCGCTATCTGGGCGTCATCCTCTATGACGCCGACAAGATCGAGGCGGCCGCGAGCGCCGAGCGCGAGACCGACCTTTACGGCGCGCAGCTGGACGTGTTCCTCGACCCGAACGACCCCGAGGTGATCGCCGCCGCCCGCCGCGATGGCGTGCCGGAGGATTGGATCGAGGCCGCCAAGATCAGCCCGGTCTGGAAGATGGCGATGGACTGGAAGGTGGCCTTCCCGCTGCACCCGGAATACCGGACCCTGCCGATGGTCTGGTACATCCCGCCGCTGTCACCGATCCAGAACGCCGCACAGGCGGGGCAGATCGCGATGAGCGACCAGATGCCCGACGTGCGGTCCCTGCGCATTCCGGTGAAATACCTCGCCAACATGCTGACGGCGGGGGATGAGGAACCGATCGTTTCGGCGCTGGAACGCATGTCGGCGATGCGCCTCTACATGCGCGCACTGACGGTGGATGGCGTGCGCGACGAGGGCATCGCCGCCCGCGTGGGAATGTCGGGCCGGATGATCGAGGACATGTACAAGATCATGGCGATTGCGGATTACGAGGACCGTTTCGCAATCCCCACCGCGCACCGCGAACAGAACGAGGCCGGCGCAGACATTCGTGGCGGCTGCGGCTTCACCGACGGCAACGGCTGTTCTGACGGCGAGAGCGGCAAGACCAGCCTGTTCGGCGGCAAGAAAAAGTCCTTCGCCCTTCCGCTGGAGTCGTTCTGATGGACCGCACCCTCAAATCCTTGTCGCTGATCCTGAGCTATCCCTCGGCTGAGCTGCAGGAGGCCATGCCCGATATCGGCGCCGTCCTGGCTGCTGATCCGCGCATTGCGCCTGCTACCCAGACCGCGCTGTGGAAGCTGACCGCAGATCTGGCGCAAGGCGACCTCTATGACCTGCAAGAGCGGTATGTGATGCTGTTCGACCGGTCGCGGACACTGTCGCTCAACCTTTTTGAACACGTCCACGGCGAAAGCCGCGAGCGCGGCGGCGCGATGGTCAGTCTGATCGAGACCTACCGCGATGGCGGGTTCGAACCCGCCACCTCCGAACTGCCCGACCACCTTCCGGTGCTTCTGGAATTCCTGGCGACGCGCCCCACACGCGAAGCGCAGGAAACCTTGGCGGACGCGGCGCATATCCTCGACGCCCTCTCGGGTCGCCTCAAGCGGCGCGAGAGCGGGTATGCCGCTGCGTTCGCCGCCCTTTCCGCACTGGCCGGGGGCAATGCAGATGCCGATGCCGTGGCCGGAATGCTGGGCCAGCCCGACGATGACCCGACCGATCTGGCGGCGCTGGATGCGGTCTGGGAGGAAACCGAAGTTACCTTCGGCCCCGACCCCAATGCAGGCTGTCCACAGGTCCGCGACATGCTGGCCCTGATGGACCAACCCGCCCCGCAGCACAGGAGTGCATGACATGTTCGAGAGCTTCGACATCAACTTCGTCATCTTCGGGGTCATGCCCTATGTCGCGCTGACCGTGTTTCTGGTGGGCTCCATCGCCCGCTATGAGCGCGATCCCTTCACCTGGAAATCCTCGTCCAGCCAACTCTTGCGGCGCAAGCAGCTGATCTGGGGGTCGATCCTGTTCCATGTCGGCATCCTGACGGTGTTCTTCGGCCACCTTGTCGGCTTGTTCACACCTGTCTGGGTGCTCGATGCCCTGGGTGTGCCTTATGGTCTGAAGCAGTGGATGGCAGTTCTGATCGGCGGGCCTGCGGGTCTTGCGGCGCTAATCGGTGGCACCATGCTGATCCATCGGCGACTAACCGATCCGCGCATCCGCGCCACTTCAACCACCCTCGACATCCTGATCATGATCCTGATCTGGCTTCAGCTTGCCATTGGCCTGCTGACCATCACGCAGTCCCTTCAGCACATGGACGGGGCAGAGATGATCCGCTTCATGGAATGGTCGCAAAGCGTGGTGACATGGAACATCAACGCCTGGGTCACAGTGGTGGACGTGCACTGGCTGTTCAAGCTGCACATCTTCCTCGGCCTGATCATCACCATGCTGTTTCCGTTCACGCGGCTGGTGCACATCTGGTCGGGCTTCGCGGCGCCCTTCCGCTATCTTGTGGCCCGCTCCGGCTATCAGATCGTGCGGTCCCGTCGCCGCCGCCCGCTGGAAGAACGCCGCCGCGCCTTTGACAGGCGGCAGGGCGTTGATGGTCCCAAAGCCCATACCCCGGCGGAGTGAGTGCGATGAACATGTCCCTTTTCCCCGATGTCGTGGTGAACGGCGAAACCATCCCCTCGGCGGCAATCGCCGCCGAGGCCCAGAACCACAGCGCACCGAAGGACAAGCCGGGCATCGCCTGGCGCAAGGCGGCGCAGGCCATGGCGATCCGGGCGCTGCTGCTGCAAGAGGCCCGGGCGCGCGGGCTGGCTGCTGAACCGCTCGCACTTGCCCCCGGGCGGTGGGAAACGGAAGACGAAGCCCTGATCCGCGTCTTGCTGGAAGAGGCGGTCTTGCCCGATCCGGTGACCGATGACGCGATCCGTGCCGAATGGGCGCGAGACCCCTCGCGTTATCGCTCGGCCCCTCTTTGGGACGTCTCGCATATCCTGTGCGCATGCGACCCCCGCGATCAGACTGAGACGGCCGCTGCCGAGGCGCGTGCACAGGCACTTCTGGCCCGACTCGGAGAGGGGCCCAAGGACTTCGCCCACGCCGCCCGCAAAAGCGACTGCGGGTCAAAGGCACAAGGGGGCCATCTGGGCCAGATCGGCCCCGGCGATACAGTGCCCGAGTTCGAAGCCGCTCTGCGCTGCTTGTCCGAAGGCCAGACGACCCCGGCCCCGGTCCTGTCGCGGCATGGCTGGCACATCATCCGCTTGAATGCACTCGCCCCAGGGCAGGTACTGCCGTTCGAAACGGTGCGGCCAAGGATCGCCGAGGCACTCGAAAAGGCCGCCTGGGCCCGTGCCTCGCGCGACTTCGTGAACAGGCTTGGCCAGAAGGCTACGATCACCGGCGCAAGCCTGGGCCCGATCTGATCCACGGTCAGGAGCGTCCCATGAAGCGGTCAGAACCAGCGCGACGTGGCAGCGGCCAAGGCCCCACCGATCCGGGCCTTTTGGCCCGGCCGCTGGACTTCATCAGCGAGGACCATCTGCGCGAACGCCAGATCTGCGCTGAGATAGACCGCCTCGTCGCCGCCGAGACCTTCGACCGCCCGGCAGGCGTCACCATCCTGCGTTTTCTGAACGAAGAGCTTGGCGTGCATCTGCGGGATGAGGTGGAAGACCTGTTCCCCACCCTTGCGCGGCGCTGCACCGATGAAGATTCCATCGCCTCCGTCTTGGGCCGCATCCGCCACGATCAGGAGCAGGCCCTGTCCCTGCTGCCTTCAGTGCGTGGGGCCATCGCCAACTGCCTCGACGCTGGGGCCGACCTTTCCAGCGAAGACCGCGAGGTTCTTGCGCGTTTCGCCGCGCATGTCCGCCGCCATCTGGTGGCGGAGAACGCTATCCTCCTGCCCATAGCCCGCGCCCGGTTGACGCGGGGCGACTTGCGCCGTCTGGCCAATCACATGCGGTTGCGGCGCGGGCTTCCCACCAGCCAGGGGGTGACCAGTGCTGAGTGATATCCTTGCCCGCAACCGCGACTGGTCGGCCAAAAGACAGGCGCAGGAACCTGGATATTTTACCCGTCTCGCGGCCCTGCAAGCCCCGGAATTCTTCTGGATCGGATGTTCGGACAGCCGTGTTCCGGCCAACGTCGTGGCGGGGCTCGACCC